>Ga0213830_1000273_pt1 | contig 54064 bp, 43 predicted proteins | sample SWATP11_FD_161661 | JGI IMG/M metagenome (GOLD analysis project Ga0213830, IMG submission 161661) | Coastal seawater microbial communities from Marineland, Florida, United States - SWA TP1 #1 | ecosystem: Environmental > Aquatic > Marine > Coastal | place: USA: Florida | collected 2016-08-06 | reverse complement strand
TTAAAAAGCTTATATGCTGCGTTATTGATTTTAACAAGGGAACAACCATTCTCTGCAATCAATGCCTTGCCTATACACTTTTTCATTCTCGCTGAATGACCAATTCTTTATGCAGATTGGTATAAATCAGTTGAGTTTGCTTCATCAAATTTGTACCACCTATGAGCATTATTAAACAACAAATTATTCGCAGCGATTTCACTGATTTCAAAGTTCTCCCACCATAATTTGTGGTAACTTTTTGAGAAAAGGCAAAGCGGGAAGTTGCTTGCTAACATTACGCGCTCTATACCGAACAATTCGACAACAGCCTTTAATGTATTGTTGACCCAATCTAATTCATAATCCCGTTTGATCATTTCCGAGCCAGAACATTTGAGCGCAACGTTTTGATAACTCGATATTTTGGCTAGGTTATCTAACCAAAACCGCCAATCTAAACTAGCTGTGCTTAAGGTATATGGTGGGAAACCAGAATGGTTGATAATAACTTTCAATTTAGACAGTTCATGTAACGTCTCTACAAAACAATCAGTTGCATCAGCGTCGGAAAAAGGCATTTGCAGCTCAAAGATCAATTCTGATTCTTCAAGGTATTTCAAATTCATCAATGTGTTAGGGTGGTTTAACACGTTTAACGCTTCTTCATCGAGAATATGTCTGACACCAGCGATTGAGCTGTAGGCCAGTAGTTGGTCGATATTCTTTCTGAAACCTGTAGGGTCAGCAGTTAAGTCTGTACACGCGATAGATCTAAACGGCAGAGTACATGTAGATTCCAACCATTCGATTTCTTGCCAGGGTTTTTCGTTGTTAAAACCTGCTTCAATGTGAACGAAACCAAACAATACTAGCGGTGAGTTCACTTTTAAGTCTTGTTCCGAAAAATCTCTTTCGATAACTTTTTTATCTGGCCAGAAAGGAGGGTTTTCCTGTTTTAGCCAATTATATTCACCCGCTTGTCTATCAAAAAGGTGAATGTGGGGATCTATTATTTTCATTATTTGCCCGCTTATTGCGCTGTATAACCGCCGTCGATAACTTGCAGACTTCCGGTTATGAATTTTGCTTTGTCACTGGCTAAAAATAAAACCAGTTCAGCTACTTCTGTTGGTTGCCCAAGTCGGTTTAAAGGTTGTTGTGCTTTTTCTTCATTATGAATTAATTCTTTGTCAGCACCACTTTTTTCACAGTAACGCTCGATTGCATTATGATAAAGTGGCGTTTCAATCGTTCCCGGGCAAACTGCATTTACGCGAATAGCAAACTCGGCATAGTCGAGTGCTGTCGTTTTTGCCATTGATGCGAGAGCCGCTTTGCTTAAGTTATATGCAAAAGAGTTTCTTTTTCCAACGAGAGCCTGATCTGAAGAGACTAAAATAATCGAACCTGAATTTTGCTTTTTCATGTTAGGCAGAACGGACTGTATGGTTGAAAACGCACCTTTAACATTTATGTTAAACACGTTAATTAACTCTTGTTCGGTGGTCTGTTCAATATTGGCCGAATAATGTATGCCTGCATTGCACACTAAGGCTGCAATATCAAATTTATCAGTAATCTGTTTTATCGCGCTGGAGACCTGTTGATGATCCGTCATATCGCATTTTATGAATTCACCTGACATTCCAGCTTGTAAATCCAAGTTGAAAACGTGATAGTCATTTTGAAGAAACAATTCTACAACGGCTTTTCCAATTCCTGAGCTTCCACCCGTTACGATACAGTACTTTTTCATATTTAATCTTAATAACTCACAGTGTTTTGGATAATAAGCGAAACGCTAGCAAATTTCATTGATAGATTCGTTATCCACATTGTCATTCCTCAGAGTTGAAGAATTGCTTGGCTATACTTTCGCAATTACGCCACGGTTTCTATTTTTCTACTATATTGAATAAAAAGTACTTTTAAGGAAAAGATATGTCGAATAATCATACCTACAAGAAAATTGAAATAGTTGGTTCGTCTACGACAAGTAGCGATGATGCAATACGAAATGCACTTGCGGAATGTCGCAAATCCGTAAAAAATATGGACTGGTTTGAAGTCATTGAATCAAGAGGTCATATCGTAAATGGTGATGTTGGCCATTTTCAGGTGACACTAAAAGTCGGTTTTAGAATCGACAATAGTTAAACTGCCATAGTAAGCGGAAAACTTAAAACATCAATCGACGTGTTGTTTTATTTCAAGAATAAAACAGCACCCGGCTCCTGCATTATTTTGCACCTGAATGGAGCCCTGCAGCTCTTCTTCCGCCATCTTTTGGCAAATGTGTAATCCAAGTCCACTGCCACCATCGTTGCCTTTAGTAGTGAAGAATTTTAGAAAAATTTTGTCAATTAGATTATCTGGAATTCCGTTGCCATTGTCTTTTACAGAAATTTGCACAGTATTGTCATTATGACTTGCTGCAATAATAATTTCACCGTTGGTTATATTTTCGAAGCCGTGTATTAAGGCGTTGTTCATCAAGTTTGTAATAATATGCGTGAATGCACCGCTGTAGGTAGTTAGTTCAATATCATTAGGCACTTCCAACTTAACACTGTGTTCCGTCTTTTTTAATTTGGGGGTTAAAGTGTGCAAGATGTCTTCAATTAAACTTCGAAGGTTGAAGCGACTTATTTCTGATTTGCATTGACTAACAGCAACACTCTTGAAACTGGTCATGATGGTTTCGGCTCTTAAGCTATTTTTTTCACAGGTATCAACGGCGTCAGAATATTCGTTTATAAAAGAGACAAGTTGCTCTTTTTGCAAAGTACCTTTTTCAATTGCATCACCTAGATGTTTTAATTCCGATTTTAAAGAGCCGATGATCAGCTGAATATTGCCAAGAGGTGATGCTATTTCGTGGGTTATCTCTGCAACCAGTTCACCCAGTGAAGCCATGTATTGTGATTTTTCCAATAATTGTTTTTCTAAGAGCTGCTTTTTTTGCACAGAAAGTTGATAGCTTACTCTTGCGAGCAAAACATCTTGATCTACGGGCTTTGTAATGTAGTCTGCACCGCCTACGGCAAAGCCTTTTCTAAGGTCCTCTGGAGCAACTTTTGCCGTAACAAAAATGATAGGAATGTTTTTAGTTGCAGGATCGGTTTTAAGAATGACGCAGGTTTCATAGCCGCCAATACCGGGCATCATGATATCAAGCAGGATTATATTGGGCTGCAGTTTTCCAGCCAGGTCAATTGCTTTTTCACCGCTAGTAACAGCCGATATTTTGTATTTCTCCGGTTCAAGGTAACGTCGCAATAAGTCGATATTGGTGGGGTTATCATCGACAATGAGTATTTGGATTCCTGAATTATCCATGTTTAAGTCCTTCTAAAAACTCGACTAAACCATCAAGGTCATAATTGTGCACATAAGGTTTCATTGCACTAACTAAACCCTCAGCACGAGGGTCTTCTGCTAACCACTGGGCGAATTGTTCCTCAATTTCGGTGATCTGATATAACTGACAGTAATCGATTAATTTACCAATTCTTCCCTGATTTTCAGCGCAAAGTGTTCGCCAGGTATCCAAGTCAGCCTGGTGCTGGTCCTTTTTGGTTTCCGTCCTATATTCATATTCAACATTGACGAGCTCTTTGATTAAATCGTATACATCCTCAAATCTAAATGGCTTTGACAAATAGCTATCGAATCCTTTTTGTTCATAATAACTCACATCGACTTGCAGACTAGAGGCACTGAAAGCCACGACTTTAGTTTCGGTATTAAACTCTCGTAATTTTTGTAAAAACTCTTCGCCTGACATTACCGGCATCATCATGTCGCTGAAGATCAAGTCAATTTTATTCTCCCGCATAATTTTGATGGCTTGGTAGCCCGTTTCCGCACTGAATGTTTTGAAACCAATATCATTTAACATTCGGCATAATAAGTGTCGATTAATGGCAATATCGTCTAATACTAAAATCGTTACGTTTTGTCCTTCTTTTAATTTTGACACCTGTCGATTTTCAATTTCGCTAGGTTGTTCTTCCAAAACCTCCAGTTCTAAATCAAAATAAAACTTAGCGCCTTCATCGATTTTAGATTCAATATGGATTTCACTTCCCATTAGAGTTAAGTACCGTCTAGAAATAGCTAAGCCCAAGCCGGTTCCTCCGGCTTGGGACGCTCTTTCTCCTTGATTAAATGCATCAAATATCGTTTTATGGTGAGCTTGATCGATGCCTGGTCCACTGTCTATTACGCAGAATCGAAACAGGTTGTCCTTGACTGGCGTAACCGAAAATTGAACGTATCCAGATTCCGTAAATTTAATGGCGTTACCAATAAGGTTAATTAATATTTGTCTCAATTTTCCAGAATCGCCTTTAACAATAAGAGAGGGCAGGGCGAACTCGTTAACGATGCGCCAGTCCAGTTCTTTTTGCTTGGCCTTGAGTTCAAACATGTCACTCAGTGTGTGACATAATTCCTGTAGATCAAATTCGTCATTTGATACTTCGATTACGTTCGCTTCTATTTTGGAAATATCGAGAACATCATTTATTAAACCTAATAAATGTTCTCCTGAACGACCTATGATAGACAACGAGTTTTCCTGATCTTTGTTTAAGCTCGTGTCTCTTTGCAGAATTTGGTTGTAACCCAAAATAGCATTCATCGGAGTTCTTATTTCATGAGAAATATTGGCCAGAAATTGGGACTTGGCTTTATTTGCCGCGACGGCCTCATCTTTGGCAATCAAAGCCTGCTCCTTAGCATGAATAGCTTCGTCTTTTGCTAACTCTTCGTGTTTCTGTGCTTCGTGCAGTGCATTGATTGCGGACTGCTTTTTTTCCATTTCTTCATGAAGTTGTCCATTTAATTCGTGTAATTCAACATGTCTGCGTTTTAAGTGCCTAAGGATGACAACAGCCGCAAAACTGGCAAGCAATAATAGCGCAGAAATTAACAACACCATCTGCAAGAATATTTGTCGGACTTTAGAAAATCCAGTATCGAGAGGTTCAATGACTTCCAACACCCCACGAACATCGCCTGCTTTCCAGTCTGATTTTGGTGTATCTGGGTGAGTGTTGTGACAATTGACGCATTGAGGACGCATTATATCAGCAACGGCATAACGCATACTTAAAACCCCATCGACTATTTCAACGCTGCTTACTGGTTGTTGCGGGTTTGCGTTTAAGCTAACCCAGGCACTTTTTTCAAAAGTATCTAGCGACTTATTGTTGTTTCGCCATGGAAAGGGGTAGGGGCTAAATAAATTGGCTTTAACGTTGGTGCCTTTGTCCTCCAGTTTTTCAATGAGTAACATGCTTAATGTAGCGGGCAAAGGAATGGACTTATCTTTGGAGTGATAGTCGTGGCTAATATTAAGCCCCGCTTCTCTGGCCGTATTAACCACTTCTGAGGTATATAGGGTTCTGAATTCGGCAAGTAATTTGACGTAATGTGACGCACTTTCTTTTGTAACAGACTCAACCAAGTCCATATTTAGTTTGTTTAAGTAGAGTAAAACTGCGCCAAGACCTATGACAATGTATAGGAGTAAGACCAGCAAACGAGAAACATAACCGCTTTGCAACGATTGCAAATCTGTTTTTCCGTTACTACTCGCAATTTTTTCCATAGTTTTCAAAATAGTAGATCTAGTGCGTTATACACAGTATAGGCAAGGAATTCAGGAACGGTTGGGATAAATACTCAGGTAGAGGTTAAGATTGAAATTGATTAGATAAGCTGTTTATGAAAAAGAAGTATATTTGCACTGATGTTATATTGAGGGAAAAATCCATGGCGGTTCCCAAGGTGCCGATGAAAACCTAACCCTTGAACAACCGACGTGTTCAAGGCGGAAATCATATCTAAACCGTAGGCTTCTCGATTCTTGCCAAAGACAAGTCAAGCTTGCGCAATAGTAAAGAGGATGCTTTCCTAAAAAAGTATTATCGGCTCAGGGATACAATTTTCTGTCAAACACCCCAGGTAACCATAGATAAAAATATAACAAGGTCGTATTAATGCCCAATAACAATATTGAACTAACAACTTTGCATCTATTTCTTGGCGGAATATATCAGGTATAACCTAATGAGCAACTGAAAAATTGCATAAATTATTCAACTGACCATTTAATTAACAAAGTGTTTGAAATTCCGGCTTTGACAAATAATCTGCGATAGATACTCGGGTGACCGCTTCTTATCTGTCTTAACTTCCTTTACACTCTACTTATATTAGCGTTTTAGGATTGTCTCATGGATCATCAACAACTTATGAGTGTTCTAAATGAACACGATTTCACTGCTACCGCTAGTGAAATGCACGGATTATTAACCGGACTTATTGCAGGCGGTATGTTTAAAGGCTCAGACGATTACTTAGAGCATATGTCAGAATTGTTCAACAATGGCCTAACAGTAAAAGGATCGCTTAAATCCGCATCAGAAAAACTAGTTAATCAGATCTTCGAACAGCTTGAATCGGAAGATATGTCATTTGAACTTCTGCTGTTGGACGAAGACGAAATACTAACGGAGCAAGCAGAAGAATTGATTAACTGGGTGCAGTACTTTTTGGTTGGCTTTGGGTTTAATAAACGTGATTTAACCCAAGCTTCAAATGATGTTCGAGAAATTATCGAAGATTTCACCAATATTACTCGAATGGACTCTGAACTAGAAGATAACAATGAAAATCAAGCCGATTTTTATGAAGTGATAGAGTTCATCCGAGTGTCTGCAGTGTTGGTTCACCAAGAGTTTGGTAAACAAGTGAACACCGAAAGTTCTGAAAACAAAACCCTGCACTAATAATTAAGAAGAAACTGCAATGCCCAATATCATACCTAATTCTGAATTTGTTTCGCGTCGAAACCGTTTCATCGCGCAAATGGAAAACAACAGTGTCGCAATTCTGCCTGCCGCTAGTGAGTTAACTCGTAGTCGTGATACGGAGTTTCCTTTTCGTCAAAACAGCGACTTCTGGTATCTAAGCGGTTTTCCTGAGCCCGATGCCTGGTTGATTTTGGAAAAAACTGAAAAAGAAGTTTCAAGCAAGCTCGTTTGTCGTGTCAAAGATAAAATGGCGGAAATCTGGCAAGGGCGACGAATTGGCAAAGATAAGGCCAAAGAACAGTTTGAATTTGATGCCACATATGACGAGACCGAATTGCACGATGCTTTGTTTGGTGCAGTAAACAACAAAACCACGTTGTATTGGGCGCAGGGCGAAAATACTGAAGCCGACGACCGTATATGGGCTTTATTATCTGAATTAAGAACTGGCCCGAAAAAAGGCTGGAATGCACCAACGCAAATCTTAGATTTACGTCCGATAGTGCACCATATGCGCTTGTTTAAATCTGCAAAAGAAATTGAAGTTATGGCCAAAGCGGGGCAGATTTCAGCGGATGCACATAAACGCGCGATGACGTTTTCCGCCAATCAGATTGATTCTGCTAGCACGTTGAATGAGTACCATCTGGAAGCAGAAATTCATCATCATTTTGCGATGAATGGTGCCAAACACCCAGCTTATGGAACTATAGTTGGCTCTGGAGAAAACGCGTGCATCTTGCATTACACAGAAAACGACGATGTCATTCAATCAGATGAACTCGTGTTAATCGACGCGGGTTGTGAGTTAGAAGGATATGCAGCGGATATTACCCGTACATTTCCCGCTGGCGGTAAATTTAATGCAGAACAAAAAGCCATTTACGAGTTGGTTTTGGCGACGCAGGAAACGGTACTTGAAAACATCAAGCCTGGAACCAGCTTAAAAGCGTTAACTGACATTTCTGTGAGGCACATCACAAAAGGTTTAGTTGAATTAGGTATTCTTGAAGGCGATATTGAAGAGTTGATCAAGAATCAGGCTCATCGTGCTTTCTACATGCATGGCTTGGCACATTGGATTGGTTTGGATGTACACGATGTCGGCGACTACAACCAAGCGGGCGCTGAACGTCCTTTGCAAGCCGGCATGGTATTTACGGTTGAACCCGGAATTTATATCGACTCAAGCTCAGACTGTGACAGTAAATGGCATGGCATAGGTGTTCGTATTGAAGATAATATTTTGATCACAGACACAGGGTTTAAAAACCTAACCGAAGCGGTGCCTAAATCTGTTGCAGACATAGAGTCATTAATGGCGAGATAGGGGTAATTAATAAGTGGCAATCGAAAAATTTGACGTAGTTGTTTCGGGCGGCGGTTTATCTGGGTTATTAACCGCGATTGGTTTGTTAAGAGAAACACCGGATTTGTCGATTGCCATTGTTGAACCTGTCAAACAAACCAATTTATCTCAACCTCAGGTTAATTTTGACGGACGGTGTTTAGCGCTTTCTTATGGTTCTATTCAACTCCTTAATCATTGGGGGGCATGGCAAGAGTTAAAACAATTAGCCTGGCCAATCAAAACTATTGTGACGTCTGATCGCGGTCATGCGGGTAAAACCATCATGAAGGCCGATGATTACGAGTTAAATGCCATGGGTTATGTGGTGGAAATGCGTAATCTGGGTATGGTCTTGCAAAATACGTTGTCGCACCTGGAGCAAGAACGAGAAAAAGCACAAGAATCTGGTATAAACATCACTTGGTTTAATCCAGATACGATTGAGTCAATCGAGCAAGAACGAGATAAAACCTATATCGCTTTGAGTTCCGGTAAAGAACTTTGCGCTACTTTGTTAATTGTTGCTGAAGGTGGTGCGTCACCTACAAGAGAAAAGTTAGGTATCGAGTGTTCCGTTTCCTCCTATCCTCAGTCCGCACTCATCGCTAATGTTAGAACCAAAGGTGGCGAAGCTAAACTTAATAAGTTATTAGCAAGGGCTGACCAAAAGTACGTTGATAAAGTTTGTCATCACGTCGCATTTGAACGTTTCACCACCACTGGCCCCGTTGCATTTTTGCCTATTGGCAAACAAGAATATTCTTTAGTTTGGACAGAAACACCAGAGCGAATTGAGTCGTTATTAAATTTATCAAACGAAGCGCTAATTCAAGAGTTACAATCCTCTTTTGGATTTGCCGCAGGTCAAGTGACGTCAATGAGTAAACCTGAGGTTTATCCTTTGAGTTTAATTAAGGCTCAGCAACTGTTTGTTGGTCGTTCCGTGTTAATCGGTAACAGCGCTCACACAGTTCATCCCATCGCTGGGCAGGGATTTAACTTGGGTCTAAGGGACATCGCCGTTTTAGTAAACGAAATAAAGCAGGCCCATGAGTCGAACGCGGATATTGGCGATTTTTCAACGTTAATGGCCTACAGTAATAATCGAGTAGGGGATATAAACCGCATTACTGGATTTACCGACATATTAGTACGCGGATTTGCACTAGAAGGCAGAGCCCCGGCAGCGGTACGAACGCTAGGTCTTATGGCCTTGCAGAAGTGTGATAATTTACAACAGTGGTTAGCACTTCATTTTATGAGCCGTGGCTCGTTAAAAAATATACCTCAGCTTAAACAGATGGAGAGTTGAGCATGAATAAAGAACATTTACCGACACCCGATTTGTGTGATCAAAACGAAGGTGACGTTGAAGCACTCAACATGCAGTTTAATCACTACGGTCAGATCAAATCCTTTTTTGGTCAGGTGGTGACCGTCAAATGTTTTGAAGATAATTCAAAAGTTAAAGAAGCCATCAGCCAGCCTGGTTTGGGCAAGGTTTTAGTGGTTGATGGCAGCGGCTCCATGTCGAAGGCGTTATTGGGTGACATGATTGCTGAAACCGCGATCCAGAACCAATGGAGTGGAGTGGTAATAGCAGGCTGTATTCGCGATGTACAAGTCATCGAACAATTGGCCATTGGCGTTAAAGCATTAGGCACACATCCAATGAAAACGGAAAAACGCGGAGAAGGGGAAGTCGATGTTCCCATTACGCTTGGTGACATTACTATTGAACCTGGCCAATATTTATATGCCGACTCAAACGGCATCATCATTTCAAATAAGATTTTATAACGGAAAAAGTAGTGCACTCAGCAGATGTAACAGTTATTGGTGGCGGTTGTGTGGGGTTAACCGCCGCATTAGGTTTGGCTCAAAACGGTTTTAAAGTCATTGTCATTGATAAAGGCAAAGATATAGCAGAATTAACCGAGCCTGAGCTCAGAGTCAGTGCACTTTCTGCGGCTAGTGAAAATATTCTAAAAAAAGTAAATGGCTGGCAAAAAGCCAATGAACAGAGATTTTCCGCTTATCAAACCATGTCGGTGTGGGATAAAGACAGTTTTGGCAAGATCCATTTCGATAGTCGAGACATCGGCCATGGCAGACTCGGCCATATTATTGAAAACAACAATGTTAGAAATGGACTTATCGAGGCAGCCAAACAAGAAAACAATATTACCTTGTTGTTTAATACCGGAGTGAAGTCTATTCATAACGGTGAGGAGCAGGTTTTGTTAACGTTAGAAGATGGCCTGCCAGTCGTATCCAAATTGCTAATTGCGGCTGATGGCGCTAATTCCTGGGTGAGAAAACAACTTAACTTAGCCATTACTTTTTCTGATTATGATCACCATGCTGTGGTGGCCACTATTGATGTGGCCGAAAATCATCAACAATGTGCACGACAAGTATTTTTACCTGATGGACCTTTAGCCTTATTACCGCTTTGGCAGGAAAACCAATGTTCTATCGTATGGTCCACCTCGCCGGAACATGCCAAAGAATTGGTAGAAATTCCCGAAGAACAATTTAATCGTGCCATCACAGCCGCGACCGATAGTGTTGTCGGGCCTATTAGCTTGGCAAGCGAGAGAGTCAGCATTCCGTTAACCATGCGTTATGCCAATCAATGGTTAGATAAAAGAGTGGTGTTAATGGGCGATGCGGCGCATACCATTCATCCATTAGCGGGTCTTGGAATGAACTTAGGATTGTTAGATGCCGCAAGCATTGTAGATGTATTGCCTAATCCAGAGATATTAGTTGATTCTAAACTTCAGCAAGCGCTTCGACAGTATGAACGGTGGCGTAAATCCGAGGCACAAACCTTTATTGCCGCCATGGCCGGATTAAAAGAATTGTTTGCCGGCTCAAATCCAGTTAAAAAATTAATTCGCGGTGCCGGTCTAGCTCTAACGAACTCTACGCCTATGGTGAAAGATAAAATTATCCAGCAGGCCATGGGGTTATCTGGAGGTTTGCCTAAGCTTGCAAAAACCGTGGACTCGCTTTAACTGTCCAAAATTCAATAATGTTTCGGATAAATATTACTAATGGTCAATCGGTAGAGAAACCGTAATCATTAAGCTATACTCAGCCGCACTTTTTAGTCCTGCTGTCAAAAATTATTAATGACAGCAGACAAATATGGGTTTGATTTGGTTTTTAAACTTGAACAAAAACCAGTCAGATCAAGCAGCTATAAGGGTTATGCAATGAGCAATAAAACGGTTTTATTCGACAAACACATTGAAGCTGGCGCCAAAATGGTTGACTTCCACGGTTGGGAAATGCCGATCAACTACGGCTCTCAAATCGAAGAACATCACGCCGTACGTCAAGACGCGGGTATGTTCGACGTTTCTCACATGACTATCGTCGATATTAAAGGCTCAGAAGCAAAACCTTTCCTACGTAAACTAGTAACGAACGACGTTGCTAAGTTAACGGTAGCTGGCAAAGCATTATATACCGGCATGTTAAATGAAGAAGGTGGCGTCATTGACGACCTTATCATTTATCACTTCAACGAAGAGTTCTACCGCTTAGTGGTAAACTCAGCGACTCGCGAAAAAGACTTAGCGTGGATCAACAAACAAGCACAAGCGTTTTCAGTAGAAGTTACTGAACAGCCTGAGTGGGCTATGGTTGCGGTTCAAGGCCCTAAGGCGAAAGAAAAAGTTGCAACTATCTTATCTGAAGAGCAAAACGCAGCCGTTGAAGGCATGAAGCCTTTCTTCGGTGTGCAAGCGGGTGACTTATTCATCGCGACAACGGGCTACACAGGTGAAGCGGGTTACGAAATCATGTTAGCACCTGAAAAGGCAGCGGATTTCTGGCAGCAGCTTATCGATGCGGGCGTAAAACCAGCAGGTTTGGGCGCTCGTGACACACTTCGTTTAGAAGCTGGCATGAACCTTTACGGCTCAGACATGGACGAGACTATCTCTCCACTTGCGGCAAACATGGCGTGGACTATCTCATGGGAACCAGAAGACCGTGACTTCATCGGTCGCGCAGCAACGGCTAAAGCCAAAGCAGAAGGTACTGATAAGCTAGTTGGTTTAGTGATGGAGCAGAAGGGTGTATTACGTGGCGGCCTAAAAGTTATCACTGCCAATGGCGAAGGAGTGATCACTTCTGGTACTTTCTCTCCAACATTAGGCTTTTCAGTTGCAATGGCGCGTATTCCAGCAGGTACCGCGGTTGGCGACACAGTACAAGTTGAAATGCGCAAGAAGTTAGTTGACGTTAAAGTTGTTAAAGCAGGCTTCGTACGTAACGGTAAGTCGGTACTTTAAAAGAAAATTGTCATTGCAGGTTGATGAAATCACACATTCACATTATCTTTTTCAGTGGTGTGTTAACGTTAATCTGTAAACATAAAGAATTACATAAATAAAAACATTTCCTAAGGAACATAATAATGAGCAATATTCCATCGGACTTAAAATACGCTTCTTCTCACGAGTGGGTACGTAACGAAGGTGACGGCGTAGTAACAGTAGGTATCTCTGAGCACGCTCAAGACCTATTAGGTGACATGGTATTTGTTGATTTACCAGACGTTGGCGACGAGTTTGCTGCGGGTGATGACTGTGCAGTTGCAGAATCTGTAAAAGCAGCATCTGACATTTACGCGCCAGTAGCAGGTGAAATAGTTGCTATTAATGAAGAGTTAGAAGACTCTCCAGAGACTGTTAACTCTGACCCATACGGCGACGGTTGGTTGTTCAAGATTAAAATGGAAGACGCGTCTGAATTAGAAGATCTATTGGACGCTGAAGGTTACGCTAACTCTATCGACGAAGAGTAATCTAAACCGAATCAGAAGCCTCGATTTGCTAAGCAAACCGGGGCTTCCTCTTATTTAGGCCGTTTGTAACGGTCTTTGGCGTTTGTTTATCTGCGCCAAACCTAGCCAGTTGAATTTATTGCTTTTTAAGCCAAAGAATAAATTCAGAAGTTTAGTTGCGATTTAACGCACCGCATTACAGCAATTTTAGGAAGTCACACTATCATGACCGAAAAAACCAGCTTACATCAACTAGAGCAACATGACATTTTCATTCGCCGTCACATTGGCCCGAGTGAAAAAGAGCAGTTAGAAATGTGTCAGACCCTAGGGGTAAGTTCAGTAGAAGAACTGATCGGCCAAACTGTACCTGAAGCCATTCGTTTAGATAAAGAATTAAACATTGGCGACGCACAAACAGAAGAAGAAACCTTAGCCTACCTAAAATCGGTTGCTGCGGAAAATAAGGTTGCTAAATCATACATAGGCTTAGGTTACCACCCAGTTTCAGTTCCTAACGTTATCTTACGTAATGTGATGGAAAACCCAGGCTGGTACACGGCATACACGCCATATCAACCTGAAATTGCCCAAGGTCGTTTGGAATCACTGTTAAACTTCCAACAAATGACCATAGACCTAACTGGTCTAGATCTGGCAAGTGCCTCTTTATTAGACGAAGCAACGGCTGCGGCAGAAGCCATGGCACTAGCAAAACGTGTATCTAAAGCGAAAAAAGTAAATACATTCTTCATCGCAAACGACGTATTGCCACAAACCATTGACGTTGTTAAAACGCGTGCTGAAATGTTCGGTTTTGACATCATTGTTGATGCACCTGAAAAAGCAGCAGACAACGAAATCTTCGGTGCGTTATTCCAATACACAGGTGCGGAAGGTCAGGTTAACGACATCAAATCGTTAATCGAAGGCGTACAAGTGAAAAAAGGCGTAGCGATTGTAGCCGCTGATATCATGAGCTTGTTGTTATTAGAAGGCCCAGGTCACTTAGGTGCAGATGCCGTTCTAGGTTCAGCACAACGTTTCGGTGTACCTATGGGCTACGGTGGTCCACACGCCGCATTCTTTGCAACGAGCGACAAACATAAACGTTCATTGCCGGGTCGTATTATCGGTGTTTCAAAAGACCGTCGTGGTAACAATGCACTACGTATGGCGATGCAAACTCGTGAACAGCACATCCGTCGTGAAAAAGCGAACTCAAACATCTGTACAGCGCAGGTTCTATTGGCCAACATGGCTGCGTTCTACGCGGTTTATCACGGTCCTCAAGGTCTTAAGACGATTGCAACGCGTATTAACCGTTTTGCCGACATTTTTGCTGCGGGTCTTAAAGCTAAAGGTGTTGAACTAGTGAACGACACATGGTTCGACACAGTAACCTTTGCTACAGCAAACAAAGATGAAATATTAGCTCGTGCGAAAGACAAGTTAGTTAACTTCCGCACCGACCTAGATGGCAAGTTATCTGCGACTATGCACGAGACAGTGACTCGTGAAGACATTAATGAGTTGTTCGACGTTATTTTAGGGGAAGGCCACGGTTTAGACGTTGCTGTACTAGACGCGCAAGTGGTTGCGGCTTCTGAGTCTTCTCTTCCTGCGACTTACGCTCGTAAGACAGAAGTATTAACCCACGAAGTGTTTAACTCCTACCACTCTGAAACAGAGATGTTGCGTTATATTCGTAAGTTGGAAGGCAAGGACTTATCATTAAACCACTCAATGATTTCTCTTGGTTCTTGTACCATGAAGTTAAACGCAACAGCGGAAATGATCCCGGTAACATGGCCTGAATTTGGCAACTTGCACCCATTTTGCCCAATGGACCAAGCGCAAGGTTACCGTAAGATGATCGGTGAGTTGTCTGACTGGTTAATCGACGTTACAGGTTATGACAATATTTCTATGCAGCCTAACTCAGGTGCACAGGGTGAATACGCAGGTCTAATCGCCATTCGTAAATACCACGAGAGCCGTGGCGATCACCACAGAAACATTTGTTTGATCCCAAGCTCTGCACATGGTACTAACCCGGCTTCTGCGCAAATGGCAAGCATGAAAGTTGTGGTTGTTGAGTGTGACAGCGAAGGTAACGTGAACATGGAAGATTTACGCACTAAAGCTGAAGAGCATTCTGACAGCTTGTCATGCATCATGATCACATACCCGTCAACACACGGTGTATACGAAGAGACCATCAAAGAAGTATGTGACATTGTTCACCAACACGGCGGTCAGGTATACATGGACGGTGCGAACATGAACGCACAGGTTGGCCTAACCTCACCTGGTTCAATCGGTTCTGACGTATCACACTTAAACCTACACAAAACTTTCTGTATTCCACACGGTGGTGGCGGTCCGGGTATGGGTCCTATCGGTGTTAAGTCTCACTTGGCTCCGTTCTTACCTAACCATCAGGTAACAGAAGTTGAATTCTTTGGCGCTAATACCATAAAAGAAGGCGCAATCGAAAACGTTGGCAAAGACAACGGTGCGGTTTCTGCGGCTCCTTACGGCTCTGCGGGTATCTTACCTATCTCTTGGGCTTATATTGCCATGATGGGTAAACACGGTTTACGCCAGGCGACGGAAGTGGCTATCTTAAACGCAAACTACTTAACAGAACGTTTAAGTGCCCACTATCCAATTTTATATCGTGGCCGTAACAACCGTGTGGCCCACGAATGTATCGTTGATATTCGTCCACTTAAAGAAAGCTCAGGTATTTCTGAAATGGACATCGCGAAACGACTTAACGACTATGGCTTCCATGCGCCAACTATGTCGTTCCCAGTTGCGGGCACGTTAATGATTGAACCGACGGAATCAGAAGCCAAAGTTGAGCTAGATCGCTTCATCGATGCGATGATCGCCATCCGTGAAGAAATTGCTAAAGTTGAAAACGGTCAATGGACAGTGGAAGACAACCCACTAGTATTTGCTCCACACACAGCAGAAGACGTATTAGACAGCGACTGGAACCGTGCTTACGGCCGTGACTACGCTGCTTTCCCAACTCAAGCTGTGAAAGAAAACAAATTCTGGCCAACGGTAACTCGTATCGATGACGTATACGGCGACCGTAACCTAGTTTGTTCTTGTCCTTCTGTGGATACTTATAGAGACGAGTAAGAACTAGTTCTTTACTCAGATTAATAGAAAAGCGAGCCATTGAGGTTCGCTTTTTAATTTTAAATTGTTAGGCAAAGAGGCTTTTAATCCAGAGCGAATTTAAATTTGGGCCTACATTATAACGATGAACCAATTAAAGAGTTTTTATTAGTTTTCATTGCTTCAGTTCTGGGGGCGAATATTTTGAGCCCAGAAGTAACTGGATTCTGCATTTATATAAACTGATTTAAACCCAACTTGGTTAGTTAGCAATACTTCAGGGGTGTTCTTTAAACTTACATGAGTCGATATGGATTGAACATTATCTGCGTTATTTTTACAGTTTTGAGTCAGTTCGTTAGAAAATATACTCTGAGAGTGCTCATTTGAAGGCGGCAACATATTTTCTACTCTGTTTAGGCAATAACCAGTTTTATAAGAAAGTCGTTGGTTTATTTCGAGTTGAGTTTCAATATTAGCCTGAGTCCATTCGATAAAAATATCATCACTCACTGGATTGAAACTGTCTATTACTAAATTGCTAGAAGTAATGTTTAACGGCTGAGGAATGACAAAACTGGCACTAAATACATTACCCTTAAATGAAAAGCTAATCTTCGCATTCTCAAGGTTTTGAGCTGTTGCAGGCATGCTAATAACGTAACTTTGACTATTCGGGTAGATGCTCAGTGGCAGATATCGATCAGATAAATCATATATTTCGCCGCCTAGTTCTAACTCCAGTTTATCGGGCGCAACTACTTCTATTGGTATTTTGCTTGTCTTCCCAGTTTCATTGTTAGTACGAAGTTCAATTAACTTAATAGCAAATGCAATACTGCTAGATACATTGTCACCATCATTTGTTAGCACACTTAATTCTATATCTAAATCTATATCGCTATCATCTTCAAGAGAGGATGACTCATTTTCACAAGCAATTAAGCCAAAGATAATAAAAAAGATTAGTAATAAATTTTTCAACGTATTCGCTCCATGAAATCTGAATTTAGCGTAGTGCCTAGTGGGAAGTTAAGATTAGGATCGATGGATCCATTTAGAAACATAAGCCTCAGACTTTTTGAATTTTCAAGGCATTCTAAACGAAACGTCTAGAAAATTGAATAATGCATTATTTTTTATGTTTCATTAACATGCGTTGGGGTAAGTATTTAGCGAGAAATTGCATTCATAGTAGCTAAATCTACTCGACTCCTGAAGGGTGAGTTGATTGTTTAGTATTTTCAAATGCGGTCTTGTCTCGTTGTACTCTATAACAGCTGATTAATGGCTGACCTCATTTACATTTAGTGATTCATATATGATCTAAGCATCCTTATTATCGATCTTACCTACTTTATGAAATGGTTCGATGAACTTGGTGGCAATAATCGAGAGTTGTTGACCTATAGATTTGAATTCGCACACCCAATAATGTGCGCCACTGCAAGTCTTCATGCAAGTAAAACAGGGCAGAAAGGTTTTAGGAAGGAAGGGGATGCCTTAGGTGCGAGCCGAGGGGGGAAGTCGGACAACCAAAGGAAGATACTTCTTACGTGTACACTTCTTATCTTATGAGACAAATTTCTTTCAATATTCATTTACTCGTATTTAACTAAACCTAGGTGGCTGAAACTGTTTTTAGTTAATTCGATATTGAGCGTTTAAGTTAAATTCATGATTCGCCTCTAAAAAGTGTTTGTTAGACATCTGCATTTTGATACCTTGCACTTTGGTATAAAGATACGGCATACGTAAAGTCTGTTCATCTAATTAACTATCAGAGAAGCCGAGGGTATTGATGTTTCTAAGAGAACCATTTGAAGAAAAAGATATCGATAAGATTATTTCTTTTATTAAGTCACAGAATTTTGCAACTTTAGTTTCTACAGGCGCTAATAGTTCGCCTATAGCGAGTCATTTACCTTTGGATGTTATCGATGATCCCCGTGCCAAACTGGGCGTTAAAATGATCACTCATATGGCGATTGGAAATCCTCATCTACCTTTACTTGCTGAAGGGCAAGAGGTGATGGTTATTTTTCTGAGTAACTCGAACTACATTTCCCCAAGTTGGTTTGCTGATCAAAAGTCAGCACCTACGCAGTCTCACATCGCCGTTCATGTTTATGGCAAAGTGAGAATCGTAAGTGAGCCTGATGAATTGCTTAAAATGATGACTCATCAAGTAGATACCAGAGAAAAAAGTATGAATGGTAATTGGAAGATAGATAATCTTGGAAAAAGCGGAATAGAATCCAGATTAAGTAAAATATCAGGCGTGGAAATTAACATTGACAGAGTGGAAGCGAGTTTTCGATTACTACAGGACGAAAGCAAAGAAAACATTCAAGGAGTTTTGGCAAGCGGCTCACTTGATGCAGATACAAGATCAAAGATTCAAGGTGAAAACAACGTTAGTTAATGACGCTAACAAGGTCATAAAACCGGATTCAATACCGTTTGCTCGATTCCGTTAATGGTGTTAGCTAGTTAGTTTCCATTGTTAGTTTATCCACAAATAATGAGTACCCGACGAAAATAGTAATAATTATTCATGGGTGCTAATGAGAGTGACCATAATAAAGAGGAGAATTGGCCAATAGGAACAGTTACCTTATTACGTTTTCATTAGAAGTAACTAAACTTAGGGTTACCATTGTCAGGCTAGACAACATAATGAAATTCGTAAATTGGGTCGCGCATGACTTAACAAAGCTAATTCCCTTGAATACTCTGTTGTTGCTAACAATTTATTCTCACTCTCCACCTGCTCACGCTCAAAATGGTTGGCAGGCCGTGACAGAAGTTTTTCCACCTTACAACTTCATTAAAGATGGCAAATCTGCAGGTTATGCCACCGAATTGGTTGAAAGAGTTGCATCTAATCTTAATTTAAAGCTCCAGATTCAATTTGTACCCTGGCCACGTGCGATGTTAAGGGCTGAGACAGAAAAGAATATTCTGATTTATTCCATACTTAGAACAAATGAAAGGGAACATCGATATTACTGGGTTGGTGAGTTAGATGATATCTCTCTATATGTCTGGCAGCTAAAAGACCAAGATGTTATTTCCGCCCGTAATAAAACAGATTTCACTTATGGCATAGTTCGGTCACTAGACGACATTAACATTTCTTTTTTGACTCAAAAACTTCAAGTGAGTAATGATGATGTAATTTCAGTTGATAAAGGATCTCAACTTATTGGGCTTTTGCTAAAACAAAGAGTGGACCGAATTGTCATGGCGGAGAATATGTGGAGAAGGTTGCGAAAGAATCTCTCTTCCAGACAGCAGTCTAAACTTGAAAGGTACATGCTCCTAGCCAGAAAAAGCATCTATCTTGCCGCGAGCTTAAAATCTGACCCCAAAGATTTACAGCTATTTAGAGATGCGTTTAATAAAGTGATTAAGAATTCCGATGTTGAAGTTTTGAAATCGAAATATGGGATAGATTGAAAAGATGGTTGTGAATTAACCATTTCCACAAATGGCTGCAGATACAGCTTGTTTGAAACATTGCCTTCTTCGTATTGGCGATTTGCGAACTTTAATCATGCTGTCCTGTCTGTATTCTGTTCTTGTTTAACTGTAATACTTAAGTAAGTGCGCAAAGTTTAGATTTCAAAGAACTAAAAAAAAGCGAACCACTTTACTGGTCCGCTTTTTTTATTTAAAAGTTGCGTTTCGAAAAAGTTAACTTATGTCTACCGCAAAATTATTTTTAGTTTTGGTAAAGCTTAATCAAAGCTGCAAAATCATCAGACTTTACTACTTTTTTCAGATGTCGGTTGAAATTTGCAAGCGTTTCAGGCGAAACGGACTTTCGACTAAACATAACGTAAACATCGCCTGTTGTAATTGATAAGCCATGAGGCACGATAAGCGAGGATAGTCCTTTTCTTCTAATCATTGAAGCCCCAACGATGCTGTCTTCGAGGAATGCATCAATATTCTCGTCTAATAATCGAGCAACGTTCATTTCACTGATTATGGCATCGACAAAATGTTTATCATCGTCTTTATCACGAAGGTCGCTAAGTTCGTCACCGTAAAAATAATCGCCCACTACGCCAAGTTTTTTCTTTTTGGCAATGAATTCCCCAAATGATGATAGGCGGCGGGATGCCTTATCATCTTCACGCACATAAAGGGTAAACTTCTCGGTACGGTATGGAGCACTAAACAACGCAAACTGCTCTCTTTTACTCGTTTTCGAAGCGCCAAGTAGAACGTCAATCTCTCCGTTTCTCATTTGAGACAACAAGTCGACCCAAGAGCCTTGTTTGTACTCAATTTTACATGGCATACGCTCAGCCACCATTGACAGAATCTCTATATCCAAACCCTTTACCTGGTTACCGACGTCTAAATACTGGTAGGGTTCCCAGCTGTCGTAACCTAAGGTTAATTTGCAGTCGCTTTTTGCCGCAAAAACCGGAAATGAAACGAGGTTGATTAGAACGATAATTAATATTGAAGTAAGCAGGCTGGTTGGTTTCATTGGCAATCCTCACACTATTTTAATTTAAAGTGTAAGTTAAGATTTTGATTTCGCTAGATGTTATTTATAAAAATCTTGTAGATGGTTTGGACGTGTTTACTCTAATTATGACTTTCGTCCCAGATTTAAAGCCGTACCAAGGTATTTATAGATTAGGATAGTTTGAGTATTGCTAAATATATATCGGGCAGTTTTGTTTCTATTAAGCTCAAATAATCAAAAATTAGTGTTTTCCCAAAAGTAGATAATTTGGATTTGCCCCGGGATAATTTTAAAGAAAGACGTGTTGAATCACTTTATGAAGGAGGGCACTGAAGCCATCCTTCATAAGTTAGTTTAAAACCGATTAGCGTTTTGCTTTTAAGTCGACATCTGTATCAGCAAATAAGTAAATTGTTGCGGCATAAGCCGCGATATTTTGTGCTAATTCTGCCGGATTGATCTTATCTAGCGTGTCGTCGGGCGTGTGATGTAAGTCGAAGTAGTCGGTACCTTCTTGACTCAAACGAATTGTTGGCACGCCTTTTTCAGCCATAGGGATTATGTCTGGTCCACCGCCTTTAACATCGGAACCACCACGAACAATGCCTAAAGGTGCGATGATTCTGGCAATTTCGTCAACTAGCTTAGTGGCTTCAGGATTGACGTTAGAAACGATGCGCCAGATGTTTCTCGCACCAAAGTCAGATTCAGTAGCCAGGACATGATTGTGCAGATTGTTTTCGTGCTCTTTGGCATAGGCAAACGCACCTAATAATCCCACTTCTTCCGCGCCGAACATAACCACACGAATGGTACGTTTCGGGCGTTGAGGTAAATTTGCGATTAACTTTGCTGCTGCCGTAGTGATAGCGATACCAGCGCCATCGTCAACTGCGCCAGTGCCCAAATCCCAACTGTCTAAGTGACCGCCAATAAGCACGATTTCCTCAGGTTTTTCACTGCCGATTAAATCTAACACTACATTGCCGCTGGTAACTTCGCCTTTCCAGTCAGAGCCAGAATGAAGTGATACGGAAAGAGGTCTATCTAAGTTGTGTAAACGACGCAAATGATCCGCGTCTGGATTAGAAATAGCAATGACTGGAATAGTGGCCCATTTATCGCCGTTTTTGCTCATCATGCCAGTATGAGGAAAACGGTGAGAGTCAGAGCCTACTGAACGGATCATTAATGCACTTGCGCCGCCACGTTCTGCATGCTGCCAACCAATCCTGCGCTTTTGGTTTGAGGGGCCATAACCTGCACCGGTCTGACTTTTGACCATAGGTTCACCATCTACAAATGCAACTTTGCCTTTAAGCACGCCATCCTTAACCTCTATAAGCTCTTGGATGTCTCTAAAATAAACAATCGGTGCATTGATTTCTTTTTTACTCGGAGCGGCACCACCGAGTGCTGAGCCATATAACTCTTGCTTGTATGGCGACGTTAGAGTCAAGTGCAAGTGGCCTCTGTCCCAAAATGGCATAGTAAATTCTTCAATCGTGGCTTTGTCGAAACCTAACTCTTTACCTAACTCAACACCCCAATCGCGTGCGCGCTTTTCTGCTTCTGAACCGCCTAATCTAGGACCAATTTCGGTGGTTAACGACTCGACAATGTTGTAGCCAATATCGCTTTTAAGCGCTGTAGCCATTAGCTGTTGAGCTGTTTCTTTCTGTTGCTTAGTGATTGCTGATTGGTCGGCGATTAACGGCATACTTAATACACACAAAAAGGTGCTTAGTACTGCGCTATTCAATAATTTCATTTTTGCTCCGAGAGGTGAAACTTTGATTGATGAGTTATTTTTCTAAGTTGGCGAATCTTAAATCTTTCATATCGATTACGCCAACATTTTGCAGAGTGACAAGCCGACTTGCAGGGGAGTTGCGTCGAGTCACAATTGCTCAATTATTAGCGAATGCGGTAGTGCGTATCCAGATTTTAAGTTTTTGAAAAGCGCGTTAACGGGTTTTTATTCACACTTATGAAAATTATGAATGTGAAATGTCAGCTCTGTACAGGGATATAGAGAAGAGGATTTACCAAACTTCCTCAATTTAGTTCTTAAATAGAAGAGGGGACTTTAAGCATAACACAAATGCCGCTGGAGGAACTGTCCTAACGGCAAATGCTGTGTATGCACTGTTACATGCCGTTGCCAAACTCTTCATTAACAGGCTGATTAGCACGAACTTGTTTTAGTGAATCGCTGTAAAGCGTCAAATAATCTAAGCAGAAATCTGTTCTTTCAGACATGTATCTTTCTGCGTCGTTGTCGGTACCCGCTAAGCCGTTGAAGATGCCTTCTACGTCTCTGAAAATTAAGTGCTCTGGGATATAACAGATGCGTGAGTTTTTATACGTACTGCTACGTAATTCGGTAACCGGGTAGGTGCCACCGATACCAGAAGACACGCTGGCGATTAATGCAGGCTTATGTCCAAATTCGTTTGCAGAATATAACAAGAATAGGTTTTTCAGTGCCGATGGTACCATGCCATTCCACTCTGGGCTGATGATCACAAAGGCGTCAGAATCTTTAAGTTGTTCGCCGACTTTTTGGATCTGCTCTGATTCTGCCTGAGCATACTCTTCTTTCCAAAAAGGCAGTTCAGTAACCGCTAAGTCTAGAATTGATGTCGATTCTACGTTGTTCAATTCAGCTAATTTAGCATTGATCATTCGACCAATTTTGTTGCTTTGTGATTCGTTACGGTGACTACCTACGATAACCGTGATCTTGCTCATTTAACTTTCCTCCCAGTTGGCTAAGCGATTAAGGCCATATTGTATTAATTGATGTGTTTCTTCATTGGCATCTTGTTGAATTGCCTTTAATTCTTTGTCCAGAACAACTTTTTCCTCACCGCTTAGCCCAGCCTTTGTTAATAGCTCATTTAGCTCAAAAGCGAGTAGCCATTCCTTGTGCTCGGAATTGATGTATTCATTGGCCAGTTGTTCGATATCTGCATTAGCAGCGTCTGCTTCTCTTAAGTCTCTGGCGCGTTGATAGAAGCTAAACAATTCTTGTGTTGATTTGTCATACTCTACGTTCACCGTTGCGGTATCAGAAGGCTTTTTGTAAAGCGGGTAGTTTTCCTGATCCGCCGAACCGCCATAAACAGAAGTGATCTCGTCACCTACGGCCATGTCAAATGTGCCCCAGTCAGGTTCAAATAAACGAGTGCCATCAAGTTGAGTAACAGTACAATTCTCAAAACTAAACATTAAGTTTTTGCCGTCTCTACGGTAAATACTCTGAAGTTTACCCACAACCGTAATGCCCGACAAAAACTCTAGCTTTACATCCTTGCCAATTTCGATGTTAAACATCTTAAGATCGTCAATGGTGTACGAAGACAAACACTTGTCCATAGATTGCACTTTACCAATTGGGCTACCAAACCCTGGGGCGTGATAATCCGTGCCATGGCCTGGAATTTCTTTTTCTTTGTACGCTAGCTGCGTAGGGCCAGTGGTATTTAAATAGATGGCTTTACCTGTGGCATCTTTGATGACGTTAGTAAACATGCCGCTCACTTCAATGCCTGAGTCATAAACCGCGGTGTTAACGGTCTTGGCATTTATAGCTACTTCTAATGACTCTGTTCCGCCTTTGGCATAACAGGTGCTGCGAGCAAACTCTTCACCGATTTGAGATAGGTGGCGACAGTTTTTCGCGACAAACAGCTGAGGTTGTTCGTTAGTGATGTCAAACGGCTGTGCAATGGCGTCGATGGTTAATGGAATTTTCTTAACCTTGTCGTCATTCAAACAGTTTACGCTTTCGCCTAGTGACGATAACAAACCCGCACCAAAAATCTTGTAATCATCTGGTGTGCCAACCAGTCCGTACTCTGTAGTCCACCATTGTAGTCGGCCTAATTTACTGGACTCGGATAACTCATCATTTTTGTATTTTTCAATGGTGTCATTTAGCTGCTTTTCAGCATCTTCAATTTCTTCTGCGGTCGCAAGAGGAGATTCTTTCACGATAGATAAAGTTCGAATTGCCTCGTATGTTTCCAAGTCTGCTTTATTTGAAATCACTCGGCGGCCAAAATCACCCACACGTTCTAAATATTCTGCGTAATCCACATCGATGATAAATGGCGCGTGACCCGCTGATTCGTGAATGATGTCTGGAGCTGGTGTATATAACATGTGATCGATAGAACGAATATCGACGGCAACGACAAGTACTCTGTGGGCTAAAAACTCGATGAAAATAGCGGGTGGAATAAAACCGTCAACCACAGCCGCACGCCAACCAATCTTCTGCAAATGTTCGTTCATGGTTTCGATTTTTGGAATGTATTCCACATCGATACCCGTGCCTTTAAGGCCATCTAAATAAAGCGGGTGAGCGGTTTCAGAAAGGTTTTCTACCAATTGGTGCATCAAGAAGCGCCAAACCGCCTGATCTCTAGGGGTATAATTGGTGTAGTCTTGTGTTGCGACAAAAGGTCGTAAATGAACCGGAAGACTGTCGATGATCTGTTGTTGCGTTTTCATTCCAATGTTCCTCTCAAACTCTTCATGTTTGGCATGAGTGCATGTAATTTAATCCAAGAAACAAATTTAGCACCTGTCAAAAGATATTTTCCTTCTAATATCGTTTGAATTAACGGTAGACTAGGTGTAATTATTCTACATTCTCTGATTTTTAGAAGGAATAAACCCTTGATTAAGCGATATGAACAAGAAATCTTGACCTTGTTGCAACAGGACGGCCGATTATCCAATGTTGAACTGGCAAAAAAAGTCGGGTTATCAGAATCACCGTGTTTGAGAAAAACAAAGGCGCTGGAAGAGACCGGAGTCATCACGGGTTATCAAGCCGTCGTTGATCCTAAAAAGGTGGGGTGTCAGATATCGGCGGTGTTAATGGTTAATTTGCACCATAGCGCCGATAAAATTAACGACTTTTTTGAAAAGGTTCAGTTGGAAAAACGCGTGATAGAATGTTTGGCGCTTACCGGCTCTTCCGACATTATGTTAAAAGTGGTGGCGAAAGACATTGAGGATTTAACCGAACTTACTTTTAATGGTTTTCTAGCCGATCCTATCGTAAAAGACGTTTCATCTTGTGTTGTTTTAAAAGAAATCAAAAAGTCAGGTTCTGTTCCTGTATTTGTCTAACACGACATAACTCTTCTCTTTTTAGATATTTTTAGAATAGTTAAACCTTAATAGTAACTTTGGCTGGTTAATTTAGACAAAATTCACCTTTAATTAGGTGGTATTTTACTTGGCCCAAACAGAGAGCGGTATGCAAGTTTACGTATGAATATTTTGATCACTGGTGCAGCAAAAAGGCTGGGAAAGTTTTTATCTGAATATTTGGCACAACAAGGCCACAATATCATTATTCATTACAATAACTCGGCAGAAGAGGCGGAGGCCCTCGAGGCTTCGTTATCAACAAAGTACCCAGATCAGTGTTTTTATTCAATTGGTCATGACCTAAGTGTTTTAGAGCAGCTTGATGGTTTTATGCCCAAAGTGTTTGAGCTGGTGGGCAATGTGGACTTGCTGATCAATAACGCGGCGATGTTTGAGTATGATTTAGCGTCCAACTTTAAGACAACCACGTTACAAAAACATTTAGTCGTCAATTCCATCGCGCCTATGGTTTTGGCCAGAGATTTTATTAATCTTTCCGAGTGTCCCACCCCGATACTGATACAAATCTTAGATAACAAGGTCGACAGTCTAAACCCAGATTACTTTTCATACACTATTAGCAAGATGGCGTTAAAGGCTTTTACCGAGATGTGTGGAATGCTGCCGCTTAAAGGTGAAAAAGCGTACGGCGTAGCGCCCAGTATGATCCTTGAAAGTGGCGCACCTACGGTTGGTAAAGTTGATCTTCTTACGAAAATAAACCCGCTGCAAAAACGAATTCCTTTGTCTGCAATAGCTGACGCTGTGGCTTTTCTTGCACAAGGGAGCTTAACGTCGGGCGAAATAATCTATGTCGACGGTGGGCAAACGCTTTTGCAACTTCCGCGAGACGTGGCTTTCTTAGATTTAGATGAGGAAAAACAATGAAGTTAATTCTAACGGATTATCAAATTCATGTGGATATTGGCATCCATGACTTTGAGATTGGCAATAAACAACCTATGTTGTTGGATATAACGTTAGAGGTTGATGACGCCATCGCCGAAACTGACGATATTTCAAAGACGGTTGATTACGATTTTCTGAGAAAAGAAATCAGTGCTTTGGTCGAGTCTACTCGGTTTAATCTGCAAGAAACCCTCGCCAAACAAGTACTTGTTATATGCAAGCAAGACCATCGCGTACGAAAAGCTAAAGTTTATTTAAGAAAAACATCCGTTTACAGTGATGCTGGGAGCATAGGTGTTGAAATAGAAGGCTAGTTTCCTTTGTGCTGCTTAAACATAGCTAGACGAGTGTTAGTACTGACGACATTATTTATTGAAGTTATCAACTATGCCTTTTGATACGAATGATGCAAAAGCTAGCTATATTAAAGTAGGGGTTCTGCATTGGATTAATAACGAATTGCAGAAGCAACGCTTCGTTTAGATAAATTGAAAGATTGTTAAGGCGGAAAAATGAGTAAGGTGATCCACATAAGCTTCTTACTCGTCTTAATATTTTTTAGTTCTTGTCTCCGGTCAGATCCAGAGAAAATTTTCATTCACACCGATAATTCGCCCGATTTTGATGTTTATCGTGGGTTTCATAAAGGTACCGTCAGCCTTTCTGCTGCAAGTAATCTAATTGCACTGAATGTCTTAGAAAACATAGAGTTTGAGTATATGCCTTTAAAACGCTCAATGGCATTTATGCGTCGGGGCATGCCAATTTGCGTTTTGGACAAAATTAAGACGGATGAACGGCTTGGTCGTTATTTATTCAGTTTGCCGGTGAACGTTTATTTTAGTCGCCGTCTGTACCAACAGCGTGGGCTGCCGGAGCTGAATCAAGCAACCGTTGATATTGTTAAGTTACTGAGGACATATTCAGAAAAGAAGATTTTACTTACTTCGCAAATTTCCTATGGCGAATTGTTAGATAAACAAATAACCCTAATACCAGATAAACAAAAAGTAATGCGAACAAGTAGTGCCCATGCAAGCGGTTTAATTGAAATGTTCGTTCGTGGTCGAGCTGAATATGCCTTATTTTATCCGCAAGAACTGCATGAATTAGGCACACCTAATCTCGGCCGCTCTTATGCTATCGATGGTATCGAACCTTATGTTATTGGTTACATCATGTGTAATAAAACTCAGCGAATGGTTGATGTTGTTGAGAATATCAATCGGAATTTGCGAGAACTATTTCGTTCAGGTGAGATGTTGGAATTGCATTTGGCCCGTGTCGGCAATATGGAGGTCGATATATTCAAACAATACTACCTACAAGTGTTAAAAGTGCACAACATATTAATTGATGAGTAATAAAGAAACATAGTCCGGAGTCTCTTTCCTAATAAGAAGTTTCTAGTTTAATTATTGTCGTCAGAACAAAGTCCCTTAAAAGTCATGAGGATGTCAGGTTTTTCGTGAAAAACTTTTCTAAAGTGACTGCTAGTTGATTTACCCAGAAGCGTTAAATCAATCGTAAAAATTTCAATAAAAAAGTTGATTAACATATTGATTTTAAAGGAAAGGTAATTATGGGCCGCATTTCAGTTGTTTTGCTTATTTCTACATTAACCATGGGTTGCAATAGTAATAACAATCAGACGACTTCCGCTTCAAGTGGTGATTATTTTGGTGAAAAACCACCGGGACTGGAGCCAAAACTTTTTGATCCTAAAATTGTATCACCGGAAGGACGGTTTGAAGGTGGTTCTTTCTCACCTGATATGAAGGAGTTTTATTTCACAAGAAAAAATGGCAAATATACTCAGCGTACGTTTTTTGTTATTCGAAATGAAAACGGTCAATGGGGACAAGAGTCTGTTACAGACATAAGGTGGCCTTTATTCACTGGTGACGGTGAGATTATGTATCAAGGAAAACAATACAGAAAACGCACAGAGTCAGGTTGGTCTGAGCCTCAATATCAAGGTGAGTTTTTAAAAGAGCAGGGGCATGGGATTTCGCGGTCAGCTAATGGCACCTATTTCTTCCCTTTTTATAAGAAGGAAGACAAAGGACACGGCAACCTCGGTTATTCGCGACGAATAAACGGCAAGTATGAAGCACCGATTAAATTGAATGCCGACATAAACCAAGGAACCTACATTGCTCATCCTTATATTGCGCCTGATGAATCCTATTTAATGTGGGATGTAGTAAGAGATGATGGTTATGGTAATTCGGATATTTACATTAGTTTCAAAGATAAGAACGGGTCCTGGTTGCCAGCTCAAAACATGGGGCCACTGATCAATACGGATCGTCAGGAAAGTTCTCCGCAGGTGACACATGACGGAAAATATTTGTTCTTCTCAAGAGGAGAGTGGCAAGTCAAAGAAGATGGAAGTCGAAATTGGGTTGGAAAACGTTATTGGGTGGATGCTAAGGTAATCGAGAACTTAAGGCCTAAGGCCTAGCTTATAAATGAACTTCTGCAAGAGCAGCAGAAACGCCTGTTCTTGCATTTCTTATAAAATAACTAAGCAAGGTTGTCGAGTTACAGCGACATTTTTCAAAAGAATAGCCTTATAAAGGTACGCCAAATATAAATATCAGCCCTAAATTGAATCCTTTCTAAAATGTAAATCCACTTTCACATGTCCTTGTTAACATTACGGTAATTTCGCACGTGTAAACTCTTCCTTGCAGACAGCAAACGACTAATTGCTTTTTAAGATTAAACTCTGTTACTGGATAAGGTACAGTGTTTTTTCGCATGTTTATTAACCAACAAGCGACTAATACCAATCTGCATAAAGAACTAGTCATTCAGCGAGAATGAAAAAGTGTATAGGCAAGGCATTGATTGCAGAGAATGGTTGTTCCCTTGTTAAAATCAATAACGCAGCATATAAGCTTTTTAGACTCGCCCTTTGGGAACTCACCAGAGCTGCGATAATCGCCCAAAACTTATTTGATGTAGAACGACTATACCTGCACAAGTTTCGATTATTCTCGCAGCTCTGGTGAAGTTCTGAATTGACTAATTCTTTATGCAGATTGGTATAAATAATAACAAGCTTTAAAATTAAAAAGCGGGATGCAAAATGGATTTACAAATTACGATCAAAGAGATCTCAAGATTCACTGCGGAAATAAGAAATCAGCCTAATGCGGAAGAGGTACGGGCAATTCAGGCAGAGTTAAAAACACTGGGTTTTGGCGAATGGTGTTTTTGGAAAGAGAACCATTCAGAAGACGTTCAGGCGTTTATCAAAGCCACACCTGAGGAAAGGTCAAGCTCTCAGTTTAGAGAGTTGAAACCACTCATTTATTATGCTGCCTATGAAACTTGTCTTGAGAGTCTTACTTTCATTAGTGGCGTTTCTTTGTCGAATATTAACAAAGAGTTGGCAGTATCGGATTTAATGATCAATTTGTCCGAAGCCTATCAATTTACCAAATCTCATTACTGTTCCAGATTAGAGTGGCCATATGAAGGCGAGAACCCGTTGGCGAAAATGAAAAACAAACTCTCTTTACCTAATACGGCTTAAAACGTCGGGATAAGGGTTAAGGTTGATAAGTATGAGGTAATATTCTGTCTAGGTATCACCTCTGACAATTTTGTCACATACATATTCGGCTAATGCGAGGCTTGCCGTTAATCCAGGTGACTCAATACCAAATAGGTTAATCAGTCCATCTAAGCCATGTATAAAGTTATCTTGCACAATAAAATCCTGTACTCCTTCAATTTGTAGTTTTGGCCGTATACCGGAATAATCGATGTGTAATTTGCTATCATCAAGTCTCGGCCAGTATCTTCTAATAGCGGTAACAAACTTGTCTTTGACGTTATGGTCCGTGGCATAATCCAAGTTATCGATAAATTGGGTATCAGGGCCAAACTTGAGTTTTCCAAACATATCTAAGGTGGCGTGAATACCTAACCCGTGTTTTTCCGGAACCGGATAGATAAGCGTATTGAAAGGGTGTTTGCCGTGATAGGCAAAGTATTGGCCCCGGCAATATAGCGTTTCAGGAATATGGAACAAGTCCAAGTCATCAATTCGTTTGGCGTTGTCTGAGGCAAATAGCCCTCCAGCATTTATCAGGTGAGAACAACGAATTTGATAACAACTTTCATCCATTTCCAAGGTGACAATTAAACCATCTTTAACGGGCTTGGCATTCACAAACTTGGTATTGGGAACGTAATGCCCGTGGTTCTGTTCAATGACGTGCAATAAAGATAACAAGTATTGATGGCTGTCGATAATGCCGGTTGAAGGTGACCACAATCCCGCCTGGATGCTCAGATAGGGAACCTTATTTGACAACCCCGACTGAGTTAGCCATTGCAAATCGTTTACACCATTTAAATGACTCTGTTGGTAAATATCTTCTAACTTTTGAGTTTCATCATCATCTTGGGCAACTAACAATTTACCAATGTTTTTATGTGGCACATTGTACGTTTTGCAGTGTTCATAAAGCAGTTGTTTGCCTTGAACACATAGTTTGGCCTTTAGACTGTCGGTGGGATAATAGAGCCCGGCATGGATCACTTCACTGTTGCGACTGCTGCTGTGCTCGCCAAAGTGTTTTTCCTGTTCGACCACTACAACATTGTGTTTTGGACTTAGCTTGGCGGCAATGGCAAGTCCCACTGCGCCAGCTCCTATGATTATGGTATCTATGTAATCCATAATGACTTCTATTTTTCGTTTATATAACCACGAATGGTTTGTTTAATTAGCGATCGAAACCATTGATGTTTAGCTGAGTAATGCGATGATTTGTGCCATAACATATAAAACTGGAGTTTAGGTATATCAAAGGGGACGTCACAGCTGGCAAATGTCGAAAAACAGGATTCAGTCAAAATGACAGGTACAGTTGAAATGAGCCGGGTCCCTCTGGTTATTTCGGCCAGTGACGTAAATGAAGGCGCGTAAACCTTGATGTTTCGTTTATGGCCGTCTTCTAACAATATTTTATCTACCGTACTTTCTTCACTTTCCGAAAACACCACTCGGCCGTGTTGTTCATTCAGATAATTATTTTTAACCTGACTTTCTGATATCTGAGAGTCATCAAAACAACAGCTATATTCTAACTCAAACGCAGATTGCATATAAACGTCAAAACTTTCTTTAGGCTTTATTGGGGTAAGAATGACATCGCAATGTTTTTTCCTCAGGCTACTGATTGTTTCTCCGCGAGTATCAATGAACTTTAATGTTGCGTTTGGCGCTTGTTCTAACAACATACTAAGCAGTTGTGGACCAATAATAGCGCGTTCCAGATCATTTGCTGAAAGGGTAAATGAATCCTTGCATTCAGCTGGGTTGAAGACCTCGGGGGCTGATAACCGGTTTAGGTGTTCAAGAACGTCCGATATGTCAGGTGCCAATGCATGAGCTCTTTCCGTTGGTTCTATTTTTCGACCGGAGCGCACAAAAAGTGGGTCGTCAAATACGTTGCGAAGTTTATCTAACGTGTGACTCAATAAAGACTGACTGTATCCTAATACCTGCGCGGCCTCAGTGACAGAGCCTTCTTCGTATATAGATTTAAAAATAGATAAGGACTTGTAGTCCAAATTTATATTATCGATATTTTTCATGAGTTAAATTTAAACCATTCATTTTTCAAATAATAGCAAATGTTTTAACTTAGCCGCTTCATAAATTTTGAGGTGTAGTTATGAGTCAAGATACGATTCAATCCCAACAAGAAGAACAAAAATCATTGGGAAAAACAGATATTCTCTTACATTGGATTGTCGGCATTGGGATCATAAGTTTGATTTCAGTGGGCATCTTTATGAAAGAAACAAAAACCTACAGCTTGTACTCGGTCCATAAATCCATCGGCATCCTTTTGTTCTTGATCATCGCATGGCGTGTGATTAATCGTGTCAGAAAAGGCTGGACAGAAAAGTTATCCAGCCACAAGGCATGGGAAATGATTGCCGCACGTGTGTCGCATTGGTTATTGTTAGTTGGCACATTAACTTTACCCTTGTCAGGCATGATAGATAGTTTGATGGCGGGCCGTGGATTATCGGTATTTGGGTTAAGCTTAATCCCTTCTAATTTAGGGGAAGATGGCAAACGTGTGGCGATTAGTAAGTCTCTTTCCGATTTGGCGGGTGAGATCCACAGTATTGCGGGGTACGTATTAATTGCGGTGATCTCTGTTCATGTTGCGGCGGCATTAAAACATCATATATTTGATAAAGATAATACGCTTAAACGCATGTTGGGTAAGGGCTAAATAACCTTTGAATGTTAAACAGCATTTTCAGTGTCAAAGAGAAACAAAACCCGTTTTAAGGGCGAAGGCCAATGGAAAGGCTCACGACTTTACTGTCTGCTTAGTCCACTTCATGCGAAGTGGGCAGGCCTTCGTTTAGTTTAAAGGCTTGCCCACACTTTGCCAAACAGACGACGCCGTATCCCCAGTTTTGCATCCCAACCGGTGTAACGTAAATTGCTGTCTTCGATTTCATCTTTTTGATAACGCCACAAGGCCATACTCATAAGTGAAAAGGCATCACTATTACCTTTGGCTCTGTTAAGTTTGTTAGTTTATTCAGTTCATCAGGGTTTTGGCGGATTCTGAAAGAGGATGGATGCAGCGGCAAGCCTGATGGTTCTGCAATTCAGTTTGGTTCTAATCTACTGGCAATTAATGCCTTTAGTGTTTTGGCCTTAAAACAGGAGTAAACCCAATCAGATAATCGCTGCATAATGGGCTTACTACCATAAGCCGTTAACAGTGAGTGCCAAACTTGTGACTTCGTTGTTGTCAATAAACGTCTGGCTAAGCTCCATACCGACAAGAATGCGAGTTTCTTCTGAGTACTTAAATCCATAACCGCCGCCTAATAATAACGCCGCACCGAAGTCGTCGTCTCTTACTTGTTCATATTGATTAATGTCTGAGCAATTATGGGTCTTAAAACTTGTTTCGGAGGTATTAACGCCTAAATCACCTCGATAGTACCATCCGTGACCGATTTCCGAGCCATAGAACTTCATATAACTCATAGAGATAGTGCTATCGGTATAAGATACTTCCTTAAAACTATTGCACTTGTTGCGCGATGGCATAAAACGTGTGGCGACGCCATTTAGTACAAAGCCCAAAGCTTCTTGTTCGGAATAGGGCCAATAAAACCCTAAAACATTGGCTTTTGATTCTGTCATATCTAAGTTACTAGCTTTTAAGCGGTCGACTTCATTTTTCCTATCACCGGAATAGTTATTTTGGGCCAAGCCGAGTCCCCAGAACGAATACCAATCTTCTGGTTGAGCTTGTGCAGGAAGTGCAATGCCTATAAATAAAGTTGGAAAGAATTTGGACATCCATATCACCTTGAATATTAAGAGTTTTTAATTCGTATTATGACAGGCTTAGTTGTTTAAGCTTTTTTGACAAACTTAGCTGTTATCATCATTTCGCCGTTGCCATCAACTTTGCAATCGAGTTGGTGGTCTTTGCTGTCTTTAATGCGCCTGACTAATGCCTTAGTGCCTACTTTTATCACTTGTGAACTGCCTTTTATCTTGAGGTCTTTGATCACGGTGACTTTATCGCCTTCTGATAATTGCGCGCCATTTGCATCTTTAACATTAATCGCATTTTCGGCTTCTACTTCTGCCGGATCCCATTCATAAGAACATTCGGGACAGATCAACAAAGATTGATCCTGATATACGTATTCAGAATTGCAGCTGGGACAATTTGGTAATTGGCTACTCATGACGTTACTTATATGAAAAAAAAGAGCGAGCTATTCTAACAGCAGCTAAACCTTATTGAAAACCAAGGATAATCATTGGGTTGAATTTTGAACAGTTGGTATTAAGCGGTTCGAGCAAGTTAATTAGTTTGTGCATAAAAAAGGAATGACGCGTCAATCAGTATGTTGGTTTGCCAATTAGCTAGGATGATAAAAATGTCGTGCCGCTTACTGCTTATTGTGTTTTCATGTCAGCGATAATATACGCGCTAATACAGACACTTTAGGAGTTGGAGATGGTTAAGAACCCGCTAGTAACGTTATTTGAAGGCGTGTTAGGCGAGGATAAAGTGAAATCCTCTGCGGGACAAACCGAACATTACCGAACCGGATGGCGTTCGGGTGGTGGGAGTGCACTTGCTGTGGTTTTTCCAGAGAGTCTAATCGAGTACTGGCGTATATTAGAAATCTGTGTCGAGGCTGATTGCATAATGATTATGCAGGCAGCTAACACCTCATTGACGGAAGGTTCTACCCCGAACGGTGATGAATATGATCGTGAAATTGTGATCATTAATACCTTAAAAATGGATGAACTGATTGTTTTGGGACAGGGAGAGCAGGTGATCAGTTTTCCCGGTACCACCTTACATAAACTTGAAAAAACACTGAAACCATTGAATCGTGCGCCACACTCAGTCATAGGTTCGTCTTGTTTGGGCGCATCTATCATTGGCGGAATTGCAAATAATTCCGGCGGTGCGCTGGTCAAACGGGGCCCCGCTTATACAGAGCTGTCATTGTTCGCTCAGGTAGATCAGACAGGTAAACTTCATTTGGTTAATCATCTTGGCATCGAGTTGGGAGAAACGCCTGAGCAAATATTGTCTAATTTGGAATCTCAGAACTTTGACCTATCAAACGTTGAGTCGGATAAAGTGGCAAGCGCCACCGATTACATCGAACGAATACGAGATGTAGATGCAAGCACGCCAAGCCGATTTAACGCCGATACAAGTCGATTATATGAAGCGAGTGGCTGCGCTGGAAAGATAGCGGTATTTGCCGTCAGGCTCGATACATTTGACGTGCCAGCTCGTGAACAAACTTATTACATCGGTACTAACGATCAGCAAATATTAACGGATATACGTCGATACATTTTGAGCGAATTTAAACATGTCCCGGAAGTCGGTGAATATTTGCATCGTGAAGTTTTCGATGTCGCAGAAAGATATGGCAAAGATACTTTCCTAAGCATATTGCATTTAGGCACGGACCGAATGCCTAAACTGTTTGCTTTAAAGGGACGTATCGACGCGACTTTAAACAAAGTCTCGTTTTTACCAAAGAACCTTACCGACAAAATAATGCAATGGGGCAGCAAATTGTTCCCATCACACTTGCCAACTCGAATGGTCGATTTTCGAAATAAATACGAACATCACCTCATCTTAAAAATGAGCGACGAAGGCATTGACGAAGCTTCAGGCTTTCTTCAGTCTTATTTTGCCGAAAACCAAGATGCTGGTGGTTATTTTGAGTGTGATGCCAAGGAAAGTCAGAAAGCGTTTTTACATCGATTTGCAGCAGCAGGGGCCGCGATTCGATATCAGACCATGAATGCTAAACAACTTGGTGACATACTGGCACTCGATATTGCCCTTCGCAGGAATGACACGCAGTGGGTTGAAAACTTACCTGAACATATTGCCAACCAAATTGACAAACGTTTGTATTACGGTCACTTTTTTTGTCATGTTTTTCATCAAGATTATGTGCTTAAAAAAGGTGTTGATGCGCAGAAATTAAAAAGAGAAATGTTGGAGTTACTTGATGAGCGGGGCGCGAAATACCCGGCTGAGCATAACGTCGGACATTTGTACGAAGCAGAAGAGGGGGTTAAAGCGTTTTACCAAAAGCTGGATCCGACAAATCGATTTAACCCAGGCATAGGAAAAATGGACAAACATAAACGCAATTGCTCTTGTTGTTAACATTCTCGAAGCCATTCTAATTGGGTGGTCATAGAAACTGACCGCCACATCGATTTCAAGATTGAACTCAATAATCTAAGACTGATTGCATATATCTGATAACAGTTAATTCAGATTACTGCTCTTGATATCTCTAATTGTCGTTCCTATTTCTATATTCCCTTAAGAATAAAACTGTGATTTATGTTGTCTTATTTATTGCCCATTTTTATCGGCGCTTTGGTGATAGCTTACACCTTTGGTAAGCCCTATTGGCGAGAGTTTCAGCGTAACAAAGTTCGAGGTCGTCCGTTCAAAAAAGAATGGCGAAGGATCATTCAGAAAAGAATGCCTTACTTTCGGAAGATGCCGTCCGATTTGCAGTTACAACTCAAACAACATATTCAGGTATTTCTATCGGAAAAGGAATTTGTTGGCTGCAATGGCGTTATTATCAATGATGAAATTAGAGTAACTATAGCGGCACAGGCTTGTTTGTTATTGTTGAATCGCAAAACCGATATTTACCCTAAACTAAAGACCATACTGGTGTACCCTGGAGCTTTCATTAAACAGCACGACAGTCAATTGGCCGATGGCACGGTTCAATCTCAAAGCTCTGTGTTATTAGGGGAGTCGTGGGATTTTGGTAAAGTTGTACTTTCGTGGGAAGACACTTTGGAAGGTGCCAGAGTGCCAAATGACGGCCGTAATGTTGTTATTCATGAGTTTGCTCATCAGTTAGATCAAGAAAACGGCGCGGCAAATGGCGCACCAATTCTGGGTAAGGAGCAAAATTACAAATGTTGGTCTGATGTATTTTCAGAGCAATTCGAGAGGCTGAGGCAACAGGCAAGAGTTGGCGAGCCGTCCTTATTCGACTTTTATGGCGCGACCAATCCAGCGGAGTTTTTTGCCGTTGCCAGTGAAGTGTTTTTTGAACAAGCTGAGCAGTTCCACTTCGAATATCCTAAACTCTACCGGCAATTAAGTCAGTATTATCAGGTTGATCCGCTTCACTGGCAATGAGTATCTGTCAGACTTCGACTATGGCCTTGCCGATATTTTTGCCGTCGAATAATGCACCAAGAGTGTCTGGCAATTTGTCAAAACCTTGAGTGATGCTGGTCTTAAATTCGATTTCATTGTTGTTGACCCAAGGTGCAACATGATTGAGCATTTCCGGCATTCGGTGGGTGAAGTCCCGGGCTAATATCCCCTGAACTGTGGCGCGTTTGTACAGTAATTGATGCAAAAATCGAGGGGCGAGTTCTGGTTCATCTAACCCTCCGTCGTATTGTGATATCTGCCCACAAATTATGACTCGTGCTCTAAGGTTTAAGCTTTGCATGACGGCATCTGTGATAAAACCACCGACATTGTCAAAATATACATCGACACCACCCAATTCCTGCAGCTTTACGTTCAATTGCTTGGCACTTTGGAAGTCCTTATAGTTTAGGGCTTCAACGGCGCCTAACTGCTTTAGCCATTGGCATTTTTGCTCAGAGCCCGCAATTGCGATGACACGACAACCCGTTTTGACCGCAAATTGTGTGACCAAGGAGCCAACTGCACCAGCTGCGCCAGAAACGACCACGGTTTCACCCGCTTTGGGATTTCCCGCTTCTGTCAATCCAAACCAGGCGGTTCTTCCCGGCATGCCTAAAACACCTAAAGCCGTGGTTACGTCTGCTTCATTGGGATTGAGTTTTTGAAGCTCACTGCCATGAACCTGTGCATGAGTCTGCCATCCGGTATATCCGATTACCCAATCGTCAACATCGAAATCCGAGTGATTAGACTCGACAATTTGAGAAACAACCGCCGCTCCCTGAACCGTGTTTAATGGATGGGGCGCTTCCCAATTCGGTTTGGCCGCTTGCTGAATTCGCATGTAAGGATCAACAGAAACAAACCTTGCCTCAACCAGAACTTCGTTTAACGCCAAAACTGGAGAAATGTCTGATTTTACTAATTCGTAATGTGATTTTGAAACGCGGGCTTCTGGCCTGGATTTATAAATCCACTGTTGCTGCTGATATGACTTCATACACTCACCTTATCTAAAAAACGCCATGTTGCAGGATAAAAGGAATTCAATATATCGTTTAATAATTAATGGTTGTTTCCAGTTGGGATATAATTTATTTAAAAATATTTCCATGTGGGGGTTGAATGGACATTGAAGATTTACGTAAATTTTTGGTCGTGGCAAGGCTCAATAATCTTCAACTTTCTGCGGTTGAGCTTAATCAAACGGCCGGGGCACTGTCTAAAGTCATTAAACGATTGGAAGACAAGTTTAATAAAGAGTTATTTACCAGAAGTGGCCGAAACATAGTATTAAATCAGCATGGGGAAAAGCTTCGCAATTACGCTCAAAGTATTGTTCATGAAGCTGATCAGGTGTTAAGTGAGTTTTCCGGAGATGTAAATAAAACTCAGGTGAACATTGCAGGCCCTTCATTGTTATTGCATCACTGGCTACCGACCTTTGTTGATTTGTTACCGGTCAATCAGTTTGAACAACATTTCAGAGTGGACTGGGAAGGGGCGGCATTAAATGCATTGTTGGCTGGCCATGCAGATTTGGCTTTGCTGACTGAAAGCGCGGTACTGGAGGCCGGAAAGTTATCCGATATTGAACATGTACTTCTTGGGGCGACCACCTATCGTGTTGTGGCATCGGAGAATCACGAGATGTTCCTTCGTTACAAGAGTGGAGAAGTGACAAACAAGCAATTGAGAGAGTATGCCTTTGTTTGTCCTGACGTTTCGCCAATTGGTGGAAACAAACGCGGCATCGGTTCAGACGGTTGGCGTGATGATAAGGTGCCGAGGACAATAGGATACAAGTGTAACGACTTTAGTTTGTTGTTAGCTTTAGTGCAGCAAGGAAAGGCGCTAGCGTATGTACCGGAAATCGTTGCACAGCAATATAAGTTGAAGATCGTAAATGTATTGGATTGCGACTATAGCTGCGAAGACAGAATATTCTTGAGCTACCGACCTAGTTTAGCATTTGGCTGGTTGAACAAATTTATTCATCAAGTTCGAAGCCGGATGCAACGGATTGATGTTCAGAAATAACAAGTTCAAATGCACTTTGAAATTGTTCAACTAATTTATCAGAGGTCTGTTGGTTAAAAGCTAAAAATAGAGGCGCTTTCAGAACCGAGCTTTCCTGTGTTTTAACAAAATGTTGTTGTCTAATCCCTAATATCTTTAAATCGGCAATTTTGGGATCTTTGCGAGGTAGGGCAGTTTTGTAGTTTAGGGCATCTTATACCAATCTGCATAAAGAATTGGTCATTCAGCGAGAATGAAAAAGTGTATAGGCAAGGCATTGATTGCAGAGAATGGTTGTTCCCTTGTTAAAATCAATAAGGACAATATGCTCCTGCATTGTCCCCTTACCCCACGTCCCTGTGGGGCAACGCAGCATATAAGCTTTTTAAACTCGCCCTTTGGGAACTCACCAGAGCTGCGATAATCGCCCAAAACTTATTTGATGTACGACTGCATGGATGCAGGAGGAAGGGCGACTCAGGAGACCAAGCCGAGAACGACTATACCTGCACAAGTTTCGATTATTCTCGCAGCTCTGGTGAAGTTCTGAATTGACTAATTCTTTATGCAGATTGGTATTAACAGCTTGAAATTTGAATGTGTGGTCGTGATCTTAATGTATAAAAATAGGTGGATCTGGTTGCATGCAATTGTCCAACCCATTTGAACACGTGTTCTCTTTCGGTCGTACGCCTGATGGTAAAGATGAGCGTATTTTTTTCATCTAACGCCTTTTTGTAGTCTCTGGCACAAGGCTGTACCTGGATTTCTTCCTGGCGAACTAATTGCTCCAATACCGCTCTGACGATTGTTGTTGAATGACCAGATAGTTTACCTTCTTTGACGATTTGCAGCTGTGATAAATGTTCGGTAACGATTTGAATATCTTCATTTATCTCGTTTCTCCTCACTAAAGGTGAATTAAGTAACAACAAAATCGCTTTAAACCACAACACGTTTTTCGTTTCGCAATTTTATCTTCTGGAAACAACTGATGACACAATCGGGCAGAGCTACGCAATACGGGGCATTGTAGAGCAAAACAGAGCGGAGGTTTTAAAGTTTATAATCTAATCACAATAGAAAAAGTTATCGCAAACTAGTGGCTCTGATAACTTTTCAATAATCGAGAAACACTGTCTTTAAACATTTCGTCAGAACGGCCAGTTGTGACCGTATGTTTGGTTAAAGCGTGGCCCAAGTAGAGACTGTACAGCTCGTAGGCAATTGTGACACTGTCGACATCGGTATGAAATTTGTTTTGCTCAAAACAACGTTGAACTCGTTTGGTAATGTAACTCACCAAACGATTCTGCTGTTCAATTGTGAAGTTTCTTACCTCAGAGTCCGGACGATTTTGGAAATCTGCAACGGCTTTAATAAAAGGGCAACTAACCTGATACTCTTTGAACATTTCGCTTGTCCAGTTCACACCGTTGTCCAAAAATGTTTGCAGATGCTCCAGTGGATCTTCGCGCCAGGAAGGGCGTATCACTCTTTCAATAAAGAGTTCTTCACCAAATTCTAAAATGGCTATTTGCATGTCTTCCTTGTTTTTAAAGTGCGAAATAACGCCCGTTCTCGACATATTACAAAGCTTGGATACTTGACCTATGGTGATATCTGCAAGGCCAAAACGGCTAGAGTACTTGATGCTTTGTTTTAATATTTCTAAACGAGTGCGTTCGCCTTTGTTCATTTAAGAAGCCAAAACCTGTGAGATGTTGTTGATGACACTAGTATCTACCAAAATCCGGCTGTGACCAAGCCCTTCTGTTGGAATGAGTTTATTTCTGTTGGTTTGCAAAAAGCTCTCGATTTCTGAAAACGGGGCATGTCGGTCGTGTCTGTCATGTATGAAAGTGACGTCTAAGGCGAGTTTATCTATGTGGTGTTCCAATTGAAGCTGATGCCATTGTTTGCCGTATTTTTGGCTAATGGACTCCAAAAGTCTTTGGGTCAATTTTCTTGAAATGCCAAATTTTTCGATTTTCTCAAACATTGAATTGAAAAAGTGCACTGGTGAAGAGATCAGAATGATTTTTTTGTCATCCAATAAGTGGTGTGGCAGGTTTAGTGTGGCATAAGCACCCATCGAGTGGCCAATAATCGCTTCTACTTCAACTCGTTCTTCCTGAAAATGTTCTAATAATAATTCTAGGGTCTCGATAAAACTTAATAAATGCGCTTTATTGCCTGATGATTTGCCGTGGCCAATATGGTCAACGGCCGCAACCAAATAACCTTGTTGAGTTAGTGACATTATAATTTGTTGAAAAGAGCGGCTGTTGTCTGCCCAACCGTGGGTGAGAATGATGAGTTTTTTGCCAGAACCAAACAGGTTGATATGTGCTATGCCCATGGATGTCATTAGTTTCATCTCCCTTTGGACTTCAATTTGTTGGAAATCGTAATTCCGCTTGCCTCTCGGTTTGAGCAACATTTTGGAGCCAACAAATGCACTTAATCGTGGCGAAACAGTTCCTAAAATACCAGTAATGCCTCTACCAATGCTGGCAAGCCCTAAGCGGTTTTTCGATTCATTGAAATAACTGAACTTCATCATTTGTCTCCATTTAATAAATAGTACACTTGTACTTTTGTTGGATAATAGTTTGGTTGTACTATTTTGTAAAGGTTAAATATTACACTTGTACTATTTTGTTGTTTTCTTTAGAAAGAGCCGGTGCAAACGTATTGACTGATATTTGTTTCGTCTCTCATTGAAGCAGAAGAGGGAAGAATTGATAAAATAACGATTGCTCACTAAATTTTAATTATGTGAAACAAAGAAGTAGCGGATGGACTTGATGAAGTTATTAGAATTGTTCGTTTCCTATTACGATGTTTTTGAAGGAAAATATGACTTCTTACGTGATATATACACTGCTAATTCAATTTCAGAACCGGACTTGATCAGTGCTAACAATCAGTTCTTGAGTGATTTGATCAACACACATGCAAAGTCTTGTTTAATAAGTAAGTACATCAGTTTGAATACAAGCCGTTTTGACCAAAATATATCCTCAGCGTTTGGTAATTCGGAAGTTGTTAAAGAGATTATTAAGGTTGGCTCGAATTTGTCGGATTATTTCGGTTATTGTGGCTTTTCGACAGATTCAAAGAACCCACTGGATGGGTTTTCGTTTGTCATAGATAGCGAAAAACTCGCTTTTTCACATAATGATATACGTTCTTTTTCTGACTTGATTGGAAAAATCATTCGATTCAGAAAGGTGGTTTACGTCTCTTCTAAGTTTGATCCTGCCTATCAATTGCCTACCTATTCTGTACTTGGTGTTAGCTTTTATATCGTGCCTGGGAAAAACCAAAATCATTTAACCTGTGATTTTTGAAAATGTTACAAGTTGCGTAAGTTTCTTACTCCTTAGAAAGAGAATTCGCTTCGGTCCTTTTTGTTGGAATGTGAATCCTTGTTCAGTTAGGTGTTTACTAAGCTTCGCCTTTTTTTAATAAATATGCAGTCTATCGTTAACGTCATGCTTTTCATCGAATTTCATGCGAAATAAAAAACCAAGTTATTTATATTTTTGTCCTCCTTTTAGAATGATACCTTGTATCAAAATTTGTGTATTCGCGTTTAAGTAATATTGATGACCGTACCTTGAATTGGAGCATAGAGAATTACATGCCGTATCTGTGGCTATGAAAAGTTCTCATATCGAATAGCCGATTGCATTTATTTAGAGTTATAGTCGAGAAGAAAAACAAGTTAACTATCCCGTGATAAAAGAACTAGTTGCACAAATTGTTGTAGTTTCATCGGAGCAACAACTTGTTGTTATTAGGGAAAAAGTCGATAAGCTTAATTGCCAAAGTTCTGGTCTTGCAGTGAAGGAAAAAGGCAGGTATTAGACAAAGAGTCACATATTGTATGTTGCAAATATAAGAGGCCGTTTCATTTTTATGCTCGGTGATAAAAGTGATATCCATATTTCTGGCTAGGATTACTAAATTGATTGAAGAACCAATTGCAATTATCAAAGACAAATTTAAGGCAATGGAGTTTGCCTACAAAAAAGTCATTGCACTTAGGTTTAAAGGCCAAAAGAACTAAATTATTTTTAATGCAGCGGATAATTTAACCCGTTGCATTTTTATTTTAACAATTACAACAGGGTTAAAATCGAATGAAAAAAACACTAACTTCGCTGCTGGTTTCTGCGGCGTTGTTTGCCACTGGGGTACAGGCAAACATAGACACAGACTTATTGTCCGGTATTAAAGCCCGTCATATTGGTCCTGCAGCTACAAGTGGACGAATTTCTGATGTTGAAGCAGTGCCTTCAAATCCAAATATCATTTATGCCAGTGCTGCATCTGGCGGTGTATGGAAGTCAGAAAACGCAGGTCTTAACTGGAAACCAATTTTTGATGATGAAGACTGGGCATCCACAGGCGCATTAGCGGTTCATCCTGAAAACTCTGATGTTGTATGGGTTGGTACAGGTGAAGGTAACGTTCGTAATTCGACGTCTATCGGTGGTGGTATTTATAAGTCTATCGATGGCGGTAAAACCTGGAACAATATGGGCCTAGAGGGCACTGAGCGTATTAATCGTATCGCCTTACACCCAACAAACCCAGATATTGCGTATGCTGCGGCTATGGGTACCTTGTGGTCAAAAAACAAAGACCGCGGTATCTATAAAACGGTCGATGGCGGTAAAACCTGGAGCAAGATCTTATACGTTGATAACGTAACAGGTGCGTCGGATATCAAGATGGATCCGAGCAATCCAAACAAACTGTACGCTTCCATGTGGCAATTCCAACGTTGGCCGGATAAGTTTGAATCAGGTGGTCCAGGCTCTGGCATGTACATTTCAAACGATGGCGGTGAAACTTGGCAAGAAAGAACGTTTGCCGACGGTTTGCCAAAAGGCGAATTAGGCCGTATCACCTTTGATATTGCTGAAAGCCAACCTAAAACCGTTTACGCCTTAGTAGAAGCGGAAAAGAGCGCGTTATTACGCAGTGACGACGGTGGTGACAGCTGGCGCACGGTAAACACAGAGCACAATGTTGCTGACCGTCCTTTCTACTATTCAGAAATTGAAGTGGATCCAAATAACCCTGATGTTATCTACAACATCGCTACTTTCATCCGTCGTTCAATCGATGGCGGTAAGACTTTCAGCAAGGTCGATAAAGTAGACTGTTGTGCCACAGGCAACACGATTCACATCGATAATCATTCGTTATGGATCAACCCCGCGAATTCAGAGCACATGATCTTGGGTAATGATGGTGGTATCGCCATCACACAGGATAAAGGTGACAGCTGGCGTTTCGTGCAGAACTTAGCTATTTCCCAGTTCTATCATATTCGTGTAGACGACGCGGTGCCTTACAACATTTACGGTGGATTGCAGGATAACGGCTCTTGGCGTGGTCCGGCCGAAGTGTTCCACACTGCTGGCATTCGCAACCTGCACTGGCAAGAAGTTGGATTTGGTGATGGTTTCGACACTATGCCGTTCCCAGACGATGTGACCAAAGGTTATGTTCAGTCGCAAGGCGGTTATTTAAATCGTTATGATCTGACGACAGGTGAGCAAAAACTAATTCGCCCAGCAGCACCAAATCACGACACTGAACTGCGTTTCAACTGGAATGCCGGTTTAGCTCAAGACCCGTTTGATGCCAATACAATCTATTACGGCAGCCAGTTTGTGCACAAGTCCACGGACCGCGGTGAAACTTGGCAAGTGATCTCTGGAGACATGTCCACTAATAACTCAGATTGGCAGCGTTACAAAGAGTCAGGCGGTTTAACGCCGGATGTGACCGCAGCAGAAAACCACACTGCAATCATCACAATTGCTCCTAGTCCAATCAAGCAAGGCGTGATCTGGGTAGCTACGGATGACGGTCGCATTCATGTGACAAAAGACGGTGGTAAGTCTTGGGAAAGTGTTGAAAAGAAAGCACGTAAAGCGCCTAAAAACGCCTTTGTACCACACATTCAACCATCTCTTCATAACCCGGAAGAAGCCTTTATCGTATTTGATAACCACAGACGTGGTGACATGAAGCCATATATCTTCAAAGCGTCGAAATACGGTAAGAAGTTCACTAACTTAACCGCGAAGAACATCCGTGGTTATGCTTTGTCAGTCGTTCAGGATCACGTTGACGAAAACCTGTTATTCCTAGGTACGGAATTAGGTTTATACGCTTCAACGGATGGCGGTGACGAATGGTTCAAATATGACCAAGGCGTACCAACGGTATCTGTTATGGATTTGGCCGTTCAACAACGCGAAAACGACTTAGTATTAGGTACTCACGGGCGCTCTGTGATCGTAATTGATGACTATAGTCCGTTACGTGGATTGAATCAAAAGTCGTTCAAACAAGAACTTAAGTTATTAAGTGTGAGTGACGGTCAGCAATATACTTCTAGCCGTGCACCTTCTACCCGTTTCTGGGGCGACGCTGCTTATGTTGGTGATAATGAAGTTTATGGTGTCACCATTAATGTGATGGCAGCCGGTGATCATTTAGCGCACCCAGACAAGGACAAAGAAAAAGCCCGTCAAATTGCTAAAGCAGAAGAAGCAGCAGCTAAAAAAGCAAAGGCGAAAAAAGATGACGACAAGAAGTCTGATAAAGAAGAGAAGAAGTTATCAGACAAGGCTCGTGTAACCGTTAAAGACGCCAATGGTGAAGTAGTACGTACTTTTGTCACTAAACTTAAACAAGGTGTTAACCGTATCGTTTGGGGCCTAGAGTCTGACGGTGATGGTCGTTGGCCTGGACAAGAGCCAAAAGAAGATAAGGACATTAAACCAGCTGGCCCAGAAGTGGTACCTGGCACTTATACGCTTCACGTTAAGATGAATGACAAAGAGTTTGAAACCACTGCCAAGGTTCTTAAAGATCCGCGTTTCAAAGATGTAACGGCTTCAGATATGAAAGCGCGTTATGACCTTGAACATAAAGTGGTTAGACTGTATTCGACATTAACCAAAGCGGTTCATGCGCTAACGGATAGTAAAAAAGATATCGAAGTTATCAAGGGCATGGCTGACAAAGCACTTGCCGATGTTAAAGACAACAAGGATGAACATCCGGCGTCTAAACTATCTAAATCGGCAAGTGAGCTCATTAAGAAGATTACTGATTTAGATAAAAACTTACGTTCTATCCCTAAAACTAAGGGCATTGTCGATGAAACTTATAAAGTAACATCACATGTGTATATGGCTTGGGGTTATGTTGGTGGCCGTTATGGCAAACCTTCTCCAACGGCAGAACTTTACCTTGAAAAAGCCAAGATTGAGCTTGGCAAAGGCGTAGGTAAAGTGAATGAGTTTATCGAACAAGATTTAGTTGAGTTCAAGAAACAATACCAAGACTCAGGTTTAGGTTTATTGTCAGGCACAAAAACGATTTCACTTAACTAATTGTGAATAGTCGAATTCGTTAAATAGTGGTGTTCGAAAAACAATAATAAAAATAATCAAACCCAAATTCTCATAATAGTGTTGATGAGTCTTTGGGTTTTTCATATCAAAAATAACAAAGATAGGAAAATCCCGTGAAATTTTTCCCTTCATTATTAGCGGCATCCGTAGCGTTTGGAATATCAGGCGGTGCGATAGCGGCAAAATCTGACAAGAAAGACGTAGATGCCTCCATCTACAGCAGCATTAAATTGCGTAACATGGGGCCAGCGGTAACTGGCGGACGTGTGAGTGATTTTGCATTTAACCCAGCTAATCCGGCGGAGTACTTTGTTGCGACATCCTCTGGTGGTATGTGGAAAACCAACAATGCGGGTACGACTTGGACTCCGGTAGCTGACTCAATGCCAAGTTATTCTTATGGTGATGTCACCATGGATCCGAACAACTCGAATGTGATCTGGGCGGGTACAGGTGAAAACAATTCACAACGCTCAGTCGCTTATGGTGACGGTGTTTATAAGTCAGTCGATGGTGGAAAAAGCTGGAACAACGTAGGTCTTAAAAATTCCGAACACATTGGCGAAATCTTAGTTGATCCTCGTAACTCTGATGTGGTTTATGTCGCGTCACAAGGTCCGCTATGGAGCAAAGGCGGTGACCGAGGTTTATTTAAAACCACCGATGGCGGTAAAACCTGGAATAATGTATTGGAGATCAGTGAACACACAGGCGTAAGTGATATCGCCTTTGATCCCAAAAACCCAGATGTCATTTATGCCACGTCTTATCAACGTCGTCGTCACGTTTGGACATTAATTAACGGTGGCCCTGAGTCCAATATTCATAAATCCACCGATGGCGGTAAAACCTGGAAGAAGATCAATAAAGGATTACCTAGTGTTGATTTAGGTCGTATTGGTATCGACGTTGCGCCTAGTGACGGCAATATCATTTATGCTATTGTTGAAGCGGCAGATGGTAAATCAGGTTTTTATCGTTCGACCAATGGCGGTGAGAGCTGGAACAAACAAAGCAGTTATGTATCTGGAAGTCCGCAGTATTATCAGGAAATCGTCGTTGATCCAAAAAATGCCAATCGCGTTTATTCATTAGACACCTATTTGATGGTATCGGAAGATGGTGGCAAGAACTTCACTCGAGCGGGCGAAGAACACAAACATGTAGATAACCACGCATTATGGATAGATCCAAACAATACCAATCACTTGATCATTGGTAGTGATGGCGGTGTTTACGAGTCTTGGGACAGAGCAAAAAACTGGACGTTTAAAGATAACATGCCTTTGACTCAATTCTACAAAGTAACCGTAGATAACGATTATCCGTTTTATAACGTGTTTGGCGGCACGCAGGATAACGCGTCTTTAGGTGCGCCTCACCGTACAACCAATACATCGGGTATACAAAACAGTGACTGGTTGTTTACTCAATTTGGTGACGGTTTTAAAACGGTAATTGATCCTAAAAACCCAGACATCATTTATTCTCAATACCAGTATGGCGGTCTAGCCCGTTATGACAAAAAATCTGGTGAGCGTGTGCAAATGCAACCCGTTACGCCAGATCCAGCGGTTGCCCAGCGTTTCAACTGGAACTCACCACTGCTAATAAGTCCACACAACAATGAGCGTATTTATTACGGTTCTCAAACTTTGTTCCAATCAGATAACCGAGGTGATGACTGGCGTGCGATCAGTGGAGATCTATCACGTAATGTTGATCGTAACCGTCTAAAAGTGATGGATAAGGTTTGGGGGGTAGATACGGTAGCGAAGAATAAATCAACTTCATTGTACGGTTCTATCATTGCCTTAACGGAGTCGCCATTGCAAGAAGGTCTGTTATACACAGGTAGTGACGATGGCATTATGCACGTGACTAAAAACGGTGGCCAGAAGTGGGATGAGTTAGATTGGCCTTCGAAGGTGCCAGACAACTCTTATGTTGCTGATATGGAAGCGTCATTATTTGACAAAAATACTGTATTTGCCGTTTTTGATAACCACAAACGTGGTGATTTCAAACCTTATGTTTACCGCAGTGACAACAATGGTAAGAGCTGGAAAAACATCACCGGTGACCTTCCAGAGCGTGGTTCGAGTTACACCATAGTGCAAGATCACAAAAACAAAAGCTTGTTATTTGTGGGCACCGAATTTGGCGTGTTTTTCACCCAAAACGGTGGTAAAAACTGGGTTCAGCTGAAGTCTGGTTTACCAACGATTGCAGTTCGTGACCTTGAAATTCAACGTCGTGAAAGTGACTTAGCGTTAGCGACGTTTGGACGTGGTTTTTATATTCTTGATGACTATTCACCACTTCGTGAAAATGCCAGTGATGTTAAAAAGCAAGATGCAACCTTATTTCCGGTTCGTAGAACCTTCCAATATGTTGAGCACGATCCACTTGGTTTACCTGGCAAAGCAATGCGTGGTGCGGATTTTTATTTTGCGGAAAATCCGGAATACGGTGCGACGTTTAGTTATTACGTAAACGAAGAGTTTAAGTCGTTAAAAGCGAAACGTCAGGCGAAAGAAAAAGAGTTACGAAAAGAAGACGAAGCGGTTTACTACCCAAGTTGGGATGCGCTAAAAGAAGAAGACTTTGAGCAAAAATCGACATTGATCTTCACGGTCCGTGACAGCGAAGGCAATTTAGTGCGTCGCATTAAAGCGCCTGCGAAAAAAGGTTTTAACCGCATTAACTGGGACTTGCGTTATCCTGGCTTTGATACGGTAACGACCAAGGGCGATATGGACAGCGGCTGGTTCGTTGTGCCAGGAACCTATTCGGTATCCATGTCAAAAGTCGTGAATGGTGTTGAAACGCAATATGACGACAGCCAGTCGTTTGAAGTGGTCAGTATCGATAACCGCACTTTCCCGAGTTTAGATCGCAAAGCAGATCTTGAATTTGATATGAAAGCGGGGCGTCTATACAACGCTATCACAGGTGCCAGTAAGTATTTAGGTGAGCTGGAAAGCCGTATCAAGCATATCAATGTGGCGACTACCGAGACTCTTGGATTAGATCAAAACACCATTGAGCTTGCGCACCAAATGTTACGTGACGTGAAAGAGATCAAGTTGTTGTTAAATGGTAACTCTGTGGTTTCTAAACGTGCGGAGCCTACGGCGACCTCTGTTTCTGGTTATATTGGCTATTTGTTATGGTCACGTAACGAGAGTACCAGCCCGGTTAATGGTCAGCAGAAACTACGCTTTAAACGTGCTAGTGAAGGTTATGCAGATATTTATCAGCGCATCAAACAGTTAGCTGAATCCATAACATTGACGGAAGAAGCGATTGCGAAAGCGGGTGGTAACTGGATGCCGGGCACACTGCCTTCTGACGGTAAATAATATCGAATAAATTCAATTTGATAGATTGAAAAACGCCAGCGAGTCTGGCGTTTTTTATGCTTGGAGATTTCTGGATTCCCAATATCGCTTAGGCGATTTGGGAATGACGGTTGAGGAGTTCGGTCGTTTCTGGCGAGTCACGGCCCTTCGACACGCCATCTTCCTTGTGGCGGTCGCTCATTCACATCCATGTGATCGCGACACACCAACATCCTTGCGGCGGTCGCTCATTCACATCCATGTGAACGCGACACACCTTCATCCCTGAAGGCGGTCGTTCCTGGCCATCCATGGCACCACGACACACCAACATCCATGTTGGCGTCATTCTCAACTCAGTTGGGAGTCTTGTTGTTAGTGCCGATTAATTAGTTTGACCAAGGTTGCTGGATTCCCAATATCGCTGAGGCGATTTGGGAATGACGGGTTGGGGCGTTTAGTCGTGTCTGGCGAGTCATGGCCCTTCGACACGCCATCTTCCTTGTGGCGGTCGCTCATTCACATCCATGTGATCGCGACACACCTTCACCCTTGTCGGCGGTCGTTCCTGGCCATCCATGGCACCACGACACACCAACATCCATGTTGGCGTAATTCTCAACTCAGTTGGGAGTCTTGTTGTTAGTGCAGATAAATTAGTTTGAACAACGTCGCTGGATTCCCAATATCGCTTAGGCGATTTGGGAATGGCGGGCTGGGGCGGTCGTTCCTGGCGAGTCATGGCCCTTCGACACGCCATCTTCCTTGTGGCGGTCGCTCATTCACATCCATGTGATCGCGACACACCTTCATCCCTGAAGGCGTCATTCCCAAATCGCCTAAGCGATATTGGGAATCCAGTTTTTGGTGCAAATGACACAGGTTGTACGATTCCAACGGGAATTCAGGAACAAAAATACATCTAATACTAATTCGTTTAGCTTGGCATTTCGTAAGCCGTATTCTCCTATGAATTACCTGTATTTAAATTAAACTCTAATATTTGGCAGTTAAACGAGGATTGGTAGGTTAAGCATATTGCCCTGTGATAAAATTTCGGTTTTAGCTTAGCCATTCTGATCATGTAGTAAATGGGTTGATCAGGCCCACCGAGCACACATTAATGTTAAAGACGGCCGTTTTTTGTTTCTCAGTTCCAGTTGTGATCTTTGCATCTGCAAACTTAAAAGCGAACGAAACTGAAGTAATTGAAGTTTTAGCGCCGAAAGGACAACTGTTATTATCGACGAGCAATCAAGCCAATGCCTCCATAGAGGAAGCGTTTTCCTTTAATTTAAACCGTACCATCGCTGATCACCTCGTAACGCTTCCAGGTGTGAGTCTAAACGGTCAGGGCGGTCAGTTTCAGAGTTATTCCATTCGAGGTTTCAGCCGAAGCCGCATTAGGACTGAAGTGGATGGCATTCCAATCATAACCGACAGACGCGCGGGCAATTCTGTGTCATTCATCGCACCTGAGTTACTCAGTTCGGGACAAGTTATCAAAGGGCCAAGCTCGGCTATATATGGTTCACAGGCACTTGGTGGTGTGGTGAGTTTAAATACTCAGATGTCAGATGAGTCTAGTGTCAAAGTTGAAGGACAGCTAAACAATCAAGCCATGAATCTTGTTTGGAAAAGCAAAAATAATGGCTTGTCCCGTGGTTTTGCTTATCAAAAGAGTGAAAATGAAACCGCTGCCAACGGTGTAGAGTTAAATACGGAATTTGAAAGAGTATCGGGGGTCGTACGTTATCAACATCAAGGTGACGACTTAACCACAATCATTTCATGGTTGCCGAGTTATGGCCAAGACATTGGAAAAAGTAATAACAAGTTCCAACTAAAAGAAGTTAGCCAATATCCTGAAGAGATTCATTCCTTAACTCAAGTTCAGATTAGTTCGATTTCTGGATGGTCTGCCAAACTGTTTCACCATTATCAAAACTGGGATAGTGAAACGATAAGGTTAGAGCAATATAACGCGCTTAGTAAATACCAAAGTCACACTTTGGGCGGACAGTGGATAAATCAGTTACTGTTTGAAATGTTTGAAGGCTTGGCACTAGATAATTTTGACAGTTATCTAGGTGTTGATTATTTAGCGCGAAAAGGCGTGAAGATAAATAGTCGATACGACTTGTTAAATTCTAATCCTGAAACAAACGTAAGTTTAATAGCTAACAAACTCGAAGGTAGTGAAGATAACCTCGCCTTATATAACAAAAGTTCCTGGAGTTTAGGTAAGGCAAACTTAAGTTATTCACTTAGATATGACTGGATAAAACAGCAGGGCGGAGAGCAACAAAGCGACTATGACTCACAGCTGAATGCGTCATTTTCGATAAAATACCCTTTAACCGAGTCAATGAATATGGAGCTGGATATCGCAAATGGATTTCGTTATCCGACTTTGTCCGAACGGTTTTTTAACGGTTCGACCCCACGCGGCTTCATTCAGGGTAATGAAAGCTTAAAGCCGGAAACCAGTGTTGGCAGTCAGTTAGTCGTTAACTGGCAAGGTTATGATAATTTGAGCGTGTACAGTGCCGTGTATTATTATGACCTTGAAAATTACATAGAAAGATACCGAATTGACGATGAGATGTTGTCTTACCGCAACTTGACATCGGCATCGATCTACGGATTTGAAACCGAGTTGCGTTGGTATCAGAGCGATTATGTTGAACATCACTTTAGTTATCAGCAACAAGCTGGCGAAGATAAACACTCCAATACATTGGATGATCTCAATCCGACAAAATTGAGTTGGACAGTGATAATGGAGTACGGCTCATGGTCTTTTGCCAATTCCCTAATTCACTATTTAAAAATGGATGAGGTCGGTGGTTCGGAATCGCCACGAAGCAGCTTTGAGTTGTGGAATGTGTCATTTGAATACCAATTAAGTGACAAACAGACGGTTGATTTAATTATCAATAATTTAACCGACCAAAATTATTCCGCCAGTCTGGATGAAGATGCCGCTTTACAACCGGAACGAAGTTTTAGATTATCCACCACCATACGTTTTTAAGCTGATTTTTCAGATATAACGCAAGATAAAGTTAAGATTTTTAAATAAGTTATGAGTTTCAAAAAAACAAACCGAACCATTCATAAATGGGCGAGTATTGTCATTGCTATACCGCTACTCGTTGTTCTAATAACGGGTGTGTTGTTGCTGGTAAAAAAAGAGTTCGAAATAATTCAGCCACCTACCGCTAAGGGACAAGGCAAAGTACCGACTATTAGTTTCGATCAAGTGCTATTAAACGCACAGTCGGTTGAGATAGCGGAAATAACAAGCTGGGAAGATATTGACCGGTTGGACGTAAGACCTGGCAAGGGCATTATAAAAATTCGCAGTAATAACAGCTTTGAAATTCAATTAGACAGCAACAGTGGTGAAGTACTTCATGTGGCCAAACGTAATTCTGACTTTATTGAGAGTATCCATGACGGTACCTTCTTCGAAAAAAACGCCAATCTTTGGCTAATGCTGCCCGTTGCGCTTGCCGCTATTGTCATCTCAATTACGGGCATCATTATGTTTTTTATACCTTATATGAAAAAGAACCGGAGAAGGCCATAAAGTAATTTAATTGAGCTGGAATAGGGCCAGAAGTCAGTTTGAAAACATAACCGACAATATTAAGTTTCGGTGACTCTGACCCTGAAAATCCTCTAGACAGACCTCCAATCTGAGTACCAGCTATGCTGTTAGGTGCTCAAACCAACTCAAATTGGAGGCTGTTATGACACTCTACTGCGGCATAGATCTACATTCAAATAATCACGTT
>Ga0213830_1000269_pt1 | contig 54724 bp, 44 predicted proteins | sample SWATP11_FD_161661 | JGI IMG/M metagenome (GOLD analysis project Ga0213830, IMG submission 161661) | Coastal seawater microbial communities from Marineland, Florida, United States - SWA TP1 #1 | ecosystem: Environmental > Aquatic > Marine > Coastal | place: USA: Florida | collected 2016-08-06 | reverse complement strand
TTTCTCTTGGTTCTCCCACTCTTTCGGGTAACCAATACCCGGCTTAGTTTCAACGTTGTTGAACCAAGCGTATTCAACGCCTTCACGTGACGTCCAAACGTTTTTACAAGTAATTGAACAAGTATGGCACCCGATACACTTATCAAGGTTTAGCACCATACCGATTTGAGAACGTATTTTCATGGTTCTACTCCTTAAGCTTCATCTGGATTTGTTGGCAGTGGACGTGGTAATTCGTCAGAGTCTGAACCTTCTAACCAGTCAACCTTATCCATTTTTCTTACCACAACAAATTCGTCACGGTTACAACCTACAGTACCGTAATAGTTGAAGCCCCATGCTTGCTGTGCATAGCCACCAATCATATGGGTGGGTTTCATAATGACACGAGTCACCGAGTTATGGTGACCACCACGGGTACCTGTCATCTCACTGCCAGGAACGTTAACGATACGCTCTTGTGCGTGATACATCATGACCATGCCCTGGTTAACACGTTGCGAAACAACCGCACGACATGAAATGGCACCGTTGGCGTTAAACACTTCAACCCAGTCGTTATCTTCAATGCCGGCTTCTTTGGCATCAACTTCACTCATCCAGATGATTGGACCACCACGTGACAGCGTCAACATGATCAGGTTATCGGAATAAGTACTGTGGATACCCCATTTTTGGTGTGGCGTGATCCAGTTAAGCACGATTTCCTTGTTACCGTTTTGCTTGGTGTCTTTCACCAGGTCAATGGTCTTAGTGTTGACCGGCGGGCGGTAAGACATAAACTGCTCACCAAAGGCCTGCATCCACTTGTGATCTTGATAGAACTGCTGACGACCGGTAATGGTTCTCCACGGCACTAACTCATGGACGTTAGTATAACCCGCAGTATAACTGACGTGCTCATCTTCCAGACCAGACCAAGTTGGTGAAGAAATGATCTTACGCGGCTGTGCCTGTACATCACGGAAACGAATCTTCTCTTCCTGTTTAGGCTTGGCCAGGTGCGTATGGTCACGACCTGTTACCTGACTCAAGGCATCCCAGGCTTTAACGGCAACGTTACCGTTAGTTTCAGGAGCAAGTGTTAGAATAGTTTCTGCAGCATCAATCGCTGATTCAATGATAGGACGACCCTCACTGACACCTTCGTCGGTATTACGGTGGTTCAAGTCACCCAATAATAAGATTTCTTCCGCCGTATCCCAGTTGATACCTTTACCGCCGTTACCCGCTTCATCCAACATAGGGCCAAATGAAGTAAACTTCTTGTAGGTATTTGGATAATCACGCTCAACTACTACCATGTTTGGAGCAGTTAAACCAGGAACCAGGTCACACTCGCCTTTCTTCCAGTCTTTAACATCGAAAGGTTGTGCAAGTTCACCCGGAGTGTCATGTAGCATAGGCACAGTGACTAAGTCTTTTTCAACGCCAAGCGTGCCTTTAGCTACTTCAGAGAAGGCCTTGGCAATCCCCTTGTAGATCTCAAAGTCAGATTTTGCTTCCCAAGCCGGATCAACCGCCGTTGATAACGGATGAATGAAAGGGTGCATATCCGAGGTATTCAAATCATCTTTTTCATACCAACAAGCAGTCGGTAGTATGATGTCTGAGTACATACAAGTAGACGACATACGGAAATCTAGCGTTGTTACCAGATCAAGTTTACCTGTCGCACCTTCATCAACCCACTCTGCTTCCTGTGGCTTGAATGTGTCACGTTTACCTGAGTCATCATTCATAACACCGTGTTTTTCAGCACCTAGAAGGTACTTAAGCATGTATTCATGACCCTTACCTGAAGAACCTAACAGGTTTGAACGCCAGATAAACATGTTACGCGGGAAGTTTTCCGGAGCATCTGGAGCTTCACAGGCAAATTTCAGGTCACCAGACTTAAGCTGCTGAACCGCATAGTCTTTTGGATCCATACCGGCAGCTTCAGCGTCTTTGGTAAGTTGAAGCGGGTTCATGTTTAACTGAGGAGCAGACGGTAACCAACCCATGCGCTCTGCCTTGATATTGTAATCAAGCATATGCTCAGAGAACTGAGACTTGTCGGCCAATGGTGACAATACTTCGTGAATGCTGACCTTCTCATGACGCCACTGTGAAGAGTGGTTGTAGAAGAAAGAGGTACCGTTCATTTGACGTGGTGGCTTGGACCAATCCAGACCAAATGCCAGCGGCTGCCAACCGGTTTGTGGACGAAGTTTTTCTTGTCCAACATAGTGAGACCAGCCACCACCTGACTGACCGACACAACCACACATCATCACCATATTGATCAGGCCACGATAGTTCATGTCCATGTGGTACCAGTGGTTCATTGCCGCACCAACGATGATCATGGCCTTACCATGTGTCTTATCGGCCGTATCAGCAAATTCACGGGCTACCTTGATTACTTTATCACGAGAAACACCGGTGATTTTTTCCTGCCACGCCGGTGTACCAGGTACATCGTCGTCATAGCTGGAGGCTACGCCACCACCGCCAAGACCACGGTCAAGACCATAGTTGGCCATCATCAAGTCATATACGGTGGCAACAACCATTTCTTCGCCGGCAGCGTTAGTAATGGTTTTAGTCGGTACATTTCTCACCTGAACATCGTCATGCTCACAAGAAACCCAATGTTTGTTAGTGTCATCCGCCGCAAAGTGAGGGAATGAAACCGGAGAAACATCGCCGCCAATTAACGTTAATTGCAGCTTGGTATCTTTACCGTCTTTACCTTCACGCTCTTCGATGTTCCACTTGCCTTTTTGGCCCCAGCGGTAACCGATAGAACCTTGTGGAGAAACCAACTCGTTTGAGTTTTCGTCGATACCGATAGTTTTCCACTCAGGGTTATTGTCCTGGCCCAGGTTATCAGCTAGGTCCGACGCACGTAGGAAACGAGTAGATTTTAAAGAGGCATCGTCATGCTTTTCCAAGACAACCAACATAGGGAAGTCGGTATATTGACGCACATAGTTGGTAAAATACTCACTTGGCTTATCCAAGTGGAATTCACGCAAGATAACGTGGCCAAATGCCATGCCTAAGGCTGCATCTGAACCCTGTTTAGGGTTTAGCCATTCGTCGGTCAGTTTTGAAACTTCCGCGTAATCCGGCGTGATAGAAACTGTTTTTGCGCCCTTATAGCGTACTTCGGTGAAGAAGTGGGCGTCAGGAGTACGAGTTTGAGGAACGTTTGAACCCCAGGCAATAATATAGTTTGAGTTATACCAGTCAGCTGATTCTGGTACGTCGGTTTGCTCACCCCATACTTGCGGAGACGACGGAGGCAAGTCACAATACCAGTCGTAGAAACTTAGGCAAACACCACCGATAAGCGATAAATAACGTGCACCTGCGGCATAGGAAACCATGGACATCGCAGGGATTGGAGAGAAACCAATTACACGGTCAGGACCGAAATTTTTCGCAGTATATACGTTAGCTGCGGCAATGATTTCATTGACTTCGTCCCAGCTGGAACGAACAAATCCACCTAAACCACGCTTTGATTTATAAGACGTGGCTTTTGCCTTGTCTTCAACAATAGAACCCCAAGCCGCAACCGGATCTTTAGTGGCACGGGCTTCACGCCACAATTTTAATAATGGCTTACGCACCTTAGGGTATTTCAAACGGTTGGCACTGTATAAGTACCAGGAATAACTTGCCCCACGAGGACAGCCACGTGGTTCATGGTTAGGCAAATCAGGGCGTGTACGAGGATAATCTGTTTGCTGCGTTTCCCAGGTAACTAGACCGTTTTTGACGTAAATTTTCCAAGAACAAGAACCTGTACAGTTTACCCCGTGAGTAGAACGTACAATCTTGTCATGCTGCCAGCGCTGGCGATAGCTATCTTCCCATTCGCGACTTTCACTGGTGGTATCACCGTGACCGTCAGCAAACTCGCCAGTTTTCTTTTTTAAGAACTGTAAGCGATCAAGAAATTGACTCATCTTTTTTCTCCGTTGACCTATGACCGCAATATTTGCAGCCACCAAATTAATTCTTTGAATTATTTTTCACACTTTCTGGTGTGAACCTACAAGCATAGTAAATTCTCGTAGGACTGCTTCATTCGAAACAGTAATACCAATTTGATTAATTAATTAACCAACTTGGTATAATAGGTGGCAATAACCTACTGAATTATTTGCCACCTCAAAATCTAAAACCCTATCCGGTTACGGGTTCTTGTACTCTGCACCTGGTCTTAGGTAGTACCACCAGTTGATTACGATACATACCGCATAGAATACTGCGAAACCGTAAAGTGCATTTTCAGGTGTTGTTGCCTTGATTTGCTCACCCAGTACCTTAGGAATAATGAAGGCACCGTAAGCAGCAACCGCTGACGTCCAACCCAGTACAGGACCCGCTTGCTCTTTATCAAATACCATGGAGATAGTACGGAAAGTAGAGCCGTTACCAATACCGGTAGCCGCGAACAAGATTAGGAATAACACTAGGAAAGGTACAAAGTACTCTTCCGGCGTTGCAGAGGCATAAGCCGCTTGCATGTAATAAGCAACACCCACAGCACTTGCAACCATTACGATGGCACAGATTTGTGTAACTTTAGCGCCACCCATCTTATCGGAAATCCAACCACCAACAGGACGAATCAAGGCACCAATAAATGGTCCCATCCAGGCATACATAAGCGCACTTGGGCCGTTAGGGTTAGCCATATCATGGTTCATCACACCATCAACCATGACGTGTTGGAAGCCGAAGATAACTTTGATTGATAGACCGAATGCCGCAGCAAACCCGATGAAAGAACCGAAAGTCATGGTGTAGATTACACTCATAACCCAAGTGTGCTTGTTGTCAAAGATTTTGTATTGACGGTTTAGGTTTTCCTTGATTTGACCAGGAAGTAATTTCAGTAAGAATACGGTTAACGCAATAACGATAGGCACAACAATCCACTTGCTGACGCCAAAGCCTGAACCACCCACTTTTTCAGGAAGTAGCAACCAAAGACCAACGGCCGCGGCAAAGAAACCCACTAGCAACATGCCTGAAACAATAGAGATAGAACCGATAGGACTCGGCAAATCAGGAGTAACGTGAGAGGCTTTAATGTTGTTCATGCCCCACCAGCCAACGATAGCTAGAGGGATCAAGAAGATTAACCAGATATAGCCGGCATTGTGGATCCAGGCTTCAGAACCTGCCGGGATCTTACCAATCAGAGTACCAGAAGTATTAACCAGCTCCATTGACTCACCGCCGAAAAGACCAAAGGTCATGGCAAGTGGTACAAGGATTTGCATGGTAGTAACACCGAAGTTACCCAGGCCGGCATTTAGGCCCAAGGCCAAACCTTGTTGTTTTTTCGGGAAGAAGAAGCTGATATTAGACATCGAAGAAGCGAAGTTACCGCCACCGATACCAGATAAGAAAGCCAGCGCCATAAATACCCACAATGGTGTATTAATGTCTTGCAGAGCAATACCCGCGCCAATGGCTGGTATCATCAACAATGCCGTCGTAAATACGATAGTGTTACGGCCACCGGCCAGTCGAATAAAGAAACTACTCGGTATACGTAAGGTTGCACCGGTCAAACCCGCTACCGCACCTAAGGTAAATAGCTCGGATTTTTCAAATGGAAAACCCAGGTTCAACATTTGTATCGTGATAATGCCCCAGTATAACCATACTGCAAAACCACATAGCAGAGACGGGATAGAGATCCAGAGGTTGCGATTGGCAATCGCCTTACCTTCACTTTCCCAAAACTTGGGATCTTCTACATCCCATTTTTTGATATCAGACATTGTTTACTCCAGCAAACTAATTGTTTTTAAACTAATGCCCCCGAAACGTGGAGACATCGAAACTTTTACGCCTATTTATTTGCTATGCTCGATGATTGTCAGCTCATCCAACATGACTAATTCGAAAATTCCAGGTTAAAATAGCGACCTTGAGCTAAACAATAGTTGATCCAGATCAACGCCAATGTTGAGAACAAATTGCCTAAAACAAAAACTACCACCAAAGTGGTAGTTGATATAAAAATATAATCAATTGTTTTTATTAAATAATTTTAAAGGCACACTTTTTATGTGGCCATAAAACGGAAAAATTAACTATTTGGTAGTAGTCGAACAATATTGTTCATTAAACATACTCGATTGAGACTTGATGAAAATAAAATGAAAAAAGTTCTGAAAATAAAATCCCGCCTAAAACCCGCGATTGTATCCCCCAGTACTTCCCTGGTGGCACGCGCCGGGCAAATCATGGCCATCATTATTACCCTGGCACTCTTTAGCATGATTTCTTCCATGCTGGTCACCGAAAGCCTGGGCGGGGATGCGGAGCAAATTAACCGGGCCGGTGCCCTGCGTATGCAGGCGATGAGAATATCCAGGGCCTACCTTATCGACAGCAGTGTCGACAACAAAATAATCTTTACCGAGGTTAATACTTTTGAAGAAAAGATCACTCACCTGTTTACCGGTGGCCTGGTCAGCGTGAAGGACAACCCCAAAATCAATGCCCAATACCAGGAAATTATTAAACTCTGGCAAAAGATAAAGCACCCGGGCCGTTCCATGCCCATTACCATCTTTGATGAATTTGTAGCGGCAATAGATAAACTGGTTACCCTGTTGCAACAGGAGTCCGAGAAAAAACTTAGTCTACTCAGGCTTATCCAGGGCATAAGTTTGCTGTCCGTGCTGGCGGTCGCCTCTATTGTATTGATCAAGCTTAACCGCTCGATCATCATACCGTTAAAACAGTTAGTGAATGTTGCCGAGGAGGCGGGTAAGGGAAATTTTGATGTTAAGGTAGAACATCAGGCCGAAAACGAGCTGGGAGTGCTGGCCCATACCATTAACCAGATGTCGAAGCAGCTCAAATCTACCTACCAGGACTTTGAAGACAGAGTAGATGAAAAAACCCAGGAGCTGACCCGCAGTAATCACTCTCTGGAAGTACTGTATCGTGCCGCCCGTAACCTGACCAATTTCGAATATCATCAAATCGACCAACAGATCATCTTTGAGCTGGAACAGGTACTGGGCTATGGCAAGATCACGGTTGAGGTGAATGAGCACAAGCCAGAAAGCCATATTATTGCCTTGATCCCCACACGCAACGGCAACGACAATATTTGCCTAACACCTGAACATTTCCCCCTAGAAAAGCAGGGCAAGTTATTTGGCTACCTGATCTGGCATATACCAAAAAATGACACGGCCCATGCCTGGCAAAAGCAAATCCTCCAGGCCATGGCAGATATTATTGCCACCGCCATCGAACTGGATCACAGGAAGAACACGGAAAACCGCCTGTTAATCATTGAAGAGCGTGCGGTTATTGCCAGGGAATTGCATGACTCCCTGGCCCAGTCACTGTCTTATTTAAAGGTACAAATGAGCCTGTTAACCCGTAAGATGCAAAAAGAAGTGTCCAAGGAACAGGTCAGCGAAACCATAGAAGATATCAAGCACGGGCTGAACAACGCCTACCAGCAATTGCGTGAGCTCTTGACCACTTTCCGCTTAAAGCTGGAAGACCCTTCCATCGAAAACGCCCTGCAGGGAACCGTGACCGAATTTGCCGAAAAGTGCCAACACCCCATTGAGCTTAACTATAAAATCCCGCAAAATTACCTGTCAGCCAACCAGGAAATTCACGTGCTGCAAATTGTTCGTGAAGCCTTGTCGAATGTTCAGCGCCACGCCGATGCGAATAACGCTGGGGTCAGCGTGATTAAAATAGACAACAAGGTAAAAGTGGAAATATGGGATGATGGCAAAGGATTATTGAAAGATCAGCAGCAGGCCGGCCACTTCGGCCTGGGGATCATGGAAGAGCGGGCAAAATCTTTGAACACCCTGATTCAGCTGGAAGAAAGAAAACCACAGGGTACCCGTATCCTATTTGAATTTGTCCAATAACAACAGAAATATAACAGAGTCATTTTTCCAAATGGCAAGAATATAAACAGGAAAATAATTACAGCATGAGTAAGGCAAAAATACTATTGGTTGATGATCACCCCATGTTGCGCAAGGGGGTTGCTCAACTTATTTCTCTGGAAGATAACCTGGAAGTGGTTGCCGAAGCCAATTCCGGTGATGAAGCCATTACTCTGGCGGTTAAACATAACCCGGACTTGATCCTGCTCGATTTGAATATGAAGGGGTTGAGTGGCATAGATACCCTGAGCGCCCTTAAACGTACCGGCATTAAAAGCAAGGTGGTTATTTTTAGTGTTTCTGACAGTGAAACCGATGTCTTGCAGGCATTAAAGTTTGAAACCGACGGTTATCTGCTGAAAGATTCTGAGCCGGAAGAGCTGATTGAAAAAATCAACCAGGCCATTCAGGGGGAGCTGGTGATCAGCAATCCGCTGGCCCAGATACTGGCCCGTTCACTGCGCCCGGCCACCAAGAAAAGTTCTCCCCTGGAAAACCTGACCCAGAGAGAATTTGAAATACTGAAACTTATTGCCGGCGGCAAAAGTAATAAGGATATCGCCAACAAGCTGGGCATAACCGAGGCAACGGTAAAGGTACACGTTAAAAACCTGCTGAAAAAACTGGAGCTGAAAAGCCGGGTAGAAGCCGCCGTCTGGGCCGTTGAACATAATATCAGCCATTAGCCCTTCCTGATAGCTGGGCTAGAGACCAAAAATAATAACAAAAACTGATGATGATAAATGACATTATTGCCGGGCCAATTTTAAGGCGCACGACAGCAGAAGACCTGGTGCTCTGGTGGGTCAGCCCCGGAGAATGCGAAGGCAACTTCTCTTGCTACCAGAACGATAAAGAAATTTTAACCCTGAACCTGGCTTCTGACCAGGTAAAGCATTTTCGCTGTGGCCAGCATGCGGTTATTCACCTGCTACATATTAAAGGTCACCAACTTCCCGTAGATACAGTACTGGAATATGATGTTAAAATTCAAAAAGGCCAGGAAACCAGGCGCCTGGTTGATATTAGCCCCGGCATTGTCTATCCCGGCCATAGCAGACCCAATTTCGTTATTCCAACCCAAGTAAACAACTTGCTGCATGGCTCCTGCCGCAACCCTCACCACTTTAGTGACGACTGCATGTTACAGGGGGATAAAAAACTTGGAGAAAATATTGGCTGCCCGCAAAAACGCCCAACGGTACTAATGCTGAGCGGCGATCAAATCTATGCCGATCATGTGGCCGGGCCAACCCTGTATGCCATTCACCAGGTAATAGAGCTACTGGGCCTAAATCAGGAGAGTTTTGCACAGGCAAGCATAGAAAACTCAGACACCCTGCATAAAGACCAGCCTCATTATTATTTAAGAGAGTTGATATTACCCTTAACCGATCTACACAAGGCCTGGTATCAAAGCAAAAGCTCTGCCATTTTCACTTCTGTTTATGCTCATAATCATTTAATTTCCTTCGCAGAAATGATGGCCATGTATTTGCTGATCTGGTCACCGGAATTATGGCAGCATATTCGTTTTGACGGCATGGAAGTGCCTGAGGGGCAAAAGCCCCTTTACCGGCAGGAACTGATAAATATCCAAAAATTCACCACAGGCCTTGAACAGATCCAACGGTTATTGGCTCATATCCCAACCTATATGATATTTGATGATCATGATGTCACCGACGATTGGAATCTCACCGCCAAGTGGGAACAGGCGGCGTACGGGCACGAGTTTTCCAAGCGTATCATAGGTAATGCCCTTATGGCCTATTGGGCCTGCCAGGCGTGGGGCAATGCCCCCGAACAGTTCAATACCGAATTTTTACAACAGGCATCAGGCTATGCCGACTCCCCGGATGATGCTCACCAAAATGCCTTTATCGATTATTTATACAGGTTTCAGAACTGGCATTACCAGGTGGACTATTCCCCCAAGCTGATTGTCCTGGACAGCCGAACCCAAAGGTGGCGCTCGGAAAGCCGGTTGGGTAAGCCTTCTGGCCTGATGGACTGGGAGTCCTTATGTCAGCTGCAGCAGGAGTTATTGGGCGAACCTTCTGTGATCTTGGTCTCTCCCGCCCCCATGTTTGGGGTCAAGGTCATTGAGGCGATACAGCGCCTGGCCACCAACCTGGGCCAACCACTGGCGGTGGATGCCGAAAACTGGATGGCACATCCGGGAGCGGCCAATACCCTGCTGAATATTTTCCGCCACCCGAAAACGCCACAGCACTTTATTATTTTATCCGGCGATGTCCACTACTCCTTTGTTTACGATGTCGAAATCCGTTTTCGCCAAAGCTCTCCCAAGATCTGGCAAATCACCTCCAGCGGCATTAAAAACCAGTTTCCCATGCCCCATGTCGGTATACTGGACAATCTTAACCGCTGGCTCTATGGAGTATATTCACCGTTGAATCTGTTTACAAAACGCCGCCGCATGAAAGTCAAGGCCAGGGAAACGGATCAACCGGGCGCAAGAAGGCTGGTAGATCAGAGCGGGCTGGGCTATGTAGAAATTGCCGATGACGGCAGCCCTACCCTGATTTGTGACTTACATCATGACAAAATAACGGTATTTAAAGCGCCAAAGGAAGATTAGCTCATCAATGGCCTAGATGATCAGTAGAAGTTGTTGATCTTTCACATTACTTCTTATCTTAAGGTAACGTGAAAGATCAAGATTCGTTAGTCCTGCTCCAAAAAGTTGTTGGCGATGGCGTCTCTAAGCGCCTTTTGCTGCCGCTCCGCCTTGATGGCAAAATACATTACCACCATACAGGCCGCCAGCACCCCGTATAGCAACATAAAGCAGGCGCTGTAGACACCAATCAAGTCGACGGCTAAACCAAACATGACCGGCAAGGTGCAGCCGCCCAGGGCGCCTATCGCGGCCACGACGCCACCGACACTGCCCATATGATTGGGATAATAATCATAAATGATCTTATAAACACTGGCCCGGCCAAAGCCCTGGGCCAGGCCAATAACAAAAATCAGCAGCGTAAACAGCCAGACATTGACTTCAAAGGAGATTTTCACGTCTTTGCTGACGCCGTGGATGATCATGGTGCTGGGCGGATAACTCAAAAAGAACAGGCACACCATGCAGATCCAAAACGCGCTCCAGTTAACGGCCCTGGCGCCATAGGTATCGGCAAACCAACCGCCAACGGCCCGCACTATACTGGAGCTGGTAACAAATAATAAGGTCAATGCCAGGGATTGAGTTAGCGACAACTCATAGGCTTCAACATAATAATGAGGAAGCCACAACATCAGGGCCAAAAAGCTGCCAAAAACAAAATAATAGTAGAGGCCAAAGCGCCAGACCTGAAGATCCTTTAACGGGGCCAGGTGATATTCCAGGCTATGCTGCTGTTGCTGCTGGTAATACTGGTTGATTTCAGGAGCCAAGAGGCGGAAAAGTACCGCCATCACCAACATGCCCACGCCATATATATGGCCGATGCTCTGCCAGCCATAGGCTTCCACTATAAAGGGCACCAGTACCAGGGTGATGGCAGCCCCGGCATTGCCGGCACCAAAAACCCCTAGTGCAAAGCCCTGGCGCTTGGTATCGAACCAGTCGGTAACGTAGCGAATACCTATGGTAAAGGAAACCCCGCTTAAGCCCAGCACTAAGCCCAGGGCGATATAGCCGCTATAGCTTTCAACATAAGGCAGGTAAAACAAGGGGGGCACAGCCAACAGCATTTGCCAGAAGAACAGGTTTCTACATGAAACCTTTTCGGCAAAGAAACCGACCGGCACCCTGAATATAGCTCCGGTTAGTATGGGCGCCGCCAGTAAAAAGCCAAACTCGGTGGCGCTTAACATCAGGCGCTCTTTAAGCTCAATGCCGATAATGGAATATAAGGTCCACACCGAGAAACAGGCGGCAAAAGCCAAGGTTGCCAGGGATAAAGCCCGGTAGGAGTGTCGCTGCTGAATATCCATAAATACCCTAAAACTCATTTTACGCTGCACCTTGTTACATAGAATGCTGCTAAAGTGCTAATGCGTATACATAAATCAGATCATAGTTAAAACAATGCTCATATTATTACACTAGTTGTAATATTAAAATCCACCACTACCACTAAATAGTTAACACTAACTCAAAAAAAGTATAACAACAAAAAAACACAAATATAAATCCAGTTTTTTCATATACATAAACCGATTTTGACATATATCACACCTACCACTTTAGTGGTAGTTTTTGCTTTTGCCTGCAAATTTAGCTGAAACCCTGTTGATATGGATCAAATAAAGAAAATAGCGAAAGCGATATTTTTATATCAATTTTTAAATCCACACAAAAAACGTAGTTTTAGTGACCCTGTTAAGTGCCAATAATGCTATTGTGTTTTAATTCTCTAAGGAGAGATAAATGGCAAACGAAAGTAAAATGAATCTGCTCAATCTGGCAGACCCCAAAATAAAGACGCTCCATGTCACATGGTTTGCGTTTTTCCTCACCTTTGTCGTCTGGTTCAGCCACGCGCCCTTGATGGTGTTTATCAAGGAAGCCTTTGATCTGACCGGCGCGCAGGTAAAAGCACTATTGATTTTGAACGTCGCCTTGACCATACCGGCACGTATCATCATAGGTATACTGGTTGACAAATTCGGCCCACGAATCATCTACAGCTGCCTACTGGTCATCTCTTCCTTTATCTGTGTCGCCTTTGCCATGGCAGACAGCTTTGAACAACTGGCGCTATTCCGCTTCCTGCTTGGCTTTGTCGGTGCCGGCTTTGTTATCGGTATCCGCCTGGTGGGAGAATGGTTCCCGGCCAAACAGGTAGGTGTTGCAGAAGGTATCTATGGTGGCTGGGGTAACTTCGGTTCCGCTGCCGGTGCCATGACCTTACCGACTATTGCGCTATTATTTGGTGGCGATGACGGCTGGCGTTATGCCCTGGGCCTTACCGGTGTTATCGCAGGTGTTTACGGTTTGTTCTTCTACACTGCCGCGCGTAACACGCCAAAAGGCTCGACTTATTTCAAGCCGAAAAAATCGGGTGGTTTGGAAGTAACCAGCTGGAAAGACTTCTACTTCTATCTGTTTATGAATATCCCTATGTATATAGCTCTGGGCGTGTTGGCATGGAAACTTTCTCCATCGGGCGTAAACCTGTTCACCACTGAAACCATGTACATCATGTGGGTGGCCCTGGTTGTGCTGTTCGCCGTCCAGGTAAACTCCATCTGGCGCGTAAACAGAGAAAACCTCACTAAAGGTGTTGCCGACATAGACAAATACGAGTTTAAGCAAGTGGCGATTCTTGATGTTTCCTACTTCGTGACCTTTGGCTCTGAGCTTGCCGTGGTTTCCATGCTACCTCTGTTCTTCCTGGAAACATTCGAAGGCCTGGATCCTGTTAAAGCGGGTCTGCTAGCGTCCGGGTTTGCTTTTATGAACCTGGTGGCTCGTCCTACCGGTGGCTGGTTCAGTGATAAGTTCGGTCGTCGTAAGTCACTGATGATCCTGGTTGGTGGCCTGGCTGTTGGCTACATGGTATTAAGCCAAGTTGACGGTACCTGGTTTATCCCACTAGCCGTTATAGCTACCATGTGCTGTTCATTCTTCGTACAAGCCGGTGAAGGTGCAGTATTTGCTATCGTACCTTTGGTTAAGCGTCGCATGACGGGTCAAATTGCCGGTATGGCGGGTGCTTACGGTAACGTAGGTGCGGTAACTTACCTAACCGTATTATCATTCGTTGATTACAGCACCTTCTTTATGGTGATTGCAGCCTCTGCCGCAGTAATCTTCTTCGCTACCATGTTCCTGAACGAACCTAAGGGCCATATGGCGGAAGTTAACGAAGACGGTACCGTTGAGCTTATCGACGTGAACTAGAAAATATCTCTTGTCATAAAATGTTGATGGCTGTTAATCTAAACCCAACGGAATAACAGCCTAAGCATCTAAAATAAAAGATATTTATTATGACAGAAACCAATCGCCTCACCGTTAATCTTGCAAGCCACACAGAACAGGGCTTAAAAGACATCAACGAAGATGCGGTTGGTTTTTTTGTGCCCGATGAAGAGCAACAGGTCGAAAACAAGGGCATAGTGCTGGCGGTGGCCGATGGCGTCAGTAGCGCCGAAGCGGGCAAAGACGCCAGTGCCACGGCAGTAAAGCGTTTTATCGATGACTACTACCCGACTCCAGATACCTGGTCGGTCAAACATGCCGGACAGAAGCTGCTGTCCAGCATCAACCTGACCCTGTTTAAACGCAGCCACGAGTTTGCCAATGAGGAAAAGGGCTACCTGACCACCTTCACCGGCCTGGTGATTAAATCCAGAACCTGTCATTTCTTCCATGCCGGAGACAGTCGCGCCTATCTGCTTAGAAAGGGCGAACTGAAGCAGCTGACCCGGGATCATGTCGCCAGCATCGCTAGTGGCCGCAGCTTTTTGGCGCGTGCCGTCGGCATGGACAACAGTTTGCAGATTGACTACGGCAGCCTGGACCTGGAAGAAAACGACGTCTTGCTGGCCACCTCTGACGGCATCCATGATTTTGTCCAGGAACAGCAGCTTAAGGACATACTGTCCAAACCGCTGCCCGAGCAGGATATAATCGATCTCCTGGCCGCTGCCGCCTTTCACAATGGCAGTGACGATAATATCAGTGGCGTGATGGCCCGTATCACCAAGCTGCCCAATGAAAGCCTGAATGACTATAACACCAAGCTAACCCGCCTGCCCTTCCCGCCACCCTTGGATCCCGGCGTTATGCTGGATGGCTACAAGGTACTGGATGAACTCTTTGCCAGCAGCCGCAGCCAGCTTTACCTGGTGGAAGATACGGATACCGGCGAACAGATGGTAATGAAGACCCCTTCCATCAACTTCGAGGATGATACCGGCTATATCGACCGCTTTATTCAGGAAGAATGGATTGGCAAGCGCATCAACAACCCGCATGTGGTTAAAATCATCCAGCAGAAAAGGCCAAGGACCTGTTTATATTATTTAATGGAATACGTCCATGGGCTTTCCCTTGACCGCTGGATGCAGGAAAACCAGTTTCCCAAGCCCAAGCTTGCCATTAATATTGTCGAGCAAATTGCCGAAGGCCTGTCGGCCTTCCATCAAATGGAAACCATACACCAGGATCTCAAGCCCGGGAATATTCTGATCAATAAAGACAACCAGATTAAGATTGTCGACTTTGGTTCGGTATTTGTTGCCGGCTTGGCCGAAGTGTTTATTCCGCTTGAGCACGAAGGCGTGCTGGGCACGGCGACCTATTCAGATCCCAAGTATTTGCTGGGCAAAAATACCGGCATTCAGGGGGACTTGTACGCCCTGGCCACCATAACCTATGAACTCTTCTGCGGCAAACTGCCCTATGGCAGCAAGATAGAAGAATGCCAGACGGCTTTTGAATATGACAGGCTAAGGTATATCAGTGCCAGCGAGGCCAACCCTAAGATCCCCATGTGGTTTGATCGCACACTTAAGCGTGGTGTCGCCTTTGATCTGGAGGAGCGTTATACCAATATTCCGGAATTTCTCACCGATCTGAAAACGCCAAACCCTAATTATTTGCTCGATGATCCAAAAGTAAATACCAATAAGAGCCAGGTGCTGTTCTGGCAACTGTTATCCGGTTTCTGGATCCTGATGCTGGTGTTGGTCATTGCGTTATTTACCCAGGGATAAATAACGCAATGCTTGGGAATTGCAACTAAATGAAATTAATGGAAGGTATAACCATCTTCTTTGATCAAGGCCCTGGCGCGCTCGAGATCCAGCTCCTCAACAGGTGAGGCCAGATAATAAGGCAGTTCAACCGGCTTTTCACTTAACTGGATCATCTTGCCTTCTAGCAAACGCTCAATAACAGAACTGATAGTCTCCTCCAAATTGGCAGGAACAAACTGATACTGGCCACGCATAAAATTCACCAGTTCGTGCAGGGTATGCTTGCCATCGGCCAGGGATACTACCGTGCCCAGCCAGGCTTCCAGTTCAGTGGTCTCATTCGGGTTATCAATGTTCGCTAAGGAGATCTTGTTGTCTTTACGGGTAAAAACCACGGTACGATAAAAATATTGTGACTTATCCAAGCTGTAACTCTCTTTCTGATGTTATTTGGTCTATGACAATGGCCTTGATGCGCTTAACATCAGCTTTATCATAATCAAGGTGCATGCGTTTTCTAATGCCGTATTCGGTCAGGGTAAAATGATGCGTGGCTTCAACTCCCTGCTTAGCCAGGCAGTTTTTTACACAATGCAAGGGACAGCCATCAAGCGAGATGATTTCCCTGCCGCTTTGTGCTTTTTTCACCAGCTGGCTAACGCCACCGCCGACTCCGGCAATACACGACATTTCGGCAATATTTTCACGGTCAAATTCAATCGCGACCTGATTTGCCAGTTGAGCGATACTTGAACATCCTGAACAAGAATATACCAGGGGTAAAGTTTTATAGTCTAGATCAGCCAAGCGCACGCTCCCAATGTCGAGTTAAAACTGGGGCGTGTTGATATTTCAAGTTTAAATTTTGTTCAAAATAAACCTGAAAAATCAACACGCCCTGCCTAGGCAGATGTATACAGCTACAAAGAGGCAAGGTCAAGCGCTATATGCCATTACGGCTCAATATCCAAGGTGCCGAAAATGAATAGCCTATAAAAACATAAAGCCCCTCTTTGAATGCCAAAGATAGCAAAGCCATAGCGCATATGATAAACATGAAACATAACAAAGCCGTATTTTATTTTTCTTGAAATATAAGGTCTAAAAACAGCTAACAATATGAATCAACCAGAATTAACGTCAGACAGACTTATTCTCCGCCCATTTACCCAGGATGATGCCAAACAAGTGCAAGCGCTTGCCGGTGACGCCAGGGTGTCAGAAACCACACTTAATATTCCCCATCCCTATTCACTAAAAATGGCGCAAGAATGGATAGGCTCGCATGCCAGTACATGGCGGGGAAAATCCGGCGTTACCTATGCGATTATCAATAGAGAAACCAATCGGCTGATGGGCACAGTAAGCCTGGCAGATATCCACAATAGCAAAGCAGAACTGGGATACTGGCTTGGCCTGCCCTACTGGCGCCAGGGCTATTGCTCTGAAGCCGTCGCACTGTTAATCGACTTCACCCAGCAGCAGATGGAAATTGATATTATCACTGCCAGACATCTGGCTTCAAACCCGGCATCGGGCAAAGTCATGTGTAAAAATGGCATGCGCTTAACCGGTCAAGGCAAAGAATTAGACCGGCACGGTAAAGAGGTGATAGTTTATCACTATGAAAAGCTAATCTCGGGACATAAAACCCAAAACCAGATAAGGAAGCCAAATGTATAAAACTCTCCCGAAAGTATCGCTTGGCTTTTTGCCTACCCCGCTAGAAGAGCTTAACCGCCTGAGCGAGCACCTTGCCGGCCCTCAAATATTGATAAAGCGTGATGATATGACGGGCCTGGCACTTGGCGGCAATAAAACCCGCAAGCTGGAATATATTTTGGCGGACGCTCTGGCACAGGGCTGCGACACCATAGTTACCGCAGGCGCCATTCAATCTAACCATTGCCGACAAACGGCGGCAGCGGCGGCCAAATTAGGCCTGGACTGCCATCTAGTGCTGGGCGGCCGGGAGCCCGCCTGTGTCACGGGGAACCTTTTACTGGACAAGGTTTTTGGCAGCCATATCCACTGGTGTGGAGAAAACCGCAAAGGCGAGGACATTCCACGTATTGTCGGTCATTTACAAAGCCAAGGTAAAAAGCCCTATGTGGTCCCCTATGGTGGCTCCAATGAATTGGGAGCTTATGCCTTCCTGGCTGCGACGGAAGAGTTAAAGCAGCAAGCTGGCAGCGAGCATATCAGCCATATATTGTTTGCTTCCAGCTCCGGCGGCACACATGCCGGTTTAATGCTGGGTAATACACTAACCGGGTTAAACGCTAAAATTATTGGCATTAATATCGACAAGGATGAAAGTGGAGACCTGCCCTTTAAGCAGCATATTATCAAGCTGGCCAACAACACGGCCAGACATATCGAGTATAAGCATAAATTTGACCAGCAAGAGCTGCTGCTTAATGACGACTATATTGCCGACGGTTATGGTGTCCTGGGCAAGCAGGAAAAAGAAGCCATACGCCTTAGTGCACAACTTGAAGGTATTTTGCTCGACCCCGTCTATACCGGCCGAGCCATGGCAGGACTGATTGGCATGATAAGATCTGGCGAGCTCACCAAACGGGACAAGGTCCTGTTTTGGCATACAGGTGGAGCCCCGGCACTGTTTGCCTATGGCGACGAACTAGAACAAGGGTAAGCTAACAAAAGACTATATATCAAAGATCCAAAAGTACAAAAGCTGAAATAAAATTCTAACGGAAAAGTCAAATTGCATCATATACAAGAGCTAGAGCAGGCGCTGCACCAATACGAAATACGCACGGACAAGCAAAAAATAACAAAGCTTTTGCATCCTGCCTTTATCGAAATAGGTTATAGCGGAACCACTTACGGTTATCGGGACATCATAAACTCCATGCTGGCCGAAGAAAAACCTGACTATCAGGTCTGGTCCCAGGACTATCGTTTTATCGAGTTAGCCGACAGCCTGGTACAGGTCATTTACCATGAAGCCCGTATGGATAAGCAGGGTAACTTATCCCGTCACGCCAAACGCAACTCTATCTGGGTAAAAAATGGCAGTAACTGGCAAATAAAATTTCATCAGGGTACACCTACCAAGGCTTTTGACAAGTTCAAGGGAAAACAAGCATAAGTTTTTTATTGACACTGGCCTGCCTAACAGCAATAAGCAGTGTTCCCCAAGTGCCCCGTCATAATTATTTACAAAAACAGGACTGGTACGCAGGACCGAATTGTTATTTACTTCTAAACCTGTTGAAACCGGCAATGGCCCAAACGCTAATAACACAAGGACAATTTCTTTATGCGCTTACTTTATATTTTGCTACTTCTGGCTTTTTCTTCAAACTCACTGGCGGAGGAAAAAAGTGGTAAATTGAAGATCAAGAAGTTGCAGCAAGGAATTTATCTTCATACCTCCTACCAAAAAGTGGAAGGCTGGGGACTCGTGGGTGCCAACGGCTTGGTAGTGCTTGATAAAGATCAGGCCTATATCATAGATACTCCCTGGACGGATGCCGATTCAGAGAAGCTGGTAAACTGGCTCCAGGATCAGGGCTACACAATAGCAGGCGTCATTGCCACCCATCACCATGATGATACGGCCGGCGGTATCGACTACTTCAACAGCATAGGCGTCAACACCTATGCGTCTAGCCTCACCAATAAACTGTTAAAAGATAAGGGTAAGTCGGCAGCAAAACTTGGCTTCACCGAAGAGGTTTTCACAATACTGGCCGATAAAATTGAGGCCTATTACCCGGGTGCGGGTCATGCCCAAGACAATATCGTCATTTGGCTGGCTGAATCCCAAACCCTGTTCGGCGGTTGTTTCGTTAAAAGCCTGAGCAGCAAGAGCTTGGGCTATTTGGGCAATGCCTCGGTTGAACGCTGGGCACAATCAATAGACAAGGTGCTCGCTAAATATCCTGAGATAAAAGTCACAGTCCCCGGACATGGCAGGCACGGCACTAAGGAATTATTAGCGCATACCAGGCACCTTGTTAAACAAAAAATTGCTAAGGCTGAATAATAGTCAGCTACTTGATAAACAATTCAATGCAGTAGTTAAAAATTTTCCGGGAATCAGATGCAAACCAGATACATAAAGGTAGCCAACGGGCAGATTTAAGCAGCACAGCGGTTACTTATCAGCCTATTGCTCTCACCAATATGAATAAGTATGAGTCAATATGAATAAGCCGGGAGCCTAATCCCGGCACGAGATGTCATTAACTATTTTCTATTCTAAAGCCTATTTTCAACGTCACCTGAAAATGGCCAACGCCACCGTCAACAATATGTCCGCGAGTTTCTGTCACTTCAAACCAGTCCATATTTTTAATCGTTTTATGACATTCAGCCAGGGCGTTTCGAATAGCATCGTCCGTACTCACCCTTGATGATCCCACCATTTCAATTTTCTTATAGGTATGATGATCCGACATAGCAATTTCCTTAATAATTAAACCTAGTTATTACTATAGTTGAGCTTTTGACTTACATATTGAAAAAACAAGGAAAGCATGTGAATTTACTAGCTAAGCAATGCTGAGTGTTTTAATTTGAATTTTGCTCAATACAAACGAGTTCATTCCCTCGCTTGCCCGCTATATGGTTTATTGAACCTAATTACATTTACAAAAGTAGATTTATGATAATTATTTCCTTGTCACGAAAATAATTACAGAAACAATAAATATCTCCATTATTGTGGAAAGGGAAAATTATTCCCGCTTTCTACAAATCCATGTAATTGAGAATTAAATAAAAACTAGCGTTAGCAAATAGTTATCAAGCGTGGTAAAAGATATGATTGAGTTCATTAAAAGTATCAGCGAGAAAGAAATAAAGTTTATTTCCAAGCTGGATTGCAAGCAGGATGTTGAAAGGCATAAGGAAGCCTTAAATAAGGTTATCTTCGAGCAAGCGGGGGCGATTGGAGAGTATCAGGTTTGGTTTCCCTATGAAGTCATAGAGCTTGGAGCCAATGCTTTAGTTCAAGGCCATGAGAAGGAGTTCACTATTTGTACAATGCTGATTTTATTAAACTCTCCTGACGAAAAAAAAAAAAAAAAAAAGATCTATTTAATGCTCAAGCTACAACCTATGATTTACTCCCTCAAAAATACCAAGAGCTAATTTTTGAAGCTATGGGGAAATAGGCAAGTAGCAAGCCATTAAGGTGCAGGGCTGCTAACGGCTTGCTCGCTTCACATTTTAGCAAGCTTTTATAATCCCTAATTGGAGCGTCAAATGGCCTCAACCAGTCATCAGTTTGATCTACATAGGTGTCGAAAATATTCAATACCTACCTTGACTCATGGGCTATCTTAATCTCACATAACTATTGAGGTAATAAATATGGCTTTACGTGTAAACTATTTCGATCTCGCTTCCAAGGCAATGCAGATTTTGATGAAACAGGAAGGCTATCTTCGTAAGCAATTTAGTGTATCAGAAACTATGACGATTCCGATCTGGGAATTGATTAAACTGAGAGTGTCGCAGATCAACCAGTGTGCCTTTTGTATTGATATGCATAGCAAAGATGCGCTGAGTCAGGGGGAAACTCAGGAACGTATTATTGGCTTAAGTGCATGGCGTGATATGCCCTTATATTCAGAGATAGAAGTTGCAGCACTGGGTTGGGCAGAGTATTTGACTTCAGGTAAACCAGTGGACGATCACACCTACCAGAACATGGTAGAGACATTAGGTGAACAAGCTGTTGTGGATTTGACCATTGCAATTAATGCCATCAATAGCTGGAACCGAATTGCTAAAACATTTAAGCCAGAGGTAGGCAGTTATAAACCGTCATAAATCAAATAAGCCAGCATTTAACTTTCAGCTGTCTAAACCATCAGGACGGCTATCTGCGTTTATACAGGGAATATGGTCAGCATCTGTACTTCAACCGGATTCGGTAGTGAAGCCACTGTATTCTGATGCAGGGAGTGGAATTATTTTTAATCTTACCGGTGAAGTAGCCATTGGTAATGAATATCTCCCGGAAGGTATAATCATGCTTCCGATAAACAAACAGGCAGAGAACATTGTTCTGTCTTCTGGAGCGCTACTTGCAGGTATCCGATTCCATCCGGCAATTGGTTATGGTGTCTTAGGGCAGCACTTCGACAAGCCAACATTATTATCGCCAGAACAAGATCAACTATATAACCTCTACCGAATTTATTCTGAACTGCAGATGCAAAAAGATAACGAGAGCCAGATTGAAGCTCTGTACCGGTGGGCAGATGAAAATCTGGATTTTACAAATCTGATTCCAGCCCCTCTGGAAAAAGCACTGGAATGTATCGAACAAGACGAAACAGTGGGGCAACTTAGTGAAAATATTGAATTGAGCCAACGACAAATCGAGCGCCTTTTTAAGCTCTGGCTGGGGATGACACCAAAACATTATCAACGCATTTTACGGATTAAAAAAACAATTTGCTTTTTACGGCTACATAAAAACCTAGACCTGGCGGATGTTGCTCAGCAATTCGGATTCAGTGATCAGGCTCATATGACACGGGAATTTCGTACTATTGCATGTATTACACCAGGACAAGTATGAAGAGTCATTGCTTTTCAGTCTTTAGCTCCATCGATGAATATTCTGTCGTCAGCTCAATGAAGTTATACCCATGCCAAGGCTCATTTAACAGACAAAGCTCTCGGACACAGAATAACTGCGCAGGCGTTTAAGGCGTAATGTTTTAAGGAAAGCTATTCGTAAATCAATAGGATTGGTTGTGTAGTGGTCAAGTAAAATTGACCAATACACAGCCAGTAATGCCTGCTCCTTACCCGGCCCAGAGTTTAACTCTATTGCTGAATTTCACACACTCGATAAATCAAAGCGGAGCAGAAATTGTCGGGCTATTTTATTAGTCAAAATAAGCCAAACTTGCCTTAGCATTACTTTTAATGGCTAACTTAAGTACAAGTAAATCGCTGTGCTTGAAGGATCAAGAAAGTCGATTATTCCGTTATATATGATGTCAATTTAACTGCGACGGGTGTGAATAATAGCGTTAAGGTCAGTGCTAGCGGAAAAACTACAGTAAAGGCACTTCCCCATCGATACATAAAATTATCAACAAAACCAATATTAATATAGGTAACAATGCCCGACATGCACCCTCCCATTAATAGTGCCATAAAGGTCGCCATTACAATTTTGGTATATTTTTTAGGTAGCTTCATTTGTTTACCCAGAAAAGCAGCATAGCTAAATGAACTTATTGTTAAGGGCTCTATCAGCACTTGGGGTTCAATTGCAATAACTATGGAAGCTACTGAATATCAAAATATTGCTGAAACCTTTGTGCTGATGAGTTTAGTTTTCAAATCAAGTCTAGAAATCTTGTCAAATGAATTTCATTAACTTTTTCATGCAGACATACATTCAAGAGCCTGTTCTCACCAATGACGGCTATATTTCATGTCCCCGTTTATTGACCAGTCTGTGCTTGCATAAGGCGATGAGTGAGTCTGCCGTAATAATTGCCATCAGGCATGTTGTAATCAATTTAGAAAAAACGGGGTGTTGAATGGTAAAAGCCGCTGCTAAGCTAAGCGTTAAAATATTCGCAAACGCCGATACCTTATTAAGATTTATGCTGACATTAGGCTCTTTTAGCCGTGTAATATTCAATGAACAGGCACTTAAAAACGCGATGACCATACCAGGGTGAGTCATTCTCCCCTGAATTGAAAAATCAAAATTATATTGTATAGCTACTAGCGCCATGTAAACTAAGGCGATGGTACAGACGGTATAGTTCAGCACTAAAAAAAACAGTTTATTTTTACTCATATTATTTTCCAACTTTAACAATGTTTAATAAAAGAAGGGCCAGTGTTTCAGTTATTTTGGCCGTAATCGACGCTACTGGCCTGTTCAGACTTAAAACCCTTTAACATTATGATTTTTATTGAATTTAAACTTATGGATTGAGGTTTGTTTGGGCCGAGATGGACGTATTTAGGAATAAGGAGACGCAAACTTGTTTGCAATAAGTAATTTGGTTGCCATTGGTTGTATTCAAGGAGGAGTCATATCCTCATACTTGCTTTTTAAGTCCAGTGCAGCGCGATGGTTGGGACTGTTTTTGATACTTATTACCGCCAACATGTGTGTTGCTTTTTATCTTAATGGAGGGCTGTTTAAGCCTGAGATGACTTGGGTTGCGCTGTGGAACAGTGTAAATACTTATTGGCTGCTTGGCCCTTTGTTATTGGCGTTTGTTATTGCTATTACCCAACCTGATCAAAAGTTCAGAGCTAAAGATTTACTTCATTTTCTGCCGTTTGGGATTAACCTGCTATCTGCATTGCTCTTTTGGTTAACTCAGCACTCGTCAACGCATATGCACTATCTAAATGAATTAACGCAATTGGCTGACATGCCTCTCATTAAACGTTTTTCGTTGCCATTTTTACTGCCGGCTATTCACTTTACCATGTATCTTATAGCGGCAAGCTGGTTGAGCCTAAAGTATTGGAAAGAAAGTGAGACCCGAAAAGCTATACCGCAAATAAGCTGGATATGTTTGGCGTTAACAATTTCCTACCTGATGATGTTGGCTATGCTAAGCGTATTGGTTGTTGCACTTGTCTTGGATATTCCTCCATCTCCCTCTTTATTTGCAATAGCGAACTTGACTACGGTAGCAGGATTATTTTCCGTTTCTTTCTTGTTAGCACGCTTGGGCCCTCCAGAGTTAAACAATAATCAAGTATTAAAATCAATAGAGAAACTGCCAAATAAAGCACACTCGATAATTAAACAGGATGTTACAGCCAAACAACAAAATCAATTAGATAACCTTGAAAAGCTAATGTCTCGGGAAGAGTACTTTAAAGATCCAGCGCTGACTCAGCTAAAACTTGCTGAACATATGGGAATCAGTCGACATAAACTGTCTGCGTTGCTGTCCATTCACGCTAGTGGTAGCTTCTATGATTTTTTAAATTCTTTCAGAGTCGCTGCTATCAAGGCTGAAATTATCAATCAACCAACTAACGTAAATTTGCTTAATTTAGCCTATGAATGCGGGTTTAACTCAAAATCGAGTTTTAATAAAGCGTTCAAAAAATTTGAAGGTCTGACACCCAGTCAATACAGAAAACTGGTTAAAGGCAGGTTTCAGATCTAAATGGTGGACAATGGATGTAATATTTTTCAAATCATGGCTGGCATAATGCAAGCCAAGCTACCTGAATGAATCAGGTACCAAGACCGGGAACTGGTATATAAACCGGCTTGATTACTTTCAATTCAATGAATACCCCGAGTACAAGAAACATAAGTATATCGCTTTGCTTTCAGGTGTTTTTCTTCTTTATATAAGTATTAAGATATAGCCGGTTTGGAGCACTGGTTAAACAAGAGTTACAGGTGAAAACTATTCCAGGAACATGGATTCCGAGCAGGTCAGGCAGTCAAGGTCAGCCAGTTCAGAGTCTTTTATGCGTTTCCACACCTCATATTCCACCCGAACGCCGTCCTGCCAACGCTCGTTATACCAGAAGTCACCCTCCCGCTTATAGCTAAAGGTGTATTGGGTGCCGGGTTTGATTTGGTAGGAGGTATAAAGCGGTACTTCGATATATTCATTATCCGTATACTCGATTTCTCCGCCGCCGGACGCCCAGAATTCTCCGCGGGCATGGGAGATAAAGCTAAAATGATCGCCGAAGATGACCTTCATCGACTTCATCTCTAGTTGCTCGTATTTCACCAGTTCGTTTTGTTCGTTGATATATTCACCCGAGTGTAATTCCCAGGCACCATCAAAGTGCTTCGCCCATGCCTGAGCAAAAACAAATAAAACAGAAAAAAGAGAAATTAGAGCCGTTTTCATCTATACCCGCATTTATCCTTGACAACAAAGCGTATAAAAATACACCTATCGCCACTGCCTGACAATAGCATCGAGCTTATTAATGTCTAAATATTGCTCACACACATCCGCCAGACGGTTAATCGCCTGCTGCTCGATTTCTTCATAATCTTGTGACTGGCCGATACTGGCACCGGCCCAGCCCATGATCAAAGACAGGGCCTCGGCACTGTCAAATATGCCATGCAGGTAACAGCCGGCTATCCGATCATCTGCACTGATATGGCCCTGTGGCGAGTCGTTAATCATCAAAAACGGTGACTGATTTTGGGTAAACTTGCTTTCACCGGCATGTATTTCGTACCCCCTGACCTGTTCCGTTTGCCCCGCCATGCTGATAGTACCGGATACATTTAACAAGGTTTTTTGAGGCCTCAGCTCGGTATTCATAGCAAAATAACCCAGCCCCTCACTGGTACCGGGCTTGCCTTCTATGCCTTGAGGATCGGCGATCTCTTGCCCCAGCATTTGATAACCGCCACAAATGCCGAACACCTTACCGCCATACCTTAGGTGTCGGGCAATACCCTTATCCCAGCCCTGGGCGCGTAAAAAGTCGAGATCGGCCCTGACATTTTTACTGCCGGGCAAGATGATCAGATCACAGGCCGGCAATGCCGGTTTCTCCACTTGCTCCTGGTCTTGGGCAAACATGTACTGGCAGTCAATTTCCGGGTGCAAGCGCAAGGCGTCAAAGTCGGTATGGTTGCTGATGCGAGAAAATACCAGAACCAGTACTTTCAATTTCACCTTGTCAGAAGCTATCTGCTGGGTATCTATGGCATCTTCCGCCGCCACGTCCAGATTATGAATATAGGGTAAAACCCCAAGCACAGGCTTGTTGGTTTTGTTTTCCAGCCAATCCAGGCCTGGCCTTAATAATTCGATATCACCACGGAAACGGTTGATAACAAAGCCCACCACACGCTCCTGCTCTGACCGAGAAAGCAATGCCAGCGTTCCCACCAAATGGGCAAACACGCCGCCCTTGTCGATATCGGCAATCAGGATCACAGGGCAGTCTGCCTGCTCGGCAAACCCCATATTGGCAATATCCCCGTCACGCAGATTGATTTCGGCCGGACTGCCGGCACCTTCCACCAGGATCAATTCAAACCTGTCACCAAGCCTCTGGTGAGACTGGTGCACGACATCTGCCGCCACCTTTTTATAATCATGATAGGCTTGGGCTTCCATATCGGTAATCGCCTTGCCATGAATGATGACCTGGGCGCCGGTATCAGAATTTGGCTTAAGCAATACAGGGTTGAAATCCACTTCCAGTGGCAAATAGGCACCTTTTGCCTGAACGGCCTGGGCGCGCCCTATTTCACCGCCACAAGGGGTAACCGCACTGTTAAGCGCCATATTTTGCGGTTTAAAGGGCGCCACCTTAATGCCTTTTCTGGCATACATGCGGCAAAGGCCAGTTACCAGGGTGCTTTTTCCGGCATCTGAGGTGGTGCCCTGCACCATAAGTGTTTTAGCCATAGCTTATATTTAAATCCTTGTTTAATACCAAGTGAATCAGTTTTCTGACGGCAAGGGACTGGCGATACAGTCAACCCTGGCACTCTGCCCCTGCTCACCGAAGTACGACAGTCGACTCATACTGGCATTGGCAATCTGCAAACCGCTATAAAGGGCGGGATTTTTCCAGTCCAGGTTAAGGGCATTGGCAAGCAGCTGCCTGATCACACCGCCATGAGTCACCACCAGGATATTTTTGCCCCTGTGCTCCTTAATAGCGCCTTGCCAGCCAGTCACCACCCTATGATGAAATTCGGCCAGGGTTTCACCACCATTAAAAATAAATTCGGCCGGCGAGTGCCAAAAGGGCTCAAGCGCTTGCCAATGATCCCCTAGCGCATCAAATGGCACGCCGTCATACTCCCCAAAGTTCATTTCCTTAAGCTCATCCCGCACCAGGCAGGGAATCCCTGTTTGCTGGGACAATTGCTGTGCCAGAATACGGCAACGCTTTAATGGCGAGCTAATGATAAGGTCAAAACGAAATAACGGCTCAGAGGCTTGCTGTAAAAGCCAAGCCAAGAGTCGAGCATTATCCTCGGTTCTCGGGGCAATATCGGTATGACCGTATAGCGCCGGCGGGCCATCGACCCTGACATGCCTGAGCAGGCTAACCCGGGTAACTGGCGCTATGTCTCTAGCGCTTGCTTTAGCCACCAGCCTCACCTTTATTCCGCTCACTCTCCTTAATCACCAAGGGAATACCGGCCGTGACCAGGGTCACCTTGTCCGCTACCTTGGCCACAGCCTGGTTTAACCAGCCACAATAATCGACGAATAAACGGCTCGTCTCCCCCATGGGAATAACCCCCAAACCCACTTCATTGCTGACCAGGGTGATATTGGCTTTGGCGTTTTCCAATGCCAGGCAAAGCCTTTCAATACCAGAGCTCAACTGACGCTCAAGCTCACCTTTGCTCAGCTTATCTGACTCCAGCCGATACAACTGGTTATTCAGCCAAAGGGTTAGACAGTCCACCAGATAGACAGAATCATGGGAAGAAAGCTCCTCAATTAGCTCTGCCAGGGCTAGCGGACATTCCTTGAGTTGCCAACTGTCACCCCTGTCCTCTTGGTGTTTGGCAATACGCCGCACCATTTCACCATCGATGGCGGTAGCCGTGGCAATATAAACGGGCTGCTTGTTCAGGCACTGCGCCTGTCGCAAAGTATCCGCTTCAGCAAAACGTGACTTGCCGGAGCGGGCCCCACCGAGCACAAGATGGATCATGGTGAAACTCCCGAGCTAGAAAAAATATTGGCAAGCAAAAGCAGGTAGATTAAGAGTTCAGCAATTTGTTGCCCCGCCCCCAAACAGTCACCGGTAAAGCCGCCAAGCCGGGCCATTAGCCAGGCCTTAAAGCCCCAGCGGAACAGCACTAAGACCAGGCAGCAGATGATCAGGGTTTCGACAGAAAACCACATTAAGGGAAGTAACCCTATTAGCAGCAACAAACTTAAGTCTTGAGAAGACTGCTGCTCTGCCAAGGGTTTGCTTTTGCTGGCATCTATATCAGTTACATAAGGCATATCATATATCAGGCTACCGGCGACGGCCCTGGACAGGGCATTTCCCGTGACCAGGACCATAAACATAGTGCCTATCTCTTGCCCGGCCTGAATGCCGGCTTCGGCAATTTCCAGCAGAAGCGTAAACTTCAAGGCAAAAACCGCCACCAGGGTCACGACACCATAGGTGCCAACTCGGCTGTCCTTCATGATTTCCAGGCGTTTTTCTATTGTATAACCGCCACCTATGCCATCAGCCATATCCGCCAGGCCATCTTCATGAAAAGCACCTGTGAGCAATAGGCTTGCCAACATCACCAGGAGCACAGCCACGGCTGGGCTGAAAAACTGGGTAGCAACAAGATAAACCAGTGTTAGCAGCACGGCTAACACTGCCCCTACCAGCGAAAAATATCGACTGGCACGGTTGAGCAACTCGTCGGAGTAATCCAGTGTTTTAGGCACGGGAATACGGGTGAAAAAACTCAGCGCCAGATAAAAAAGATTCAGCTCCTGCTTAAGGCTCATGACTAGACGGTTACTCCGGCACTCTCAAAACTGGCCATATCATTATAGAAGCTGGCGGCGGCCTTAATTAGCGGGTAAGCCAGGGCTGCGCCCGTGCCCTCTCCCAGACGCAGGTTAAGGCTAAGTAACGGCTTGGCAGACATAGCTTCAAGCATTAGCCTGTGGCCACTTTCTTCTGAAACATGGGAAAAAATCAGGTAATCCATAATGTTTTTGTTTATCTGGTGGGCGACAAGAGCGGCGGCACTGACAATAAAGCCATCAATAACAACCGCAATTTTGGCCTTAGCGGCTGCCAATATAACGCCAACCATTTGTACTATCTCAAAGCCCCCGACTTCCCTTAGTACCGTCAGAGGGTCTCTGGCGTCAAAACGCTTAAGTGCCTGTTCAATAAGAGCGACTTTATGCTTGAGTTGCTCTTGAGTTATGCCGGTGCCCGTACCGACACACTCGGCCAAGGGCACATCCGTCAGTGCCGCCATAATAGCGGATGCCGCACTGGTATTGGCTATGCCCATTTCTCCCAATAATAAGGCATAATTCCCCTGGCCCAGATAGCGCTCCACCAGCTGCTCGCCATATTCCAGGCCCTTTTTCACCTGCTCTATGCTCATCGCCGACTGCCTGGCAAAATTCTCGGTACCTTGGCCCAAACGCTGGCTCTGCAAGTTGTCATATTCACCGTCGACCTGGCTTAAAATACCACAGTCCACCACGTCCATCTCTATGCCATTGCTGCGGCAGAAACAGTTGATGGCGGCACCGCCATGGAGAAAGTTCATGACCATCTGACCGGTCACCTCACTGGGAGCAATACTGACCCCTTCCTCGGCAATACCGTGATCACCGGCAAAAACTATCGCCTTGACCTTTTCCGCTTCAATGCGGTTAACAGGCTTCTCTCGACCCTGGCTTTGGATCAAGGCCAGCTGTAAAGCAACTTGCTCCAGTTGGCCTAACGCCCCTGGCGGCTTGGTTTTGTTGTCAATTTTGGCCTGGATTTGGGATTCAAAGTGCCGGTTTAACTTGGCTATCTGGTTATTTGTCTGCATAAACTCACCAATACTGCTTAGGAAAAATTAAAGGTGTGAGCCAGTAACAAGGTGATGTTTAACAGCATAATAGCCAAAACGCGCCCGCTAGAAAGGGCGAGAAAAGAAGCGTAATACTGCCGTGTAAGCCCGCACGGTTTAATACCTCATGTTTTGGCAGGTATCCTGACTCATAGCCTAGGTGTGTGTTACCTTTCATTGACAAAGGTTTGTTCAAGAAAGATAAATAGTGCCAAGCTATTTACAGTTGCGGGTACAGTTGTGGAATTTGTCGGACCTGGCCCTTCAGCACCACATTCCCTTTTAACCAAGAGAAGTAGAATCTCCCGGCACCAAAAATGAGCGCTGATATGGTAACAGAAGCAGACCCATAAACATATTCAGAAAAGAAGAAAATAAGAAAAAGACATCTGGCGGGTACAGATACCATTATCTTCGCCCAGTTTAGTACCCTTTGCCTTTGTCTACTGTGTCAGGTATTACCCCTGTTTTCCTGTAGGCACTGATATTTTCTGCCACCAGTCGACAGGCGGTTTGGCGGTTAGTGGGCGCCGATATATGAGGCAATACGGTAATGCCTGGGTGGTGCCACAGTTCACTGCCAACCGCCAATGGTTCCTGTTCGAAGACATCCAATACGGCATGGCTTAAATGGCCGCAGTCCAGCATTGACATCAGGGCAAGAGTATCCAATACGGCGCCCCGTGAAAAGTTGATGATAGCGGCCCCCTTTGGCATAAGCTGCATAACTTCCCGGTCAATAAGCTTGTTGGTATGTATGGTAAGAGGTAACAGGCTCACCAGAATATCAGAGCTGGCAACCAGTTGCTTCAGGCCACCTTTACCGCAACGCATTGTAACACCAGGGAGTTGTTTTTCGCTTCGGCTCCAGCCAACCTCTTTGCTCATCGAGCGACAATTGGCTAATAAAGGGAATTGGAGCCGACATATTTACTGTTTCCAAATATCTTCCGGTTTAAGCTTTAATACTTTTCTTTCACGCTTAGGCTTTTCGGCAGGTGTAGCATTTGGATTTACATAGAGCTTTTTGGGCGTCTTGCCGCTGTTAGCTTTTCCTTTTGCCTGTCCCTGTTTTGATTGAGAGTCAGCGCTTGGCTTTCCGGGTTTATCCTTTCGGTGCTTGTTTTGCAGGCCCTGGAGAAAGTTTCTTAGAAATTGATCCTTGCACTGACGAAAATGCTTATGATCGGGTTTACGGAAAAATGCGCTAAGCTCTGATTTACCTATGCGCAAATCTGTTTGGGCAATAATCTCTATGATATCTTCTGCTCTCAGGTTCAGGGCAATCTTTAGCTTATTCAAAATAATATTATTATTCAGACGCTTTTCCGGCACGGGTTGAACACCTTCTCGCTTACCACGTTTGTCATTTATCAGCCCATTTAAGAAACTGGCCAACTGGCTGTCGGTGCAATTGGCATAGCCGTCGTCATCTTCCTTCTTTAGCCACTGGCTGACCTGCTCACGTGTCACCCTGGCATCGGCCATAGCAAATATGGATATCATCTTGTTATCATTAAAATTAAAGGTATAACGCAAGCGGCGTAGAATATCGTTATTTGTCAAAACTAAATTCCAAGTTAAGTAACCCTGATTGATAGTGTCTGATGGTCTGCTCGTTTTAATTTTGTTCAAAACAGAGCAAAAAACCAGCATGCCTAAAACAGTCAAACAATTTATTGTTATATTTTAACAGCTTTTACCTGCCAAGATCCGCTTTTGATTGTAATATTAAAGATATTGATATTGTGTAATAAATTAACCCTACTAACGGGATTAGTCTTGAGTAACAAAAGTAATAAGGCGGTTACGCCATTTTTGCTTAAGTTAATAGTTTTAAATAAGAAGTTGTAATGAAACTGTTATTAATATTAGTTCTTCTTTGTAGTACCAGCTTTATCAGCCAGGCCAGCGATAAAATAATCTGGTATGCATTTCATAATCCCCCTGCCTTTATTTTGTCTGGTCCAGACAAGGGCAAGGGTTATATAGATTTGGTTCAGCAACTGGTAATAGACAGCCTGCCCCAATATCAACATGAAAACCGGGAAGTCACCATCAAGCGATTGATCCAGGATATGAAGGCTGGCTTGCCGGTCTGCTTTGCCGCCATCACCAAGACCCAGGATAGAAAGCACTATATTAGCTTTTCATCGGAATCCCTGGTGAGCCCTAACCTGCAAATTATCATTAAGAAGCAAAAAGCGGACAGGTTAAAGCTTGAAAACAAAATCGATCTGGAAGACATGTTTACCCTGCACCAGCTCACCATGAGTAAGCAGATCGCAAGGGCCCACGGCCAGCTCATAGATGGCATTTTGCAACGGCATGCTCAGTATATTAATGATCGTGTCAATGACTCCGCCTTTAGCCATTTTAAAATGCTGGAAAAAGACAGGGTAGACTTTTTAATCGCCTTGCCGAGCGTGGCCAATTACACCTTAAGCCAATTAAAAAATCCAAGCCAGTACAGGACGATAAAAATAAAAGGTGTGGAACAGTTTAGGGTCGGTTATATAGGTTGTAGCAAAAACGCATGGGGAGAAGCGGTTATTAGTGATATTAACCTGGCATTGAAAAAAATAAAAACGACCAATGAGTATTTACAGGCGCTGACCATGTGGTTGACACCTGAAGATCTTAACCATGAGTTTTATCGCTACTTTCTTAACGAGTTTGTTCGTAACGAAGATTGACTCTAGAGGCTGTTTATCTTTCGAGATTGTTTTTGCAGCAGTTTGTTGGCAATTTATACAAGGCAGAGCCTTTGTAATCTAGTTGCTCTACATAAAAAGGCGATAACGCCGTAGAAATAGCCAACAAACGCTGCCTGACAGGTTCGGCTAAAAGCGCTTTATCCTTTGTTGAGCAGTATTTGCTTAGAATGACTAGGCGACACACTGCTCGCCGCGACTAAAACGCTTTTATCTCGAACAAAAATTAACCGCGAAAGATAAACAGCCTCTAGCAAAAATGAGGCAAAACAGCCCCCGGCAATGCCGATTAGAGCACTGCCCAGTCACTTTTCTCCCGTCTAATGGAAAATTTCCCGGCTAAAGCGTAAATGCTTGCCGTTTTCCATCATTTCACGAAAACCCGCCTTATCTATCTTCAACAGTGTTTCATGATCCCCTGCTTCGATATAAACCGTATCCAGGTTATCCAGCAACTGATCGCAGACAACGGCCATATTATAGGCTTCACCAATGGGTGGAACCGCACCATGTTCACAATCACTAAACATTTTGTACACTTCGTTTTCTTTGACCAGCTGGTAACTTCCACATAACTCATTGTTCAATGCGGATAAACTGATTTTATTGTTGGCTGGCAATACCGCCATCATTTTCCGCCCTTCATGATCAACCAAGAGTACGGCTTTGGCTATCTGATTTAAGGGCACCCGCGCAGCAACCGCGCTGCCAATTGAACTGTTGCTATGACAATGGGGAATGGATTGATAGGGAATATCATGCTCGGATAAATAAGTATCAAGCCGTGTAGAAATAGTCATAATTAACTCCACAAATTTTAAGGCTCGATACAAGTATAGGAGCTGGTGAAATATTCACCAGCTCAATTAGCCTGACTCGCCAATATTGACCGCCTTAATTGTCGTGGGCAGATATTTTTCTTACCGCATCAAGCCAGCCATCATATAACCGGTTGCGTTTGCTTTCTGTCATCTCAGGTTCGAAATAACACTCGGTATTAACCAGCTCGGTTAGCTGCTCCATATCCTTAAAAAGCCCTGATTGCAGGCCAGCCAGCATGGCAGCGCCCAGTGCCGTGGTTTCAACATTTTGCGGCCTTTCAACCATAACCCCCAAAATATCGGCCAAAAACTGTACCAGCCAGTTATTGGCCACCATGCCGCCATCTATTCGAATGCTGCGTGGGCACGCGCCGTCCTGAATCATGGCATCGATCAAATCCTTACTCTGATAACACACGGATTGCAATGCCGCTGTCACTATTTCCTTGATACCGGAATCCCGGGTTAATCCCAAAATAGCCCCCCTGGCATCCGGATTCCAGTGGGGAGCTCCCAGGCCGGTAAAGGCCGGCACCATATAGACGGGGTTGTTAGTGCCGGTTTTTTCTGCCAACGCCTGAGACTCTTCGGCACTTTTGATCAATGCCAATCCATCCCGAATCCACTGAATGGTGGCGCCCGCCATAAAGATGCTGCCTTCCAGGGCATAAGTAGTTTGACCCTTGATGCGATAGGCAACCGTGGTCAGCAGGCGGTTTTTTGATGCCAATGCCTCTTGCCCGGTATTTAGCATCATAAAGCACCCTGTGCCATAAGTGCTCTTAAGCATGCCGGGCTGAAAACAGCCCTGGCCTACCATGGCGGCCTGCTGGTCCCCGGCAACGCCCCCGATGGGTATTTCGGTGCCTAAAAAACCCGGATAACTGGCGCCAAAGTCATCCGCACAATCCCTGATCTCAGGCAGCATGGCCCTGGGAATATTAAACATGGCGAGCAGCTCGTCATCCCAGCAATTGGTATGAATATTAAAAAGCAGGGTTCTAGACGCGTTGCTACTGTCGGTTAAGTGCCGCTTGCCGCCTGTCAGTCGCCAGAGCAGGAAGCTATCTATGGTACCGAACAGCAGCTCTCCCTGCTCAGCCTTGTCCTGTGCTCCCGGCACATGGCCCAGTATCCATTCCAGCTTGCTCGCAGAAAAATAGGGGTCGAGCAATAAACCTGTCCTGTCGGCAATATTATCAACCAGGCCGTCTATGGCCTTCATTCTGCGGCACTGTTCGCTGGTACGCCTGTCCTGCCAGACAATGGCATTGTAGATACACTTACCGCTAGCCTTTTCCCATACCAGCGTCGTTTCCCTTTGATTGGTAACGCCAATGGAGGCGATGTCTGTTGCCGAAAGGCGGGCCTTTTTCAAGGCTGTTTGACAGGTTTCCTCCACCGTCTGCCAGATGATCTCGGGATCATGCTCCACCCAGCCATCCTTGGGATAAATCTGGGCAAATTCCTGCTGGCTCGAAGCCACCACCTTGCCCTGGCAGTTAAAAATAATGGCCCGGGTGCTGGTGGTGCCCTGATCTATGGCAAGTAAATAAGAAGACACAATATAAAACCTCACAAATACCAGTTATCTATTAAGCGAAAACCTGAAATGATAATCACAGACACGGCTAGCACTTTAACAAACACTTATTTAGAATAAGCGGCCTAAAATTTACAAAAGGCCTGACAAATAACGGCTAAAAGCATCAAATACCTAGCTTCCAGTGACGTAAGGCATGGATGAGCTTATAGTCAGGCGAATAAATTCCAAGTTCAGCGTAACAGAGAAATCATGAGTCAAATTACCAGCATTTTCAAGCCAGTAGTGGCAAAACGCAGCGGCAAACAGGCAGATAAAAAATTATGGCTTGATCTGGCTGGCAGCAGTGCCAGCATCGCCATTTATCAGGCCGCCCAATCTGCCGGTGCGCCAACCTTGCTGATCACTCATGATACGCCATCGGCACTGCGCCTGGAGCAGGAGCTGGTCAGCCTAAAACAGGGAGACAACTCGAATTTACCGGTATTTTTGTTTCCCGACTGGGAGACCCTGCCCTATGATACCTTTTCTCCGCATCAGGACATTATTTCCCAAAGACTGGCGACCCTTTACCACTTGCCGCGCATGGCGCGTGGCATAGTGATTGTCCCTGTGACCACTTTGATGCAGCGCTTGGGGCCGAGAAACTATATCGAAAGCAATAGCCTGATGGTGAAAAAAGGCCAGCGCAAGGATTTACACCAAATCAGGCAGGAACTGGAAGCCTGTGGTTACCGCTGTGTCGATCAGGTGATGGAGCACGGCGAATTTTCTGCCCGTGGCGCCATTTTAGATCTCTACCCCATGGGCAGTAACACCCCGTTTCGCCTCGACTTTTTTGATGATGAAATAGAAGAGATCCGGCTTTTTGACCCGGAAAGCCAAAGGTCCAGTGATAAGGTTGCCGCCATTGACCTGCTGCCGGCACACGAGTTTCCAACAGACAAGGACGGCATCAATCGCTTTCGCAGCCAGTACCGGGAAACCTTTAGCGGCAGCATTAATAAAGACTCAGTCTATCACCAGGTGTCAAACGGCATACTGCCCCCAGGCATAGAATATTACCTGCCGTTATTTTTCAGTGAAACCAACACCCTGTGTGACTACCTGTCACCAAAGACCCTGGTTATTGTTTCAGGAAACATAGATAAATCACTGGAGCAGCACTGGCTGGATATCAAGTATCGATACGAAGACAGACGATATGATCCGGCCCGCCCCCTGCTGGCTCCGGAAAAACTCTTTTTAAGCAGTGAAGAGCTTTATACGGCGTTAAAGCCCTATGACAGGGTAAAGCTTGCACCGTCAAAGGGCGAGACAGGCGCGGAAGCTCAAGCCAGGGAAAAGTCCGGCCAAATCAGGTTTGATGTCACGCCCCTGCCCGACCTTACCATTAACCATAAGCTGAAAAAGCCGTTTGAACTGCTTGAGCACTTTATTGCCGATGAGCAAGGCCCAGGCAAAATCCTTTTTGTTGCCGAAAGCCAGGGAAGAAGAGAAAGTGTGCTTGAGCTTTTGCAGCGGGATAAAATCAAGCCCCTGCAGTTTGCCAATATAAATGACTTTATTAACAGCCCGAGCCAGCTGGGCATCACGGTCAACGCCTTAACCAAGGGCTTTATCTTCGGACAAAGCGAATCCCCTGAAACTGCCATTGCCCTGATCACCGAAGCGGAACTTTTGGGCGATCGCGTTCAGCAAACCCGCCGCCGCGCCAAGCAGCAGGATATCCAGGCCGATGCCATTTTCAAAAACCTGGCGGAACTTTCCATCGGCCAGGCAGTGGTGCATATAGAGCATGGCATTGGCCGTTACCTCGGCCTGCAAACCCTGGAAACAGGCGGCATTACCACGGAATTTCTGGTGCTTAGCTATGCCAACGACGCCAAGCTCTATGTGCCGGTTGCCTCACTACACCTGATCAGCCGCTATTCCGGCGCCGATGCCGAACACGCACCGCTGCACAAACTGGGTAACGACACCTGGAGCAAGGCCAAGAAGAAGGCGGCAGAAAAAGTGCGGGATGTGGCCGCCGAACTCCTGGATATTTACGCCAAACGCGCCAGCAAGCAAGGGGTGGCGTTTAAGCGGGACAAGGAAGACTACCAGGCCTTTGCCGACAGCTTTGGCTTTGAAGAAACCCTGGACCAGGAACAGGCCATTAATGCCGTGATCAGTGACATGTTACAGCCACAGGCCATGGACCGCCTGGTGTGTGGCGATGTCGGTTTTGGTAAAACCGAAGTGGCGATGCGCGCCGCCTTTGTTGCCGTCAATGACAGCAAGCAGGTTGCGCTCTTGGTGCCCACGACTTTGTTGGCCCAGCAGCATTATGAAAACTTCCGCGACCGCTTTGCCAACTGGCCGGTCACCATAGAGGTGTTGTCCCGCTTTAAGTCTGCCAAACAGCAAAAAGAGGTCATTGAAAAAGTCGAAGCAGGCCAGATAGATATACTGATCGGCACCCATAAGCTGCTGCAAAACACCATTAAATATAAAGAGCTGGGCCTCTTGATCGTTGATGAAGAGCACAGATTCGGCGTCAAGCAAAAAGAAAAAATCAAGCAACTGCGTGCCAATGTCGATATCCTGACCCTGACCGCAACCCCTATCCCCAGAACCCTGAATATGGCCATGGGCGGCATGCGCGACCTGTCCATTATCGCCACCCCACCCGCCAAACGCCTGGCAGTAAAAACCTTTGTCCGCCAAAGAGACGAAGCCCTGATCCGCGAGTCTATCCTGCGGGAAACCCTGCGTGGCGGTCAGGTCTACTTTCTGCACAACAATGTCGATACCATAGAAAAAACTGCGGCCGATATCCAAACCCTGGTGCCGGAAGCCAAGATCATCACGGCTCATGGCCAGATGCGTGAACGCGAACTGGAACGCATCATGAGTGATTTTTATCACCAGATATACAATGTCCTGGTTTGTACCACCATCATTGAAACCGGTATCGATGTGCCCAGCGCCAATACCATTATTATGGACAGGGCCGATCATTTGGGGCTGGCACAGCTGCACCAGTTGCGTGGCCGCGTTGGCCGTTCCCACCACCAGGCCTATGCCTATTTGTTGACCCCTCATGAAAAACGCATGACCAAGGATGCCAAAAAGCGCCTGGAAGCCATAGCCTCATTGGAAGATTTAGGCGCAGGTTTTACCCTGGCCACCCATGATCTGGAAATACGTGGCGCGGGTGAGCTGCTGGGTGAAGAGCAAAGCGGCTCCATGAGCCAGGTAGGTTTCAGCCTGTATATGGAAATGCTGGATCAGGCGGTTGCCGCGCTTAAGGAGGGCAAGCAATTGTCGCTGGATCAGGTGATGTCCAGCCAAACCGAGATAGACCTAAGGGTACCCGCCCTGCTGCCGGACGATTATATCTTCGATGTCAGCCTGCGCCTGAGCCTGTATAAACGCATTGCCAGCTGTAAAACCAAGACCGAGCTGGATGAAATCCAGGTAGAGTTAATCGACAGGTTCGGCCTGCTGCCCCAGGCCACCAAAAACCTGGTTCATATTGCCAAGCTAAGATTAAAGGCGGAAAAAATTGGCATTGCCCGTATCGAGGCGGGTCCCGCCGGTGGTTCCATCGAATTTACCGATAACACCCAGGTCGATCCCATGTTTATTATCGGCCTTATCCAGCAGCAGCCAAGTGTGTATAAAATGGATGGTGCCAACAAACTGAAGTTTAAGCGTGAAACCCAGGACAGCCAGTCTCGCTTTACCCTGATCACGGCAATTTTAAATGATTTATCAAAACGATAAAAAGATTGCCTTATCAAGGTGAAAATATTTGTTATCATCACAAGGTAATAGATAAGAATTGGATTATTAATGAAATTAAAGCAAGTTGTCTCCCTTACTTCCGCACTAGCGCTTTTCGCCGGTCAAGCCGGCAGTGCATTTGCCCAGGCCAAAGCTGAGCGCTGGTTTGAAATGGAAGTGATCCTCTTTAGCCAGCTTGATGATAAGTCCAAATTAAAGGAAGTATTTCCCGATGCCGTGCCCTTGCCCAACTATCGCCGGGTTATCGACCTGTTAACACCCTACCTGAATCCCGAAATAGCCAGCCTGAAACAGCAATTACCCGGCTGTGCAAACCCGGTTTATCCTGATGATTATGTCACTCAGGCAGGTCAGGCATCGCCTTTTTATAGTGGCAAAAGCCTGGAGGAAATAGCAGCAAGTGCTGCACCATTCGGATTCCTGGACGATGATTTGACAGACGCTAATGCTCTGACAGACACCAACGCTCTGACAAACGACAATGCTCTGGACCCGGAAGGCTTGGCACAAACAGATTCGCTGCAACTAGCTGAATCCGAGTCCGAGTTTTCTGCTTCAGAGTCAAAGCTGCAAGACGAGCCTGCCTTAGAACTGGCTCAACAAGAATTCCAGCCAGTTAACGAATTCGTGCCCAGCATCACTGACGAAGAGGTAGCCCTAGTCGCTCGGGCCGAGCAGGAGTTTTCACATTTCCAGTTCCCCTATCACCTGCAACCCCATTATCAACATGAGACCCTATGTACCCTGCCACAGGAGGCTTTTAGCGATATTCAGCAACAGGATGGCGACTTTGACTACCACGGCTTCCCTGTTGCCCAGGTCCCCAGAAGGATTAACGCGGTAGAGGATGTATATAGCACCAGCCCTTATTTGCTCAGCGCTGACTCACTCAAGCTGCACGATATTGTTAAGCAGTTAAGGCGCAGTAAAAACTTCAGGCCATTGCTTCATATAGGTTGGCGCCAGGCCCCTAAAGACAGAAACAAGGCGGTTCCGGTGCGCCTGTTTGCCGGCGATAATTTCGCCCTTAATTACCAAAACGCCATGCAGGACTATCAGGATTCGCTAGCCGAATCACAGGCGCAAGAACAGGCGCTCGAGCAACTGCTAACACCGCGTGCTGCTGAGCCAGTTTCAGGGGGACAGCAAACAACTGAAGCTGGCTCAAATCAGGAAGATACTGCTGAGCAGATCCTGCAGGAGAGGATCAACCAGGTATTAGCACAGATAGATCAGATACCCGAGGATACACAGGCCATTGTGGCAGAGTTAGACGCTGCCACCCTTGCCCTCCCTGAGCCGGAGCAAGATCTGTTGCTGGCCGAAGCACCTGTAGCAGCACCTCAGCCCTGGTATATAGATGGCATGTTCAGGGTACACTTGAATCACTATTTATATATCACGGCAGATTTTAATATTTTAAATATGAACCTGGCCGAATATGCCACCCAGCTGCTACAACCTGAACAGTCTGTCGAATTAAAGCCGATACGCTTTCAACAAAACCGCCGCGTGATCAGTGGCGAAATACATTATTTTGATCATCCCTATATGGGCATGATAGTGCAAATCAGGCGCCATAAGCGCCCGGAGCCAGAGCAAGTTCCAGCCTCAGAATAGTGGTATTTAAATCAAGTTTAGTCACAGAAAGAGTCAAATATGGACAAAGAAATAGAAATCCAAGCCGCGGTTTTTCGCCGCTTACTGGCACATTTGGATAGTAGAAAAGATGTACAAAATATCGAGCTGATGAACCTGGCCGGCTTTTGCCGCAACTGCTTTTCCAAATGGACGGTCGCCGAAGCGGAAAAGCTCGGTGTCGAAGTAGATATGGATACCGCCAGGGAGCAAATTTACGGCATGCCCTACAGCGAGTGGAAAGAAAAGTACCAGAAACCGGCAACGGCCGAGCAGCTGGCCAAGTTTAATGAATTGAACCCGAAAAAATAGCTTATGGCTTAAGAATATTTGGCAATTGAGAGACATAGAAGATCTTGTCTCCCTTGTTTTTTGCCTGATACATGGCCTTGTCCGCCAGCTTTATGACTATCTCTATATCATTAAAGTCCTGCGGATACAGGCCAATGCCTATGCTAACTCCCACCTTGACGGCTTCATCGTCAAAAACAATCGGGGCCGATATTGCCAGAGACAGGCTTTCCGCTACCCCGTGGGTAATCTCTATCGGCGGGCCCTCTTTTCCTAACGCCAGCATAATCACGAATTCGTCACCCCCGACCCTAAAAATCAGGTCATCCTGACGCAGGTTTTCCTTCATTCGCATGGCAACGGTTTTCAAAACAAAGTCACCAAATGCATGGCCATAATTGTCATTAACCGGCTTAAAGTCATCCAGGTCTACATACAAAACGGCGACGGCCTCGTGGGCATTGAGCCAGCGGTTTTCCGGCAAAATAATGGTATTAAGGTAGTGACGGTTATACAGCATGGTCAGGGGATCGGTAATGGCTTTTTGCTCGATTTCCTGGGCCCATTGCTGAATCGAGCTATAGTCATGGATCACCGCGACGCCATAAAAGTTGCCCTCAATTTCAATGGTGGAAATTGAAATGCGTGCCGCGAATACCTCGCCATTTTTAGCCAAGCAGTTCAAGGCCGCCCGAGAAGTCATGCGCTTGGGCTCGGACCTTTCCGCAATAAAACGCCGGACCATGCTTGCATGCTTTCCCCTATATTCAGGCTCAACCACAATATCTATGCTCTGGCCTAAAAACTCCACCGGCTGATAGCCAAAAAGCTTGAGACAGGCATGATTGGCAAAGACAATTTCGGCATCTGCGCTAACCAGAATAACCGCATCCCCCAGGTGTTCGAGAAAATTTTCTATACTCAGGCGAACGGTCATAGCAGCTGGCTCGTTGCAACAGGTAACCTTAAGTATAGTTTCTTTATTAAATTAATATGCTTAACTTAGGGGGCACCGTTAAGCCATGCGATACCTAAGCTTAGGTGTTTAATGCTGCCCCCTGGGCGCCATATTGGTCGAGGTTTTTACATATTTCGTTGATCGACGGCCAGCGCAGTAAACACCAGGTCGGAGCCAACAGGCTTTCCTTGTGTGCGGTTGCCGAGACCCTGTGGTAAATCACCTCTTGCGGCGTATGGCGGATCAGCTCGCCGGCAATTTCCGCGTATTCTTCCATGGAGAAGACATCAATACGCTCGGCCCGCCAGGCCCTGGCCATGGTACTGCCCTCGACGATATGCAGTGGGTGGATTTTCAAGCCATCGACAGGGTTGGCCAGCACCTGCTCCAGCGAATACATGGCTTCATCCCTGCCCTCACCGGGTAAGCCGATGATCAGGTGTGAGCAGGTTTTTATGCCGTAGGCGGCCGCCCTCTGCACCGCATCCTGATAGGCAGCAAAGCCATGCCCACGGTTAATCCTCTTTAACGTCTTATCGCTGGCCGATTGTAGGCCCAGCTCCAGCCAGACCTCGTAACCCAGCTCCACGTACTCCTTTAACAGTTTCAGTACTTCATCCGGCACACAGTCAGGCCTTGTGCCTATACATAAGCCGATGATGTTTGCCTGAGTGAGCGCCTCCTGGTACTTCTGCCTTAGGTATTCCACTTCCTGATAGGTACTGGTATAGGCCTGAAAATAAGCCAGGTATTTTTCGGACTTCTTGCCGTGTTCGGCTTTGCCCCGGTTTAGCTGCACAGCTATAGAGTCCTGGTGATCACTTGGGTTAAAGGACTTGACGTTGCAAAAGGTACAGCCACCACGTCCCAGGGTGCCATCACGGTTCGGACAGGTAAAGGCCGCATTAATGGTGAGCTTTTTCACTCTTTGCTGGTATTTCTGCTTTAAGTAACGGCCAAAGGTATTGACGTAATGATCTAACTGCATACGACGCTATGCTCACTCGGATATAATTCGTGGCGAATTCTATCCCAGCCTGAATGAGCGATAAATAACTAATGCCTCAGAGTGAGAGGGATCTGCATAAAACTTGATTTACCCCGGGTTTAACGGCACTGCTTGGCCCGCTAATCTCCCTGCCAGCTCAACTGAATGCCAATTCGGCGCTCTTGGGCATAGGTGCTTTTACCATCACTCGTGGTCAAATAGGTATCATCCAACAGGTTAGTGCCCCAGACCTTAATCTGCCACTGGTCATTCAATCGGTACTGCCAGCTTGCCTGCAGGATATTGGCCGAAGACAGTGCCTGTTCGCCAGAGGGGACCTCTTCTTTGCCAAACCTGTGCTTAAGGCTCAGCTCTGCCAGCCAGTTGTCCTTATGGTAATCGACACCAAATTGCACCTTATCGGCTGGAATATCTGCAAGAGGGGCTCCCGTATCACTCTTGCCATCCAGCAGATGACCACTTAGGCTAACGCCCAATGCATCACTGGCCCGATAGCGATAGCCGTATTCCAGCCCCTTGATTTTTCCCTGGGTCAGGTTCTGGTAAATTCGGGTTTCCTCGTCCAGGCCTACCGATTCGATATAGTCCTTAATGGCATTGTGAAACAGATTAAATTCGACTTCATGTCCGGCACGGCTCCAACTGGCCGAGAGCTCAAGGTTGGTGGACTTTTCCGGGCTTAAGTCGGGGTTACCCTTTAAGTAGCCACGCCCGGTGGAACCGTCAAAATAAAGCTCGGTCAGTGACCCAAACCTGAACCCCGTGCTTATGCCGGCTCCCAGGCTCAAGTCGCCAAATGCCTGATAACTGATATTGGCAAAATAAGTGGATGCCTGATCGCTTATGTCTGCCGCCCCGGCGTTTTGCTGTTTTATGCCATTTAAGCGCACGCCGGTTGACCAAATCAGGCCGTCAATTTCTGCACCTAAATCGGCAAATACCGCCCAATCATACTGGCTGGCATCTAGAATGCTTTTTGCTGTATGCTCGCCAGATGCCAAGGTCAACTGGCGTTCAGAAGCCTGAACGCCACTGCGATATTGCTGATCTAGGCCCCAGTGCCCCTGATAGCGCCCCAATTGCCACTGCCTAAAGAAACTCAAGCTATAGTCAGTCGACTCATTATCCACCCAGTTGGTGCGCTTGTTGAACCGCTCCACCTTGGTTTGCAAACTCTGATCGTGAAATGCCAGGTAAGCCTGCCAGTCGTTACTAGACTTTAGGCCGACACTGGTCAGCCAGTGAAATTCTTCCGGATAACTGGTGGCCTTTTTCTTGATAAAATCTTCATTATTGACCTTGCCTATATCTCGGCCCCAGCTGGCAATATTAGACAGGGTTAGGGTGAGTTCTTGATTTAACTGCCATTGTCCCTGAATACTGGTGGATCTCTGACGAAAATGGCTGTTTAACGCCTCACCATTGGCCGCCGTGCCATTGTCAGCACCTTGTTCGACAAATCCGGCAGACAGATGCTCTCCGCCCCAACTCAGTTGCAACTGCTGGCTCTGATCTCCACTGGTTGTAGAGTATCCCAAGGCCGGACCATCGAAAAACCTTGGCGTCAGCAATACCATGCCTCCCATGGCGCCCGAGCCATAATAAGTTGAAGCAGGCCCCTTTATCACTTTTGCACTGCCCAGGAGGTATGGGGCGACAAATGAGGCCGCCGCTCCTGCTCGCCTTTCCGTGTGCAGCGGCATACCGGATAACTGGGTCATTACGCGCCAGCGCGAGGCACCGCGCAATGAGAACACCTGAAACAGTCCGCCCTGGCCATTATCATCTATGCCGGGAAGACCAGCCAGAGCATCGGTTAACTTGTCGGTTACCATTGGCTGTTTACTAAAATCCAGCGTTTGGCTGGAAAGTTTCTCTACCGTTTCGTTTTGATGCTTTTGGCCAATTACCACCAGCTTTTCATCTGTACCATTCCCATAAGAGCTAACAGATAAAAAAGAAGTTGGCAGGATAATGGCGGTAACAGTGGCCATTTTAACAAAAGAAAGAGGAGAAGAATTCATTAAGCTACTAGATCAAAAACAGAATAAACCGGACAAGTGGTATTTAACCTGAACGCGGTTTAAATAACTCGTCAACAATACCGAACACAATAGCAAGAGAAGTAAAAATTACCTAGCAAAGAAATGTATCGGGTCGGTACAGGAAATGTATCCTCCCGGTAAAAAGCATATACATTTGGATACATACGGATAACCAGCTCTACATTTTCCTACAAAACCCTACTAGCCGTATTAGTTATTTTACCGCCAGAATAATGTAAACAAAATGTTAACACCATTCTAAGTTCTCAAAAGCTTTGAATGAACCGTTTTCTTACATTGAAAGGTAGTCTATGTATAAGCGTCTGTTGTTAGTATCCATGATTTCTGTATCTAGCCTGGCTGGTGCCAAGCAATATTCAGCCCAGGACGTGGTATTAGAAAACAAGGTTATCATGGGGGATATACCCGTCTCACAAAAAATCAGGGTGATTAACCATTTTGGCAATATCGCCTCAAGATTACGTGATGAACCCAGAGTCGCCTTTAGTGCAGCCATTCAGAAAATCGGTCCAAACCCTGCCACGCCAAAGTTTGATATCCAGGATGTCGAGGGAGTGCGTGTTATCAGGGTCAATTACCCGGACGGTCAAAGAGACATGGACGGTGACTTTATTGGCCGCACCGATGTTGCCATTATGGTGCCCGCCTATGTCAGTGTCGAAATGGAAACCACCTGGGGCACTGCAAAAGCCAAGAAGCACTTTTCCAACTTAAGTGCCAAAACAGAGTCGGGCGATATTGCCTTTGGTACTACGGGTGAAGTGAATGCCCACAGCCAAAGCGGCAACATTAGTCTGGACATGTATAATGTTGATTGGAAAAATTCGCAAAACATTCATACGGATACAGGCGATATCAAGCTGGTATTTGCCAAACAGGCCAACCTACGGGTAAGTGCACAGGCACTAAAGACCACACACAACTTTCAACAAGCTAATTTTCCTCATACCCAGCCAAATTCTCAAAAAGTTGAGGTGAACTTTAATCAGGCCAAGAGCAAGATAGAGCTGAGCGCACCGAAAGGCAAAATTGATCTTAAGCTAATCGATAAACCACGTGGTGGCTATATCCATGTATCACCGGAATTTGATGCCGACACTCACCCCTCACTGAAAGTGACTCCCCTTTAACTCGACACAAATAAAAACAATAAATTTAAAGAATTAGCAGTCGCCGTACTTTCTCACCTAAGAAGAAAGGCGGCACGGCTATGGGGTAATTACGGCCATTTACAGATGCCGTGATTGCTAAACATAAAACGTCAGAGGAGTAAAATCTGTGGATTTAACTAAAAAACTAACGCAAAAATCGAAAAGCTTTCGCCTTTCGACACTTGCGACAAAAATTGCGACCGGTTCGGCACTGACACTTTTGTTAAGTGCCAATGCGTCAGCCGTTCAAAAAACCGAAATCTTGATCGATGACAGAAATGAACTGCAAGTATTGGTGGGTGCCGATACAGAGGTAATCAGTTCGGCCGATGAATTCAAGGGCGATCTTCGCCAGTTACCGGAAGCCGACCTGTGGCGCCCTGGTGACGCCATCAAATCGATTCCACGCCGTATTTATAATATCGATGAGTCATTGCAAACCCGCAGCATCATCAACCCGGTAACCAATAAAGGCGAAAGACTTGTCGAGCGCCAAGCACAGGCAGAGAGCACCTACTACCGTGCGGTCACCACTGGCAGTGTCAATATTGACGGTATCGGATTTACCGGGGTTAACCCATCAGATCCGACGGGGGATGTCGGTGAAAAATACTATATCCAGTCGATTAACGGTTCATCCGGCTCACTTTTTTCAGTTTATGACAAAAAAACAGGCGCCAAAGTAGCAGGTCCCACCAAGATGACCACTATGGCAAGCAGCCTGGACAAATGTAAAACCACTATGGGTGACCCCATCGTATTTTATGATGATATTGCCAAGCGATGGTTGCTAACTGAGTTTTCTGATCAAGCCGGTCGCAGCATGTGTGTCTATGTTTCAAAAACCAGTGATCCTGTCACCGGTGGTTGGTATGCCTATGAGTTTGCCGCACCTGAATTCCCTGATTATCCCAAGTATGGAGTTTACGGTGATTCCTATTACATAGGCACCAATGAGAGTGCCGGCCCGGGAATATATGCGCTTGAGCGTAGCAAGATGTTGCAGGGCCAAACCGCTCGTATGCAGCGTAAAACGGCGCCAAAACTGGCGGGCCTAGGCTTTCAAATGCTCAATCCGGTTGATGTTGACGGCAACTCAGGTCCAACAGCCAATGAGCCTGGCATCTTTATTCGCCCGAATGATGATGAGTTAAACAATAAGGGCAGTAATAACGCTTCTAAGGACTATATCGAACTGTTTACCTTTGCCCCAGACTATGACAACAGCACAAATACCAAGCTGGTCGGCCCCATCAAGATAGAAGTGAGCGAGTTTGATGCCAGCTTCTGTCCGTCAAATACACGCGACTTTGGCTGCCTGCCGCAAAAAGGCAGCAGCCAAACACTTGACCCGGTCAAAGAAGTCGCCATGTACCGTTCGCAATACCGCAAATTTGCCAGCCATGAGTCCATTGTCGGCAACTTCCTGACCGATATGGGCAATGACCGTGCCGGCATTCGCTGGTTCGAACTACGCCGCACAGGTGGTGGGCAATGGACACTACATCAAGAAGGGACTTACTCGAAAGATGACGGGAACAGTCGTTGGATGGGCTCTGCCGCAATGGATAAAGACGGCAACATTGCCTTGGGTTACCATATCGGCGGTAGCAATACCTACCCAGGCATCAGTCTGACGGGGCGTTTGGCTTCAGATACCAATGGCACCATGACACAAAGTGAAATTTCACTGGTTGACGGTACCAGCCATATTGCGGCGGATCGTAACGGTGATTACAGTCACCTGTCGGTCGATCCGGTTGACGGCTGTACCTTCTACATGACCAGTGACTATGGCAAACAAAACGGCCAATGGGGCACTCGTATCGCCAGCTTCAAATTCGACTCCTGCGGTAAGTCGCAAACGCCAGACTTCGCCCTTGCCGGCACTAACCTAATCCAACAGGTTTGTGCCAATAAAGCCTTGCAACCAGTTGTTGTTACAGTTACCGGTAGCGGCGGTTTCTCGAAAACCGTTAACCTGAGCTACAACAACTTACCTACAGGCTTTACCGGTAGCTTCTCCAGCAACCCGGTTAATACTGGCGGCAACTCGACAGCATCTATCCAGGTAGGCAGTGTTAACACCGGCAGCTATGCTTTCAAAATTGATGGCGCTTCAACTGGCTTGACCACTAAGCAATTGGATATGTCAGTAACGGTTGCCGACAAACCCAGTGCCATCGCACTTAGTGCGCCAAGTAATGGCGCAACTGGTATTGCGGTACAACCTACCTTTAGCTGGCAGGCTGATAGCGCAGCGACCGGTTACCGCATTGAAATTGCCACCGATGCCAATTTCAGCAACATAGTAGCCAGTGGTAACGTCAGCAATGGCACCAACTACCAGCCTTCGTCGAACCTGACGGCTAATACGACTTACTACTGGCGTGTTACCTCAGTTAACAACTGTGGTGAAACGGTGTCTGCGACAGCATCATTTACGACTGCAGAACAGGTCAATAACAGCAAGTTGGTTAAGGGCGTAGCCAAAACGGGTCTTTCTGGCGGCACTAACGAAACCCTTGAGTTTACGCTGGATGTGCCGGCCAATGCGACAGGCCTGAGCTTTACCATGTCAGGAGGCACGGGTGATGCCGACCTTTATGTAAAATTTGGCAGCAAACCAAGTTCAAGTGACTGGGAGTGCCGCCCCTATAAGGCAGGTAACAGCGAAACCTGTAATATCAGCACGGCAAAAGAAGGTACATACTACGTCAATATTGTTGGTTACCAAGCCTTTAGCGGTGTTTCCTTAAAGGCTGACTACAGCATTCAAGCAGGACCTGCAGCAGAGATAAACGAGTCAGACTTGTCTGCCACACGCGGCAATAAACTTGTTCGAACCCTGGCGGTTCCGGCTGGGAAGTCCAAGTTAACGGTAACCACATCAGGCGGTACTGGCGATGCAGACCTGTTCATTAAGCATGGTAGTGAAGGCTCAAGCTCAAACAATGACTGTAAGTCTGAAAACTATGGCAATAATGACGAATGCATCATTGATAGCCCTGCCGAGGGTACCTGGTATATCACCCTGGATGCCTACAGCAGCTTTAGTGGCCTAACCTTGACCGCTAAGTCTGAATAGTTCCCTAGCAATAACTCCCTAAGTACTCGGGAGTTAGATTCAATCCATTTTCACCGTCTCTTTTGGAAGTGGATTTTTGAAGCACCTTAGAGGCTGTTTATCTTTCGAGATTGTTTTTGCAGCCGTTTGTTGGCAATTTATACAAGGCAGAGCCTTTGTCGTGTAGTTATTCTACATAAAAAGGCGACAACTGGGTTAGGAACCCAGTTGAACAGCGTTAGCTGGCCAAGTACTTGGTGAAACACATGGACGTGTTTCATAAAACGCCGTAGAAATAGCCAACAAACGCTGCCTGACAGATTCGACTAAAAGCGTTTTATTCTTGATTCCAGGCATCCTGCCTTCCACCATGAAGGCCAGCATAGCTGTTCAAACTCGTTCCCGACGAGTTTGTGTTGAGCAGTATTTGCTTAGAATGTAGGCTACACACTGCTCGCCGCGACTAAAACGCTTTTATCTCGAACAAAAATCAACCGCGAAAGATAAACAGCCTCTAGGGGCTTCTTTTTTATTTATTCCCTGTTACAAAGAAATTGGCGTAAAACACTAGACATAGACAAGATAACCCCCGAAGATATCCGCCATTAGCAGGACTCACAAATGTGAAAGTAAAATATATTAAGGTAATAATTCTTTGGAACACATGGTTTGGAACATAGATCCGGTTTTGATTTCATTCGCCGGATTAACAATACACTGGTACGGCGCCCTGTTTGCTACGGCAATTCTGGCCGGTTTGCAGGTAATGAAATGGATTTATCAGCAGGATAAAAAACCCGTGGAGTCGTTGGATACCTTGCTGGTGTACGTGGTTGTCGGCATTATCGTCGGCGCCCGGCTCGGCCATTGCCTGTTTTATGATCCCGGCTATTATTTGAGTAACCCGCTGAAAATTCTCGCCATATGGGAAGGTGGCCTTGCCAGCCATGGCGGCGGCCTCGGCGTGATTATCGCCACCGCCTTTTATGCCAAAAAATACCAAATGCCCTATCTTTGGTTGCTGGATCGCCTGGCAATCCCCACCGCATTGTTTGGCTTTTTTGTCAGAGCGGCAAACTTTGTTAACTCGGAGATTTTAGGCATCCCGAGCAATGTCGCCTGGGCGGTAGTATTCCAGCGCATCGACAATATTCCCAGGCACCCGGTCCAGCTCTATGAAGCCTTCTCCTACCTCTTGATATTTTTCGTTCTTATGGTGATTTACAAGGGCCAGAAGCAGAATCAACCACAGGGCAAGCTGCTGGGGGTCTTTCTGATCTTGGTGTTCAGCGCCAGGTTTATTATCGAATTTTTCAAGGAAAAGCAGGCCAGTTATGCCGCAGAACTCAGCATCAGCACGGGGCAGATGCTAAGCGTGCCATTTTTTATTGTTGGCCTGGTATTGGTTTTCAGGGCGTTGCAAAAATCGAAATAAAAGATTAGCTCTCGGGGCAAGCCATTAGGGCCTGCCCGGCTCAGGTAAAACGGCTAATTTCCTTTCCCTTCCGGGCGAAAAACCTGGTGGTAATACTTGTCAAAGTTGCCTATATCGGCCTGCTCAATATATCGCGCATGAGCCTGGTAAAACTCACGGCTGCGATAGAGGCCAAGCAATATATTGTTCACCTTAGCTATCACTTCCCTACCCGTGGCTGATTGGCTGCAGGCGATATGGCCTAAAACATATTTAGCACTGCCCGCAAGTTCTATCGAGGAAATACTCTTTAACAGTTCCTTTTTTCCTCCCAACTTGTTGACCTCAACAGGGTAGTCAATAAATAGATCAATACGACGCATTAGCATCATATCTTTAATGGCCCCATAACTATCTTCTCCGGCGCGATTAAACAGGTTTTCAGGTCTCAGCGTCATCAATTGACGGTTAATAACTTGGTCAAATGATCTGCCTTTGGCTACCGCTAGAACTTTGTTAGGAAAGTAGTCAAAAAATGCCGGTAAGGAAACAAGTTGCCGGCTATCGTTTAATAGGGAAGGAGGCAGCTCACCTATATCCTTGCGGTAGTAAAGCCTGAGGCCGGGATAGAGGTTTAAAGGCAAGCTAAAGATATTGGTCTTTTCACGTTGCCCTGTTTTTATTCGGTTGGCGACACAGACATTTTCTTTATTAACTAAAAGGCGATCAATTCTTGGTAGTTGCGCGAGCTGCAGCTCAATCTGATACTCGCTAAGTTGCTCAAAAACCAGGTTAGCAGTATCTGTCCCTATCGAGTTATATGACGGCGTGAAAAAGTGTACCAAATCCTCATTATCATCCGTCAGCCAGATAATATCCTTTGAAAGGGGTTCAGCAATAGAGACACTGCTCAGTGCCCAAAGAAGTACGGTGAAATAGCATACATGTCTTGTTTGCACCTCAAGCTACCCCTAAGTAACTTACACCATTAACTTAATTCTAGCCCCGTAACTCCCGATAGCCAATTAATCAACAAGTGTTGCGGCAAATGCCCTTGCCTTGGTGAGATCTTCCGGCGTATCGACCCCTTCAACCGGCAGCCTGGTCGTGGCGACGCCAACATGGATTTTCTCCCCTTGCCATAGCACCCTTAATTGCTCCAGTGACTCCACCTGCTCCAGGGCGCTTGCCGGCCAATTAACATAGTCCTTGATAAAGCCGGCCCGATAGGCATAAATCCCGATATGACGCAGATAAAAATCACCAATTTCCTGGATATGATGGTTGTTTAAAAAGCGATCCCTGTCATAGGGAATGGTCGCGCGGCTAAAATACAGCGCATAGTCATTTTTATCACACAATACCTTAACGGCATTGGGATTTAGCGCTTCTTCAACATCATCAATGGTCATCGCCAGTGTTGCCATGCGGGCAATGTCCTGCCCCGCCAGGTTATTGGCTACCTGACGAATGTTTTCCGGTGGAATAAAGGGTTCATCCCCCTGAACATTGACTATCACCTGATCATCGGAAAAACCGTAACTTTCCATGACCTCGGCCAAACGCTCGGTTCCCGACTGGTGATCGGCTCGCGTTTTACACACTTCGCCACCAAAAGCATGAACGGCCTCGGCCACTTCATCATTGTCCGTGGCGACAATCACCTTGCTGGCACCGCTTTGCTGGGCTTTTTCAACCACCCACTGGATCATTGGCTTGCCCTGGATATCGGCAAGTACCTTGCCAGGCAGGCGGGAAGATTGATAGCGGGCGGGAATAACAACGACAAAAGACATGGTATCAGGACTCGCTTTCGGTAATGCGACGGGCTTCATTCTCCAACAGTACCGGAATATCTTTTTCAATGGGATAGGCCAGGCGATCGAACTTACAAATCAATTCCTGCCCTTCTTTATCATAATCCAATTTGCCTTTACAAACCGGGCACGCCAATATTTCCATCAATTTAACATCAAAAGCCATAATTAATTCTCTTCAAACAGGTTAAGTCATTTTTCTACTTTGCCAATCGCATCATATCATGGATTAGCGCATCAATTTGTTCATCTGCAAAGCTGGCCGATACCGGCAGGTACCAACAGTGCTGCTCTGCAATATCCCGGCATTTTACCGCATCTTTTTCCGTCATCAGCAAGGGCAAGGCATTTCCAAAAGCGACTAAATCTTGCTTGCTAAAACCATGGTGATCGACAAAGCCGGTGTGCTGTTTCAATGCAAATCCCAGCCCTGTCAGGGTGTTAAAAAAGCGATCCGGATCCCCTATTCCGGCAAGCGCATTCACCGCCGGATATTGCCTGATAAAGTCCGCTACGGCGAGCTGCTCACCACTGAGCAAATTACAGATTTTATCTGCATGCAAACTCATGGCAATTTCATTTGCCTGCGCCTGACCGCCATTGGCTATAATATAGTCGGCCTGTTCTAAACGCCAAACGCCTTCTCGTAACGGTCCTGAGGGGAGCAAAAAGCCATTGCCAAAGCGCCGTTTGCCATCAATGATAATCAGCTCTAGGTCCCTGGCCAGGCGGTAATGCTGCAAACCGTCATCACTGATAATAATATCGCAGCCCAGTGCCACCAGTTGCTCGGCACTGGCGATACGATCACTGTCCACTACCACTGGCACCCGACATCTTTGATAGATTAAGACGGGTTCATCACCCGCCTGAACCGCGGTCGATGTATCATTTACCCTATAAGGGTAGGCGTCGGCCTTGCCACCATAGCCCCGGCTTATTACACCCGGTTTCAAGCCTAGTTTCTGGCACTGTTCCACCAGGTAAACAACCACAGGCGTTTTGCCATTGCCGCCTATGCCAATATTGCCGACGACGATAACCGGTTTGCCAATTTTCACCTGTTTAAACAGACCAAGCCTGTAACAGGTCCTGCGCAGTGAGCTTATCAACCAAAACACCAGGGTTAACGGCAACAGCAAAACAATGATGGGCCATTTGGCCGGATGTGATTTAAACCAGACTTTTTCTATTAAGCGCATGCCATTATCTTCTCATTTGATTTAGCATCACGCCTACTGCCCAAACTGAAACTTATGTAACTTTGCATAGGCTCCGTCCCGCGCCAGCAAGGTACTGTGAGTCCCCTGCTCAACAATTTCCCCCTGCTCCATCACAATGATTTTGTCGGCGTTTTCAATGGTAGACAGGCGGTGGGCAATCACGATACAGGTTCTGTTTTGCTGCAGTACCTGCAAGGCATCCTGAATATGACGTTCTGACTCCGTATCCAGGGCACTGGTTGCTTCATCGAGAATTAAAAAGGGCGCATCACAGAGCAGGGCCCTGGCAATCGCCACCCGCTGGCGTTGTCCACCCGACAGCATGGCGCCATTCTCGCCAATATTGGTATCAAGACCATGCTGCATATTCTTGGCAAACTCCAGGACATGAGCGCTTTTAGCCGCGGCAAGTATTTCTTCTTCCGTAGCATTTGGCTTGCCGTAGGCGATATTATTGGCCAGGGTGTCGTTAAACAGCACCACCTGCTGAGACACATAGGCAAACTGGTGACGAAGATCCTTTAGCAGATAGTCCTTTACATTTTGCCCATCGATAAGCACTTCACCGCCGCTGGCATCATAAAAGCGCAATAGCAAGGAGCTTGCCGTCGACTTGCCACTGCCTGAGCGCCCAACCAAAGCCAGGGTCTCGCCCGGCTCAACATCAAAAGACACATCATTTAATGCCTTCTTGCCCTCTCCCTGATAGCTAAAGTCAACATGGTCAAAGGCAATATGCCCCTTGGCACGAGCAAGGGGCTCAGAGCCGGTATCCCTTTCCCTGTCCTGATCCAGTACCTCAAAGATACTGACGCAGGCCGCCATGCCCTTTTGGAATTCACTATTAACCGTGGTTAGCAGTTTTAACGGCCTTAACAGCATCACCATGCAGGTCAAAACTGTGGTAAAGGTGCCCGGTGTCAGCTCCTCTCTCATGCTTTCCAGGTTGGCAACATAAAGGACAAAGGCCAGTGCAAAAGAAGCAATGATCTGGATCACCGGCACGCTGATCGCCTTGGTCGCCATCAGCTTCATGCGCTGCT
>Ga0213830_1000267_pt1 | contig 54757 bp, 50 predicted proteins | sample SWATP11_FD_161661 | JGI IMG/M metagenome (GOLD analysis project Ga0213830, IMG submission 161661) | Coastal seawater microbial communities from Marineland, Florida, United States - SWA TP1 #1 | ecosystem: Environmental > Aquatic > Marine > Coastal | place: USA: Florida | collected 2016-08-06 | reverse complement strand
GGCATTGCATCCGGCCAAAGACGTACTCGACCTGACGCCAAGAGTCTGGAAAGAGAAATTCGCGGACAAAAAATTGACGAGCGACTTAGATAAAATGGGGTGATCCGGGTCTATATTGATCGCTTACATTGCTCCTGTTGTGTTTGTGGTTGCCTTTATAGTTGTTTCATTACGAGGGTTGTCTGTGATGAATAATATTACAGCTTACTTTTTGGGACTAATCACATTTTTTGCGGCCCATATCTCCCCTGGTATTTCGAGTACAATTTCATTAGTAGTTGTGACTGCTCTTGGCTTAATTGCGGCGTACTGCACTGCATCACTACAAAGAAAGCTAACTCAACGAAAAACTGCTGTTAAATAAACGAAATACATGAGGTCACTATCTAATTGAATAAAGTTTTGATATGGCATCAAAATGAAATTCGTGTAATTGAGTCGATATGCTGAAGAAAATTTAAGATATTGACTCATTAACTTTGATTCGCTCAGCAAGCCGCCGAATGTCGTCTTTTCAATGTTTAACAGAAACTAGCGTAGCCTACTGATTTTTATGCCCTATCCTCGACGAATGCGTATTCCGATTTACTTGAACGGCTATTGAGGTTTATTGGCAACCTCAGATCCCATCATAATGCTTGAATTGTTTCTTTGCACCTCCACTGCTAACCCGTGGTTTATTACAGAATTCAGGTTTGCGATCATTCCAACACACTGTTGCATAACCTCTTCACCCTTTTTGCGATTCCCAACGAAACGGATGTGTTATGTAATGTGATGAAAGCAGCATCCAACAGATTAACTTCGTAGCTGTATATCATAGTACAAAAAACGTTCAATCAGTGTCAGAATATTTTACAAAACACTGTAAAACCACCTCCAAGACAAAGAATAAATCCTTAAAAATCAAATATTAAAAACAGTGGCACGATAATAGCTTAGGCGTAGACAGTTAATTTAACCGTTTTCCTAACTTAAGGTTACAAAATGAAGAAGTTAAGCCAGTTGGCTAAAATTATTTCAATCGGCAGCGCACTTGTTGTCGGTTCACTGTCAGCTAACGCTGCAACAGTATCTTTCTCATACGATTCTGCTACTGACGGTTCTGGCTTAACCAGCCAGTACATCGATCCCATTACAGGTGGTTTACCAGGCTATTTCATCGAGACTTTCGACCAGGCAACAAATTCCACCGGTTTCCCAGGATCACTTGCTTACAACGATCCGGGTTTTGACCAGGATTGTGCGGTAAACAGTGTTAATGGTGGTCCAGCCGGTGTTTTAGTAACTCCGCCAAGCAGCAATGTTGGCGTACGTAAAGGCTCTGTTCCTCGTGTGGCTGCTGCACCTGCCAATGATACTACTTGTTACGCTTACCTGACCAACAATGGCAGTGGCTCTGCGAGTTTTACATTTGACTACAGCCAGTTACTGGCTTCCAACGCAGACACCGGCATTACTTACCTTGGTTTCTACTGGGGTTCCGTTGATACATTCAACGATTTTAGTTTCTACTCAGGTGGTAGTCTGGTTTCTCAGATTACAGGTTCCAGCCTGCTTAGCTCTCTGGGCGGTAGCTCTGGTAACCAAACTGGTGCTGGTTCTAACGTGTATGTGAATATTGACTTTTCTCTGGCGGAGCAGTTTGATCGCCTGGTGATCAATACTACTGGTGTTGCCGGTGAGTTCGACAACATCGTTGTTGGTCTTAGCCAACGTCCGGTTCTTGCTTCCAGCCCGGCTAGCCACGCTTTGTTATTGCTTGGCCTGGCAGCCATCGGTTTACGCTTACGTCGTAAAAAGTAAGATGCTAACAATTTTAAAAAGCTGACTTCGGTCAGCTTTTTTTATGTCTGTCGTTTTGTTGCTCGTTTAATCAAAGTTATGGCAATCACTTGCGCCAGCAAGGCAGCAACGAAAAGAAACGGGCTGGCCAGCCATCCACCCACAGTAAACGCCACCATCGCAATACCACCGTTCATCAGCGCATAAGGTAATTGAGTCTTAAAATGGTCGTACTGACGGCAACTGGCCCCTGTGGCCGATAATATGGTGGTTTCCGATATCGGCGAACAGTGATCACCAAATAGTCCCCCCGAGAGCACCGCGCCAATACTTACCAACAATGCCGCATCAATGGCAAAAGCCGTAGGGATCACTAACGGCAGCATAATAGCGAAAGTGCCCCAGGATGAACCTGTTGCAAAGGAAATAATGGCCGACAGCAAAAATGCGACTAATGGCAGTAACCAGGCCGGAAACCCTCGTTGTGCCTGTTCAGCAATGTAGGCAGCTGTCCCTAGTTCGTGCCCCAGTGAACTCAGCGTCCAGGCGAGTACCAGTACGATGACCACCTGCATCATACCGCCCATTCCCTGCAAATACAGTGCAACGCCTTCCAGACCCGTGCGTACCTGATGCCAGGCCATTAACCCAATAAGCGTGCAGGCAGCCAGGAAATACGCACTGGCGAGGGCAGCTCTGAATACCGAGCCCGGCACGCTGGAAAATGGAAAGCCAAGAGGCACCAGCATAAACAGCAGTACCGCAGCCATCACTATAAGTGGTAAAAACACAAAGCGTGCACGGGCATTTTTATGGGTGAAAGCCTCAATCTTGTTATTATCCTGTTCATTCCGAACAACAGTATAGCCCTCCTTTGCCGCCTTATTTTCTGCCTCTGCCATGGCGCCGACATCGGCTTTCATTAACACCATCAGCGGGATCACAGTAATAGCCAGCACGGCATAAAACTGAAAGGGAATAACAGCAATAAACACCTGCCAGCTGTCGAGGGATTTTCCAGCCTGCTCAAATTCTTTTTGTAGCAAGCCCATGATATAAATCCCCCAACCAATAAAAGGTACCAGTATCGCAACTGGCGAAGCGGTGGAGTCGACAATAAACGCCAGCTTTTCCCGCGACACCTGTAGTTTTTCAAACAGTGGCCGGAATACAGGCCCTATAATCAACGGCGTGCCCAAATCAGAATAGAAAATAAAGATTCCGCCACACCAGGCAGCAATTTGTGCCCTGGCCCTGCTGGCAATAATGGTTATCATTTTACTGGCAAAGGCTGGCCCGCCGCCGGATTTCTCCATCAGCGCCACAAACCCACCAATAAACACCATCAATACAATCACCCCGGCGTTGTAACTATCGGTAAGGGTGCCCACCAAATGTGTTTTTATCAGCTCCTCTAATACCGTCATGGGATGCCAGCCAGTGAGTAAAACCACAGCCGTTACCACCCCACCAAACAATCCAATCACCACCTGTTTGGTGTACAGCGCCAGTGCAAGAGTAACGAGAATAGGAACTACAGAAAGAAAATCGGGGCTTGTCAAAATACTGTCCTGCCAGGCAAAAGAGTTGCCGAATCAATAAATTATAATTTATATAAATCTATCTTATTCGCCAACGCCTCGCAATGAGTTGAGCTTTCCGCCGGTCTGTACGTACAATCACCCAAACCTAACGTAACAGAAAGTTTTACCATGCAGATCAACAGTGATTTTAGCCAGCGAGTGGTTATTCGCCCCGAAGCGTACGAGTTTATTGCTTCACCGCTCAAGGGCGTCAGCCGTATGATGCTCGACCGCGCCGGTAAAGAGGTTGCAAGAGCCACCAGCATTGTTCGTTACGAGCCCGGGGCGGGCTACAGTGGTCACACCCACGATGGCGGTGAAGAAATTTACGTATTGAGTGGTACCTTCAGTGATGAACATGGCGATTATCCTGCCGGTACTTACCTGCGCAATCCTCCGGGCAGTTCACACACGCCATTTTCTGCTGATGGATGCACCATCTTGGTAAAACTCTGGCAGTTTGCCAGTGACGATTCTGAACAACTCTCAATAAATACTCAGCACAGCAACTGGCTACCCGGCCAGGCTGCGGGGCTGAGCGTGTTACCCCTGCATGAGCATAACGGCATTAGCACGGCATTAGTAAAATGGGCGCCGCATACACGATTTGGCGGGCATGTACATCCTGGTGGCGAAGAAATACTGGTGCTGGAAGGCGTTTTTAATGACGAGCATGGGCGCTATCCTGCCGGTAGCTGGCTCCGCAATCCCAGATACAGTCAGCATACCCCGTTTACCGGCGAAGAAGGCGCGCTGATCTACGTGAAGGTGGGTTATATGGGGGCTGATTTAGTCGGCGATAAGTTTATCACCAACAGTTAGGCCCGGTGTGTGCAGTGCCCGTTGCGCCTTGCAAGTGCATAGTGGCAGTGCTCTGCAACTGATTAGGCGCTCGTTTCGCCATAATTAGTTACCACCCGATAGAAAGCTAACCATTTCATTTCACACTTTTATTCAGCAATTACGGGGCAGTTCAGCACGTGCCCAGCCCGTCTTGCCTTGTTCATTTTCCTCTAAGGCAATCATTAAAAGGTATCAAGAAAACCACTTTTAATTCGTAAAAACGTTAAAAATGAACATTAACATTCACAGCTGTGCAAAAAGGGAGCATTCGGACTCCCCAAAGCTATCAGCCATAGCGCAGATAGTATACTGTATGACATGGAGTCTACCGCTAAAATCGGTCAGACTATCGCTACTCTAATAATAAGATACCAAAAATAACGAAACACCAAACTTCTGTTTAGGAGTCATTAATACATGTCAATTGTGGTTAAAACTTTGTCGGAACAGGCTTACGAAATTATTCGTGAGCGTATCCTTGCCAACGATATGTTCCCGGCAAAGCCCATTCGTCAGGACGCCCTCTCCCAGGATCTGGGAGTAAGTAAGATCCCGCTGCGTGAAGCACTCACCCGGCTGGAGCAAGACGGTTTATTAGTCTCTCACCCCAACCGTGGATTTATTGTTCGTCCACTCAGCCTCGCCGAAGCCGAAGATGTTTTTCATCTGCGGACCACGCTGGAGCCTGAAGCGGCCGCTCAGGGCTGTAAAAAAGCCACCGAGGAAGATAAAGCCAGGGTTACCGAGATTTTTAAACGTCTGCAAAGCATGGCTAATGAAATATCACCGGAAGCGGTTACCGTAAACCGGGAATTTCATTTGGCGCTGTCGGCCCCCGCCGGCCGCAAAATCACTCAGGAGCTGTTATTCAAGATCCACCTGCTGTCTGAACGTTATGTTCGTAAGCACCTTGAGCCACCCGATCGTGAAGCCGATGCCTACCGCGAACATGAAGAAATTTATGCTGCGTGGATGAATAAAGAACCCAAACTGGTGAAAAAGTTACTTAAAGAACATACTCATAGCACTCTTGAAGATTTACGCGGTGAGTTATTCGAATAAGCCTTCGATACCGTTAAAAAGAGTGGCAATGGCCACTCTTTTCGTTTAACGCCTTAAAAACACGTTCAACACAGGCTTACCGTCATCAATTCACGCCGTTTAACGTTATAATCTCAGTAACAATAACAACGACAAAATCTCCGGAGCTCACACATGGAATGTAACCGTGCCTGGCAAGGCCTTTTACTTTCAGCGGCAGTCACTCTTAGTGCCTGCACATCTACTCAATCAGGCGATACCACGCCACCACCACCCGCAACAGAATTATCCTCCGCCTATACCCTTAAAAGCGGTGGGCAGGTGCCTCTGTACCAGCAGGGGGTAAGCGTTGAACATGCAGAGCTGCATTTCGCTTTCGATTTTGATAAACAACAGCTGTTTGGCAATACCATTCTTACCCTGGATGCCATAAAACCAGCCAAAGCAGTGTCGGTGGATCTCGACAGCGTGTTCACTATAGAAGGCGTCTGGCTGAATGGCGAAGCAATTAAGCCAGAACAGTTCTCTAACCGACAAGGTGAACTGGTAATTACCCCGGCTAGTGAAGTGATTTTCCCGGTGTCGGTTCAGGTGAAATATCATGGCCATCCGCGCACGCCGCCCAATGCGCCCTGGGACGGCGGCGTGATGTGGGATAAAACCCCAGACGGCTCACCCTGGCTGGCTACCGCTGTGCAAGGCGAAGGTTGCGATATCTTCTGGCCGTGTATCGACCAGCCCTTGGGAGAGCCCAAAACCGCCGATATTTACATTACCGTACCTAACAATCTGGTCGCGGCGAGTAATGGTGTACTGGTAGAAACCACCCGCACCATCAACGAGAGCACCTACCACTGGCAAACCCGCTCGGCCCATAACACTTACGGCATAGCGCTTAATATTGCCCCGTACGAAAAAATCGAAGATGCCTATCAGAGCATTTATGGCAACAGCTACCCCATTGTGTATTACCACTTGCCGGGCAATACAGAGCAAGCACAGGCGCTGTTTAACGAAATCCCCGCCATGCTAACGTTTTTTGAACGTATGATTGGCCCCTACCCCTTTGCCGATGAGAAAGTGGGTGTGGTGCAAACCCCGCACCTGGGCATGGAGCACCAGACTATCAACGCCTATGGCAACGAATACAAAAAAGATGAGTTCGGCTTCGACTGGTTACTGCAACATGAGTTTTCCCATGAATACTTTGGTAATCAGGTCACCAACGACAACTGGGATCACATGTGGATCCACGAAGGACTGGGGAGCTACATGCAGCCTTTGTTTGCTCAGTACCTGCATGGTGATATCGCCTACAAAGCGTACTTGAATAACCAGCGCAAAGGCCTTATCAACACCCATCCCATCGTTTCCAATAAACCGATGGAAGTTGAGCAGGTATACGAAAAAGGCGTTGGTCCGGCGCTGGATATCTATTACAAAGGCTCGTGGATCATGCACTCCCTGCGCTACCTGATTGGCGATCAGGCCTTTTTTGATGCCGTGACTACACTGCTTTACGGCACCGCTACGCCACACCCGGGCGAATTTACCACGGTATATCGTAATACTGAGGACTTTATTAAGCTGGTAAACCAGCTTACCGGCCAAGATTTCAGCTGGTTTTTCGACGTGTACCTGTATCAACCCAGGCTGCCGGAGCTACATCAGCAGCGCAGCAGCGATAAGCTTACCCTTAGCTGGTTGGTACCGGATAACCTGCCCTTCCCGATGCCAGTGGAAGTATCGGTAAATGGCAAAATCACCACGCTCCAATTACCAGATGAAAATACGCTGGAAATTACCGCCCAGGATGTGGTTATTGTCGACCCCAACAGTAAGCTATTGCGTTTTGAAGCGCGTTACGACGCCACTGCAAACTAACTACAGAAGACAGTGCACTGACTAAACCTGCAGGCCTGGCAGTGCACTCACTCACCTTGTCCATTAGTCTTATAAAGTCTGGTTTATCATCGCTTAAAGCTTGTAAATAACATCTTACGTCGGTAAATTTATTTTTTAATTACAATCTATAACGCGCTGACTCATGGATGAACCTGCTGTACTAGTGACACAAATCGCCAATGGCAATAAAGCGGCAGAGCAAGCGCTGCTCAGTCACTTCTCCCGTCCGTTGTATTCGATTGTGGCTTATAAGTGCGACGACCCAGCTCTGGCACAGGATATTGTGCAGGAAACCTTGCTTGTGGTTATCCAGAAGGCCCGGGCGTCTGAAATCGATAACCCCGAGGCTATTGCAGGCTTTGTTCGTCGTGTGGCAGAAAACCTGCTCATCGCCACGTTCCGTAAAACCAAGCGTCAGCGCACCGATTGCTCCGATGAGATGGATCTTCATGCCCACACGTCCAACCATACCGAAAGCCAGGTCAGTTCAGAAAAACTCCTTGAAACGGTTACTCAGGTAATGTCAGAACTCAGCGTTGAACGTGACAGACTATTGCTGAGCGCTTATTTTTTTGAAGGCAAAGACAAAGAAGAATTGTGCAAGGATCTTGACCTAAGCACCGAACATTTCGATAAAGTGCTGCACCGGGCCAAGTCGCGATTAAAGCAGGCACTGGCCCTCAAATGTAACATAGCGCTTGATAAACAATCGCTGTTTACCCTGCTATCGGTCGCCGCCGTCATTTGCTGGCTAGGCATCCAATTGTAAATTCCCTGCGGCGGTTTGAGAGAGAACCGCTTATGGCGGCACTACTATTACGGAATAATTAACGTTTACCGAGAAGGTAACAGAAGTTAAGTGATATGAATAAACAGTACATCCAGGCCAATCATATAATTCAGCGCTACCTGCATGGCAAGCTTACGGCTGCTGAAATGATTGAGTTTGAAGAATATTTGTTGATGCACCCCGACATGGTAGAAGAGTTTGAACTCAGTGCAATCTTCAAAAAAACCCTTGGCCGGGCAGCTAAACAACCCCGTGCAGACTCATCAGCCAGTAAACTGCTGCGGTTGTTCTGGCCACTCGGTGGCGTGCTCATTGGCAGCGCCGCCACCTGGCTGTTGCTGGGTTATCAGCAACCTAAACACGTGGCAACCGCCATCAGCCCCGATGTGATCTACATTGGCGAGATGCGCGGCGTCAGTACCTCACAACAGCCACCGGTAGGCGCAGTGCTGGAAGCCGGCAGTCAGCAGCAAATACTGGTACTCGACGTGAGCATGACCGACGGCCAGCTATTTGATGTTGAATTACAGACATCAAACGGCCAGCTTTTGCAAAGCTGGCCGGCACTGAAGAAAAACGCCCAGGGCGAACTGGTTATTCTGGCCACCCTGCAATCGGCCAATGCGCCATCAACTATTATCGCAGTACGCGAAAGTAACACCTCAGCAATGGTGCTAAGCGCCACCATCATCACGGGGGCAGATTAGTGCATTCTGCCACTCACAGCATGTTTCCTGCCAGTGAGCAGGCACTGCTGAGCCCGGTGGAATTAACTACCCTGGCTACCCTGATGCTACCAGGCTTACCGCAAAATCACAGTCCGCCAAAAACACCAGAGCAAGCACCACCAGTATTACCTGTTACTTCAGTTGCACAAGAAGCGCCTGAAGACGATGCAGATCCAACCTATCTCGACGAGCCCGACTATACCCCGAACAACGCAAACACGTTGCCCATTCCTGCCGGCTATACCTATATTTGCCAGTTTATCGCCCACGACCTGATTGCCGATTCGCACTTTCACATTGGCGGTCGGCAGACCAGTGCACTGCTCAACCTCGACAGCATGTATGGCAATAATGGCTCAGGCGATCCAATCCGCAGTATCGAAGCACACTATTTCGAGCTCGAAAGCGGCCGCTTTTTAACCCAGCAGCACGATGTGCACCGGGTAGCTCCCGGCACCATCGATAACGCTCCCTGGGCCACTGCATGGATACCGGAACAGCGCAACGACGAAAACGCCATTGTGCTGCAGTTACACAGTGTGTTTCAGAAGTTACATAACGCGTTTATCAATACGCTGTCATCAGATCAAACAGAAATTACCGAACGCATTATTACCGCCAGGCGCTATACCGTTGCCGTATTTCATCACATCGTGATCAACGATTTACTGCCAAAACTGGTGCCAGACGACTGCCACGACTACTTTTTTGCCAAGCTCGGCCCGTTTTATTACGACGCCAGCCAGCCATACACTCAGGTACCAGCCGAGTTTAAGCTGGCCAGTTTCAGGTTTGGTCATAGCATGCTACGCCCGCGCTACCACCTTAAAACCGAGCATTCGCAGTCGTTTGCACTGGATGACATTATGCGGCGTCCGCCATTTGAACCACTTGACGATAAACATATTATTGACTGGCCGGCGCTGTTTTTCGACCCGCTGGAGAACGACGGACTGCAGCAAATTGCCAGCCCTATTGACCTGTTCATCACCAGTGATATGGCCACGGTGCCGCATCCTACCAACCCCAGAGCCGGGCGCAACATTGCCCAGTTAAACCTACTGGCCGGCATTAAGCTTGGCCTGAGTAGTGCCGAATCTATTCTGCGGGAAATAACCACCAGCCCGCGCTTTAAAACGTTCGCCGGGCATTTTGAGCAGCGCTTAAACCGCCGCAGGCTAAAGGTAACCTCACCCGGGCAGGAAACCGATTTTATATATGCGCTACTGGCCGTGTTACAAGAGCAACAACGTACCCCGCTGTGGCTTTACACCTTGCAGGAAAACCTGACCGACTACCCCGACAACAATCAATTTAAGCTAGGGCTGATTGCCAGCGCTATTAACTGCGATGTTTTGCGCAGCGCCATGTTTGAGTGTTACCGCATCAGCGAGCAGGACAGCCAGTCACAACTGGCCGACAAATTAACAACAACCATACATCAGGCCTTTGCGTGCTTAGGCAAATCGCTTCACACCATGGCCGACATCACCACGTTTTTAACCACAAGGAGTCAAAGTGATGAGTAATCAGGCAGCAAGTAAATGGTATGTTCCCAAAGGCTGGGTATCAGATTATAACCGCGACAACTGGGCCCCTGAATTTCGCCCTTACCTGCCAAAAGGTCAGCGCGACTACAACGACAACGCTCTGAAAATGCGCACCCAGGTATTTACGCCGGTAATTGGCTCAGCTTTTCTGGTCACCATTACCATTGTCAAATCACAAGGTACCTGGCCTACGCTTACCGCTAAGTTACTCAGTAAGGCAAAGTTCTTTCCCACTGACGATCCGGATATGCTCTGCTCCAACAATTTGTCGATAGTGAAAGACGGCGGTTATCCCGCTGGTACGCCGGCTTTTAAAGAAAAATACACCGATGTGTATTTCACCATAAACTACTCGATTGATACCGATGGCACGCCCAAATACACCACCGCCAGTCACTGGAACAAAGAAGAAAATGGCAGTCGGGTTACTGTTAAAAATGCACCGGCCTACGCCTGGAAAAACCATTAATACCGGCATCACATGGAACGTATTCGCCGCTCGATAACCTTAGGATTACTCCTTATGTGCCTGGCCATGATTGCCGGGCAGCGAGCTGTGGCCGAAGCGTTTCAGTTTACGGTTTCCGCCGCAGAGAATGAGGTGATCATTGTTGAATCACCCGACTCGGCATTTAACATTACCCTGGCCGGTACCACTGGCAGCCCGGCATACAGTCATTATGCCCACACTCATCTCGCCGCCATTCAACCTGAAACAGATGAACAACTTGTTGTAACCATAGTGGTAAACAGTAACGGCGAGCCCTCAGTCACCGCGCCTGAATTTACGGTGTATACGCAACCGCTAACCCCCCTGTGGGACTGGCTCATCGGTTTCTCTGCTACCTACGCCGCCCCGACCTCCTCGTCAGTACTTACCGAGCAAATTGCCCGCCAGAGCGACACTGAAACGGCCTGTTTTATCACCGCATTACTCGCCCGCCAGTACCTCACTGAAGCAAATTCCGAACAGGCTTCAGCGCTGCTTGTGCCTGCCGAAGGCAGCTATTCCTGCTGGCAGTTGGCGGCGCTTGCCATGTCGGCTAATTTTGACATTTACCATTTTGCCGATGCCAGCCATGCAGGTATGGCACTACTCCCCGAACAGTTTGAAAAAGCACTGGCGCATGCTGCAACCGTAGTAGAGCCGGCCGATTGGCAACCAACGTCTGTGCCCGTAATACCCGAGCCGTCCGGCCTCCCGCCTATTGCCGATAATTACCTTACCACCCAACGGATCGCCACACTGGGTTTCAGTAACTTGCTGCATGGCTCGGTAGTCTCATCACAAACACTAATGGAAGCCGGAAAATATTCGCTGGAACAAGCCTACTCTCACGCCGTCGAGCAAGGCTATACAAAGCTGCTGCCTGATATTTACAACGGCCTGGCAACCTATTGGTCGCTGGCCAACGACAATGTGGCCGCGGCCCGTTACCTCAATGAAGCCATTCACAGTAAACAACAAGCCGGTGATACACAGGGGCTGGCGGAATTCATCAACAATCTCGCCCTGGTTTATTTATGGTCTGGTCGCTGGGAGCTTGCCCAGCAAACCTTTCGTGAGGCGGGCGAATACCTTGATAAAGGCAGTACATCCATTACCAAAGCCGTGATCATGGCTAATTTAGCCAGCAGTTATAGTTATCTGGGCGATACACAGACCGCCGAGCGTTACTATCAGCGCACCCTTACGCTTAATCAGAGCAGCGTTTACGATGACGATATCAGCCACTTACATATTGCGTTAGCTAAAATTGCCATGGCTGAGCAACGTTGGCCAGCCGCCCTTTCTGCACTGGAGCAGGCAGAACACAACGCAGTATCCCTGCATCCCGACCGTCTGCCGCTAATTTATGCCCTGCAGGCTCAGGCTTTAGCGCACAGTCAAGAGACTGCCAGGGCCGCCACGTTAATGAACAAAGCACTCAATTCGCTAAGTAACCTGATTAAAAAAACAGAGCATGTCCAGGCCCTGATAGCCCTTACTGACACCCGTATTCGACTCGGTGATTATCCTGAGGCGGCCAAGCAAATAGAGCAGCTCTCAGCCCTTGTAGACGAGGAAGATCCGCAGCAAGTTGCTATGGCCTCACTCAGGTATCTGTTGCTCAAAGCCACCGAGCCACAAAACGCACACGCGCTTTCAGCCACGTTCAGCAACGCAAATCAGCTGATTCTGCAACTGGGGCGCGAACTGGACGCCTATCAAATGGGGCCTTACTGGTTTAATAAAGTAAGAGCCTTTTACGATATTCACCTCGACACCCTGCTTAGCAATCCATCCACAGCGAATAGCGAACAAGCTCTGGCGTTACTGGAAACTTATCAAAGCCAGCTGTTTTTGCGTAAACGGCAAGACCGGGAACACCAGCGTTTACTTAAACAACCACAGCTTGAAAGCCTGTGGCAACAGCGATTAACACTGGAAGGTAGCCTGGTAAACGCCACCACTGAGAACGAGAAAAAACAACTGCAACAACAACTCGATAATGTAAAAGAACAGTGGTTGCGGCTGGTTAACCCCAACTTATCTGATAACCCCGAGGTCAACGAAAATCCCCTTACCCTGGCAGCCGTGCAAGCTGCGCTAGAAAATAATCAGGTGGTATTGCGGTACACCCACACCAGCGAGCAGTGTTATGTGCTGGCCATTACGGTGTCGCAGCATCAGGTAACGCCTGTTCAGTGCCCGCCAGCGCTGCCAGATGGATTATCCGGGGCTGAGATCATTCAGGCATATCGCGATACACGGGCCAACGCTTTTATTCCGTCTTGGGTGATTAATAACCGCACGCTCACTGATATTGTGTGGCAAGCAGACGGACGCTTTTATTCGTTGCCGGTGGCTCAACTGCGCCTGCCTGATGAGCAGTTTGTGGGAGGGCGATATACCCTGCGGCAAGTCCCCTCATTAAGCGAGTACCTAACCGCTTCAACAAGTCACATGACAGCGCCATTTTCGGTGGGCATTTTTGATTCTCCGGCGTTTTCTTTAAGCACACACAAAGCAGAAACAGGATGGCGAAATACGCTGCCTGCGCTGCCCTGGGCAAAACGCGAAGGCGACCAGCTTGCCAGGCTTTTCTCGGCATATCCGATTAAGCGTTATTCGGCTGAGCAAGCCACACAACAGGCCCTGTTGAGCACAGATTTGCGTGAGTCGCCCCTGCTGCATATTGCTACTCACAGTTATTTTAACCCTGCAGAGCCCGCCATCGTGGGGCTGGCAGTGGCCAGCATGCCATCAACAACCAATAATGGCTTTCTGCCGCAGAGCGCGTTATTGGGCGAGTCTTTCTACAATCAGCTGGTAGTGCTCAGCGGCTGCGAAACCTCGCTGGGAAAAATGATGGCCCACGATGGGCTGCAAAGCCTGGGCTACGGCCTATTAACCGCGGGAGCAGACTCTGTGCTCAGTACCCGCTGGAAAGTATCAGACAAACCCACTGCGGCATTCATGAATTACTTTTATCAGGGCCTCAAAGCAACCGGCAACAGTAGCGAAGCCCTGCGCCAAGCGCGCCTGCAGATGCAGCGCCACCCTCGATTTAAACACCCCAGGCACTGGGCAGGTTTTACCCTCACGGTGGTTAACCGGGAAGCCGAGACATTCTTATTCCATTCACTCGCCCATACGCACTGAAGGTAACCGAAACTGAGCGTGAAAAGTGGTTAATTGAACGGATCTGCAAACGGTGGACTTGTCGTTTAATCGTCTCTACGTAACTATAGATTGGTATAAAAATAATTTAACGACAGCTAAACAGGAGTTTGTGGTGAACTTAGTTAAGTTAACCCTGATTGCAGTACTGATTTGCTTTAGCCAGCTTGCACTGGCAAAGCTAAAATACTTTCCCCATCCCAACGAGAACGCCCCTTATTCATTAGCTACCCAGGTAGATAATATTGTTTACCTTTCCGGTCAGATCCCGCTGGATGAAAATGGCGAGATGCCTGCCACCATGACGGCTCAGTCGAAGCAGGTAATGCTGAATGTAAAAAAGGCACTCAACTCGCTGGGACTTGGCATGGAAGACGTGTTTAAGTGCACCGTAATGATAGACGACATCAGCAAATGGCCCGATTTTAATGCTGTTTATACCACCTTCTTTACCAAAGGCACCCTGCCGGCTCGCAGCGCCTTTGGCGTAGATGGCCTGCCCATGGGGGCCATGGTTGAGGTTGAATGCCTGGCCCATATGCGCCGCATGTAAGCCTAAGGACGATGGCGTAAAGCGCTGCGCCATCATCGCTGCATACTAGCTTACACAGCGCATTTTCTTTCCTCATCGCGTTTAACTTCATCTGACCCCTTTTTGGCAGGCTCAGGTTCGATATCACCTTGCATTCCTATAGAAAACTGGTTTACGCTTCAACCTGCTAAATAATTGAACCTTTTCAGTACAACAAACGGTTCACTAATGTACTATTGGGCCATCTACACGTGGTGAGTCTGAGTTTGCGCGGAGCAAATATCTGTGCGGGATTTTATGAAAGGAGTATCCGTTGGCCGAGTTACTGAAAAAAGCAGTTCGCCCAAAAAAAAATTTAGTATTTACGTCAGCGGGCAATAAATCGGCACTCTCACTGTGGACTAACGGACAAAGAGATTTTGACCTGTTTTGCGTTTATTATGCGTCAGGCAAAGAACAACAGTTATCCGGGCTCAGCGACTATTTTGCCTGTCACAAAGGGGCGAAATTTCCAAACCTGTTGTGGGCCTATCAAAACTGGCCGGAACTGATTGAGCAATACGAACGGGTATTGGTGTTAGATGACGACCTGCTGTTAACTGCCGCGAATATCAATCGCCATTTTAGCTTACATGACAAAGAGAACCTGTGGTTATCGCAGTTAGCCTTTCATCATAGAGGTAAGGTAAACCACTACATTAATCTTGCCAGACCGTTTAGTTATCTGCGTTATACCAACTTTGTTGAAGTTAATTCACCGTTGTTTAATATCGATATGCTCCTGAAGTTTTTGCAGGTTTACGATGCCGAGGTAGCAGGTATTGGTGTTGATTACTGGTATTCCGATCTGATTGCCAAATTAGATACCGCACAGGACAAAATCGCTATTTTCGACATCATTCCCTGCTGTAACCCACGAGATCAAATTGCCAAAGGTGGTGTAAGAGAAATCGACACTGCCATTAGTTTTCAGGATCGCATGAAGAGCTGGGATGTTAAAGCCGCAAAACTGGGCATTGAGCGTAATTATAAGAAAATAGAATACCGCAGTAAAAAGCCGCCCAGCATGTTGGCGACATTGCTGCCCAGTATAAAGATATTGTTTTTTAGCACACTGTATCATGCGGTTATACTGGCCAAGTTCAGTAAACCCTATCCCACTAAGGACAATTAGTGAGTATGGACACAATGCATATTGCTTTTTGTTTAGATAACAATTATGTAGAGCAGATCCTGGCAGTCATTCGTTCAATTGCACGTACTAATGGCGACCGTGACGTTAATATCTACCTGGTATTCAACGACCTGAATGAACAGAATCAGGCTCGTTTTAAAACGGTCGAAACCGACAAGCTAACGATACACTGTAGACCCACCCATGTAGTTGTTGACGGCGTTGGGCCAAAGAATCATGTGTCTAAAGCCACCTTTGTAAAGTTTGAGCTGATCAATGCGCTGCCCGAACTGAGTAAGGTGCTTTATCTTGATGGCGACATTGTTGTAAACGGCGATCTGGCTCCCCTTTGGCAAACCGAGCTGAACGACTACTATTTAGCGGCCGTGGAAAACCCGTTCTCTACCCGCCAGGCGGCGCTCGATATGGACCCTGATGCGATTTACTTTAATGCCGGGATCTTATTGTTAAATCTGGCCAAAATGCGCGAAGATAACTTTTATCAAAAAGCGCATGACTACATTGAGCAAAGTGGCAACAAGCTGATGTTTCACGATCAGGATGTCTTTAACCATCTGGTTAACGGGCAGTTTGTACAGTTAAGCGAAGTATTTAACTTTCAGACATTTTTTATTCGTAAGATACATCGCTTTAGCCCTGAAAAGCGAAGTTATTACAGAAATATAATGAACAACGCGACGATAGTGCATTACTCTTCCGGCATAAAGCCCTGGGACAAGTTTGATCCGCACCCATTGGTTGGCCTTTTCAGGCAGTATTATCAGGGCAAGCTGAAGCAAGCTAAGGACGATAGTTATCTGCTTCAACTTCTTCGATATCTTTATGTAAAAGCCTACTATTTTTACTTTCTGAATTTAGCAAAATAAGAGTATCTGCAAAATGACAAAAAAAGGTCCGGATTTCATCGGCATTGGTGCCCAGCGCTCCGGCACCAGTTGGATGGCCAGCTGCTTCTGGGAACACCCGGAAATATTTATGCCCGGTAAGGAGCTACACTTTTTTGATCAGGGCAGCGAAAGTGATATTGATAGTTATTATGCCAAGTTCAGTGAGCACAGCAGAGTTCAGGGCGAATTTACGCCGGATTATCTGTCTGATGCGGCCGCCATTGAACGAATCGCCAAATACTGCCCACAGGCTAAACTGATCATTATTTTGCGCGAACCCGCTGCCAGAACAGAAAGTTCCTACAACCTTTACCGTGAACGGGAAACCTTGGAAAGTGAAATATCCAGCCTCGATGATGTGTATAAACAAAATCACCGATCGTTCAGCAAAAGTCTTTACGGCCAGCAACTGCAACACTTATTTAAGCTGGTTGACGCAAGCAATGTAAAAGTTGTTTTTTATGATCAGATCACCAGCGATCCGCAGGGCTTACTCAGTGAAGTATTCGAGTTCATTGGTGTTGACGCGTCTTTTGTGCCACCAAGTTTCGGTAAGAACTTTAATTCCTCATCCGTTGCCTTCAAAAATGCAAAACTAAACCGGGCGCTAACCGGAATACAAAACTATCTCTACAAGCGACCATGGGGATTAAAATTACTGAGACTGAAAAAGACTGCCGCTTTTACCGCATTTAAAAATAAGCTGATTGCCAGAAAGCAAAACAACAGCCGCGACCTCACCGAGTACAAATCATACTTCAAAGAGGATTTGGCTTTACTGGAATCACTGATAGATAAAAAAGTGCCGTCATCCTGGAAGGAATGAGCCTTTTCAGGCGAGAGCGGCTAACTTTTACAGTCGATAAAAGTAATAACAGGTTGCTTTTTACCTTCCTTTAACTGAATATAATTTAATCAGTTTTTTAGTGTACTCTGTTTTTAGTAGTAGTATGAATGAAACAATTTAAACGCTCTATACAGCGCAAATTAAAGCACGCGTCGATTCGGCTTAATCAGCAGTTCGAAGATGCTTATATACCAGCCCCCTCAGAAAAAGTGGTTTTTAAAGAACTGGCTGATGGCCCGGTTAAATTCAATATATTTATCCCGTCACTGGATAAAAAAGTGATTTTTGGCGGTATTTTTACTGCACTCGCTTTTATCAAAGAAGTAAACGATCTGGGTTACCCCATTACTATTACGACATTCGACTACTCACTTTCAGTAAAAGAGAAAGAAGAAGCCATTGCGCTGCTGTCGGGCCAGTTGAATTTTCCATTACAACCAGAAGATATTCAGGTTATTGGCGAATTTAAACACAGTACACCGGGTAAAAATGATATTTTCATTGCAACTATGTACTACACTGCATTGTTTATACAGAGTGTTCTTAGTAACAACGCCTTTGCACAAAAGCAGTTTATTTATTTTATCCAGGATTTTACTCCCGGCTTCACCCCATGGTCAGATGAATATGCTAAAGCTCTTGTAAGCTTTAAAGCCGAAAACTTTTATCCGGTATTTAACTCTTCGTTACTAAGAGACTTTTTTATCAAGCATGACTACATCAACAAAAACCAGTCATTCGCTTTTAAGCCTCAGTTGCAATTACACCGACTTAAGCCAAGGGCGAGTAAAAACCCAATCCCCAAACTCATTTTTTATGCCCGCCCTAAAAGACCACGCAACCTTTATGAAGTAGGCTTGCAAGGATTAATAGACTGGTTACACGAATTTAAACCGGAAGTGGAAATTTTTACCGCAGGCCAACCCCATGAAGAGATAAAATTCGAAAAGTGGTCAATTCGAAGCCTGGGTAAAATGGATGCGGAAAAGTATTGGGCCACATTAAATCAGTACGATATTGGCCTGTCACTAATGCTGTCACCTCACCCGAGCTACCCACCATTAGAAATGGCAGCCAGTGGCCTGATAACCGTAACTAATAACTTCGCAAACAAGGATTTATCAATATTAAGTGATAACTTCGTTACCTGCGAGCCTTCAGCTGAATATATTAAATTGGCCTTGCAGAAGGCCTACCAAAAGTGCAACGATATGGACGCCAGAATAAAAGGGGCTACCTACGACGTCGATGAAAACGCAGAGGAATTAAGAACTGTAGTAAAATCCGTTGTTGCTCTTTTCAACCCCGGGACATCCTGAACGTAATATTTATGCCTAAATTGCTCTCCCCCTCTTACTACAGTAAGAAAATCACGAACCTGGTAACTAACTACCAGCGTTACGGCATCATTAAATCTGCTAACGCAACCAACGTTGATCAAAGCATGCATTTGTTTACTCAAAAGCAAGCAATGTTCATACATATCCCTAAATGTGCTGGCGTTTCTCTTTTTGAATCACTTTTTGGTGATGATTCATTCGGCCATCACTCTATTCAGGTTTACAAAGAAGCATACGGACAAAAACGTCTCGATAACCTGTACAAGTTTTCTATTGTTCGAGAACCGGCAGACCGCTTGCTATCTGCTTATAACTACCTCAAGAAGGGGGGGAGAGGGCGAGCTCTTGACTTAAGGTATCAGGAAATTCTTTCCCCTTGCCAATCTCTCGAAGAATTCGTGTCTGATTGGTTGCCACGTAAAGAGATTCAAAATTTTCAGCATTTTATTCCTCAGTCAGAGTTTATTTATGATAGCGAGGACAGACTGTTAGTAGATGATGTCTTTCGATTTGAGGAACTCGATTCACTGATCCCCACTTTAAAACAAAAATGTCCGCAATTAGTGGGGAAAACGATAGAAGAAAAACTCGCCCGCAAAAACCAGATGAAAAAAAGTGCGGATATCAGTCTGGATGACAATATTCGACAACAAATCAGGGCTCATTACGCCAGGGACTGTCAGCTGTTAAACTATTAGCAATATCGGTTAATAGAATGGTTCCCGGCGTACAGCAGCAATATGTCTTATCAAACTCCTAGTCAGGCACTTGAAGTGCTTTACGAAATCAAAAAAAGCAAATTCCATGCGTTTGCCGCCTGCGCCCCGGATCGCGAAACCGCAATGGCACTGCTCGCTCAGAAAAAAGCGCAATACCCCGATGCCCGTCACCACTGCTGGGCTTATTTGTTTGGTCGGCCGGATATGCCGGTAAGCGTAGCCTGCTCAGACGATGGTGAGCCAAGCGGCACCGCCGGCAAACCAATATTAAACGTGCTCCAACACAAAGACGTGGGCGATGTAATGTTAATTGTTACCCGGTACTTTGGTGGCATTAAGCTGGGCGCTGGCGGCTTGGTGCGGGCCTATTCAAGTGCTGCACAGCAGGTAATGGAAAATCTCAAAGTTACCCAACATATCTCACTGGATGAAATTACCGTAAATGCCGACTTTAAGCACGAGCAGTTTATTCGCCATTGGGTCACCCAACAGCAGGGCGAAGTGAGCGATTGTCGGTACAGCCATCATGTCACCATGACCATAGCCCTGCCCGCTCCACAAATCGACAACTTCGCCGCCATGTGCCGCAATCAGGGCATTTCGATTGCCAACGACACATAACGAAAGACCTCAGACCAGCTAAAACTTAGCATAGATATAGCCGGTAAAATTCAGCAAACGTAGCATAACTGTCATAAAAATTTGAGTGTACAAGTGTTCGCTGAAGCTTTACACTGAGTTGTATTAAGAAGAGGATTAATATGACTTCACTACCCAAACGCGCCTATTCAGTTGCTGAAGAATGGCTCAATAGCATCAGCCACGGCCTCGCCTGTGTGGCGGCCATTGTGGGATTGGTGTTTATGTTACTGCGTGCTGAAACGTCGGTCAGTGTTACCGCTTCGGCAATTTATGGTGGCACACTGATTTTTATGTTTCTGGCTTCAACAGTGTACCACGCGGTCACGCATCAAAACGCCAAAGGCTTGTTAAAGCTATTCGATCACAGCGCTATTTATTTACTGATTGCCGGTACTTATACGCCCCTCACACTGGTTGCTATAGGCGGTACCCTTGGCGCACTAGCGACGGCTTTTATCTGGATACTAGCGCTTGCCGGAGTGGCTTTTAAACTGATTGCCCGCCATCGCTTTCCCAAGGTATCGGTAATGACGTACCTGATCATGGGCTGGATAGCCCTGGGATTAATATATCCGCTTTACCAGGCCCTGCCAGGCTCTGGTTTGTGGTTAATTGTAGCCGGCGGGTTGTGCTTTAGTATTGGTGTATTGTTTTATGTCGCCAAGTCGAAAAAATTTACCCACGCTATCTGGCACTTGTTTGTTATTGGCGGCTGTAGTTGCCATTACTTTTCAATTTACTATTATGTGGTGTAGAGCACTTAATCGCAGTAATTCGTTATGACATCCAGCCTAACCTGGTTTACCGTAGGAAACGGCCGCATCACACTTGGTGCCAGGCCCACCCCCGACTATCTCACTCAGTTACGAGGGCAAGGTGTTACCCACATTGCAACAATACAGACGTCTGAAGAAAACAAGCCTGAACTAAAAAGCGATGTGGCCAAAGCAGGCCTTCATTGGTTATGGCTACCGTTTAATATCGCCGATATCTATGTAAGTAATGATACTGAAAAAGCGTTCATGCAGCAGTATTTACAGGAAGTAGCCGAAACCCTGCGCGAAGGCGGTCGGGTTTACCTGCACTGCGATGGCAATTGCGAACGCTGCCGTTTGTTTCTCTACGCTTTATGCATTCACCAAAGGATACCCGCCAGCAGCGCCTATAACATTATTCACAGCTTTGGCGGCGACAAAGCAAATCAGCTATCCCGCCGCGAATTACAACAAGCTGCCGCGATAGTGGCCTAAAGCCTCGGTATCCCGGACAGATCCCTAGTCATCCCGGCCAAAAATTTACTGTCATCCCGGCCCACGAGCCGTGATCTCCCAAACAGTTTGGCTCACCTTAAATAGCCTTTATAGGAGATCCCCGCTCAAAAGCATGCGGGGATGACAGAGAGGGTGGCATGCGGGGATGACAGAGGGGGTGGCATGCGGGGATGACAGAGGGGGTGGCATGCGGGGATGACGGAGAAGAGTAAAACTAAAGTATCAGGAATGAGTTAAATCACAGTACAGCTTATCAATAAGGCCACTGAGTAACTGCAACTCATTCATATCGAGGTTTTTAATCTGACACAACAACTCTTTAGGGATCTCAGCAGCTTCCGCTTTCGCCGCCTTGCCCTTGGTGGTTAATACCACCTGTTTAACCCGCTTATCCTGCTCTGACGGCTGAACAAACACATACCCCTTTTGCTCCAGCTTTTTCAGAATAAGGGTTAATCCACCGGGATCGATACGGCTTTTTTCTACCAGCGCAGAAATGGTTAGCTGTTTATGCTCCCAAAGTGTCAACAGCACCAGATACTGTGGATAGGTAATATCCATTTTCTGCAACAGCGGCCGGTAAGCCCGGGTGAACGCATTGGATACGGAGTAAAATCGGTGGCAAAGCTGGTTGTCCAGCTTTAGCAGATCGTCATCTGTCATAACTAAATTACCTCTGCCATTATTTTGCATACAAAATAGTTGTCAGGCAACCTAAGGTTTGCTACTTTTATTTTGTATGCAAAGTAAATATCAGGAGGACACCCCTATGCATAAATTAGACGAAGTACTATACACTGGCGTAGCCACAGCAACCGGCGGTCGTGGCGGCAAAGCAGCATCTGATGACGGCCGTTTAACAACCGATTTGTCTGTACCAAAAGGTTTAGGCGGTGACGATGGCCCCGGCACTAACCCTGAACAGATGTTTGCCGCTGGCTATGCAGCCTGTTTTATTGGCGCTCTGGGCTTTGTAGCTGGTCAGGAAAAAGTAAAATTACCGGCCGACGTTAAAGTCACCGGTGAAGTGGGCATTGGTCCCATTCCTACCGGCTTTGCGATTAAGGTAAAACTGATCGTAGATCTAGGTGATATCGACACCGACAAAGAAGCCATGGTAGCCAAAGCGCACGAGGTATGCCCTTACTCCAATGCTACTCGCGGTAACGTTGAAGTGGAATTTGAGGTACTTTAACTAAGCGTTTTTAGTATTGATTGCCGGAGAGCGGTAAAACGCGCCTCCGGCTTACCACGTTCAAATTTTGCTATTCCAGATACCACTTGGTATGTACATGCACGTCATCGCGGCTTAGCAGTGCATCACTTGCCATCCAGCAATACTGATTATGCTGTTCTTTAGGCAACTCATCTAAATTAATATCCAGTTCAAGCTCATAACCCAGCACTACATAGTGGGTAGATACGGCTTCATCAAATGCACTGTCATCATATAAATGCTCAAAAACGCCCATAAAAGTTGCCGCAGAACGAGGGATGGACACGCCCAACTCTGCCTTGGTAAGGCGTAAGAATGCCTTATCCAACCTCTCGTTTTTCTGCACCCTGCCACCCGGCACAAACCAGTAGCCCTGCGCCGGGCGGTTAGTGCGATATCCCAATAACACCTCGCCCTGAGTGTTTTTTACGATCAGGTCGATGGATACCAACGGTGTGGCACCGATAATGGTTTGAAACGTACTTTCACTCAAAAATGCCAACGTATTTCTCCTTGTGATACTGGCTTTTATAGGGCTATAGTAGCAGTTCCTTGCCCTTAATTATTCACAACTTCGCATGACAGTTCAGGACGAACAACACGCCCGTTTCCGCCCTATCATGGGGTTGATCATGGCGTTTTTATCACTATCGGTGCTATTTTTTATCCCTGTCCCCAAGATCTTTCAACAAAGCCTGGGCGCGGCTGTGCTCAATACCGGCCATATTCTTTTTTTCTGTTTGTTTGGTTTTGCTTTTTTCCGCTTCACCAGTGGTACATTGCTGTATCGCATTATAGTGTTTTTAATGGTGGTGTTTGCCATCAGCCTTGGCGTAGAGAGTATCCAGAGCATGGTAGGACGGGCTTTTCAGTGGGGAGACGTCCTGCGTAACGAGCTCGGTGCACTGCTGGGTTTATCGGTGTTCAGATGTTTTACAGTTTCCAGTGGCCGTCAGCTCTCTTTACGGCTCACGTGGTTGTTGTTGGTGATGATTGCCATTGTGATTGAGCGACTGCCGCTGGTACATGAAGTAATGTTCCAGCATACCTAATGGCACAATTTAGCGGCTATGGCAGGCCTTACTTATAAAAATTAATACCATAATACACGTAAACATGCTTAAAGGCGGTTCAAACAAGGCCATACTACGCGTGTACAAAAGTCTGAATGGTGCCCAAAACGCACAGTCAGATTTTTTTACAACTGCTATGAGACCTTGTCTCCAAACCAAAAAATCATGTTGAATAACAATGGTGTAAAAATATGGCACGGAATTCGCTTATATATGAGAAGAAAGCAGTAAACAGACACAAGGGTAGTACAATGTGTAAGTTATTTTCATCTCGTAACGTTTTAACAATCAGCGCATTGCTGTTAAGCAGTGTTGCTACGTTCTCACAGGCTGCGACCATCTCTTTTGGTGGTGCAACGGCTACCGACGGATCAGGCCTAACCAGCCAGTATATCGATCCAATTACGGGTGCCACGGTACCAGGTAACTATCTGATCGAAACCTTCGATGCAGCAACCGGTGTACCAGGCTTTGCCGGTTCAACCGACTATACCGTGTCCGGCTTCGAAAACGAATGTGCGGTAAACAGTATTAACGACAGTCCCTTAGGCATTAACATCGACGGTAACGTTGGCGAAATCAACGTGCGTAAAGGTACGCAACAACGTGTTGCTGCGGCACCGGCAGGCGATAACACCTGTTACGGCTACCTGACCAATAACGGTTCAGGCGTTTCCAGCGCAACCTTCGATTACACGCCTATGCTGGCATTCTTCGATAGCATGTACAGCGAGCAAGCGCCGTTTGGTATTACCTATCTGGGCTTTTACTGGGGCTCTGTAGACACCTACAACAGCTTTGCGTTCTACTCCGGCGAAACCTTAATTGGTTCAATCAGTGGTACTGAACTACTGGAAGAACTGGATGGCAGCGCTGGCGACAGAACAGGTAACAGCTCAAACGTTTACGTGAACATCGACTTCTCACTGGAAGAACAGTTCGACCGCATGGTTGTTACTACCAGTGGTATCGCAGGTGAGTTCGACAACATCGTGGTAGGCATTACCGGTCAGCCACTGAGTCAGGTAAGTGTTCCGGCGCCGGCTACCGCACTGTTATTCGTGCTGGGCCTGGTAGGTGTTGGCGCGGCGCGTCGCTTTAAGAAGTAATTAATACCACACTACCCAATACCAAAAACGGCGCTTCAAAAGCGCCGTTTTTTTATATGTGTTGTGCATGTGCTGGGCCAGCCTGCTCACATACAGCGTCGGCAACTGTATAACGCATGTAATGGCTGCTTATAGTATCCCACCAGTAGTCTAGCCCCAGTTTATACATTACCTGCTGACGCAATATCGGTTCATCGTACCAGGGCTGCAATACTTCTTTCCACTTAACCAGCATGGCTTCATTTAAACTGTCGGCCGACCAGTCATCCACAAACACCACCGGAAACTTTTTATAAGCCGCCCGTAAACCCGGCGAGCATATAATCGGTATGGTGCCATTTAATAAGGCATGCCAGGCCTTGGGCGAGGGATCGATGCCGCCGCCCTCTACACACAGCACAAAGCTGTGTTGATGCAGCACCGCAAAGTAATGTTCCAGGCTAACTTCTTCCTCAATCACCCGGCAAAACGATGCCCAGTGCGTAGTAGCCAGCTCGCTCACCTGCTGGCGCAATGCCCATTGCTCTCCCTGGCGAATACGGTGTGCACAAAGCACGGTATTCGATCGGTTTTTTAAGGGTACCGGGGTAGCATCCACCAGATCCGGCGTGGCATCAGACTCATGATGCACCAGCCCCAACGGCAGCGGGCTCATACCCGGCTGACTGGCATCATCCAGATTCTCGGCATACCAGTGAATAAGGTTTGGGTGCGCGAGGATCCCTTCGATCATCGCCCTCTCCTCATCATTAAAAGCACGCCAGCGCTTATCAAGCTGATTAGGTACGGTAACGTCTTCGGAGCCACTTATTAGCATAAACGGGGCAGTTAACTGCGGCAGCACCTCACTAAAAAAATAGCGGATCGCCACAAATGGCGCGCGTAACGATAAAAACACGGTTTTAGGGGCAAGAGCTCTGCGCTTTACCAGCATGGTTTTAGGCGCATGGAGATCCGACAACACCACCCAGTCACAACGAGCCGCAATACCATTAATAATGTACTTATCGGCGCCCTGATTTTTAGGGAACAGGCGGGTTTGGTGGGCCTCAATCGGGGCACTTTTTAACATCTATACTTCTCAAATAAACGCAAGCGCCATGAGCGGCCTGGTTGTGGTGTTATTTGTAATATAAACGATAGTGCCAGTGAGTAAATATGAATGCAAAAATGATGAGATTGGCAGGCGATTATCTTCGGCCAGTTTACATTATCCACTTCCCTAAGATGAACCAAAGGTGTGCATTTTGTGAACAATTAGTGCAATCTTAAAAAAAGCACTCAGGTCATCAATAGTCGGAACCAAACGTATACCTATGATTTAAATAAAATAATTAAGTAAAAAAAATACTAATCATAATGTCTTTCTTTAGGCGCGTTTAATGCATGGTAAAACTTGCTGATATTGATGTACTTAATGCAGTCTTGGTCAATTATTCACTGATAGTGGATATGGCTCTTTTCATTGGAACAGGGAATTAATATGAAAAAATTAAAAAGAATCATTTTGGGTCTCGGCCTGGTACTTTGTGCATCAATAAATACTGCGCACGCGAAACATTTCTATTTAGGAACCCTTGATGCAGGGGAACTGTATTCAGTATCCAACGTGGTGGGCGACAGTAATATGCCCGGCGATGGATTTTCTGATGCCTGGGGTGATGAAATTCACTTCTCTATTGCTGAAGATTCTCTTATTACCAGCACTGTATTTAATTTTTCCTATGTTGTTGGCGGTGCTATCGATAACTTTCTTCTTCAATTAATTAATGTTACGGATGGCGCAAACGACATTTTAATTGATACAACCCCCTTATCTCAGTACGAAACCTACACGACTTCACTAGAGGCTGGTAATTACATCTTTAATCTCGTTGGGAATGGCAGCGATGTGGAAGCTAGTGGTGTATACGCTTTAACTATTTCGTCGGTTTCACCGGTTCCAGAGTTACCTCTTTATGCAATGATGATAAGTGGCTTAGCTGTAATGGGTGTAAAGCTGCGCAGAAAAAGTTAAAAGCTCGCATTGCTTAACTGTATGCTACAAGGATTTTCTGTACATTTTTATGCACAACTGGTTAAAACAGCAATTAGCAGTCTCCCAAATGTAAACAACTGGTAATGATCCCTCGGCTTGAGTAAACAAACTAGCAGGCATCACTGGACGGTTATACTTTTTCACTTTGGGAGACGCTGACCTCTACTCAGATATTGCTGATTGACGCGAGAACGACATAAAACAGATTCAAACTTAGATGGAGTGGCCGCACAAATAATTTAAGGATAAAAGGTATCTATATTTCATCAATTAAGCATGAGTCTAGCAAATCAAATCTGAACGTGGAAAACTCTACAGCTTGCGCCTAAAAATTTCGGGCGATTTTATACAAAAATTTTTCCATGAACGCTAATTATCTAATTAACTTTAATTTGTACGAAAGGATTCGAAATGAAAATATTAGTCATATTACTAGCTATATTTATAGCTCCCACCTCTTTTTCAGCAATAAACTTAGGAGAGATGAAATCAGATGAAACGTTAACATTTGACAACACAAGGTATTTAAATAGCAATGAAGAGTTCAGTTTTTTTATTAGAGGACGAAATATATTTGATGAGAACTTGAGTATGGCTATCGACTTTTCAGGAACGGATTTTTCTATCTATGAGTCTTTTAATGTTACTTTAATATCTGAAGAAAGATTTGTTGGCGAGACTAATTTGTATAATTATAGCTTTTCTTTTGATTCCGACGGTTTATCATCTGATCCTCTTGCTTTATTTGAAATCTCATCGGATGCAGTCATTTACTATTTTGATATACAGGTTGAAGCATTACTAAATGATATGGACAACGAAACGCTTTCCTATAACTTTTCAACCTATACGATTTCCCCTGTGCCGGAGATGAATACTGTTTTGATGCTGTTAGTTGGTGTTTTACTACTCTTTTGCAGAAGAAATATTTTACCGTATTTTGACTGCTTCAAAGACTACCTAAGGAGTGACTAATTTCTCTTACGGTTAGGGGTCAAGAATAAATGGCGTCACTTACTAAGTTTAAATATGTATCAGCGTATTTTCCCAATTGAGCATTTGCAGAGCATAACGGGGGAAATATTGTCTGAAGCGGGAAATAAGCAGATAGTGCAGTTTTTTGCTGCACGGGATTTCTGTCTAATTCTCATTAATAAAAACGCCATGCCGTAGTTACTTAAGATTTAAGTGTGCAGGCCCCAACCACTCAAGACTAGCTGTATTTTCCTCATTCACAGTGCTTGTAAAAAACAACCAAAATATCACAGTTTCCAAACTGGCAAAAAAGTGATTCCGAGGAATTATTCACATTCAACTAAGTCATTGATGTCAGGATTATTTACAAAATAAAGTTTGAATCCAACGCCAACTAGCAAGAATAATATAACCTTCTGTTTTTATGGGGATTTATTGCAAGGGAATGTTTTTTGCTTCTAATCTAAGCCTATGATTCGTTTAGCATTAAACAAATGTTTCATGAGCAACCTCAATTTTTCATTTCATTAAGGATTAAATATGAAAAAACTCAAACAAGCCATCATTGGGCTAGGTTTAGTGTTTTGCGCATCGTTAAATATCGCACAAGCCGAAACCTTTAATTTAGGAACGCTTGAATCCGACAAGGTTTATACTGTTACAAATATAGTAGGAGCTAAACCTGGAGCATGGCAGGATTTCATTAACTTTTCAGTTGATGAAGATACCTATTTACAAACTGCTGTGTATAGTCTTTCATTCCTAACCATGGGAGCAGTAGATAATTTCTGGCTTCAACTGACTGATCTTGCTGATAATAGTATTGTGTTTGACACTCAAAATATTGCTCAGGTTGAAAACTACACATTTTCGCTGGATACGGGGAACTACAGCTTCAACCTCTCTGGTAGCGGTAATGATGGCTTTTTACCTGGTGTATATACTGTTGCAATTTCTCCAGTACCAGAAGCGCCTGTGTATGCTCTAATGTTAAGTGGCCTAGCCGCTATGGGTATTTCACTCCGCAAAAGAAAAAATAAATAATATATCTATTGTCGGGTGAAGCTATGTTGCTCACCCGTTTACTGTAAAGCCGGTTTCTGAGATAGATTGATTAGTAACTTATCGGTACTCGCCGCAAAGCTTAATTTAGTCTGAAATAGCAGTACATCCTTGATATATCGGAAAAAAATAGATTTTTTAGTAACGGGCTCGTATTATAAGCATAAAGAAGAGCGCGAGATAAATCAGACAGTTACACTTGTTATTTTACTTCTCTGCAATTATTTAATAAAAACCTCATTATGGGATTAAAAAGCAAAGGGAATTAATGAAATCCTCAGATAGAGAACTTTTCTATGATCAATTAAAAGGCGTAGCAATAGTAGGAGTGGTATATATTCATTCGCTATCGTTAATCTCACATCCCAGTTACGCAGCTTTATTCACATCTGATCTGTTTAGAATATCAGTGCCTTTTTTTATTGTGACGTTTTCATTTTTCATAGAAAAATCAATTAAAAAAAGGGACTATAAAAACTTCTTTGTAAAACGCATCACCTCTTTAATCTACCCATTTGTATTCTGGTCTGTTTTGTACTTTATTTTATCAGTTGATATATCAGAGATAAAAACAACCCCACACTCTATATTAACTAAGCATTTCTCCGGTTATGGTTGGGCGGGTCAATATTTTTTTATTTTATGCTTCCAAGTTTTATTATTCTTCCCATTGATAAGAACTATAACATTCAAAAACAAAGCCTACCCTATCTTTATATTTTTTCTTACATCCGTAACTTTCCTGTATCTAACTTACAATAGCAATAACTTACCGACGCTCATTTCTAAAATTTCGGATAGAGCTGTAATTTATTGGCTACCATATGTCTTCTTAGGAATAGTTTTGGCTAACAGCTCTACATTCAAAGTTAGCAAATCATACCTTTTAGTCACAGTAATTGTTCTATCGGTTCCACTTGAGTACTTACTTTTTGTAGATAGAGATGACATTTTCTCTCCTTATACGATGTGTACTGTACTAGTTTCAACTTGTGTAGCTGCCACTGCTTTATTCTTGGTAAAACCCCAACTTTCTGGTATGCCTGGCAGAGTTTTATCAATATTTGGCCAGAGAAGTATGGCCATTTTCGTTATGAATCCTCTTATAATTAAATTTTTCAACTTCTGTTCTTTAACCTATGAAGGGCGAAATCAAGCTGTAAGCTATATATACTCTTTTGGTATTGCAGTTATGATCTGCTTACTTATCTGTTTGATAGCGGAATTAATAAAGAGATCTCCTATGAACAAAATAATTTGAAATTTTAACTTGATGCTGGAGGCTCTAGATTCGATCTTACCGGCATAAGTAACGGCCTGCTATGTAATGACCAACACTACCTGCTCACAAAGTATGGTTTAAACTCTCATGTCAAAAGGATCGGCTACTACAGGTATTTACCAGACGAATAAAAACGTAATTAATTCATTCATTGAAGGAGTAAGCTATGCTGCCGACTAAATCATTATAAAAGACAGAACAGGAGTTAAAACCAAATAAAGTGTAGTGGCAGACTAAACCCGAATACCATAAACGATTAATTTATGAACTTTAGCTTTTACCCGTTACCTTCGGATATTCCCCCGCGCTACGAAATAAATAACAGTTCATTTTTATGTCTATCCTGATACTTATCAGAGACTTGAATTTTGCATATCGCTTAGCTTACCCTCCATGGATTGGCGGTGCCTTGAGAACCAAAGCGCTAATAAGGTATTCCCCTCAATAACCAGTAATAACTCTGCAAATTGTTCCCCTGAATAAACCCTCTTAATCTTAGCACCAGTTAAACGTACTACTGAAATCCATTCAGGTTCTGGTGAGACAAAGCTTAAGTCTACACAGCAACAGTGAATCGATTTCATACATCGTCAATGTTTATAGGCATCGTTATGAAAAGTGTGATTCAACCGTTATTGTTAACAACTATTTTAGGCCTTGTTGGTTGTTCTGGAAACGAAGCCTTAAACACTAGCCAGTCCGTTGATTTGTCTGCGCAGGTAAATGCTGATACTGCAAGTATCAATACTTCTCCATCTGATACCGGCTTGTTTGGTAACGAAAGTGTGAGCTCAGTTCAAACAATCGGTGCTGATCATCCACTATCTTTAAAACTAGCTAAGTCCGAGATTTTGTTAACAGAACAAACAACCATGGAGTTAGATTACAAAGTTGAAGCCGCAAGCCAGGAAGACATCTCCCTGAATGTAATTTCCTATGATGAAGAGGTTATTAACGCCAGCGTTAAAAACGATAAAATCGTGATCCAAGCAAATTCAGTCAATTCAACAACTTCTGTCAACCTAGATGTTGTGGTTACAAATGGTGCTGACAACTTGTTGGTAACCTTACCGGTTGAAGTTTCACCGCAAATACAATTTGAATTAGACGTTGCTCAAACAGAGGTTGATATTGATCACCTTGATACATTTTATATCCCGCTCTCTGTTATTTACGATGGTTCAGAACTAGTAAACCTTTCCATTGAAAATATTGAAGGGGAAGAGTTTGCAACCGTGGATTTTGAAACCCAGGAATCATTTAGCAATAACCTTATTATTCAGGGTAAAGGTGTATATGAAACAGGAACCTTATCTTTTAATGTAGTGGCCAGCACTGTAGATGGTGAAGTTTCAGTTCCTGTAAGCGTGGCCGTATACCCTGAGGTAAATATCGATATTCGTTTATCAAACGAAAGTCCCAAATTCAAGAAAACAGAAACTTCATTTACAATTGTGCGAGTTTGTACAGATGTATCGGACGATTATGAAATCGAAATAACAGAAATTTCCGGAAATGGGTCTGTAACCGCGACAATTGAAGGTTCAGTTATCAGTATTAGTTCAGACGATATTGACGAAGACACCAATGCCAGCTTTATGGTTACTGCAAGCCTGCTTGGGGTCAGTGAAGTTGCCTACTTTGATGTCTTCGTAACAGCAGGGTAGATTTGATTAGCTGTTTTACCTGATTAGCGACGGCCTAACAATTTACTCTTCAAGTCTAAATGGACCAACTTTAATTACCGTTTAGCCGTCGCAAACGTTGCCCCGGATAGATTAGAAATCAACACTTCAATGTCTTGTGTTTTATTCGGCAACATTCCGTTCTTGACTGTCGTCGTGGCCAGCAATATAGTTATATTCTCTTCAATAAGTTAGATAACCTATCAACTATTTACCAATAAATTAGGCCATACATAATTAGAGCCGTTATCTACATGGATCAGTTAACAGTAATGCGTTAGTTACTTGGTATAAAAGGAGTAAAAAATGAAAAAAGCACTTATAACCGGCGTTACTGGGCAAGACGGCTCTTATCTAGCTGAGTTTTTACTAGAGAAGGGATATGAAGTACACGGTATTAAGCGTCGTGCGTCATTGTTTAATACCGAGCGCGTTGATCATATCTATGAAGATCCTCATAACGAAAACCCTAAGTTTCACCTGCACTACGGTGATCTAACAGACACATCTAACCTCACTCGTATTCTGCAGGAAGTGCAGCCGGATGAAGTGTATAACTTAGGCGCTCAGTCTCATGTGGCTGTATCCTTCGAAGCACCTGAATATACCGCAGATGTTGATGCTATTGGTACACTACGTTTACTGGAAGCTATTCGTTTTTTAGGTCTTGAAAAGAAAACCCGTTTCTACCAGGCATCAACCTCTGAACTGTATGGATTAGTACAGGAAATCCCGCAGAAAGAAACAACACCGTTTTATCCTCGTTCTCCTTATGCCGTTGCAAAAATGTACGCCTATTGGATCACGATTAACTATCGCGAATCCTATGGCATGTATGCTTGTAATGGTGTGTTGTTTAATCATGAGTCACCACGGCGTGGTGAAACCTTTGTAACCCGTAAGATCACTCGCGGCATTGCTAACATTGCGCAAGGCTTAGAGTCTTGCCTTTACTTAGGAAACATGGATGCATTGCGTGACTGGGGCCATGCTAAAGATTACGTACGCATGCAGTGGATGATGTTGCAACAAGACCACGCAGAAGATTTTGTTATCGCTACCGGTAAACAAATCTCTGTACGTGAATTCGTTCGTATGAGCTGTAAAGAAGCCGGCATTATTGTTGAATTTACCGGTGAAGGCGTTGACGAAATTGCCACAGTTGCAGCCATCGAAGGTGATAATGCACCAGGTGTAAGCGTGGGCGATGTTATCGTTAAAGTAGATCCCAGATACTTCCGCCCTGCTGAAGTAGAAACCTTGCTCGGCGATCCGGCCAAAGCCAAAGAAAAGCTCGGCTGGGTACCCGAAATCACCGTTGAAGAAATGTGTGCAGAGATGGTGGAAGGCGATCTACAGAAAGCCAAGCAACATGCCCTACTCAAAAAACATGGTTATTCTGTGGCTGTGGCAAAAGAATAGATAATCAACAGGCCTGTAATGTTTGATGGAGTGCATTACTCAAATATCAGCAAAGATTAACAGTCTAATCAAAAAGCGTAATGTGCTTTATAAAGAATTCGCTTTTAAAATTTGTTTTATAGAAATTCATATTTTCATTTGGCAAAGTAAATTACTGCAGAAGCAACATTTTATTTTTCACTTACCAAGGTCTTCTTGAAAGTCTCTTAAATTGACTAATATAAGGCACAATCATCGCTTAAGGCTGGCCAGTAAATTAATAATAAAATAAGTGACTACTGTTACAACACGTATTATGACTTAAAAGTCGAAGTAATCTAAGCTTAATTAGGTTCTTAATTAAAACATATAAATTTTACAATAAATTAACAAAACCAAATTACATATAAATTTATTCACCAAAAAAAATTAATTGTGAAACTAGTAAGCCTTTAAAATCATATAGTTAACGACCACATGAAATTGATTGAATATTGAGCACTTCTCAACTAAATCAAAGTATGTATAATCGATATTGAGTAAAAAAGCCAACCTCAGTGCGAACGATGGACGGAAAGTTACAGGCCTCTGGTTTTCTATTATTAATAGATAATTAAAGGTGGCTGTGCTGCATTGCTTAAACAAACTTGTTTTTATAAACACATAGCAAAAGGAACTTTATTATGACGTTGTTAAAAAAGCTGCTCATTGCTGCATCTATGGTTTTGTTTACTTCTGTTGCAAGTGCGGAATCATTCAATTTAGGTGATGTAACCGGCTTATCAGTATTTGGTTTTGGTAACGAGGTAATAGGAGAATTTACAGATGATGCATCTTTTTCTCTTAGTACCGCATCAGAATTTGAAGCAGTTGTATTCAATTTCTCATTTGCAACATTTAGTGCAATTGATAGCTTTACTATCACTGTTTCAGACATGAGCAGCGGTATTGCTTATGCCTTCAGCGATGTAGTTACTAATGTTAGCTTTGCACTGGGCGCAGGCGATTACGATGTTTTGGTTACAGGCAACGCTGGCACAGTTGGTAGTTATGCCGTAACAGTATCTCCAGTACCAGAAGCTTCTACCGTTGCTCTACTATTAAGTGGACTGGGTTTTGTTTCTGTAATGGCCAAACGCCGACGTAAGCTGTAATTACTAGTTATTACAGTGTATGAAGAACAAAACGCAACTCCTAACATGTGTTGCGTTTTTTTTCGGCTAGCTTCTAAAGAATTGGAAACACTAATCTCACGGGAAGCAGATATTTGAAGTTCGTTGCATTCGAGTGATAAAAGGATTTATTCATTAAATATACCTCCTTATTAATAATACAGTTCTTACGTTCAAACATACCACTAAGAATGCCGTTGACTATTATGCGAAGTTAAGAAGAGTAGAATGATTAGTAAAAATTTGAAGTTTATAGTTTTAGTATTATCTGTACTGCTACACGCCTGTACCAGGGAGTCAAATTTCGAAGAAGTTAAGGATCCCAGTCAGGTTGCAGCCAAAGTAGATAAACAAGAAATCACGGTACATCAGGTTCAGCAGTTAATAAAGTCCAGTCCAAATCAGAATATTACGGCCAATGAAAACCTGCATAACGAAGTACTGGATCAACTAATAAAACAAGAGTTGCTGTTCCAACAAGCACAAAAAATGAAGCTAGACAGAGATCCAGACGCACTGTTAGCAATTGAGGCTGCAAAACGAAAAATTATTGTTGATACGTACTTAAGAAAAGTATTCGAATCATCATCAACCGATGGCGTTACAGAAAATGATATGCAGGACTATTTTGATAACCATCCGGAGTATTTTGGTGAGCGTAAGAAAATTGTATATACCCAGGTAGCCGTTAAAGTACCAGAAGAAATTAAACCTGATTTAATCCAACAAATTGAAGCTAGTGAGAATATTGATACATTAATAACTAAGCTTGAAGAACAACAATTACCCTACAAGCACAATCAACAAGTACAAACTACAGAAAAACTGCCAAAAGTTTTAATAGATCCTCTTTACACCTTGTCTGAAGGTGATATAGGGTATTTAACAATGGATGATGGGATTCTAGTCTTAGCGGTAGAAGAAAAAGAAGCCATGCCTATAGCTTTTAACGAAGCTCGGGCTGCCATTAGAAATTATCTGTATACCGAAAAGCGTAAAGAAGATGTCGAACAGCTGGTAACAAATTTAAAGAATGCTGCTCAAATTGAGTACGTTGGTGAGTTTCAACCATTAGATTAGAGTACTCGACAAATGAAGGATGTAGTGAGTCAGGTTTTCATAGGCTCCTTATCTTGTTTTATTGCATTATCTAGCAATGCAGTGGCAAGTGAAAAAGGGACTTTTTCATCGTCAGTGGGTGCACAGGTTACTCACGATGATAATCTGTATAAAATTAATCAAGATTCGGAGCTTGTTAGACAATTACTTTCAAGCTTCGATTTTTCTGATACGGTCACCTCGGTATTTGCAAATGCCGGAATGGACTGGGATGTCTCAAGACAAAAAATACTAGCCAGTGTATCGGTAACACAAAACAACTACACTAAAAACGCTCAATTTGATAACACTGAAACCCAGTACAGTATTAAATGGAACTGGCGGGCTGGTCAGCTATTTTTTGGTGATCTTTTTCACAACGAGAATAGGCGACTGGCTAATTTTACCGATAATTTGAATGCAGCATTACTCGCATCAAAGATTGATGAAGGGCTGTCTGGATTCAGTACAAATTGGCAGATGCATAGCCGCTGGCAGGCTCAGGTTAGCCTGAATGAAAGAACAACGGAATACAGTGTAGATTCACTTGCCTTAAATAATAAAAACGTAGTCACCTCAAGTGCGAAAGTAACCTATAAAACTGAGGTTAACAATTCCTTTTCATTGTCGATATCTCAGGCAAAAATAGACTATGAGAATCGTACTTTTGAAGATGGAGATACTGTAGACAATGAATACACGCTTTCGACCATAGTATTAGCAACTAATTACCATTACAGCGAGAAGAGCTTGGTATCAGCAAAGCTATTATGGCGAGAGTTGGAGCCTGAACATGCAACAAATGGTACAGAGTTCGCGCTTTCAGATTGGGGGTTTAATATAAATTATCGCTGGCAAATTGCGCCAACGATTCAACTGACTACAATACTTGCCGATGAAATATCGCCATCAGAAAATATAAATACAGATTTTCAGCGTTCCCAAAAACTAAATCTGGGTATTACATGGCAGGCACTAAATAAAGTAATTATTGGATTGCAGACCAAATATGAAAAAAGGAGGTTCGAATTTAATACTAACCTGAACAGTGCTCTGCAAATCGCATCAAAAAACACATATAAAAAAGCAGCCATAAATATAGCATATTTGCCAAGTGCTATTATCGAGTTGCGAATAGGTTATGAGTTTAATAATCAACGATCAGATTTGCTACTACGCAATTTTGACTCCAATACAACTTACGCGACCTTAGTTGCAAGTTTTTAGTTTTTGAAAAGGTGAAAGAGCCATGTTTAGGGTTATAGTTTTAGCGTTCGTTATTCTATTTTATAGTCATTCGTCATTGTCGCAGGAAAAACCTATACAACCTGGTGACGTACTCAAAGTAACTGTGTATGGCAACCCGGATTTAACAACACAAACGGAAGTCTCAAACACTGGGCACCTTAACATGCCTTTAATAGGCGCAGTAGAAATTGCAGGCTTGATTTCCAGTACTGCCAGTGAAAAAATTGAAAAAAGACTAATAGAGCAAAAAGTACTAAAAAACCCTCAAGTTATCATTGTGGTATTAGAGTCTAAAACTAATACCGTGTCAGTACTGGGGCAAGTTAAGGCACCAGGGAAATACCAGTTGAGTGCAGGCGCTAAAACACTAATCGATTTTATTGCTATAGCCGGCGGCCTTAATCAAAACGCATCACAAGATATAACAATCATTAAAGCTAACGCCAAATCGCCGGTAAATAAAATTACACTCAACATGCAGCAAATCTTTGTGGATGGAATTACAGGTGTATTAACCATGGAAGATATACAACTGCAATCGGGCGATATTATTTATGTTCCAGAAGCCCCTGTCTTCTATATCTATGGCAAAGTGAACCGACCAGGCAGTTTCCGCTTAAAACGCGAGATGACAGTAGCCCAGGCGATCGCCTTAGGTGGCGGCATTTCAAGCGTTGGCACTAATAGAGGCATAACTATAAAACGCAAGTCTGAAGACGGTAGCTTTATAGATATCGAAGTTAACGAAAACACCCTCATTCAGGCGAATGACACACTGTATATTAACGAAAGTTTATTTTAACTAGAGGCGAAGTAACCCAATGGCATTTTCTACATTTCTAAAGGTAATTTGGGCGCGAAAATGGTTTATTACTAGCTTCGTTTTCGTCATTTGTTTATTGATAGGCGTAAAGTCTATCTTTGCAGCAAAACAGTATGAAGCCACGGCTTCGATTATCATCAACGTAAATGGCAAAGACCCGATAACCGGAGCAATGGTTCCTACACTGATGCAACCGGCCTTCCTCGCTACTCAGGTTGAAATAGTTAAAAGTATAAATGTGGCCCTTAAAGTAGTAAACAACCTGGGGTTAAGTAAAAACCCCGAGCTACAAACAAGGTTCGCCGAAATCGGCGCTAATAATACCAGCTTTGATGTTTGGCTTGGATATGGGTTACTGCAAAACTTGCAGGTAACCCCTTCACGGCAAAGTAGTATTATATATATTACCTACAGATCTAATAGTTCCGTTCAATCCGCACAACTAGCCAATGCATTTGCAGAGGCTTACGTTCAGACAAATTTAGACTTGAAGATCGACCCGTCGCGAAGAACTGCTGCCTGGTATACAACGCAAGTAGAAAACATAAAGAATGAACTGGCACTAGCCAGAGAAGAATTAACCAGTTACCAACAAGAAACAGGATTACTAACAATCAATGAAGGTTATACCGTTGAGTCTCAACGTATTGGTCAGCTGAATAGTCAATTATTAAGCCTAAACACCACTTTGAGCACACTCGAGACCAAGCAAATCACTTTTAACAACTTTGATCCTGAATTTCCTAACGAATCATCCATCTCAGATCCAATGATAGACAGACTAAAAGTAGCTTACGTTAATTCACAACTGGAGTTTTCAGAAGTCAGCAATAAATTCAGTGAGAATCATCCAAACTACGTCTCGGCCTATAATAATATGGTTGCTAAGCGTGATAGCTTAATTAATGAGATCCAATCCGCTAAAGCAAAACTGTCGTCCGAGATTAAAGAGACCAAGCTATTAATTGCTAACGTCGAGAGAGCGATAGATGAGCAAACACAACTAATGTTAAGTAACAATAAAAATCGTGACAAACTTAAAGTGCTGGTGAATAAAGTACAAAACACAGAAAGTTTATTAAATGCAACCACCCAAAAATTAAACTTATTCAGGTTAGAAGGCAACTCTGTTGACACCGACGTCTCTATTCTAAATAGAGCTTCACCGCCCTTCTCTGCTTCTAATGCTTCCCTTATTTTTACTTTAATTGCAACGTTTATATTTTCAGGGATTATTGCTTTATTTTCAGTTTTAGTATTTGAACAGTTGAATAAAAAAATTCGCGATAAAACACTAATCGAAGATAGCTTTGACATACCAGTACTGGCTGAAATACCAAAAATAAAACAGGCATGAGGCTAACTCAACATGATAACCAGCAACATTAAAAATGAAAGTATTGGTGAAATATTAGTTCAGGCAGGCAAATTAACACCTGACGAGGTAGCTAAAGTTTCCGAGGAACAAAATAACTCAGGAATGCGATTTGGTGATTGCGCCATCAAACTAGGCTTGCTCACCAAGGTTGATCTAGACCGTGTTTTATCAGAACAATTCGAGTTTTCCTATTTTGAAAAAACCTCAGATAAATTTGATAAGCGCGTACTGGCTGCATTAGAGCCAGAACATCCTTATAGTGAAAAGATTCGCCTGTTGCGGGTCCAGCTTACGCTGAGATGGCTAAACGAGAATACGTCCATCGCGATATTTGGTGATGACACCGGAATCGGAAGTTCATTAAATTGCGCAAACTTAGCTATTTCTTTTGCTCAATTCGGCAAGAAGACTTTGTTGGTAGACGCCAATATGCGTAAACCAAGTCAACACAACTTTTTCAAACTGCCAAATTCCGTTGGTTTATCGCAACTACTGGCAGGTAGAACCGACGATAATGCTATTCAAAATCTTAGCCACTTAACAAACCTAAGTATTCTTACCAGCGGAGCACTGCCACCAAATCCTGTGGAGCTGTTGGGCCGCTCAACAATGAAAAACTTAGTTGAACAATTAGAGAGTAGTTACGACGTAGTAATTTACGACTGCCCAAGCGTAAAAGAGCATAGTGACGGTTATATATTAACCAGCTTAATCAAAGGAGTGGTGATTACTAGCAAGAAAAACCTATCGAAAGTTTCTAATTTTAAACAAATTGTTGAAAAAGTCGATTTAAGTGGCGGTAAAATAATCGGTGCAGTTATCAATGACTTTTAATCTGAACGTTTAATTGGGTTTACTCTGTGGTGAGTTTCAAGAGCTTTATATCTTTAGCAGTCATGTGTGCATTGATTTTCTCTATGCTGGGGCAACTTTTTATTGATCTTAGCTCAGAGAATGTAATCAGCACGCTGGTCATTGCTTTAGCTACCTCGGTAACGCTCGCTTATCTGTATTGGGTTGATGCATACAAAATAACACCGATCTCAGCAATTATAATATTAGCTTTACTATTCACAGGGTTGTTTGGAGCTTTACTATTCCAAACTTTAAATATAAACCCAGTTATTAAATATTTATTTATTCCAGTTTACACTTTTAGTAAATTGGCATTTTATCTGTTTCTTACCCTTTTTATTCACTACGTTTACCTTACATTTTTTAAGAGCACCAACAAAAGTAGCACAATTAAATTTTTTGACCTAAAAAGGATACTTTCTAATCTTGGCTTATATAATATTCCTTCAGTTAAAGCGATTTGGCTTTTGTCTATTGTTGGTTTATTGGCGTTAGTTTTGGGAAAGACTCTATCCAGTACATTAGGCAGAGCGATTTTTAATTTACACTTTTTTATGTGGTTTCCCTACATAATTATATTTTATGTACAAAAGTTTGGAAGTAATTACGCCAACATCAAAAAACAATATTTTTTTATTTCACTGTTTTTTGGCTTATCTGTATTATTAGGCATAGCATTTAACTCTCGCAGTATAATAATAGAAGGCTTGGTTAATATATTACTAGTAGCTACTATCTTGCTATTGCAAAATAATCGTAGACATGAAATACGTTTTTACATCAAGTTTTCTTTTTTAATTTTACTTTCTTTAGGAATGTTAAAGCCATTTTCTTCTTTCTCAGAAGCTATGTTAACTGCCCGTTTAGAGAAAGAAAACTCAACACCAATTCGAATGTTAACTACGACATTTGATATTTATTTAAACTCTAGAAATTCGACATTGAATAATGAAAAAAATCAGCAAAACTATAAAATTTATCTAGATTACGATGAAGAATATATTGAGAATGGTATTATAAATCGCTTTGTTTTGACTAAGTATCACGACAATGCATTTTATTATGCATCAATGTTATCAAAATATGGACAGTTAGAGATCAAAAAACATCTAATAAAATCTTTGGTGGCTATTTTGCCACAACCAATAATTGATAAGCTTGGCATAGACCTCAATAAATTAGAGATCTTAAATAGCACTACCGATATACTCGTACACGAAACAACAGGTCGGAGATTAGGCGGATTGAAAGTTCCGTCCTCTTTTGCAGACTTAGAGGTTGCTTTTGGTTTATTCGCGCCTTTTGTCTTTATTGGTTTAGTTTTAATTCTCTTTAAACTGGTAGAATTATTCGGTATTAATAGCCAAAACTATGGTTATATAGTTGCATTTCCTTTTTTTGCAATAGCCGCAGATTTAATTATAATGCTTCTACCAGTAAAGAGTATACAAGGAGTTATATATTTATTATTTAGAGGTTTTGGAGAGATAATATTATTATTTAGCATGTTCATCTATTTTACGAGTTTAGTATTTCCACATTTCAAAATAATACATACGTATGAGGATGAAAAAGGAAATGTATAAAATATCTTATATAATTGGAGGACTACTAATTCGATTCATATATTATCGCCAATTTTAAAGGTAACTCTCATGCAAATCGTACGTAAAAAGATGTTCTTTCTTGCTGCAGTTGCACTACTCACCTGCTTAACAATGGCTAAACCTTTAGCAGGAGAAAGCAATTACCCAACTCTCGAAGACAGGCGCAGTCAACTTTTGCAATGGGCCGATCCGACTTATAAAAGACTCGATGATCATTTAATTAGAACCCCGTATTGGATACTTGGAGATACTGCAGTCAACGGATGTAAGGATAGCTACTCCAACTATATGGTCGATTTTAAAAATCATACGAAAGATGACCAGACTTTAGAAATTTTCGTATTGCCAGCTGTAGTTAGATATTTATATCAATTTGAAAGTTGTTTGTCGGCCCAAAATAAGGAAGTGCTTCGCGAATATGTAAGTAATGGTCTACCTTGCTGTCACTATAGGTACTTCGGACACGGAACTTTAAACACCGCGATAGTTCAGGCAACATCCTGGTATCTTCTTGCTCAATTTTTTAAGGAAGGGACTTGGGTACATTACAGTAATAGCGAGTATAGTAGTGATCAAATTATGGATACTATCTATGCTAATTTAGTAAATCGCTTTAAATCTCATATTGAATACGGTCACTTTGAAATGGCCTCCCCAAACTATGGTTCAGTAAATTTTTTCGCGTTAATTAATTTAGTCGATTTTTCAAATAGCGCTGAACTCAAGACTCTAGCAATTGGAGAGGCAAACAAAACAATTCAATATCTAAATGATAATTCCTTTAAAGGCAAGCTTATACCACCACTCACTCGACAAACATCTAATGAGCTCAATGGTTCAATTTCAAAAGCAGGGACCCTTAGTCGAGCGTTGGGTTTAGATAGGCAACTAATTTGGTACTATCTCGATCCAAGTTTAGACCTAACTGTAGAGGATTTTAGGAACCACAGATCACAAATGATATGGATATTATACGTTTTATCAGACTGGCTACCTGAAATATCCGAATATAATGATCCAGGCCAAGATGAAGTAGTTGCTGTCGATATACCTGGATTTTCCACCTGGGGTGAGGAAAATACGGTCGATATAGTAATTACTGGCAGAAAATTTATTGGTGAAAGTTACGCATTGTCGTCATCAAATATACGTTATACACCTTATTGGGCTACTGATGATGTAGTAGAGTTCGGTTTAGTAATTGATTCAGATAATCTGTTTAATCAAATTGATTGTACTCAACCATATTGGCGCAGCAACACATCTGCAGATATCGATAGTTCTGATAAAATACGCTGGTACGATAGAAGCTCTCCCTTTATGCAAACCCACTTAATCGACAAGCACAACATGTTGTTTATAGCGGATATCCCTGAAAAAGATCCGTTTACAGAGTATGAAACGCAATTCACGAAGACTCGCTCTTCTCATCTAAATCAGCTTAATCAATTTGTTCGCTGCAGAATACCTAAAGGCTTTGATGCTATAAATAAAGGTGAGCATGTCATTCTAGTACAAGAAGGTAAAACTTACATACAGATTGAGTCTTTAAGTCAGCCTTTTAGATACGAGAGTGACGATTATTATCAATACTTCATACTAGAAGGTGGTAAATCTGCAATGCATTTTTACGTGACAGATAAAGTTTCCTCAATGTCTGAATTAGCAAATCAAGCTAGTCAGAATAGTGCAAGTTATACTCCGGATAACAATCAAATTCTCTTTACTGCACCAGATCAATCCAATCAGGTAAAAATGACATTCAATAACGTCTTGTATCAGGATTCAGACTCGAACCTGGCAGAAAGAGAAATAATGTATGAATCCATACCACTCATAGAAGAGGTATCTCAGTAATGGACAAGGTATGATTGCTGCTAAATTTAAAACTACAAACTATGCCACATTGTTATTTCTGCACATAATTACTGCGTTTTATTATGTGCCGTTCTTTATTGATCTCAGTGTAAACGGGGCTTGGTCTAACCCCGTTCACTCTCACGGTCCATTGGTTCTCTTAATTTCTCTTTTTTTAGTCTTTCAAAAAAAACAAAAAATCATTGATTTAGATACTCAGATAAGCCATCCAACACCGGGAATTTTATTTTTTCTAGGTGCTTTTGTTTTGTACGTGATAGGTGGATTTACCGACATAATCCACTTTAAACTACTGAGTTTTATAAGTATTTTTTGTGGTGTTTACACTTACACCTTCGGTTGGGCTGTTCTTAAAACACTGGCTTTTCCGATTTTCTTTATGTTTTTTATGATCCCTATCCCAGCGGTAGTTATAGATCCGCTTTCAAGCTTTCTCAAGTTGTTAGTGAGCGACGTGGCGGTTGATATTTTGTATTTCTTTGACTATCCGGTAGCGCAAAATGGCATTGTTATTCTAGTTGGGAGTTATAAGTTATTTGTGGCTGATGCCTGTTCCGGTATGCGTACTTTATTGATGCTGGAAACGCTGGGGATTTTGTACCTCTACCTGGTTCGCCATCCTTCCTATATAAGAACAGTCGGGTTAGCTATTTTAATCGTCCCTATCTCTATTACCTCCAATATCCTACGGGTAATTTCCCTGATATTGATTACCTATTATCTCGGAGACGCCGCAGGACAAGGCTTTATGCACGATTTTGCATCACTAGCCCTATTCTTATTTGGTTTTGTTTTGATGATTAGTACGGACTCATTACTGCGGTTAATTCCGCAATCGAATCGTAAGGCTGATAAAAATGAATAGGATGTCAGTAAAGCAAATCAGCGCTCTGGTAGTTATGGTGTTGTTGTTATCATCGCAGTTTCTGGTGGCAGAATGGGTAATCCCACAAAAGGAATGGTATCGTTACATTGGCGAACCCGATTACGAAGCCCTTATGCCGGATCAGTTTGGTGACTGGGTTCGACTTAACGATGACTATACTCGGGTTACCGTTAGCCCAGAAATAGAACAAAGGGTTAATGAACTCTACACTTCAACTGTGACCCGCATTTACCAAAATGATAAAACACAAAATGTGATTATGGTATCCCTTGCTTATGGTAGCGACCAGATGTTTCCTAATCAGGTACATCGGCCAGACGCCTGCTACCCCGCTCAAGGGTTTAAGATTACCGATAAAAGCTCTGGGGCGCTTGCATATGAAAGTTCGCAATTACCCGTGAGTAAGTTAGTCGCCAAACGACAATTCAGAACCGAAAACGTGATGTACTGGATAAGGTTGGGTAATGGCGTTGTGAATTCTACCATGGATCTGCATTATAATCGTATTTACCTTGCCGCCCATGGTTACAGAGCAGATGGTTTATTATTCAGAGTCTCAGAAATTTCAAATGACACAACAACCTCCTTCGACATACAATCTAATTTTGTCGATGACTTTTTAGACTCTCTTAGTGTTGAAGACCGCAAATATTTTATCGGCGGCTTTTGGCAATAACATTTAATTGATAGGGAAATCGGATGAATGTCTTGCACGTAATTAGCTCATTAAAGCTAGAGCAAGGTGGCCCGGCACAGGGCGTTAGAAACATCACGTCATATTACGCAGAACTTGGTGTTACAGCCACTGTGTTATCCATGGACGAACCAGAAGACGATTTAGGCTCGGTTGACCACCTGAAGGTAGTTACTATTGGCAAAGGCAAAGGCACGTTTTCATATCACCCCAACCTGGTGAAACAAATTAAACATATCGCTAATCAGTTTGATGCCGTAATTGTTCATGGGTTATGGCAATACCACGGCCATGCAGTGCGTGCCGCGCTAAAACATACTAACGTCCCCTATTATGTCTTTCCTCACGGCATGTTAGATCCATATTTCAAGCAAGAGTATCCAATAAAACACTTAAAAAAGTACCTTTATTGGTTTGTAACACAATATGCCGTATTACGAGACGCTAAAGCTGTACTCTTCACCTGTGAAGAAGAAAAGCGTTTAGCAGCCTTTTCCTTTAAACCGTACCATGTCACAGCTGAAGTCGTTAATTATGGAACTACCATTCCGCCCATAGGTAAACAAACCGGCGCAGACCAGTTTTACGCTGAATATCCAGAGTTGGAGAACAAACGCATTTTTCTTTTCTTAAGCCGCATCCATGAGAAAAAAGGCTGCGACCTATTAATTCAGGCCTTCGCCAAGGCATTAGAATCAAATAAAGATATTCACCTGGTAATGGCAGGCCCCGATCAGACAGGCTGGAAGGCACAATTAATAGCCTTGGCCCAATCATTCAATGCAGAAGCGCATATCACCTGGACAGGCATGCTTAAAGGTGAACTCAAATGGGCCGCAATGAAAGCAGCCGAAGTATTTATTCTCCCATCTCACCAAGAAAACTTCGGTATTTCTGTTGCAGAGTCATTAGCCTTAGGAACACCGGTGTTGATCTCCGATAAGGTAAACATATGGCGAGAAATAGTAGAAATTAAAGCGGGGCTGGTTGGAGAAGACACTCTGCAAGGAACCGAAAAATTAATTTCTCAATGGTTAGCATTACAGCCAGAAGAGCGAGAAATGTACCAACAACAGGCACTGAGTTGTTTTGAGCAAAAATTCAATATTAAGCAAGCTTCAAAAAACCTTGTAGCGCGAATTAGAAGTGATATCGCCAATGATTAAGCAAGGAGTAAACCCGTATACTGAGGCCAGCTTCACTTTTAGAAATCGAATAGCAAGAGGTCTTTGGGGCATTGTTTACACGGTGTTCATTAAGTATAGCCCCCGCCCTATGCACAAATACAGGGTATTTGTAATCAGCTTATTTGGCGCAAAATTAGGTAAAAATTGCCACATTTACCCAAGTGCAAAAATCTGGGCACCATGGAATCTGATAATGGAAGATGATACTTGCATAGCTAATGAAGCAAACATTTATAACATGGCAGTTATCACTATAAGAAAAAGGGCTATCGTGTCACAAGGTGCCCATTTATGTGCCGGCACGCACGATTACAGAGACAAAAATTTTCAACTATACGCTTTACCAATAACCATTGAAGCAGAAGTCTGGCTTTGCACCGAATGCTTCATAGGACCGGGCGTAATAGTTGGCGAAGGCACTGTTATAGGTGCTCGTGCTGTAGTGACAAAGAACACAGAAAAATGGATGGTCTATACAGGCAATCCCGCAAAAGCTATTAAGAAACGCATTATTAAGAATGAAGTAGGATAGGTTTGTATGACTTCAATAACCGTGCAGATACTCACGTACAATGAAGAACAGCACATTGAACGAGCTATAAATTCAGTTAAATCTTTCGCTTCACAGGTAGTAGTAATTGACTCTTTCTCTACCGATAAAACAGTGGAACTAGCTCAATCTATGGGCGCAATAGTCCTGCAAAACGTATGGCAGAACAATCACGCTCGCCAGTTTAATTGGGGTTTAGATAATGCCCCTATAACGGGTGAATGGATAATGCGATTAGACGCCGATGAATATGTGACTCCAGAACTCGCTGAAGAAATAAAAAATAGATTTAATCAGATAGAACCAAACGTCAATGGTATTTATATGCGGCGCAGAATCCACTTTTTAGGTAAGTGGATGAAACATGGCGCTACCTATCCCATGTGGATATTGCGACTATGGCGAACAAGCTACGGCAGATGCGAAAACCGTTGGATGGACGAACATATCGTACTTTCAAGTGGAGAAACTACACGTTTTGACCACGACTTTGTTGATGACAATTTGAATTCATTGACATGGTGGACAACAAAGCACAATCAGTATGCCAGTAGAGAGGCAGCGGACTTATTAAACCTTAAATACAATTTTATGGCCTCTGATATACGAGTCGAACATGACAAAGAACAAGCCATGCTTAAGCGTTGGTTAAAAGAGAATGTGTATTCAAAAATGCCATTGTTTATCAGGCCCTTTTTTTACTTTTTCTATCGGTACTTTATTCGGCTGGGCTTTGTGGATGGTTGGAGAGGATTACAGTGGAATTTCTTACAAGGGCTGTGGTATCGTTTTTTAGTCGATGCCAAAGTATATGAAGTAGAGAGCAAAATCAGAGAAAAGAGGGATAAGTGTTCAGCAGTTGAAGCCATAATCACTGGTGAGTGGGGTCTAAGACCACCGGGGACGAACTGAAATTGAAAATACTATTAATTTCTACAAACTTTTCTCCTGAACTTACAGGGATAGGTAAATATTCTGGAGAAATGGCCCAATGGCTTGCCGATAATGGCAATAAGGTTAAAGTGATTTGCTCACCGCCCTACTATCCAGAATGGAAAATCAATAAAGATTACTCGTCTTGGCGATATACTAAAGAAACAAATGGAAGCTTAACGGTATTACGCTGTCCTATTTGGGTACCCAGAAAAGTCACAGGTATCAAAAGAATAATACATTTAGCCTCGTTTGCTTTATCAAGCTTTCCAGTTGTAATTAAACAGGTTTTTTGGAAACCAGAAGTCGTTATTTGTATCGAACCGCCTATTTTTAACAGCTTTGGCGCACTCTTTTCCAGCAAACTAAGTGGCGCAAAATCGATTCTTCACATTCAGGATTTTGAGATAGATGCGGCCTTTGATTTGGGCATAATTACATCAAAAAGGCTAAAGAACTACATTTACAAATTTGAGAGATTTTTACTGGAGCGATTCACTAGAGTCTCAACAATCTCTGAGTCTATGAAGAAGTTGTTAACTAAAAAAGGCGTTTCCGCTGAGCGCCAACTGCTATTTCCAAACTGGGTTGATACCGCTTTTATAACTCCTTACCAAACTTCAACATACCGTACCAAACTTTCTATAGCTGAGAATAAAATAGTCGCATTGTATTCAGGCAATATGGGAGAAAAACAAGGACTTGAAATTATTATTAAAGCCGCAGAGGCGCTTACCGATATCACATTCGTTATGTGTGGTTCAGGTTCTGCATTAACGCGACTTAGAAAACAAGCGGCTCACCTCAACAACATTATATGGTTACCATTGCAGCCATACGAAAATCTATGTGATTTTCTAAACTTGGCCGATATTCATTTGCTTCCCCAACAGTCTGGCGCAGCTGATCTTGTGATGCCTTCAAAGCTAACGGGAATGCTATCTTCAGGTAAGGCTATTATCGCTACTGCTGATGAAGGCACCGAAATTCACTCAGTACTACAGTCCAGAGGCTTAACGGTAAGGCCCGAAGATACCTTAGGCTTCATCAATGCAATTCAATATTTTGCAGACCATCCAGACGAACGCGTCAACTGTGGTGCCAACGCAAGAAAATATGCTGAATCACATTTAAATTATAAAGCGATTATGAACAACTTCTTTAACGAACTTAAAAAGTTGGCGACGGAGTAATAACAAAATGATGTTCAAACATAAAAAGGCCACCTCAAAAAAACGTGAGTTAATTTTGTCAGTGTAATCCGCTACTACCATGAGTGTCTAATGAAAATTGTCTTGTTTACACATCCCTCGTTTATGAAAAGTAAAAGCATGCCGAGATTCGCAGCCATGCTTGAAAGTGGTTATACATCACTTGGATATACCGTTGATACGCTTTCCCCATCACCATATTTTTATAGATTCAGCAGATGGCTCCCGAAGGCAGCCAAATGGCTTGGATACCTGGACCAATACCTTTTATTTCCGCTAAAAGTAAAAGCAAGGTTAATGTTCAATACTCCTTCTAATACTGTATTTGTCTTCTGTGATCAGGCACTAGGTCCTTGGGTACCATTAGTATCGAAACATCCTCATGTCATCCATGTACATGACTTATTAGCACTTAAATCAGCACTTGGTCGAGAACAAATAAACAAAACAGGTTGGTCAGGGAAAATCTACCAGCGCTACATAAGACGAGGATTTGAAAAAGGAAAATATTTTATCTCTATATCTAACAAAACAAAGGCTGATTTAGAGGATTTATCAGACATAAATCCAACAATATCGGAAGTGGTTTTCAACGGCCTAAACTATCCTTACACTAGGATGAGTGAAGAATTAATCCATGAAAAATTTATTCAGGGAAATCTGAATTTAAATTATAAGGGCTATCTTTTTAACATTGGCGGAAACCAATGGTATAAAAATCGTACAGGATTACTTCATCTCTATAAGCACTATATTGGGAAATGCGAGGAACCACTATGCCTGGTTATTGTTGGACCAGCAGCAAACGAAAAAGAGCAAAAAATACTCGAAGAAATTACTTTAACCAATAAAGCAGCTAATGTACTGTTTTTAAAAGATATAGATAATATATTGTTAAATGCACTGTATTCTGGCGCAAAATGCTTAATATTCCCGAGTCATGAAGAGGGCTTTGGTTGGCCTATTATAGAAGCACAAGCTGCGGGGACTTGCGTACTTACCACTAACTCTGCACCTATGAATGAAATCGCAGGTGAACACAGCATACTATTTTCCCCCACAGAACATTTTAGAGATGGAAAAATTGATGACTGGGCGAGAATAAACAGTGAAAAGTTATCAATATTCCTAGATCTACCTTCAACAGAGATTAGCGAGCTTGAAACTAAGAGTGTCAAATGGGCAGATCACTTTGATGAGGAGAATACATTGAATAAATACATATCTATTTATAAAAAAGCATTATAGTGGTAAGGTCAGGGTAGAGCATGAACGCTCAAATATTGTGCCACGGAAACAAAAACGTGCACATGGTAGTGTCATTATTTTTCGTCCAGTTGTAATGTCTCTTGTTAACTCAACTGGTCAATTAACGCTCGTGATCTTACCCTGCTCCCTTTAGTTAAAAACATATCGAGAAGCCTTAAGTGTATATAAAAAACCTTAATTTTTTACTTGAAAATGGTTTGCATAACTCTTACAGGACTAAAGTAATCAACCTTCAAAAAGCTCACTTTCCAATGAGTTGAAATCCTCTCAATCTTAATACATATAACAATATAAACTGCCATCATTAAAAGCTGATAAACTAGGTCTATCGCTAAGCTTTGAAAGTATAAAAGTATGGGATAATGCAGAGCATATATGGCGTAACTTCCTTCTCCTATATTAAAGAAAGCTTTATTAATAAAGCCACCGACAATGTTAAAATTAAATCTTGAAAAAACAATTACTCCAAAGTAAAAAATAGAACCTATACACATTCCTTTACCAATAACCTGGAGACTGTCTGACGGAATTATATCTCTCAAAAATAAAAGCGAAATACCCAAAATACCGTTTACTAGGAAGAAAATATGGTGAGTCTTTCCGCCAGTAAAAAACTTTGAAATAACATAACCTTGATACCAAATCAAAAAACTAACGTAAAAGATTAGATAAGGTATGAAAATCACTTTTTTATTGAAAACGATGCAAAACAAGGCTACGATTAACATCGCTGAGTACTTTGTATAAATGCTATAATCAGAAAAGTGTTTTCTGCTTAATATAAAAAGTATAGGGAACAACAAATAAAAAAACATTTCAAAGGCTAAAGACCATAATGGACCGTTTAACCCATAGGGTACAAACCAAGACTGTGGAATTGATGAACTGGTTTGCAGAAAGAAAAAATTACCCAATAAATTTAACATGCTAAAGTCTTTAAGATGCCCTTGTCCCATAACTAAACCAAAGAATAATGCAACAATTAGACTTAACCAATATATTGGTAAAATTCTCTTAAAACGACGATAAAGGTACTGATTACATGACTCTGTAGAACTAACAGGTCTTTTAGACACTGTTAATCCAATCGAAATACCAGAAATTATGAAAAAGACCAACACTGCATCATGATTTCTTTCAGAAATAAATGCAGACAATGCAAACATCCAATCATTTAAATTTTCTTTAAACGCTAGAGTATTCAACTTGAAAATATGGTGAAACAGAACAACTAATGCGGCTATCCCACGAATACTATCTAAAATCTTAATTCTATTTTGTAGTTTAATTGCGGTCATTGTGATATAAAAAACATGTATTTGAAGCCGATTTTCCTTTCACTTAAAAAAGAGCCAATTTTATTAGCCATTAACTCGCCAAGCACTTTCAACCTTCCAATACAGAGCTCTCCCTTTTTTCCCAAAAGAACAATGGTTTTTGATAACTTCATGGTTTGAGATATTTGATCAACTTACAAAGCTTCAAAGCTTTGTTTTGCATCGATGCGTTAACTGATTTCCTCTGTTTTTTGACATTGAATCGTCATAATTTCTTCCCTGTTTCTTTACAGCATTTATGAGTTGTTGGTTTATGTCCGACTATCATCAAGCACATAAATACACTGTCTTTTATTGTCTTTATATTTTCACGGTACCGCATCCTGTTAGGAAGGTATGATTTCCATAATTACTTCATTAACGGGCTTGCTAAGATCAGCCCCCTTCATTCGGGGAGCGAGGTAGGTGTCGTTAAGTTACCTATTTTAGCTACTCCATTCTCCAATGAGAAGACAAATTCTACTCTACATCAATTCATTAGTTCTTTACCATGTCTTTCATCTATCATTGTGAAACATATGAGCTTAAATGTAGCCTTCGGTTCTATTTTTCAAAGATTAATGTTTGTATACTATCGTTTATCGTTTACTCAGACTGGATCATTAGATCGCGATTGCATTTATGATGACGTAGTATTAAAAATGAAACTTGGATGTTTCAAAGATGACGTTTACCTGTATTATTATATCGATTAAATAATCTTACCCAGATACTCCATTATGGAGATTCTTTTACCGCAAGTACTGCACAAATTACAATGAAGGGATTCACAGGTGCAAAGTAGTAATTCACAAAGTAAAGGCTTTCGAAGTGACATTAACGGTCTGAGGGCCTGGGCTGTCATTGCGGTCATTTTGTTTCATTTCACTCTTCTGGGACTACCAAGTGGTTTTATTGGAGTTGATGTCTTTTTTGTAATTTCTGGGTACCTGATGACTTTAATTGTATTCACAGGCCTTACCCAAAGGAATTTTAGTTTTATTCATTTTTACGCTGCACGCATTAGGCGGATAATGCCTGCATTGCTAGTAATCGTACTTACCCTATTGATTTTTGGCTGGTTCTTGTTGCCAACAACTGATTATAAAAGCCTGGCAACTGAATCAATGGCTAGTTTAAGTTTTGTTTCAAACGTTTATTTCTACCTGAGAACCGGTTACTTCGACACCGCCGCTCATGAAAAATGGTTATTACATACCTGGTCATTGGGAGTAGAGGCTCAGTTTTATATTTTATATCCGATCTTTTTAATTTTATTCTGGAAAATAAAGGCAACAACAAATGCTCTGATATGTAACGTTTTACTTCTATTTAGTTTTTCGATAGGTCTAAACCTATATTGGTCTGTCATAAATAGTAGTGCTGCATTTTATCTACTTCCCATGCGTTCCTGGGAGTTATTGGCAGGTGGATTAGTCTTTTTTGCTAATTTAAAACTTAAAACTTCAGACCGGCTTACAAAGCTTTTACATTATTCTGGTTGGTTGCTGTTACTGATTTCATTTATCGTTATAGACAACAGCTTTTCCTGGCCTAGTTACTGGGCTATCTTTCCTGTATTAGGGACAAGTTTAATAATATTCAGCAATCAACAAAACAGCTTATTGACGAACAATGTTCTTGCCCAATGGCTGGGGACTCGATCTTATTCACTTTATTTATGGCATTGGCCTTTTTCCGTATTTTTGTTCATGGCTGAAATCAACCATTCTTGGTTTTATGTAGCCATTTCTTTACTACTCTGCTTGTATTTCGCACACTTGACGTATTTGTACGTGGAAACACCGTCCAGAAAAAGGCTCGAGAATTTAAGTAATCTTCGCGAGTTAGTTACCTTATCGACGATCTTTGTGGTTTTTATTAGTTGTTTAGTCTTTATTCGAACTATAGAGTTCCAAAATAGATTACCAAAATCGGTAGAATTAGCTGCAGAGGCGCAATTCGACCGAAATCCAAGAATCAAGGAGTGCTTGGGTACAAAAGATATGGATAAAGTGCCATATTGTATCTACGGCGAAGATGACATAAATGCACTTATAGTCGGGGATTCTCATGCAAATGCAGTCGTAACTGGCTTATTTCAAGCTACAGAGGCAAGCGTACTCCAAATGACATTGAGGGGATGTCCGATGATATTAGGGGCAAAACGAGCACCATGGGCGTCCATACATTTGTCTCCTATTTGCAAAAATATGACAGGTCAGCTGTTGGATACAGCTCAGGAGTTTGATTTACCAGCCGACATTCCGGTCTTATATACAACTAGTACTTCAGTTTATTTATATGGGAAGTTCTCTCAGGGCGCTGATATCAATAGTTACAAACCTGAAATTTATTTTGGTGAGACTGTTATCAATAATCCTAGCGATCCGGTCTTTCAACAGAATTTCTCTAACGCTTATGTTGATACCATGTGCACCATTAGGCAAAAATACAGCAATTTTTATATTACTCGTCCAATACCGGAAATCGGTTTAGATGTACCGCGGATCTATAGTAGAAGATTAATATTTTCAAAAAGCAATCAAGAATTATATATCCCGCTTGATCAATACATGGCTCGCAATAAATTAGTTTGGGATGCACAAGACCGAGCAGCTGAACATTGTGGGGTTAAGATTCTTAACCCTATTCCATATCTGTGTGACACTGAGAAGTGCTATGGCACGAAAAATGGCAGCATACTCTATTTCGACGATGATCATTTAAGTGAAACCGGAAATAAACTACTTATTCCAATGTTTAAAGAAATTTTCGAGCCAAAAGAGTATTCAATCGTTATTGAGTAGAAAAGTCCGCATGAAATTAAACACGTAAGCGTCCGGTGAACCCACCTAGTCTTTAGCAAACTGCCATGGTAGCAGTAGCTGTGCATCGGCAACAGGCTGGCTCAGCAACTCAAGACTATTCATTACATACTCGAACATTAGCAAGGAATTATGCCAGCATGGTATCATTGGCATTTTCGATGATGTGGCTACCCATGTACTGCTGAACGAAATATGTACAGCAAAGATCAACACGCCCTAGTATATCTGAGATTTTTTTAATTAAGTTATCTCGTGCGATTGATTGTTTGGATAAGATCTTAGCAGGAATTATTTTTAGTCAGATATGAAATTGATCTATGGCGCGAACATTACCGGCGTTTTTCAAGGTAGTTGTCGCCTGAGCTGTTAAGCTGCTTCTTTTTTATTCTCCGGATTTAACTCCACGCTTCCGATCTTATCCCAGTTTCTGGCCTCACCAGACCAACGACTCGGATTCTTCACTTTTGCCTTGGCATATAACTCAGCGCGCTCTGCCAGTATCTGTTGGTCTTCTCCTTTGTGTCGCTGCTCCTGCATATTCTGGCCGATCATGAACACCTATTCTGGCCGATGGTGAACACTAATTCTGGCGCATCGTGAACACCTATTCTGGTCTGATGGTGAACAGTTTTGCCCTGACGCCAGAATCACTGTTCAC
>Ga0213830_1000265_pt1 | contig 54995 bp, 43 predicted proteins | sample SWATP11_FD_161661 | JGI IMG/M metagenome (GOLD analysis project Ga0213830, IMG submission 161661) | Coastal seawater microbial communities from Marineland, Florida, United States - SWA TP1 #1 | ecosystem: Environmental > Aquatic > Marine > Coastal | place: USA: Florida | collected 2016-08-06 | reverse complement strand
GTTGCGATCCTGCCACTCTGGCCAGAGACAGCAAACTCCTCATGTCATTAGGATATCAAATTGAAAAAATCGGCCTGATTGATATGTTTTCTCAAACAAAGCATATCGAAACTATGGTATTGTTTAGACGTTATACCAATTGAAATAATAAATTGACCAACTTAGAGCTCATTAGCAAGCTTAGAACAAACAAAATTATTTAAACATAGTCGCTCTATATTTCATTAATTTTGTGAAGTTATCAGCTTGCTAATGAGCTCCCAAAGGGCGAGTTTAAAAGGCTTATATGCTTACGTTTTGATTTTGACAAGGGAGTAACCATTCTCTGCAATCAATGCCTTTCCTCTAAGCCTTTTAACTCTCGCTAAGTGATCAATTAATTAATTCACTTGGTATTAGCAGGGTTATCTTGATAAATAATTTTGGTCAGAGTTAAAGCGTGTTTTAAGTAGGATACTTTCATGGTTTCGGTTCGAAAATCTCACCAGATGTCAGAAACAAATTTTGAGCACTGGCTCTCTTCCATGGAGCTTGATGATACCAAGCGTCAGGCGCTGGATACCTTATGGCAACAAGTCAGGGAAAAGTTTCCCGAACAGCCGGAATGTCAGACCAAGTCAATGGAAATGGTGGAAATACTGGCGGCGCTTAATTTGGACGGTGACTCCCTGTGTGCGGCGTTTTTAAGCCCGCTTTATGAGTACCGCTGCCTGGACATGGAATATATCGAAGAGCATTTTGGCAAGCAGGTCAGGTCATTGTGCAAAGGGGTGAGCCAGATGGAGGCGATTAAGGCACTCCAGCAAACTCAAACCAGCCAGGTGGCCGGGAACCAGATCGACAATATTCGCCGCATGCTGCTGGCCATGGTGGAAGATGTCAGGGCCGTTGTTATCAAGCTGGCCGAGCGGCTTTGCCATTTACGCCTGGTTAAAGATGGCGACGAAGAGACCCGGGTGCTGGCGGCGAAAGAAACCGCCAACATCTATGCGCCGCTGGCCAACCGCCTGGGCATAGGTCAGCTTAAATGGGAATTGGAAGATATTTCCTTTCGATACCTGCACCCGGACGTTTACAAGAAAATTGCCAAGCTACTGGATGAAAAGCGCATCGATCGCGAGCAATATATGGTGGATTTTGTTAACTACCTGGACGATCAGCTAAAAAAAGCCGGCATTAAAGGCACTGTCTACGGGCGGCCCAAGCATATCTACAGCATATGGAAAAAAATGCAGCAAAAGTCCCTCGACTTCGAGCAGCTGTTTGATGTCAGGGCAGTCCGTATCATAGTGGAAGAGCTGCAGGACTGTTATGGTGCCCTTGGCATAGTACATACCAGCTGGAAACACCTGCATAATGAATTTGATGACTATGTTGCCACTCCCAAGCCCAATGGTTACCAGTCCATTCATACCGTGGTGCTGGGCCCTCAGGGCAAGTCGGTGGAAGTTCAGATCAGAACCCAGCAAATGCATGATGACGCCGAGCTTGGCGTGGCGGCCCACTGGCGCTATAAAGAAGGCAGCGCCAGCGGCAAGACCAGTGGTTTTGACGAAAAGGTCAGCTGGCTAAGAAAAATCCTGCAATGGCAGGAGGACGTTACCGAGAGTGGCGAGTTGATTGAAGAGCTGCGCAGCCAGGTGTTTGAAGATCGCATTTATGTGTTTACCCCCAACGGGGATGTTATTGACCTGCCAGCGGGCTCTACGCCATTGGACTTTGCTTACTATATTCACTCTAACGTCGGTCACTGCTGCATTGGCGCCAAGGTTTTTGGCCGTATCGTGCCTTTTACCCATAAACTGCAAACCGGTGATCAGGTGGAAGTACTGACCAGCAAGACACCGAATCCGAGCAGGGACTGGTTAAACCCAAACCTGGGTTATATTCACTCGGCGCGCGCCCGGGCCAAGGTGCAGCACTTTTTCAAGTTGCAGGATAGGGACAAATATATTGCCCAGGGCAAGGAATTGCTTGAAGCTGAACTAAACCGCCATAAGCTTGAACATCTAGATATGGAAGCGGCCATCAAGCGCTTCAATGTCACCAACCTGGATGATCTGTATGCCGCTATTGGCTCAGGCAACGCCAGGCTACAGCAGGTGGTGAACTTCCTGCAGCAACAGGATGAAAAATCCAAGCCTTTGCCAGAAATAGATCCGCAAAGCCTGATCAGGCAGCCAAGCCAGTCTGCCAAAACGACAGCGGATAAGAATGGTATTACCGTCTCCGGAGTCGGTAACTTATTGACCCATATGGCCAAGTGCTGTCAGCCCGTGCCGGGTGATGATATTACCGGCTTTATTACCCAGGGGCGGGGCATTTCCGTTCACCGCAGAGACTGTGAACAACTGGCCAATTCGCTAAACCAGCAGCCCGAGCGTGGAGTTGAGGTACAGTGGGGGGTACAGGACAAGCAAAGCTACCAGGTAGGTGTTCAAATAACCGCCATGGATCGTCACGGTTTACTTCGCGATATCTCCACCATTATTGCCAATGAAAGGGTCAGCATCATAGGCATGGAAAGCCATACCGACAAAACCAACCAAAGCATGCGCATGATGGTACAAATGGAGATAGGCAATAGTGAAATGCTGACCAGAATCTTAGCCAAGCTTAGCCAGCTTGATGATGTTATTGATGCCAAGCGCATGTAGTGAGAGAGACAATGCTAAATAAAGATGCTTCCATGGAAAAATTACGTTGGATCATGGAAAAGTTGCGCGATCCGGAAAATGGTTGTCCCTGGGACATCAAGCAGGACTTTGCTTCCATTGTGCCTTACACCATAGAAGAGGCTTACGAAGTCGCCGATGCCATAGAAAGAGAGGACTTTTCCGAGCTTGAAAAGGAACTGGGAGACCTACTGTTTCAGGTGGTGTTTTACAGCCAGCTGGGCAAAGAAGAACAAAAATTTGATTTTGACAGCGTGGTAGCCGCCATTTGTGAAAAACTTATCCGTCGCCATCCGCACGTTTTTGCGGATTCTGATTTAAACACGGACGCCCAAATCAAGGCGAACTGGGAGAATGAAAAGGCCAGGGAGCGCCAGCAAAAATCCGGGCAGGAAAAGATCAGCATATTGGCGGATATTCCCAATACCTTGCCCGCCTTGTCTCAGGCGGCGAAGATTCAAAAGCGTTGTGCCCATGTCGGCTTTGATTGGCAGGATGTTAACGGTGTCTTTGAAAAGATAGTCGAGGAAGTGGCCGAGGTTAAACAGGAGTTGCATGGCGATCAAGATGCCCTGGCAGAAGAGCTGGGTGATTTATTGTTTGCCGTGGTGAACCTCTGCCGTCATGCCAGGCAGGATCCCGAAGCCCTGTTGCGTCAGGCCAATAAGAAATTTACCAAAAGGTTTCAGGGAGTGGAGCAAATGGTGGAAGCGTCGCACAAGCCCTTTGATGAGCATAATCTTAATACCCTGGATGAATACTGGCGACGGGTCAAGGCGATGGAAAAGTAGACTCGCTGTTAAGGCCGGATCACTATGTCTGGTTGAGTATCTATTTCACCATCATCTGAAATCGTTGTGCTTTGGCCATCCCTGATCAGTACCGCTAGGCTACCTGAACTCGAACTCCTGACAAAGGCCAGGTCATAACCGTATTTGGATAAGTTACTGGCGGAAAACTTTTGTGCCAGTGTCAGCTTGTCCCACCATGCCTGCTGCTCTGCATCCAGGTGTCTTCTTTCGATCAATGGATCCCGATTTGTTACTGCCATGGCCCTTACCCAAGCTCATTAAAAGTGACTCTAGTTAAAGATATCACACAGCATAAAGCATTCCTATTTGTTAATTATATTTTCAATCAACAAGATACGGAGATGTTTGCTGGTGTATTGGTGCCAGGTTAGCAAGATTGTAAAAAACACTGACAATTGTAGGGCTATTGTCTGCCATAAAAGAAATAATAGGCCGGTCGGGTTAAAAATTCACATTGAAGTAAATAACTTGTAGTAAGATAAATTCCAACAATCCTTTGAGTACAGGGACAAAATCATGAGTCAATTGCCTCAATTAGAAGACTGCAAAATATCAGTAGAAAACAAAATCGTTACCCTAACCTTTAATCGCCATGATGTCAGAAATGCCCTGACCGGCACGGCGATAGCGAACGATATAGTGGCGACGGTTGAGTGGATCAATAAAACCGAATCGGTTGCCGTGCTTATTATTACCGGTGAAGGTTCGGCATTTTCATCTGGCGGCAATATCAAGGATATGGCGCAGCGGGGTGGTGACTTTGCCGGTGATGTTCAGGAGCTTGAGCAAAGGTATCGCCAGGGCATACAGCGAATTCCGCTGGCGTTACATAAGCTGGAAGTCCCAGTGATCGCTGCCGTTAATGGCCCGGCAATAGGCGCAGGTTTTGATATTGCCAATATGTGTGATATTCGCATTGCTTCAAACAAGGCAAAGTTTGGAGAGACCTTTGTTAACCTTGGAATCATTCCCGGCGATGGCGGTGCCTGGTTTATGCAACGCCTGATAGGTTATCAACAGGCGGCCGAGCTGACCTTTACCGGACGGGTAATCGGTGCCGATGAGGCAAAAGACATGGGGCTGGTGCTGGATGTAGTGGAAGCGGGCGCCTTAATGAATCGCACTATGTTGCTGGCTAATGAAATGGCCGGTAAGCCGACCGCATCTTTACGCCTGACCAAGCGATTAATGAAACTGGCTCAGCGAACCGAGCTGCCTGATTTTCTCGATATTTGCGCCGTATTTCAGGGTATGTGCCATAACAATCCTGAGCATCTGGTCGCGGTAAACCAGATGCTGGAAAAAATGGCTAAGTAGCCAAGTCGTATTGAGTTTTTGAGTTAAAATATTGGCGATAGCTCCTGCTGTTGTGCCATGGCGGCTTTAAAGCCGGGACGCTCGCTAAGGCGTTTAAGGTAAGCGCTTGTCCCGGGCCCGAATTTTTCATCCAGGCCTATGGCCTGTGCCAGGTGCAGTGCATAACCGACGCAGATATCGGCAATGGTGAACCTATCTGCACACAGGTAGTCACCATGTTCAAGTGCGGCTTCCACGGCCCTCAGGCGGGAGTAGAACCACTTTTTATAGTCATCCACGATTTGCGGCTGCCTTCTCTCTTCCGGCTCATACCTTTGGTATCTCAGCACCAAGGTCTGTGGAAAGGTCAGGGTGGCATCACTGCGCTGCAGCCAGTTAAGGTAATCACCATAATGGGCATGGTCTACATTCACCGCCAGCTCGCTCGGGCCATATTTGTCCACCAGATACTGGCAAATCGCTGTTGATTCCGTCATCACCAGCTCGTTATCGACAAAGGTCGGTACCGTGCCCAGCGGGTTAATTTCCAAGTAACCTTGCTGTTTGAACCTTGGCGGGAAGGGCATATTCACCAAATCATAGTCTAAGCCCAATTCCTCCAGTGTCCAAAGTGGCCTGAGTGAGCGGGCATCGCGGCAGTGGTATAACTTCATTTTTTGTATTTAGGCAATTGATTTGAAACTAGACTCTAACATGTATTGTGGGAGGTACATACCTTAGAGCGGATGGAAACAAAAAAGGCCTATTTTACCTGAGATAAAATAGGCCTTTAATATCTTTACAAATAAGCTTACTGGGTTATTTCTGCATTGTGGTAAACGTTTTGTACGTCTTCACAGTCTTCCAGCATGCCAATAAACTTCTCAAAGTTGGCGATATCGTCTTCACCCGTGATCTCTGTGTAGGTTTGCGGAACCCAGGTGATCTCTTCTACTTCCAGGTCGAATTCTGGCATGGTATCGGCAAATGCCGTCTTGATCTTAAAGAACTCGGTATGCGGGGCATAGACTGTGATGATGCCGTCTTCAAGTTCGACATCGGTAACGTCAATGTCTTCCATCATCAGGTTTTCCAGCACCATTTCATCGTCTTCACCCTTAAAGGCAAACACCGCCTGGTGATTGAACATATGAGAGACGGTACCGGTAGAGCCAATCTTGGAATTGGTTTTGGTAAAACATTGGCGCACGTCTTTAATGGTGCGGTTGCCGTTGTCCGTCAAACAGTCAATGATCACCATGCAGTTGCCCGGACCAAAGCCTTCATAACGGGCTTCGGCATAGTCTTCTCCGCCCGTGCCCTTGGCTTTTTCTATTGCCTTTTCGATAACATGGGTTGGTACCTGATCTTTCTTGGCTTTTTCTATGGTACGGCGCAGCGTTAGGTTACCATCAGGGTCGACACCACCATTTTTGGCAATAACATAGATTTCTTTACCGTATTTTGAATAAAGTTTAGTTTTTTGGCCTGCCGTTTTGGCCATGGATAATTTGCGGTTTTGGTAAGCTCTGCCCATCTTGAATCCGTCTAATGTTCTACTAAAAATTAACTGGTCTAGATTCTACCAGTGTCTATATACCCAAACAACTTCAAAATGCGAGTTTCAGAGCGTCTGGGGCATTTCAATTCTAGGCGCAGCAGCGAAGGAATGGCATCCCCTTTCAAGCAGATGTAACAACGAAGTGGAATGTACCAGGCGCTCCCGCAGGGCGATTTTAAAAACACTTTATGTTTCACCAAATGGCCTCGACGTAGAACAACTATGCCTTCATCCATTTGGCTGGCCTAAATTGTTTTTAATTTTCGCTGAATCCGGCATTTTGAAGTAGTTTGGGTATATACAATTGACCAGTCATCAACTAGATCTTGCGCAATAAAATGAACAACAAAGGCTAAAATATCTCGCTATTTTGTTGGCAATTGATAATGTTTCGCTTGTTATCAAGCTCAAATACCAGGTCCATTGTTTCGGGCAGGCTGGCCAGACAATGTTCCGTCAGGCGTTGAAAGTGCAGAATAAAGTTTCTTATCTCGCTATTACTCATAACGTTAGTTTGATCGGACTTTACGAGTTTGGCCCTAAGTTTTTCTTCCTGTTCCTGTCGCCAACTGTAAACGCAATCAAAGGAAGGGGCCTTGAGCATCAGCCAGGTATCCATCAGTAGGTATAAAGGCAGGTATTTTTGTTTTAGCTGCTGGTTAATGTGTTGGCGCCAGGTTTGGTCTGGATCCTTATTGGCTTCCAGGGTGTTTACCGGTATTTGTAACGCCTTTGATGATTGTGCCGGCACCCCCCAGCACCAGCCCTCCATAATGACAATATCCGGAACTTGCTCTATTTGGGGCCACTCTTCTTTGGGATAGGGGTTGTCGGTGGACTTATCAAACCTTGGCAGCTGGAAGCCGACTTGCCTGTTCTTAAGCTGCATCAGGACTCGTTTGATTTGCTCTGTGTTATGGGTGCCTGGCACGCCCCTGCTGGCGAACAAGGGGTGCACCTTATCGGATACTTGCTTGCGCTCTTCCTGACTAAGGTAAAAGTCATCCAGAGACAGGCTAACCGCTCTTAATCCGTATCCATGGATAAGTCTAGTCGCAAGGTAGTCTGCCAGGGTCGACTTGCCTGAGCCCTGGCAACCATTGATGCCAATAAACAAAGGCTTATTTTCGGCAGTATTTTTGTGCTTGGCGAGATAAGTGAGCAGAGGATCAAACCAGTACTCTGCCTGTGACAGGTAATCCGGCGTAAGCCGGTGTTTGGATAAAAACTCCTTAAGATAATCAAGCATAACAGCAAGTTTGCTCTAGGCTATCAAAGCAGTGGCTAGGAAACCGAGGCATTGACGACTTCCAGTTTACCATCGCGCTTCATTACATGGATAAAAGCCAGGTATTCATCGTCAGACTTGCTATACCACTGCTTCCAAAATACCCTGACATCTTTCTTTTTCTTGAATATGCCGACCAGGACTCTGTCGGTGAAAACCCCCAACCTCTCCTGGTATTCCTGGCACTGCTGGTCAAAGTTCTCTTTGGTGACTATGGCCTTCATATTATCACTAAAGTCTCTGATATGCCTGGCATGATCTCTCTCTGTCGATGCCTGCATCAGGTTATCCATCATGGGAGAGACGATGGCCATGATTTCCTCGTCTGTCATTGCTAACCAGTTCATAGCTATTCCATAGTTAGTTCAGCACTTGGCGTAGAGCTTTCTAATATATTGCTGATTGATGGCCAGGTCGACTGCTTCTTGTGATTATCCGGGTTAGTCAAAATTATTTAGCACCCATGAAGAGAGCAGGGATTTATCCTTGGGAAAGCCGAGGGAATAAATAAAGCGGTTTTCACTGTCTTCAAATATTGACTTGGCAACCCCTAGCAAGATAAAGCCTTCTTCCAGTAGGTGATCGGCATCACTGGCACTTTCCGTTTCAATGATTTTGGTGATCTTTAATAGTATTTCATCGGCTGAGTTTATCGCGTCCATCTGGCCTCCTTGAGCAGACTGGGTGACAAAATTGGCATTGTTATTGATAAATACTAGTTGAAAATTTAGTTTGCACCCAAAACAAGTTGTTAATTATTAAGAAATTTGTATCACTTTTCTGGCCATGTCCGGCTATTTGAACCAAACCTTGCCACCGATAATTTTATAGGCGGGCACACCTCGGATAACGGTTTCACGGGCAAATTCGCTATTGCAATTAGGGCAGGTGCAGGCCTTGAGGGTAAGATCCTGGCTGATTCTTTCTTTGAAGCATTTTACCAGAGCCCCTTTACCGCCTTTCCTGTATTTAAAGAGTTGTGCATTACAGCGTTTACAGTAAATATCGACAGTTTTGCTCGGGCCTTTCTTATTGGGTTTTGCCATTAAGCCGCTCTATGTTTAATTCTGTCAGTGTTTTGGCAATGTCCTTGGCAGCCGTTGCCGGAGAGATATCTTCATCAATATATAAAATACGTCCCTGTTTGGAGACATAGAAGGTCACCCTGCTGGCGACGCGAAAGAAATTTAAGACGTCATAGGCCTTGGCCGCTGCCTTAGTTGGATCGCTTAGCATGGGAAAGTCGGCCTTGGTTTTTCGGGCAAAGTCTCTGTTGTCATCCAGGGGATCGACGCTGGCCATCACATAGCTGACATTAAACTGGCGGATCAAGTGGCCGTCTTCTACCAGCGACTTGCATTCTATGGTGCAGCCACGGGTATTGGCCATTGGGTACCAGGCGATAACCACTGCCTGTTTGCCATTAAAGTCGCTGAGTTGGTAATATTCGCCGTTGGTGGCCTGCAGCCTGAAATCTGGGGCCATATCGCCAATTTTAAGATCTGTCGCCAGGGTTATTGAAGAAAACAGACAACAAATAAAAGCATATAAACGGATCATGGGTGTTCAATCGGGTGGCCAATAATGTGATAAGCTTGATTCTAACATACTTTTATTGAGCCCGATGAAGGAGGTTTACCCCACTTTTTCCACCCGATAATCCATGGGGCTGGAGATGGAGACCCGGTTTCTGCCATTTTCCTTCGACTGGTAAAGCGCCTCGTCGGCTCGACTGATCAGCTGTTTGAGCTTGCCGTCCTTGCTTGTAAATTCTGCTACTCCTATGCTGACCGTGACCTTATGGACAATACCGCCATGGTTAAACAGGTGTGAAGCGATCTTTTTACGAATTTTTTCTGCCACCTTAATGGCATCGAAGGAGCTGGTTTCCGGCAAAAGAACGGCAAACTCTTCGCCACCATAACGACTGATAATATCGTTCACCCTCAGCTGGTTTCTTAACAGGTGTGCGACATCAATCAGGACAATATCGCCAAAGGGGTGGCCAAAGCTGTCGTTGATCTGTTTAAAATGATCTATATCTATCATTAAGCAGCTTAATGGCCTTTTATAGCGTAATGCGTCGGCGATAAAGTAAGCGCCTTTTTCATGTAAGTGTCTTTGATTATAGAGACCCGTCATTTCGTCACGAATGGAAAGCTCATATAACTGGCCATTTTTATTGACCAATTCGGCATGCATATTTTTCACTTCCCGGGTCATATGAACAAATTTCTTTGCCAGCAAACCGAACTCGTCTTTGGATCTGATATTTTCAATTTCGATATCAAATTTTCCGGTAGAAACAGCGTCAATACATTTCATCAGTTTTTCCAACGGCATAACAAAGATATAGGCCAATAGCCAGGATACCAGCAGCACGGCCATAATGGTGAATACCAGCAAGAGGTAAGACTCGATTTTGAGTTTTTCAATGTGTTTAAAGGCATCGGTTATCTCTTTTTCCGCCAGTAGCAGAAATTTAAAATCGTCTATCTCGATGATACTGGAGACACCGACAACGGGTATTCCCAGGTGGTTATCCCAAATGCCGCTGGTGTGGCGGTTATGCTGTTTGGCAAAGTCGACTGGATAGGAGTCGATCTTTATCTGTGACTCCTGAACCAGGTTTTTGGTCGAGCTGGTAACCATATAGCCTTGCTGGTTAACCAGGTAAATGGACTCCGAACTAGACAGTTGACGATAATTGGTGCGAGCCCCCAGCTCCACCACCAGCTGGCCGGAAAACAGCTTCTTCAGTTTATCCATACGGTAGTGATTCACCAGGACGCCTATGGGAATAGCATTTTTTTCATTTGCCTTAAGCGGTACGGCGATGGCACCGGAAAGCTGTTTGTTACTGTTATAGTCGACATCGGAGACATAAATGTTTTGGATGCCCTTTTGAAAAAAGGCCCGGTTGGACTGTAACATGCCAATGCGTTCGGGTTTTGTTGACGCCACTATGGTGCCCTGGGCATCAAGTATGTCGATAAAGAGCAAATCATCTTGTATCGGCAGCTTGTTTTGTTGTAAATGCTTAACCAGGGCATCAATCATACTTGCATCTGAAGCCTGTTTTTTGACAGCATTTTTAATAAAACCGTCGGACGCAAAGTCTCTGGCATTGGTCTTCAGGGTTTCAATGTATAGGTAGACTTCTCCCGCCTTATATTCGGCACTCATATTGAGCCCTGAAAGGGTACTGTCCTTCAAGGCCTTTTCCGCACTTAAAAATGATTTCCAATTAAGGATCAGCAAGGGTAAAAGGGCGACAACAAAGAGCACCAGGGTCAGCTTGGTCCTGATGGAAAATCCTTGTATTTTTCTTTGCTCCGACATTATCCGTTAACCTGAAATTGGGCAATCATCTTGTCCATGTCTCCGGCAAGGCTACCTGCCTGGTTGGCGGCAATGGTAGTTTCACGTGAATTGGCTAATATGTTTTCTCCCGCCGAGTTGATGTTGACTATATTCCGGTTAACTTCCACAGTGGCAATATTTTGTTGCTCTGAAGCAACGGCAATTTGACTGTTGATGGTGCGTATTTCCTTGACGGTTGAGGCGATTGCCGATAAGGAGGTACTGGCACTTGTTGCCACTTGCAGGCAATTTTGTGTTTGATGGTGGCTGTTATTCATCATGGTCACCGCACTGGCGGCACCTGCTTTTAGCCGCTCCAGCATGGCCCTTATTTCTTCTGTTGATTCCTGTGTCCGGGCGGCCAGGGTTCTAACTTCATCGGCAACCACGGCAAAGCCTCGACCTTGCTCTCCGGCCCTGGCAGCCTCAATTGCGGCATTAAGGGCAAGCAGATTGGTTTGCTCGGCAATGGAGCTGATCACGGCGACAATATCGTCAACACTTTCGGTTTCCTGTCCTAATTGGTTAATGGTTTGTGTGGCAGATTCTATATTGACGGCTAAGGCGTCTATGCTTTCCACCGTTTTATTGACCGCAACACGGCCGTTAGCCGAAGCCTGATCGGCTTTTTCCGCTGAACTGGAGGCCTGGACAGAGTTCTGCGCCACCTCCTTGATGGCTTGGCTGATCTGCTCCATGGCAGAGACGACCTGCTCGGTTTCATACTGCTGCTGCTCCATGGAATGATTGGTTTTTTCCGTGGCACCTTTTAGCTGGGTGGCGGCAGAAGAGAGCTCAAAACCTGACAGGCCTATCTCCTTGATCAGGTTTCTCAGGCTTGCCGTCATTTCATTTAAGGCAGAAATTAGCAGGGAAGTCTCGTTCTTGCCCTTTGCCTTGATTGGAGGTGAGGTAAGCTTGCCACCGGCGATTTCCTTGGCGCGTGTCACCACCATTTCAATAGGGCCGGTAATCGACCTGCTGAGTAAAAATGAGACTAAGGCGCCGATAACGAGGGTAGCGATTGTGCCTATCAACAAGGTTAGAGTCAGCTGTTTGTTTTTGGCTATTAAGGCCTGGTTGTCCAGCTCTGATAGAGAGTTTTGCGAAACCTGAATCTCGTCCAATAACTTGGATATGGTTTGGGCTTTTGGCGCTGCCTCGGTTGCCAGCCAGTAATTGGCCAGATTCCAATCATCTTTGTCTCTCAGGGTAAACATACTTTCCGGCAGTGGACTAAATTCTGCCCTCAGTTCTTGGTAGTTTTGCCAGGCCAGTTTTTGTTCAGGTGTAAAGAGGTGCTGTACTTGTCCCAGTTGAGCAAATCGCTGGCTGTTGACTTGCCAGTTTTTTCTAAAGTTATCTTTAAAAGCCATCTCTCCCGAGAGCAGATAGGCCCGGATATTGGCCAGCCCCATGGCAAACGAGCCCCGGCTATCGGCTAGGGTTTTTAATAGCTGCTTTCGTTCCTGAGAGGCACCTTGCTTGGACTCTTCATCAATAAGCCGGGTGATGGTCTTAACAATATCGTTAGCCTTTGGTGCTGCCGTGGTCAGTAGCATATCCAAAGCCGCATTATTTTTGCTTTGGTGGGCAATATCTTCAATTTCCTGCTGAGCACTCCTGAAGCCCGCGATCAGCTGTTTGATCTGATTGAGGTTTTTTATATCTTCGGATTCGTCCCAGAGCTTTGATAACTTGTCCAGCTCTGCCATGGCGTTATCAATTTCCTGCCAGCCCTTGGCGCGCTCTTGCTTAAACAGTACCGCTTTATCCGGAGAACCGCCCAGTATCATATAGCCGCGCAGGCCGGCCAGAGAGTGATTAATGTCGTTTCTTAAATTCTGTCCGTTAAGAACCGTAGGTTGCCTTAGGTTTAGCACCTTGTCTTGAATATCCTTGCTTTGGCTGACTTGATACCAAGTGTTGAGTGATACCAGTATTACCAAAAGAAAAACCGTGGCAAAGGATATAAATAGCTTGTTGCGTATGGTCAGGTTCATGTATTTATATCCCTATGAAATAAGCTGAAATTGTTCGGTTTCCGTTTGTGTTAAAAAGGGACTGTAGCAAAACTGATTGGTATCAAGCAGGGAGGGCTTGGCATAGAGATAACCTTGCACCAGCAGCTTGCCGGTACTGTGATCTGTGATCAGCCTGTGCTGCTGTTCATTTTCAATGCCCTCTACCACAGTTGTAACCCCCATGCGGTGACATAATTGGACCAGAGACAAAAAGGTGTCCAGTTTTCTGGCGTTATATTCTATGCCTGTCACCAGGCTGCGATCTATCTTGATTAAATCTACATCCAGGCTATTGATATAGTCCAGGGTTGAATAGCCTGAGCCAAAGTCATCCAGTGCGATTCTTACCCCCTGTGAACGTATCCAGTGAAAGTGTTTGGTGGCCTGGTTAATGGGCACTGGCATGGAATCCGTTTCCGTTGATTCAAAAATTATTTTCGATCTGTCGATACCATTGTTATCGAGTAAATTAAGCAAGTGTTTGATTAATTTAGAGTTGATAATTTGGGGTAAGTTAAGATTAATGGAAAAGGAGATGCCAGGATAATGGTGTTGCGGCACCTTTAAAAACTGGATGAGTTTATTGATAATGTAGCTGGCGACATTAAATAAATAACCATTTTTACCGGCCAGCTCGATAATCTTAAGCGGGTTGACCTCGCCGTAGGTTTTGTGGGTCCAGCGCAATAGCACTTCGACTATGGCAACTTCTCCCGTTTGCAGATCGAATATCGGCTGTGCGGCCAGGTGCAGCTTGTTGTGATTAAGGGCGTGTTGCAGCTCATCAAACAGCTCACCGTCTATGGATGCCGGAGAGTCATGTTCATCTTCAATGCAATAACATTTCCATTTCAGCTTATGTTTAATGGCAAAGTTAAGCGCTATGTCTGCCCTAAGTAACAATTCGGCACTTTCAGTGACATCTGGGGTGACATCGGCATAGCCCAGGTGCAGCTTGGTGGAGATCAGATCCTGAACAAAGCTGATGGGCTGCTGCAGGTGGGCGTACAGGTTATCAAGGTCATGAGTGTGTCCCGCATGTGTCATCAAAACCACCAGGTGGTCCGTGTTCAGGCGGTAAATATGCTCCTTGCTCTTGTTCCATGAGGACAAGCGCTTGGTCAGCGCATTGAGCAGGCATTGAATATAGGCACTGTCTTTCGCTTCATTGATATTGCTTAGGTTGTCTATTTTTACTATGCACAGGGAAAACTCACCTCCGGACTTTTGATAGCTGGCAATCTGGCTTTCCAGCTCTTTAACCAATAAGTGCCTGTTGCCAAGTCCCGTCACCTCATCGAAAAAGGCCAGCTTTTCGTTGCGCTTGGTTTGTGTGACTAAATGGTTAACATCGACACTGACCGAAAGATAAAAACTGACGTTGCCATTGGAGTCAGTGATCGGGGTGACGGATTGCATGGCCCAGTACTGCTTGCCGTCCCGTTTGGTTTTAAGCATTTGCCCGTGCCAGGTTTCACCGCGTGTGACTGTATTGAGCAATTCATTCTGCTGAGAAGCCGGGTTTTCATTAGAGCTGAGGATTTTGGGCGTGTGACCAACTAATTCTTCCGGCTGGTAACCCGTGATTTCGGTAAAACGCTGATTGACATACTGGATGCGTCCCTTGGCATCCGTCAGCAAGATGGCAGAACCCGAAGTATCTAGCAGGCTGCGCAGCTGAAATTCATCTAGTTTAAACTCTTTTTTCAAAATAAATCCCTCTTTGCCATAGCGATATATCCCACCTAACCGGTCGCTGGAGCGAACTTGGTCAATTCAAGATAATTATTTTTTTTAGGAAAAAAAAGCGCCAAAAGTAAATCGGGAAATACTCCCGATTGCAACTCATAGCAAGTGAATTAATTGAGCAATTTATTATTTCAATTGCTATAACCGTCTAGACCTTGATTAAAATCAAAAATGATAACCATTAATATCTGTAAGCTGGTTCGGATAAATTGGAGACTAGTCTGCTCAGGGCGGTCGGGCAATTTAAAGGACGTTGCTTGCTTGAGTAGTGAAACCACGGAGCCGGTGCAGTTAAGGAATTGTTGTAAGGTGGAGTAGTAGCTTGTCAGTAGCAAACAGTGATCAGCTTGATATCAGTTACAAGTACAAGATTGACCCGGTAGATGTGCAGCCCAAGGCACATAAGATCAAAATATTCCTGCTTTTTGCCCTGCCCTTTATTTTCTTTGTTATAGCTGCCATTGCACATATTGCGCGCCTGACAAGTTATGCCGAGCAACTCACCGAGCTGGATCTCCTCACCAGCCGTGCCATTGAACTGAGCAATCTATTGCATGAATCCCAAAAAGAACGGGGCATGACGGGAATCTATCTGGCCAGTTCAGGCAATAAATTTGTTAACCAACTCAAAAGTCAGCAGCAGTTAACCGATGGCGTTAGCGAACAGGCTTCGCAGCTGATGCTGGAACATAAGGGCGGCGAGTTGAGCCGGGCCTTTCAAGGCTTTAGGGGGGAACTTGACCAGTTGCCGGCCATCCGGGAAAAGGTGAAAAACTTAACAATAAGCACCCGAGAGGCCATCGCCTTTTATTCTCAGCTAAATCTTAAAATACTGAAAATCATCAGTGAGATGGCAAAAGAAAACGTGGAGCCGGAACTCAACAGGAAATTTTTGGTTTATGTTAACTTTCTGAAAAAAAAGGAAATAGTAGGAATAGAACGCGCCCTGCTGAGCGCCGTCTTTACGGAAAACAAGTTTACGCCTGAAAACTATAAGTATTTCGTTAAGTTGGTGACTGAGCAGGAGCTATTGCAGAGGGAGTTTTTAGGGCTGGCCAGCCCAGAGCTAAAGCAGGCGTTTCATCAATTGACCCAAAGCCAGGTATATCAAGAGGTTCAACAATACCGTAACCTTGCCCACGGCAACATGGTCAGTGGCGGCTTTGGTGTCGATGCCAGTGACTGGTTTAGGGTGATCACGGAAAAGATCAACAAACTGAAATGGCTGGAAAATCAGATTGCCGCAGAGCTTATTGCCAAGTCAAAAAATATCAAGGCAGTCAGTGAAAGAGAAAAGCTGTTTTGGCTAATCACCCTGTTGGGCATTACCCTGCTGGCCATGATAGGTGGCCTGTTGCTGATCAGAAACATCAATTTGTCTTTCCTGCGCCGCCTGGAGGCGTATCGACTCTTGTTTGAAAACAGCTCGGCAGGCATGGTGGTGGTCAACAGCAACACTAAAAATATCTTGTATTGCAATACCAGTTTTGCCCGGATGACAGGCTGCGATCAGGATAAGGTTTCCCAGTGCAATATTGTTGATTTTCACCCCAAAGAGTTGAGTGAACATGTGGCTGAACAGTTTGACCGGCTTGTTAAGGGACAAACCAATTTAATCGAGAAACTGATGTTTGAAAATAGGGATGGGCGCCAGTGGTATGCCGAAGTCTCTGCCTTTCCTCTACTGGTTGAAGGGCATAGCTATGTTGCCGCCAATATCAAGGATATCAGTGCCAAAGTGACGGCCGAAGAAAAATTACAGAAATCCGAACAAACTCTGCAGACGGTACTGGACAGTTTAAGCTCAGCGGTCACGGTTATCGATGCCAATGATCATCAAATACTCTATTTAAACAAGAAAGCAAATGAAATTTACCAGGCAAAAGCCGAGGTAGAACCTGTGTGGTCATTGCTGGCGCCGGGTCCGTCACCTAGTTTAAATCCTGAAGAACACCATTTAGGGCTGGAATTTAGCGAGCAGGTTTTTAACAAAAGCCGCAAGCGCTGGTACCAGATCACTAACAAGGTGATTGACTGGTTCGATAACCGGGTAGTGTATTTACGAAAACTTGAAGACATAACCGAACGTTATGAAATAGAGCATAAGAACCAGAATTTGCTGGTGGAAATCAGAAAGCTCTCGTTAAGAAATTACAGCCTGCAGGAAGTTGAGCGCAAGCAGCTGGCGGCCGAGCTTCACGATCAGCTGGGCCAGCTAATGACGGGCATCAGGTTGCAGGCGGACTTTATTCACCAATCCATGCAGGGTAAGCATCAAGAGGTAGAGGCATCGATACAAAGTATCATCAAAACCACGCAGGAGCTGATCACCTCGGTACAAGGGATCACCAATCAGTTGCGTCCGGTTTTACTGGATCAGTTGGATCTTGCGGAGGCGTTAAGGGAGCTTATTCAACAGTGGCAACAGCTTAACAAGGAAATTCGCTTTGATTTTAATGCCGAACCCTGTCCGGACACCTTACCCGATCAGGTTGCCATCAATGTCTATCGCATAGTGCAGGAAAGCCTGACCAATGCCTGCAAGCATGCCAGGGCGAGCCAGGTGACCGTCTCGCTTAAGTTTGAACATATTGGCGAGCAAAACTCTCGGCCTTCACTGGTGTTAAATATCAGTGATGACGGTATCGGCTTTAACGTCAACGATACCCATTACCATGGCATGGGACTGGTGAATATGCGCGAAAGGGTTGAAGCCCTGGGCGGCGTATTTCGCTTATTGACCAAATCGGGTAAGGGCGTAAATACTCATGCCTTTATTCCGCTAAAAGATGATTGCCAGGAACCGATATGCCATTAACAGTAATGATTGTCGATGATCATGCCGTTGTCCGTGACGGTTTAAAGCGCCTGTTAAGTCTTGAAGAATACCAGGTGATAGCTGCTGTCGGCAGCGCGGAGGAACTGTTTTCCCGCTGTCGCAACAGCCTGCCGGATCTTGTGGTGATGGATCTTTCCATGCCCGGCATGGGCGGCGTAGAGGGACTCAGGCGCTTAATGTCTAAATGGCCTGAGCTGAAAGTGATCATATTCAGCATTTACCAAAACCCAAGGCTGGCCAACCGTGTCTTATCACTCGGCGGTAAGGGCTATGTCACTAAAAGCTGTGAAAGTACGGTGATCAACGAAGCCATTAAAACCGTATTGGCTGGCAAGCAATACCTTAGCCCGGATATCAGCAAGGCCTCGAAGGCCAATAGCAATGATCCTTTACACAAACTATCCGCCAGAGAGTTTGATATCTTCCGCTGCATAGCCGATGGCCTGGAAACTAGGCAGATATCGGAGAAGCTCTTCTTGTCGGAAAAAACCGTTGCCAACAATATCAGCATTATCAAGAAAAAGCTGGCGGTGAACAGCCGCAGCGAAATGTACCATCTGGCGATTCGAGAGGGGCTATTACTGACCGATTGTTAGCTGCCTGAAAGGTTCGGCTAAAAGCATTTTGTTCTTTATTCCAGGCATCCTGCCTTCCACCATGAAGGCCAGCATAGCTGTTCAAACTCGTTTCCGACGAGCTTGTGTTGAGCAGTATTTGCTTAGAATAACTAGGCTACACACTGCTCGGTGCGACTAAAACGCTTTTATCTCGAACAAAAATTAACCACGAAAGATAAACAGCCTCTAAGCTGATAAGTCCCTTTTTCATGCCATAAAATAAAAATTCAGCAATAACCAGGTCAAATGCAATCCCCGGATATTGCTGAAAATGGCAACGGCTTGGTTGCCAATCTGGGAGAGCTTATAAATCGGCGCTTAGTTTCACCATGATGGCCCTGCCGGGAGCCAGCAGGGTTTCATTGGCGGGCGAGTATTCCTCGTCGAAAATATTACTAAATTCTACATTGAGCGAATACTGCTGCTTATCACCGATTTGGGTGCCAAACGCCAGGTTCACCGTATGCCAGCTGTCGTAGACATCTTTGGCGCCGTCGGCATAGGCAACATCGGCATCTGTGGCTGCTCGGACATAGGCATCAAGATAGTAGGACTTGAAAAAGCTGCCTTCATTTTGATACTTGACGCCCAGCTTGCCGTACAGGGATGGTGTGCCTGTGTCCTTGGTCGTAAAGCTGCCATAGGTTTCTTCGCGCGATAGCCAGGTAATATTGGCGTAAGGTGAAAATGCCTGATGGTGTGCGTAGCTTAGGCTAAATTCCAGGCCCGAAGTTTTTGCCTTGTCGGCGTTGATATAGACCTTATCCCGTTCCGGATTGACACAGGCCAGCTCTGTACCCTGACAACTGCGGCTAGTAATATAGTCGCTGGCATCGTTATAAAAATAGCTGGTATCCAGCAGCCAGTTATTTGTATACAGGCGGTAACCTATTTCAATATTGTCTGAACTTTCCGGTTTTAGATCCGGGTTGGGATTGATATAGCTGCCGGCGGCCGTGGCGCCGGTGGCAATTTGTAACAGAGTGGGGTAGTGATAGCCCTGGCTAAATACTGCCCTTAGGTTGTTTTGATCATTAAAGGCATAGTTTGCCGCAATCGATGCAATAAAGTGGTCGTCGCTGTTTTCACTGGGTGACAGACCTTCTCGGCTGGATTCATTCAGCTTGGAATCGACCCAGTAGTGTCTGGCACCTGCGGTGATAATTGCCTGCTCGGTTAATCGCCATTCATCCTGAATATAGAGGGCTTTGGTTTCCAGCGTCGCGTCTTCTATGCTGCTGGTGTCTTTTACCTGCGGCATGCTTGGCATGTTAGGAATATTGATCGTGGTACTTGTGCTATTGTCGGTTTGCTTGTTAAGCTCGTCCTTGGTGTATTGCAGGCCCAGGATCAGATAATGCTGGTCGCCCAAGGCAAGATCTAACTGGGTATTAACCCCCTTGGTATCAAGCCTTTCCTGGATATTGGTATCTATTACCATATCCATGCTCATAGGCGGCTGCAAGGGTTTCGTCATTTCCATATGCTGAACAAAATTGCGATCTATGGTTTGATCATAGGCATCGATATGAAACTTTTTAAAGACATCGTCTATGCCGTCAAAGTTGTAAAAGAGTGCGGTTTTGCTTCTGTCTCGTTGTGGCATATTCAGGAAAAAGCCGGGAATACCCGTGGCAATTTCACTGGACAGGTCAAATTTTTCGTAAGTGAAGCCAAGCTGGTGATCTTCAAATTCCTTGGCAAGATAGAGCATGGCACTGTCATTGGCAAAGCTGGTGTCTTCAATATCGCCGGCAGGAGTTGATCTGTCCTTATGATCATTGTCAGCCAGGGATAAACGGTAATCAAATCCCTCGACATGGCCATAAACCGAAGCCGCGTATTGGTGGCCTTGTGTTGCCGAGGAGTAGCCGGCTGAAAGTGAGGCCTGAATAGGTTCACTGCCACCTTTTTTGGTGATAATGTTAATAACACCACCGAGCGCCTTTCCGCCGTATAATACCGAGCTTGTGCCCCGGATCACTTCAACCCTTTCCACCATGGAAGTGTCCAGCAGCAGGGGGGCGCCATAGGTACTATGGTCGGTGATTTCCTGGCCATCTACCAGCACGGCAACACGGAGCGAGCTTTCACCGCGCAATGTGATGCGTTTCATACCGGGCGTGGCGGCATCCGTGATCTGTATACCTGGGATATCTCGTAGAGAATCGGCAATCGAGTCTGCCGAGGAGCGCTGGATATCCTCGGCCGTGACCGTGGCTATGGAAGCCGGGCTCTCCATAAAGGAGCGTTCGGTTCTCGTTGCGGTAATGGTAAATATTTCATCGATAACAGGCGTGATGGCATCTGGTTCGGCCTGCGCCACATTAGAGGTTGCAGCTAGGGCTGCCGTAACAAGTAGAGAGGTTGAAGATAGTTTAAACATGACAGTACTCGGTTCAGATTTTTATAATTACGCTCTAAATGATAACGATTATCATTTAGAGCGTAATTGATTTATATCATGTTTAAGAAAGTTTTTTGAACTATTGTTCTGAAATTTGCCAGATGCTGACCGAGAAAGATCAACAGCCCCTAGCCCAGTCTACGGCTTTTTAAAATGCTTATTCCGAATAGAGGTTATTTAATACCAATTGAAATAATAAATTGACCAACTTAGAGCTTCATTAGCAAGCTTAGAACAAACAAAATTATTTAAACATAGTTATTCTATATTTCATTAATTTTGTGAAGTTATCAGCTTGCTAATGAGCTCCCAAAGGGCGAGTTTAAAAGGCTTATATGCGGCGTTATTGATTTTGACAAGGGAATAACCATTCTCTGCAATCAATGCCTTGCCTCTAAGCCTTTTAACTCTCGCTAAGTGATCAATTAATTAATTCACTTGGTATAAGTCGTATTCTATTATCTTTTGTCAGCTTGACCCGGCTGCCCAGATAACGGCTTTCTCTATCCAGTGTTGCGTGCAGCCAGTGGAGATCTTTGGGTCTGATGCTATTTAGGCGCATGCGTTTAATATGCATGGGGAGCATGGTTAAATCCAACAAGCGGTGTTGCGCCGGGTCAAAGCGGATCTGGTACAACAAGGGCAGGTCGCCGCGAAACTGCTCATAGCCCGCGATCCCTTCATAGTCGTTGATAAAGTCGCCACAACCATAAAGAATCAATCGTCCCCGGTAGCGTTCGATCCCCAGTGCATGGTGGGAAGAGTGACCATGGACTATATCCACCCGGGCTTCATCGATTAAACGGTGAGCGAGCGCTCGGCGGTTGTCAGGGATCTTATAACCCCAATTACCACCCCAGTGAATAGAACAAATGACAATATCTTCGGGTTGTTTGAGCGCTTGCACGCGATTACTAAATTCGCCGAGCCAGCCAAGGTTCCACTCATCCACCAGGTAAACTCCTGCTTTTTGCGGCGTTGCCGCCCAGTCTCGGGGAACGCCGCTGCTCTGGGTACATAAGCCAAAAGTAATCACCCGTCCTTTTTGCGGCAGGGAGAGGATTGCCGGCTGCGCCGCTTGTTGCCGATCGTGACCGGCGCCGGTTGTTTGAATACCGGCTTTGGTCAGCGCATTCAAGGTATCTGTTAAGCCGGCGTAACCCCAGTCCAGCACGTGATTGTTAGCCAGTGAACAAGCATTTATCCCCAAAGCTTGCAAACAAGGGGTGTTCTTGGGGTGCATGCGGTAGTTAATTCCTTTACCCTGCCAATAGTCATCACTGGTGGTAACGCTGGTTTCCAGGTTGATAAAGCTAACGTCTGGGTTAAACAGCTGAAGTTGTGGTAGTGCATCTCCCCAAATGTAATCGAAAGATACCGGTTGACTGATTGGGCCATATACACCCTCTGCTAACAGCACATAGTCTTCGGCACTGTGCATAAATGACTCATATATGCGAGGCTGACTCGGATGCGGCAAAATCTGATCGATTCCGCGCCCGGTCATTACGTCGCCGCAGAGAAACAAACGTATTGTCTTATCAGTGTGAGAGGCAGGGCCGGTGCCCGCAAAAGACTCTGCATTCGCTTGCTGTAAGGAGGGCAGGATGGACGCAAATCCCAGCCGACTGCTAACTATAGTGCCAGCAAAACAGCCTAACAAATTGATAACTTGTCGCCTTTGCATCACCGCAAAACTTATTCATCGCATCAAAGTTTGTCTATTGCCAATTTCTCTGTTGCCAGTCGTGTCGACGGCAAAACTGCAGCAACCATTTCATTTAAATATAGTATAAATGAAATACCTAAAAAGTTATTTGCTCGCGTGTTAAAGCCTGTCAGAGCCAAGTACGCTCAAAAAGGGCTAACGGACACAAAGTCCGGCACCTTGTTAAAAAATCACATACCTATCTGCACAGGCACTTGGGATAGCACTGAGCCAGGCTTTATGGAAGCTGATACTCTGGCTCATAGTGGCAATAGCCTGGCTGGTGACCTTGTCTGGAGCCTGACATTAACAGATTAGTATTCAAGATGGACAGAATGTCGTGTAATTTCTTCAAATTAACTTGGTAAAATCCAAAAAAAACAATGGGGTAGGGGGAATTGCCCTATTTGCTAGATTTACCCTGCTTCGGTTGATTCAAAATGGTGTCAGAAATAACACGGTATAAATTTTAACCGACATTGTTCAGACCATAAGTTTAAACATGACAGTACTCGATTCTGGTTTTTTTATAATCACACCTTAAGTGATAACCATCATCATTCAGGGGGGGATTTATATCATGTTTAAGAAAGTTTTTTGAACTATTGTACTGTTGTGCGCTTATTAGATGAATATCTGAAAATGGGCAAAACCTGGCTATCGAACAAAGTCATTCAGGCCGTCTTTTAATGCCGCTATCACCAGGTTGACACGTTCCGGCCGTTTTTTAACCTGCGGATACAAGATATATATCTCCTTTTTCAGGTTCTCGATATCCTGAAACAGGGCGACGAGCCGGCCTTGCGCTAATTCGTTTTTGATCATATAGCATGGCAAGCGGGTGATGCCCTGAGAAAGCAGAGCCGCCTGTTTAAGCACTTCATTATCAGAAAACTGATACTCTGCCTGCACGTCAATGTTGATATTGCCCTCTTGAGTTTTAAACAGCCATTGATTCCAGTAGGACAGGGCGATACAGGTGTGCCGTGTTAACTCTTCCGGGCTTGCCGGTTTGGGATGAGCAGATAAATACTCTGGCGTTGCACAGCAAACATAATCGAACTGACATAAGGGCTTGGCGATCATATCCTCGGGCGGCGTCGTGGTGATCCTGATGGCAAAATCAAAGGGAACCGTGATTAGATCATGGGTCTGGTTACCCGACTCGCAAATGATATTAATATCCGGATATTGCCGCCTGATCTTAATCAGTTCATGCAGCAGTGCATGTTTTACCAGTGCCGTCGGTGCGGTAAAGCGCACAGTGCCCTTAAGTCTGTCATCGCTTTTCTCAAGCAAACCTATGCTGTCCTGCCAAAACGAGGTCAGTTTACTGGCTTGTTCGTAAAGGGCCTGGCCCGCATTGGTGAGCCGCATGGCACGTGTATTTCTGATCAAGAGTTGATTGTTTAACTCGGCCTCCAGAATCTTGATTTGTTTGGACAGGTAGCCTTTTGACACACCTAATGCCTCGGCGGTACGGGAAAAGTTGCCGTGATTAACCAATTCTGCAAATAATCTGAGCCGCTCCAGCTGCATGGCATTCCTCAATATATATCGTTCTTGTATGGAATTATTTTAGTTGATTGTTCATGTCTGTAAACAGTGATTATTCAGTTAGGGTATTTTTAAGGCAGATAAAGTTGCAGAAAATAACGCCTATACTTTATCTACCAAAAGGCTTGTTATGAACAGAAAAATCCAATCCTTAATACTGGGAGGAATCCTGCTCTTGTCTTCACCACTTCAGGCGCTTGCCAAGAGCGCATACCAACCCAGGCCATATGTTGAATTACAGCACCCAGAATGGTCAAAAAATGCCACCATTTATGAAGTTAATATTCGCCAGTACACCAAAGAGGGCACCTTTAATGCGTTTGCCGAACATTTGCCCAGGTTAAAAAAGCTCGGGGTGGACATCCTATGGTTGATGCCCATTCACCCCATTGGCGAAAAGAACCGCAAGGGAGAGAAGGGCAGCTATTATGCGGTTAAGGATTACCTGGCCGTTAACCCTGAATTTGGCAGCTTGGAAGATTTGAAAAACCTGGTTAAGAAGGCGCACGATATGGACATGTATGTGATTTTAGACTGGGTCGCCAACCACAGTGCCTGGGACAATCCGTTAACCCAGAGTCATCCGGACTGGTATACCAAGGACCATAAGGGTAATTTTCAACCTACACCCTGGTGGGACTGGAGCGATATTATCGACTTTGACTACCAAAACCCGGCCATGCGTGAATATATGACTCAGGCCCTTAAATACTGGGTCAAGGAAGCCGACATTGATGGTTACCGCGCCGATGTTGCCGGCTTTGTTCCCACGGATTTTTGGGACAATGTTCGAAAAGAGCTGGATGAAATCAAGCCGGTATTTATGCTGGCGGAATGGGATGCTCGCGACCTGCATAAAAAGGCCTTTGATATGACCTATGCCTGGCAGCTGCATGATACCTTGGTCGAGGTAAACCAGGGCCGTAAAGATGCCAAGGGGGTCTACATGCATTTCGCCCATGCCTTAAGCGCCTGGCCGGACAATGCCATCAAAATGAACTTTGTTGATAACCATGATAAGAACTCCTGGGAAGGCACCATGTTCGAGCGATTTGGCCCCTACCTAGATGCCAGTATCGTTCTAACGGCCACAGCCGAGGGCATGCCATTGCTATACAGCGGACAGGAAGCCGGCCTGGATCGTGAGCTGGCATTTTTCGATAAGGACGAAATCTCCTGGCAGGAACACCCTGTAGGAGAGCTCTACCGAGCCCTGTTTAAACTTAAGCATGAAAACCAGGCGCTTTGGAACGGTTCCTGGGGCGGAAAAATGATCCCAGTGCCTAACACTGCTCCTGAAGCCGTCTTCTCATTTGCCCGTCAAAAAGCACAGGACAAGGTCTTTGTGCTGATTAACTTCTCGGATAGCCCACAAACCGCAAGCTTTAATGAGACCATTCAGCTGGGCAAATACACAGAATATTTCTCCGGTAAAAAGCAGGAATTTACAGCCGAAAGCGCAATCACTATTCCTGCCTTTGGCTATCGGGTCTTTATTAAATAATAGCCAGTTTTATTAACCATTTTTGAAATAGAGACACTTGAGGTGATTGCCTCAAGTGTCTTACTTTATTCTCGGAGACTTTATGAAAATACCAGCACTAGGATTTGGCACCTTTAGGCTAACGGATGAAGTTGCCTACCAAGCGGTTAAATCCGCTTTATCTTTGGGTTACCGGCATATAGATACGGCTCAAATCTATGGCAATGAAAGCCAGGTCGGTCAGGCGGTAGCCGACAGCCAGCTAGACAGGGAACGGCTATTTGTCACTAGCAAGGTATGGAATGATAATTTAAGCCAAGCCCGCTTTACCGAAAGCGTAAAAGAGAGCCTGGCCCGGTTGCAAATGCCGCATCTTGACTTGCTGTTAATCCACTGGCCGGCACCACCGTCTGGCGTAAAATTGCAGCAAGCCATCCAGGCTCTATATCAGGCTCAACAGGCCGGGCTGAGCAAACACATAGGTGTGTCCAACTTTACCATAGAACAACTGGCCCTGTGTAAATCCCTGTTGCCCAAGGACACGCCTTTGGTTAATCAAATCGAAGTGCACCCCTATTTGCAAAACAACCGGCTAAGGGAGTATTGCCAATCACAAGGCATAGCGGTAACTGCCTATATGCCCTTTGCCGTTGGTAAGGTGTTAAAAGATAAGGTCATTAATACGATTGCCGACAAGCACAAAGCAACGCCTGCTCAGGTGGTAATCGCCTGGATTTTACGGCAGGGCATGAGCACCATTCCATCATCGACCAAGCCGAAAAATATGATCCAAAACCTGGCGGGGCGCCATCTTGTGCTGGATGAGGATGATATGGCAAAAATCAGACTGCTTGATCGCGGTGATCGCCAGGCCAATCCTGACTTTTCACCTAAGTGGGATTAGCTTGCATTCTAAGATAGCGTTTACTTTTAGCGTTTGTTGAAGATTTTCGTGTTCATAATTTTCGTCATACCTGTGCGAGTCGATTAGTGCAAAATGGTATGACGGTACAGGAAACTGCTCATATTTTGGGGCATACCAATATCGCAACGACAATGCGTTATGCACACCTTGAGCAAAATAAAGTGGCTGAGAAAATGAAAGCAGTGATTGATTGGCTTAATGATTAGTATTAATAGTTAAGTGTTAGTCAGGTATGGGATTGGACATACTTGACTGTCACTTGTGTGCCAAACTCGGCTACACAGTTACTAACCTTTATTTTTGGCTTGCACCACAAAGCAGACATTAGCTTTTGACCTTCTAAGGGCAACTTTGAGCCTAAAGCTGTCGTTAGCAAGCCTTACTGATATGATCACTTAGTGCGCAAAGCGGAATAAAACCAGTCAAAATATCAAACGTCAACTTTCCGATCATATAGCGGACATAAATTTTATAGTTCTAAGGCGCTATGGGGCACAAAGCGCCATAGAATTATCTCGTTAGGTGGCCAAATTAACTATGCCACTAAATGATGAAAACTACTTCAATTCCTTTACTGCCTTCTGTAGTTATATTCGGTAGCAAAAGTTATGGCCTGACTCTCAAAGAGCCTTATCTCGAGCAACCACCACTTGGCTTAATTACTGAAGCATGGCTTAAGGAATTATGGGATAAAACGGTTGCAAAGCCTCTGTAAACACACAATAAGCAATGGCAACATCGCCCTTTTGGCTGGAGGCGCAAACGCGCATTGCTGATTTTGGCGTTGTATTTCATATTTGGCCTTAGTGCAATTGCACTTTGCTTCTTCATTGTAAAAGTCTACATACACATTAGCCTCCTATTTTACGGGGGTAAAAAATGCAAATAATTAGTTACACTTATTTTCTTTATTAAAAAGGTATTAGCGAGTGATGATAACTGAGCATTTAAACGTCAATACTTTAATAAGGATAAGCTCGGTTTATGATTCTAAACCAAATTAAAATAGAAAAGTCGCAGATACTTGACGGGATTGAAATTAAATCAGCTACATTTATAGACAAGATTTTTCCTTTTCATTTCCATGAAAATTGGAGTTTAGCTTTTATTGAATATGGCAGCGAAAATATTTCATTTGCAAATGGGTCCTTCTTGCTAAGCAAAAACGCCGTTTTGCTTATCCCACCAAACTCTATTCATAAGCATTGGGGAAACAAGAATAGCTTGTGGCGCTACAAAGCTGTTTATTTAAACGATGATGTAATAAAAAGTGTCACCAACACCCTTAATATTGATTATTCATTTTTATTAAATTTTCCTTACTTCATTACTTATGTCGATAATACATTTGAAATCAATGAACTTTATATTTCTGGAATATTAAAAAAGCTCTTTATTGATACTGTGCATGACAACGCATATTCAAATTATCTCCCCCCTATTCACGCTAATTTTGAAGAGATTCTTTGTTATTTGTCTCAACACTACAAAGAGTCAATTACGCTAGAGAGTCTTGAAAAAAAATTCAAAATAAATAAATTTAGTCTTCAAAAAAACTTTAAGAAAAAAATTGGGCTTTCCCCTTCGGAATACTTAATTGCAGCTAGAATTGAAAACGCAAAACAGTTATTTGACTCAAGCTCAAATATTACCGATATCGCAATTGATTCAGGTTTTTACGACCAAAGTCATTTCACTCATTCTTTTGTAAAGTACGTTGGCGTTACTCCAGGCGTATATAAAAGAAGTGTCAAGATTTTACAAGACTGAAGATATTACAGCTATTAAATTAGTCTCAGACCCAAACAATAATCAATATAAAACAACTACAAACACAATATCAAAAGGAAGAAAACTTGAAAACAACAAAGTTATTAATATTGACATGTGCTTTATCCCTAAGCACTGTCTTTGCTCAAGAAAAGACAGAAAAAGATCCTGATTCTCCTCGTTTAACAGAGCATAGTGAACCAGCAGTTACCTTAGGCGAAATATCTTCACTTAAGTCAAAAGTGTTAAACAAAACTATTCCACTATCAATCCATTTACCTGCTAACTATGATAGTTCCAGGAAAACCTATCCCGTGCTGTATATGTTGGGTTCAGATTACCGAGCTCGGTTCGCCATGTTAGCTTCTACACTAGACTACATGGGCGAAGGACAAATTCCTGAGATGATACTTATTGGAATAGATTTACCCGATGGAAATAGTATTTTTTTGCCAACAAGGAAAAATCAAGACACAACAATTCCGGATAATTATATTAACTTTCTTGAGACAGAGTTGATACCGCACGTTGATAATAACTACCGGACTGCTCCGTTCAAAGTCCTTTTTGGCGGTTCAAATAGTGGTTTCTTCAGTGTTTACACGCTACTCAAGAACCCTCTTCTGTTTAATGGATACTTCGCAAGTAGTCCATCCCTTTATAACATACCGACTGAGCTTCAACAAAAAATAAAATCAGGTCCGTTAAAAACGCTTTCGGAAAACAGATTTCTACACATCATTTACAGCGATGATGAGGGATTAACAAATGACGTTTCTGAATTCACTCGTGTTTTAGCTGACCATAAACCAGAGAGTTTGACCTATAAAGTGGATGAATTGGTGAACCAGGGTCATGTACCAGCGATGGATTTTCCAATGTTTCTTCTTGCATTATATCCTGACTTCAAACCCTTCAATTTCCGTGAAAACTTGGAATCGTTGGATAAAGTAAAACAACATTTCGATAGGTTATCAAAACGATACGGGTATGAAATTCAGCCTCCTATATCGGTCATATTTGACCTTGGTTTTGTCACCACTATAATAAGTAAGAATTTAATTGCCGCAGAAGAAATCTTTCAATATTCCTTAGAAGTGTATCCTGAAGAGAAGGATTCTTATCTTGGAATGGGTCTTTTACGCAAAGCTCAAGGTGAGCTTGAAAGTGCTAAGGTCATGTACGAAAAAGCACTGACAATTGATCCAGATTTTTCACTTGCTAAAAGGTGGCTTCAAAGACTTGAGAACCAAATGGACTCCCGTTAAAAGAGTGAATTTTACCAATGGGAGAAAGAAGAATAACATCCATGGAAATGAAGTAAATTCTAATTTTGGTGAAGGGTGCCCAAGTATTACACCAGATGGCAAATATTTCTTTTTTACTAGAGACAATGACAAATATTACTTATCAAATTTGTATTAGGTGAGTACGGCGATTATATATGATTTAAAAAAAGGTTTATTTTACGAAGTAACAATATATAAACCAAAGAGATATAATAATTGGGACACATTGTCCATAAAAAAATATAACAAAGTTGTCAAACCGACGATACTCGGTCTTGATTTAACTTTTGAATTCCATTTTCAGTGAAAATCTTGTAAATTCTGTAAGTCTTGAATCAACGCGGCTTACAACAACCGTTAATGTCCGCTTCCGGCTCCAAAGCGGACGTAATTCCCATGAAAAATCGAGTGCCGCTAATGTCTTCTTTGTGGTAACAGTTAGCGTACTACGTAATAGACGTTATGACTGCTAAGTCGGATCAACTGTCATTAGTGAAACAAATACTAACGGCTGCTATGCGGCAAAGTGAAATCTAACCAGTGAATGCTCGAACGGCTCTTGATCGCTCTATTGAAACATTTAAACTAACACAATAAAGCCAGATAAAGCCAGATAAAGCCAGATAAAGCCAGATAAAGCCAGATAAAGCCAGATAAAGCCAGATAAAGCCAGATAAAGCCAGATAAAGCCAGATAAAGCAGATAGCTTATCTGATAAATGGTGCCGGTTATTGACTTGAACTGTTGGGCTTTTATGAGTTACTGATTCAATCAGTAGTTCGTAGCTTTTGCTAGAATTCAAGACGAAAAAAAACCTTAGTATTGCTACTAAGGTTTCTTATAAATGGTGCCGACTGCCGGAGTCGAACTGGCGACCTACTGATTACAAGTCAGTTGCTCTACCAACTGAGCTAAGTCGGCACACAAAACTGTGTGCAATAAACCTTGTTTTACTAAGTGTTTACCTTGGCACCGTCAACTTCGGTTCGTTGACTTTAATATGGTGCCCAGACCCGGAATCGAACCAGGGACACGAGGATTTTCAATCCTCTGCTCTACCGACTGAGCTATCTGGGCAATGTCTTTAAAGACCGTCTTTTGGCCTCTGCCTCAAGACGGGCGCTATTAAACTGTTTTTCGTTTTATCCGTCAACTGTTTTTTTGCAAAAAATGTTTGTTTGGTGTTTTTTTCGGCTTATTGCCGTTTAAAAAAACAATCGACCCGATCGGGCAATCAGGCCTGACTATTTCATTTATGCATTGTACAGGGTATAGGCACCAATAATGATAAAGCCGGCACCGGCAATGTAGGATAATAGCTTTTCACTGATATAGGCGGATAAGAAGGTGCCCACCAGCACCCCCATGGCCGAGGCAATAACCAGAGCACAGGAGGCAGATAAAAACACCATCCATTTGCTGACGTCTTTATCGGCGGCAAACAGCATGGTGGCCAGCTGTGTCTTATCACCCAGTTCGGCAATAAATACCGAGGCAAAAATGGTGGCAAATATTCTCCAGTCGAATGAAAACTCCATTGCTATCCGCTCTATTTGTTCTCTGGGGTATAGCCTTCAATCTTAGGCTCTTTACCTTCAAACAGGTAAGCAACCATGGCTTGCTCTAAAAAGCCCCTATCGTCTGTGTTCATCATGTTAAGCTTGTTTTCATTGATCAGCATGGTTTGCTTTTTCTGCCATTGGCCCCAGGCTTCTTTGGAAATATTGTCAAAAATACGCTTGCCAACTTCACCGGGGTAGAGTTGAAAGTCCAGCCCTTCGGCTTCTTTTTGTAGGTTTTGGCAAAACACTGTTCGGCTCATAATCTCTTTCTCTATAATTGCTTTAACAGGCTAATCAGTTTTTGGGTTGACGCAGCAAGGCCAACGGATGCTTCTGTCTGAAGATCATACCATTGTTGCTGTGCTTTTTCGTTGATTTCTTGTAACTGTGTGTACTGACAGTCAGCCACAATCGGCTGAATATCTAAATGGAAATGGCTAAAGGTATGCCTAAACGGCGTTAGCTCCTGTAACTCTAGCGATTTCAGTTTCAGTGATGCTAACAAAGCGGGCAGCTTTTCCATATCATCTATTTCATGAAAGCACCATAATCCGCCCCAGATCCCCGCCGGAGGTCTTTTTTCCATCAGCACCTTATTGTCTAACCTGGGGATCACCATAATGGTGGACTTTTCCGGAATTTGTTTTTTTGGTTTTTTCTGCGGGAAATTAGCCTGTTCACTGCCGGCATACGCCAGACAGCCGGAGCACAGCGGACAATTTTCACAATCCGGCTTGGTACGGGTGCAGACCATGGAACCGAGATCCATCATCGCCTGGTTATACTGGGTGACACCTTCTTTTGGGGTCAGGGTTTCAGCAACCGGCCACAGCCTTTTCTCAAAGCTGGCCTGGCCGTTATGGCCTGCTATGGTGTAACAGCGGGCCAGTACGCGTTTAACATTGCCATCCAAGATGGCATGGTGCTTACCCAGTGACAGGCTTAAAATGGCGCCGGCGGTTGAGCGGCCAATGCCGGGCAGGGCGATCACCTCTTCAATCTGCCGTGGAAATTCTCCCTGGTATTGTTCCACTATTGTTTTTGCCGCCTTGTGCAGGTTGCGGGCGCGGGCGTAGTAGCCAAGCCCGGTCCAGTGGTGTAATACCCTATCTTCATCGGCCTGTGCCAGCGCCTTGATATCGGGAAAGCTGGCCATAAACCTTTCATAGTAGGGAATAACAGTAGCCACCTGGGTTTGCTGGAGCATGATTTCGGATATCCATACCCTATATGGGGTTTTATCCTGCTGCCAGGGCAAGTGCTTGCGCCCCTGGAGCTGATACCAGTCAAGCACTTGGCGGCTGAATGTTTGGGCTGAACCGGGAGAAATTGAAATCTGTTTTGTCATAGCGGCGCTAGTGTAGCGAATCTGTTCAGTGCTAACAACGCTCTCGGTGGTAATTGCGCTAATTTGTTATTCAGGGCGGAATTTGATTGCAAATTTTTGTTTTAGCACTATGCTCTCGCAGAGAATTTAAATCTCCCCTAGTTGATGGGAGTTTTAGCGAATGAGGAATCAAAATGAAGCTAGATGCTAAAAATCGTAATCGTCGTTTACGCAAGAAGTTACGTGTCGACGAATTTCAGGAATTAGGCTTCGATGTTGCCTGGAAACTGGCGGATGACAGTGATGATGAAGCGATAGACAAGTTTATCAGCAAGTTTTTTGCCGAAGCCATTGAGCCGAACGGCCTGGGCTTTGGTGGCGAGGGCGATACCTTGTGGCATGGCCTTATTTGTACACAAAAGCTGGGTAAGTGTACCGATGAGCATAGAAGCCTGATTGAGACGTGGTTAAAGGATAATGGTGCCACGGCGGTTTCTGTGAGTGAACTATATGACGTTTGGTGGGCTGAATAACTTCTGATTGTTTTAAAACGCTTTATCCGTCGTTAAGTGAATTTGAAATATGACTCACTATTCCCTGTATCCACTTGCCTCGGCTAAAGCGTTTTAAATTCAATCAGGCAGTGAAAGATGTTATTTAACTGGCTAATCGTGATTAATGACGATTACTTATACTTCATAAGCTCAGGTCATTAATCACTTGGCGGTTTCGCCTAAGTCTTATTTACTTTGGGTAAGCTAAGAGTTGGCAACTCCCTGCATTCACTTGCCTCGACTAAAGCGTTTTAAATTCAATCAACCAGTGAAAGATACTATTAGCTGGCTATTGTAAATGTGGTTAATGACAATCACTTATACCTCATAAGCTCAGGTCATTAATCACTTGGCGGCTTCGCTTAAGTCTTATTTACTTTGGATAAGGTAAGAGTTGGCAACTCCCAGCATTCACCTACCTTGGCCAAAGCGTTTAATAATACTCATTAAACCATCTCTATTTACCGGAATTCACAACAAATACCTGCTTATTATTTGAGTTTATTCAAATAAACAAGGATAATACGCGCCCTTAATTTAAGCGCTATTTGATCAGAAAACCTTATGACAGAAAGAACCCATAAAACCATTGAACAGGCCGAGCAAGAAGGCAAGTATATCCGCAAGGTGCGTAGCTTTGTTAAGCGCGAGGGGCGATTAACCAAGGCACAGGCACGCGCTTTGGAAATGTTCTGGGACGATATGGGGCTAAATCATACGGATGGCATGATCGAGCCTGCGACCTTGTTTGGCAATGAAAACCCCGTAGTGCTGGAAATCGGCTTCGGCATGGGTAAGTCTTTGGTGGAAATGGCCAAGGCGGCTCCTGAACTGAACTTTATCGGTATCGAAGTGCATAAACCTGGCGTTGGTGCCTGTATCGCGCTGGCGGAAGAGCAGGGTGTTAAAAACCTTAAGGTCTATGAACATGATGCCATCGAGATTTTGGCCGATTGTATTCCTGATGCATGCCTAACTACCGTACAGCTGTTTTTCCCGGATCCCTGGCACAAGAAAAAGCATCATAAACGCCGCATCGTTCAGCCCGAATTTGTTGAAACTATTCGCCAAAAGTTAAAAGTCGGCGGTGTTTTTCATATGGCAACCGACTGGGAAAACTATGCCGAATGCATGCTCGAAGATATGCAATCTGCACCCGGCTATGAAAATATGTCAGAAACTAATGACTATGTGCCGCGTCCGGACTCCCGCCCCCTAACCAAGTTTGAAAACCGTGGTCAAAGGCTAGGGCATGGCGTTTGGGATCTGCAGTTTAAGCGGAAAGATTAAGGTTATTCACTTCTTTGTTTCAACACCGGATTCAACTGGTGTTGGCCAACATGAAAAAGATGCTGGCTGTTGCGCCAGTTGCCAGTATCTTTTAACCATTTTTCATCGACAATTTCCCTAAACAATGCTGCCTGTAAAATACGGGCGGGATACTGGCTCCAATAATAAATGGTAGCGGCCTGGTGCGCTTCATTATTGGGAAATAATTCACTGCGGCTTTGCTCAAGCTCCGCCTCAATATCTGCGATGACCTTGGGTTTTATTTCCCGTATCAGGGTGCGTTTAAATTTGTTGAATTGCTTGGCCCGGTAGACTTGCCATAATAGCCAAAGCAACGAACCCAGTGCCAGTATTAGAATAATTTCCACGATTTCTCTCTTGCATCTTGCTCTGCGGTGATCATATCAATTCATAGGTAAATGCTCTAGAGCCGGGGTCGAACAAAGGGCTTTTGGCTGTTAAAGATTGTTAACGGCTAGCGGGAGTTGTAAGTACTTGCTACCCTTAATGTGCTTCATTAATAGCTAGACCTTAAACTTAGCTCCTTCATGCATTAACAGCTTGGCTTTAAGGTTCAGGCCACCGGCATAGCCGGTGAGCTTGCCATTGGCACCTATCACCCTGTGGCAGGGAATAATTAATGCTATTGGGTTGGCGCCATTGGCGCTGCCTACCGCCCGCACCGCTTTTTCATTGTTGATTTTTTTTGCCAGCCACTGGTAGCTCTTGGTTTCCCCTTGCTTGATGGTGGTCAGCGCCTGCCAGACTTTTTTCTGAAATTCCGTGCCCTTAGGAGCCAGGGCCAGGGAAAACTCATCCCGCTCACCGGCAAAGTATTCATCTAACTGGCGGCAGGCTTCCACAAAGGGGGCGCTAGACTCTTGATAACCCGCTTCTAAGTCGATAGCGGCAGAGCCGTCTTGAAATGCCAGTGCCGTTAAGCCCTTATCATTGGCGGTCAGGGCAATTTCTCCCAGCGGTGACTGGTAAAGGGTAAAGTACATGCTCACTCCTGTTCATCTGTTTGCATGGCAAGTGACTGCCATAAATAAATGGCGGCATAGGCACGCCAGGGGCGCCATTGTTCGGCCATGGCCAAGATTTCTTTGTTGCTAGGTTTTTTATCGCTTGCCATCAACGCCTTGATAATGCCCAGGTCGGCACTGGGAAAAGCATCGGGATCGCTTAGTCCGCGCATGGCAATATAGTTGACTGTCCAGGGACCTATGCCTTTTAGCTGGGTCAGGGTTTTCTCCAATTCGCTAATCGATGCATAATTCTTGAAGATGCCACTGTTAATGCGATAAAACTCAAGCCAGGTTTTCAATGTCGCTATTCTTGCCGTGGTAAGTCCCATGTCCTCAAAATCGGCCGACGACAAGTCCGTTAACCCGGGAAAAGTTTTACTTAGCCCCATTGGGTTTTCCTGGCACTGATTGCCATAGCGTTCGGCAATCCTTGCGGCATAGGTGGTTGCGGCCTTTACCGAAATCTGCTGCCCTAAAATGGCACGAATGGAAAATTCAAATATGTCCCAGCAGCCGGGCAGCCTAAGACCTGGAAATTCATTTATCACTTTCTTAAGCTTGGGATGTGAGCCTAGCTGCTGATGAATGGCCGCCATATCTGCATCCAGGTCGAACATGCGTTTCACTCTGGCGATGACCTGATTTAACTTGGAAAAGTCAGTCATACAAACCTTGAGTTCCAGCGCCGGCTTGGTTTTATGATGCCCGACCTTAAGCCAGCCCTGACTCTTACCCAGTTCAAACGTGCGGGAATAATGCGTTTCGCTAATATGCTCGACATTGCTCATTTGCCTGTGCTGGAAAAACGCCAGCATCAGGGGCCAGTCAAACGGCGGGCGATAGGGCAGCAGTACGCTAATGGTGTTTTCACTATCGTTGATTTTCTTATTTTTCCTTAGCTCGCTAGGCGTGCAATGATAGGTGTGCTTGATTGCTTCATTAAAACGCCTGACGCTTTGAAAGCCAGCGGCAAAACAGACATTGGTGATGCTTAATCCCGTTGTCGTCAGCAGTTTGCGGGCGAGCAGCAACCTTTGATGATGAACAAACTTGCTCGGTGCGACCCCGTATTGCTTGACAAAGAGTCTGTGCAGCTGCCTCTCATTGATACCGAATTCTTCCGCCAGCCCGGAAATTTTACCGTCTCCCGCCTCCAGTGCCTGGCTCAATTGTTTCATTTTCACCGAGAGATTGACAGCTGGGGCCAGTTCAGGAATACAGCGCTTACACGGCTGAAAACCGTCTTGTTGTGCCTGTATGGCACTAGGATAGTAACGGACATTTTCCGGCTTTGGCGGTCTGGCGGGACATATGGGACGACAAAAAATGCCGGTAGTCAGAACCGCGGTATAAAATTTACCGTCAAACCTGTGATCACGACTCAGGCGTGCCTGCTCACAAACCTTATCGTTGAGAATTTTCGGGTTATTGTTATCTTCAAAACTGTCATGCTTGTCAGTGTTTGCCAAAATCATTTTTACCATTTAGTTACTGCCAACGTCCATTATACCCTACTTAAAGTTTGGAAACTGAACTGGCGAAATTCGGACACTAATGTAAAAACAATTTTTGTGATTTGCTAACCAAAACATCGAAGATTAGATATTTGCTAAGAGTAAAAAATACACAAAAAGTAGAAAAAACCATCACACTTACTTGTACTATGGTACATCTGTGTTGTAGGGTAGAGGTACGACCTGATTTATTCAAAAATGGCGGGTTTTGTGATTTTTATCACTTTTTTTAAGAATTCGTCGATGTTTTTTTAAAAATTCGTCAGTGATTTTGAACATTACGTAAGTATTTTTGTGCTTGCGCCAATATAGTGGGTAAATAAAAAAATAAAATTTTCATCAGTAGTTGGTTTAGGGGGAGAGCATCATGGTATCGGGATCCAGTCAGTGTAATAGTCAAATTAACAGTAAGAAAAAACTCATTACACAGGCAGTTGTTTCTGCATTGGCGGTAACGCCGGTGTGGCTTTATGCCGCAGAGCAAGAAGAGAAAGAATCTGAGATTGAAGTGGTTACTGTTACGGCACAAAAGCGGGTGCAGAACATTTTAAAAGTACCAGTCACCGTAGGTACGGTAACAGAAGATACCATTGAAGAAAGTGGTTCCATCCTGCTAAGCGATATAGACAAGTTTATTCCTGGCTTTGAATTTAGTGACGGCAATATGACCCAGGCTGGTGTCACCATGCGTGGTATTTCCAGCCCCAATATCAGCTCAGGGGGAGATCCTTCTTCCGCCACCTTCTATGATGATGTTTATATGCCGCGTGCCGCACAAAACGTTATTTTCTCGGATATGGCCCGGGTTGAAGTACTAAAGGGCCCGCAAGGCACGCTGTTTGGTCGTAATGCCGCCATGGGTGTGGTCAATATGGTGCCCAAGTCGCCGTTCTCGGAATTCGAGGGCTTTATCAAGGGCACCCTGGGCTCGGATAATCTGCAACGCTACGAAGGCATGATCAATATTCCGCTTGCCGATAACTTTTACATGCGTGCCAATGTCCTGACCAATGCCCAGGATGGTATCGTTGAGAATATCTCTAAACCCGCCTGGAATGACGGCACCAAAATCTGGGATCTGGGCGAGCGATCTCATGATGCCGCCCGTGTTTCCTTCCTGTGGGATATTTCTGAGCAAACAGACTTTCAAATCTCTTATGACTGGGATGATTTAGAACAGGCACCGCCAATGGCCGTTGGTGTCAGTGAATATGCCTATAACAATGGACAAACCCCATTTGCGTCCAAGGCGGAAAATGATATTCGAAATGGCGTGGAAAAGCGCGATATGTACGGTATCACCGCCAAGCTCAATCACGAATTTAACGACGAATGGTCAATGAAGTACATTCTCAGCTATCGTGACTGGCAAACGGTAAACCGCGAGGATGAAGACGGTACCGCGGAGATCACCCGCTATTTTGATACCTCCAACAACGAAGACTCGGATATCTTGTATACCGAATTACAGTTTAACTATGTCGGGGATAAGATTAATGCAGTTACCGGTTTCTCCTACTCCAAGGAAAAGGTTAACCAGACTACCGAGCTAAATATGACGGCGGATACCGCAGCTCGACTGGTGACAGGTGAATTAAACGGCATAATCTGGAATGGTGTTGCCGAACAGGTGGCAGCCCTGATAGGCGGCAATACGGACGCCCATGCCGAAGCGGCATTTGGCCCGGACGTGACCTTTGAAGGCGCCGTAGATAACTTCTTTGCCGTTAACGGCTTCCCCATGGATCATCTATGGGATGCAGGCGAGTGGTCAAATGCCCTGAATGCGCTTGGCTTTGCCGATGCCATTATGGCTGGCATCGGCATGCCGGGTATGCCTTTGACTCCGGCAGTCGTTACTGCCACTGGCGACCTTACCTATGACATAGTTGCTTCACAAATGGGTGTGGCCGAAGTTTTCGGTCCCAGCTATTCCGGCATGTTCTGGCAGGAAACGGTCAATAACACGGGTGATTTTACCAACTGGGGTATCTATGCTGATATCGACTATAGCATTAACGATAAGTGGAATGTGATCGGTGGCCTGCGTTACTCAAAAGATGAAAAGGACTTTACCTGGTATATCCCGCAAACATCATTTGCTGCGGTTCGCCCGGGTGTCGGTAACCTGATTTATCCTCAGGTGGATATGGCGGCATCCGATGACTGGAGCAAGGTGACCGGCCGATTGGTGACCAGTTACCAGCTGGACGATAACCATATGTTTTTTGCGTCCTACTCTACCGGGTACAAGTCCGGTGGCTTTGACTCCTTGACGCCAAGCCAGGAGTCTTTTGATCCCGAAGACACCTCCAATATTGAAATTGGTTATAAAGGGGTTGCCTGGGATGAACTGGTCGCCAATATTAGCTTTTACTATCTTGAGCTGGATAACTTCCAAACCACTAAAGACTCCAAGCCACCGGGAAGCCCGCAAGCCTCGCCCACTATCTTCAATGAAGACAAGGAAATTACCGGCATGGAAATCGACCTGCGCTGGAATGCCTCTGAAAGCCTGATACTTGGGGTGGTTTCCGAGATTCGCTCAACCGATACCATGACGCCGGATTTCTATAACGGTGAAGGTGAGCTGATTGAGGCCACCACAACCTCTTCCAATGCGGCCATCAACTATACGCTGACCCTGGACTGGATGCCGGACTTTGGCGTCGGTACCACCAACTTCCATATGGACTATGTCTATTTGGAAAACATTAATGACGAGCAGGCGGGCCTAGAAGATTATGCCAAGGCGATTCCTGCCTATTTCAAGGACACCAAAGACTTGAACGCCCGTTTATCCTGGACCAATGACGCGGATAATCTGGAAATTGGCCTTTGGGGTAAGAACCTGTTTGATGAACGCTATGTACTGAGTGTTGGCGGCTTGACCGCAGACGTGCTGGGCACGCCACACGCCAGGATCAACAGGGGTTTGGAAGCGGGTATTGACGTTAAATACTCATTCTAACTAAGTTGTTCTGTCCAAAAAATCAAAAAGCCGAAGCCTGGATGCTTCGGCTTTTTGATTTTCTCTCTAAAGCTAAAATATTAGATTACATCTTAGTATCGAAACACCTGTTTCAATTCTGAACTTTTGTGTTTACTATGTTGGCAGGCCAATAAAACAGGGTGCATTCTTGGCAGTCTTGAATATTAAGAAAATGCTTTGTTTATCATCCTATTGGCTCTTCATTTTTTAATAAAACATAGCTAAAAGAATAATAATGCAGTCAGCTACCGAGTTTTTTTCTTACCTTGCCTTTACGCAAATGTTTATTTGCGTTTTGCTGCTTTTTCCCTTGTGGAAAAAAAATCAATCCATTCGTCTCTATGTTTTGCTGATGGCATCTGGTTGCGCCTACCTGCTTAGTGAAATTTTTCAACCGATAGCACAATATTCATTGTTACACTGGCTGGACATGATAGGGGGCAATGCCTTGCCCGGCGTGTTCTGGCTGGTGAGCCTAAGTGTCTTTGGCGATCATATAGTGCTCAAACGCTGGCAGTTTGTTGTTGCGTCCCTGACCCTGGTTATTCCTCTGTCGGCAACCTTGCTGCAATTGATTTTTGGCTTTGAGTTAAAGCAATTTGTCGCATTGGATGGGCTGGTGCGATACGGCGCCATGGCGCTGGAGCTGGTGCTTATTTGCCATGCCCTGGTCATTGCCATTAAGCACTGGCGTGACGATCTGGTTCAGGAAAGACGCTATATCCGCGGCGGTGTGATCAGTGTTTCCGGCCTGTATATCTTTTTGGTTATTTTTATCGAGCAGTTGCTGAGTATTCAGTGGGCAATTTTGGGCTTGCTGCAGGCCCTTGTTTTGGCGGTACTGGTGACAGGCATAAATTTTTTGCTGTTCAGCTTGCGCGAGTCCAGCCTGTTTGAAACGGTTAAGCCAAAACTAGTGGAAAAACCAGCGGCCAAGGTTCCTTCGCCAGAGCTGAGTCGCATCATAGACTCCATGGTCAAAGATAAATTATATCAACAGGACGGAATTACCATCTCGGGACTGGCCAAGCACCTGTCTATTCACGAATATAAATTACGCCATTTGATTAATGGTGAAATGAACTATCGAAATTTTAATGATTTTCTAAATTATTACCGTATTTCCGAAGTGACAAAACACCTTGCTCAGCCGGAATTAAGCAGTACACCCGTGCTGACGCTGGCTTTGGACAGTGGATTTAGAAGTTTGAGTTCGTTTAATAAGGCATTTAAGGCCACCCATGGTGTAACCCCCACAGAATACAGGAAAAAAGCGCTGTCGATTTCTTGATATAGCAGGTTTATTTTGGAATCCGTCAGCTTTTTTTAGTAATCCGTCAGCTTTTATCGCCCGCCATCCCTATAGTTGATGCCAAGTTTTAAGTTTGGGATTTGATTATGCTATCGACGGTTAAGTGTTTTTTCATTGCCAGTGCGGCAACAGTGATCACCGTGTTTTTTCCTGCCAAGGCTTCGGCAAATTCAAGCCAGGAACTCTATCAACAGTGCGTCGCCTGTCATGGTGTCAAGGGAGAAGGCAATGCAACACTGAATGCCCCAGCCATCGCCGGCCAATTCGACTGGTACTTGAGCCGCCAAATAAAGAATTTCAAACAGGGATTAAGGGGCAGCCATCCGGACGATGTTTATGGCAAGCAAATGCTGGCGATAGTATCCCTGCTGGATACGGAAAAAGATCTGGCTAGCTTAAGTGCATACATTCAATCACTGCCAGCCGTGGCAAGCAATTCGACCGCCAAGGGCGATTTAAAAAATGGCAATAGCTATTACCAGGGTAAATGCGGTGCCTGCCATGGCGGTCAGGGACAGGGGAATGTTTCTCTTCAGGCACCTAAGCTGGCGGGGATAGACACCGCCTATTTAAAACGCCAAATGGAAAACTTTAGCAAGGGCATTCGCGGCAGTCATGAACAGGACAAGCTGGGCCGCCAAATGGCGATGATGGCCAAGACCACATCGGGCAAGGAGCTGGATGATATCCTGTATTATATCTCCCAGCAGCAGTAGGGGAGTGAGCATGAAGCCTATCTCTTTATTCTTATCCCTGTTATTGGCGTTAAATATCACCAGTGCCGCCGCAAGTACACAAGGTGGCGGCCAGTTTGAGCTGGCGAAAAACTGCCCGCCCAGCTTTGAGCTGACCGAAAAGGGCGTGTGCATGCTGGTTAGCCAATATCAGTTTTATGACTCGGTCCAAAACCGCGGGCTGGGCGGCACGCAAACTAACCTCCCCAAGCACAGGGGCGGCTTTACCCCGGCGCAAATCGACCTTGGCCGTTATTTGTTTTTCGACCCGGCCCTGTCTAAAGATGGTTCCATCTCCTGCGCCAGTTGCCATCAACCGGACAAGGGCTTTAGTGATGATCTGGACCGTAGCATAGGCATCACGGGCGAGAAAGTCGGCCGTAGCGCGCCAACGCTGTGGAACGTCGGCTTTCTCGACAAGTTTTTCTGGGATGTCAGGGCAACATCCTTGGAAGAACAAGCGCAAGGGCCGCTGTTTGATCCCCTGGAGATGGGCAACTCGCCGGAGCAGTTAAAGGCGACCCTGGTTGCAAATAAGCATTACCAGAAATTGTTTGCCGAGGCTTTCCCTGATGCAAATGGCATTGAGCTTGACCAGGTTTATACCGCACTGACGGCATTTCAAACCTCGTTAATTTCTCTTAACAGCCGCTATGACAGGTACGCCCATGGCTATCACCAGGCACTGACGCCAAATGAAATCGCCGGGATGAATGTGTTTCGCTCATTCGTTGCCCGCTGCGCCGAGTGCCATCAGCCACCACTGTTTACCAATAACCAGATTGCCGTTATCGGTGCCCCCGAGCCCGAAGGCAGGCCGCTGGATATTGGCGCAGAAAAAACCTATAACGCGCCTAAATTAAGGGGGGCATTCAAGGTGCCGACATTAAGAAATATCACCAAGTCGGCGCCTTATATGCACTCTGGCAGGTATGACGACCTGCGGGAAGCGGTGAAGTTTTATAACGACGGACGAGGCAATGCCGTGCCGGAAGGAGAAAAAATGCAGCTGCATTGGCACATGTCGGAACCTGATCTCACCGATAGAGAAATAGATCTTATCGTTGAATTTCTAGGTGCGCTTACCGACGAAAGCTTAACGCCCAGGGTGCCGGACAGGGTGCCGTCGGGCTTGAGTCCGATTGATAATAAGTATCAGCAAAATATTAAAGATAACAACAAGCAAACCATTGAGCGTGGAGAATAATATGAGTTCAGGCAAGATATTAGGGGCAATATTAATTGTCGGGGCATTTGCAGGCGGCATGTATTTTGGCGGTAGCCAGAATAATACGCCGGTGATCACCAGCAGTACAGGGGGCGCAAGCTACTCTGGAGGCTATGATAAAAGTGCCGATAGTGATGCAAAAGGCGCTGCCAAGGGAGCGGCCATGAAACGCACAGTGGCTGGAAAAACCCATGTCGTCAATGATGGCGATTTGATTATGGATGCGGTGCAGGCGGCACAGCCGGGAGATACCATCCAGGTGATGCCGGGCACCTACCATGAAACCGTCTATATAGATAAGGATGATATCCGTATCATAGGCGTGGTTAAGGAAGGCAAGCGGGCGACGCTCGATGGCCAGGGCAAGCTTAATGACGCCATCCTGTACTCGGGCAATAATTTTGTTGTCGAGAACATGCAAATCACCAAATACAAGGGTAATGGCATCATGGGCCAGGCGGGCAACAATTTCGAGATCCGCAATAATATTATTGTTGATACAGGTGTTTACGGCATTTTTCCCCAGCTGGGTAAAAACGGTATTGTTGAATACAATGTGATTTCTGGCATCGAAGATGCCGCCATCTATGTCGGCATGAGTGACAATATTCATGTCGCCTATAATGACGTCTTTGACAGTGTCGCCGGTATTGAGATTGAAAACTCCCGCCATGCGATAGTGGAGGACAACTACGTCCATAACAATACCGGTGGCATCCTGGCCTTTATTACCCCGGGCCTGCCGATAAAAACCACTTATGATGTCATTATTCGCAATAACTTTGTTTCTGCCAATAACCATAAGAACTTTGGTGCCCCTGGCTCCACCGTCGGTGGCATTCCGGCCGGAACTGGCATACTGATCATGGCGGCGGATGATGTTATCGTTGAAGGCAACATTATTTCCGGTAATAAAACCGCCGGCATACTGATCACGGATCACAACAATGCACCGAATACCACCATAGATCCCGAGTCGGACCCCAGCCCGGACCGCGTGATGATCTTGGATAACCTGATGCTGAATAACGGCTATGACACCATAGATGAAGTTAAGGCGCTAATGCTGACCGAATTCAAGCAGGGCGAGCCGGACATTGTACGAGTGGGTAGCTCAAAAGACAGCTGTATCATCAACCGTCACCGCTATGTCAGCGTAGGTGTTAAGGACTGGAAAGAGTGTGACTTTACCAACACGGCATCGGTTGACACTTATCTCCTGGATGAGCCGGTGCCGCCGCGTGAGATCACGGGCGCCGAACGTGGCAAGGTGGTTTATATGGGCATCTGCGCCGGCTGTCATACCTATACCGGCCGCATGATAGGGCCTCCGGTGCAAGTCATCCAGGCGCTTTATATGCACAATCCGCAGGGAATTGCCGACTATATCAATAAGCCGACCAAGAAGCGTGACGACTATCCGGAAATGCCGCCACAAAACTATCTGGATGCCGAAACCAGGCTGGCCGCCGCCAAGTTTATGTTAAGCAGAAAGAACTAGTTTAAAGAGAAAAGGGAGCAGTAAAGGGAGCAGTAAAGGGAGCAGTAAAGGGAGCAGTAAAGGGAGCTATTGATTAGCTCCTTTTTTGTGACTTTTATATTTGTATACAGTATGCAATAATATGTACCATATATGATGTGTTAACTATTTTATAGAGGTTGTCATGCTTACCATAGATGCCGCAACAGTCAGTCAGGCCCTTAATTTTCCTGAGCTGGTGGATGCCCTGGCCAGTGCTTTTGCCAGTGATGTTACCGTACCGCCAAGGCTACATTATGATATGGAAAACCCCAAGGCGAGCCGGGAAACCACCTTGTTGATGATGCCGGCCTGGCAGGCGGGCGATGTTGCCGGTATCAAGCTGGTGACCGTCGCCCCGGAAAACAGCCAGAAAAACCTGCCCTCGATACAGGGCACCTATTTATTGCTGGATGTGGATACCGGCTCTATGAAGGCTATGATGGATGCGCCGTCATTAACGGCAAAAAGAACGGCGGCGGCTTCGGCGCTGGCGTCACGCTTTCTATCCCGACCGGATAGCGAGACCTTGCTGGTGATCGGTACGGGTACCCTGGCGCCACAGCTTATTGCCGCCCATGCCAGCGTCAGGCCAATCAAGCGGGTGATGGTGTGGGGTCGCAGCCTGGAAAAGGCCCAGGCGGTTTGCCAAGAGGTCAGCCACCTGGATATAAACTGCCAGCCAATCGATGATATTGCCGGGCATATAGGCCAGGCGGACATTATTTCCTGTGCCACCTTGAGTAAAGAGCCCCTGGTATTCGGCGACTGGCTAAAACCTGGGCAACACCTTGATATGGTTGGTGCCTACCGCCCCGACATGAGAGAAATGGATGATGTTTGCCTGACCCGAGGCCGACTCTTTGTTGATAACATCCCTGGCGCCACCAAGGAAACCGGTGATATCGCCATTCCCTTGGCCAATGGCGTGATCGGTAAGGATGATATAGAGGCGGATTTATTTTCGTTGTGTCGCCAGAAGGTTGAGGTTTTGCGTGCCAAGGAAGACATTACCCTCTTTAAATCTGTCGGCCATGCCCTGGAAGACCTTGCTGCGGCTAAGCTTGTTGCCAAATTTGTCGGTGAGTAATTTCCTTTGGTATAAAGCCTGGTAGGCACTAAATAAAGAGTAAGGATTTATGGATACTTTTCAGCAGCGCAGAGCCTGGTTGGAACAGCAATTAGATAGCGACAGTGTGGTTATTCTGGTGGGCAATACCGCTAAAACCCGAAGTAAGAATATTAAGTATCACTTTCGTGCCGATAACGATCTCTACTATATGACGGGGTTCACAGAGCCGGATGCGGTGGCGGTATTGCGTCCCGGTCACCCTCAGGCATTTGTACTCTTTGTCAGGCCCAATGATGCGGCAGCCGAAACCAGCTTTGGTACCCGCGCCGGACTGCCCGGTGCTAAAACGCTTTTTAACGCCGATCAGTCCTATGCCATAGATGACTTGGAACGGGAGCTGCCAGAGCTTTTAATGGGGCGGAGCAAGGTCTATTATCACGATGAGCAAGGCATATATAGTGATAGGATCATTGACTGGCTAAATCAGCAAAGGCGCAGCACAGGCTTTGATATTATCAAGGAATACCGCCAGCTATTGCCGCTTGCACCGATTCTGCATAACAAGCGTGTGTTTAAGTCAAAAGAGGAAATTATTCTTATCCGCCGTGCCGTTAAGGCATCAAGCGTCGCCCATAAAAAGGTCATGGCCAGTATTAAGCCCGGCATGAATGAGCGCCAGCTCAGCGCCATATTTGATCGTGAAATTGCCGAATATGACTGCTTTGAGGTCTGTTATCCGTCTATCGTCGCCAGTGGCAACAATGCCTGTTGTTTGCACTATGAAGACAATAACTGCACCGTCAGGGATGGGCAGATGCTATTGATAGATGCGGGGGCAGAGTATCGGTTCTATTGCAGCGATATTACCCGTAGCTATCCGGTTAACGGCAGGTTTTCGAAAGAGCAGGCTCGGCTCTACCAGCTTGTTCTGGATGCGCTGGATGCCGCCATCGCCAAGGTGGAACCAGGTCTTAGCTGGGACGTAATTTACCAAACCTGTATGCAGGTTATGGCTAAGGGCCTGATTGAACTGGGCTTGCTGTCGGGGAGCCTGGAGCAGGTGATGGCGGATGAAAGCTATCGTGAATTTACCGTCCATAAAACCGGCCATTGGCTGGGCATGGATGTACATGATGTTGGTGCCTACCACGATAAGGATGGCAACTGGCTATCCTTACAACCTAACATGGTTTTTACCATAGAGCCCGGCATCTATATTCCCGAGCATTGCCAGACTGTGGATGAAAAATGGCGTGGCATAGGGATACGGATAGAAGATGATATCCTGGTAACGGCATCGGGGCATGAAAACCTGTCCCGCGCCATTCCCAGAAGCGTCAAGGAAATAGAGTCATTTATGGCGGCAAGTCAAACAGGGTTAAATTAACGGGCTCTGGGTATTTGTTAATAGAATGCTAATTAATTTGCCCTAATGTTGACTTTCCACTGTTTGCTTATTTAAATGAGTAGTAGTAGAGCAACAGGGACAGTAAAAACTTATAGCGACAAGAACAGCTTATCGAGTAGTTTACTGAATATTAAATGACAAAAAACGTGTCTATCAATAATAGATTAAGTCGTCGCGTACTGATTTATATCTTATTGTGTAGTGCGTTTTTATCTGTCTGCTCCACGGCCATCCAGTTATACCTGGAATTTGAAGAAAACAAATCCGCCCTGGAGCAACGCTTCAGCAATATTGAAACCAGCTATATCCAGTCTATATCCACCAGCTTATGGGATTTTAATGAGCCCCTGGTAGAACAACAGATCCAGGGCATAGTTAAACTGCCCGATATCCGTTTTGTTAAGATCACCACCGGCTTTGGCAAGTCCTATCAACATGGCAATGCCGATGTCAATGCCGCCAAATCCGTGGAATACCCGATATTTTATGGTGACAATGATATTGGCCACTTGGTGATAAAGGCCGACTATCAGGATATTTACCAGAACCTGGAACAAAAGGCCTGGGTGATACTGTCATCCGAGTTTATCAAGACCTTTATTGTTGCCTTCTGTATCGTTTTTGTTATGCATTGGCTGATTGTTCGTCATATCTACCGTATCATGCACTATTCCCAGGAGCTGTCGGCAGACAACCTGGATAAGCCACTCGAGCTTTCCGAGCGCTCTTTTGCCAAGGATGAGCTGGATTTGCTGGTGGACGCCATCAATGATATGCGCCTGGCACTGAAAAATGACATAGTCAAGCTGGAAGAGGCGGAAAATGCCCTGATCAACCTCAATGGCGAGCTGGAAATCAAGGTCTATGACAGAACCGCCAAGCTGGCCGAAAGCAATAAGCAGTTACAGCAATCCCTCGATGATCTCACCATGGCAAAAGACTCCCTGGTGCAATCGGAGAAAATGGCGTCCCTTGGCCAGCTGGTGGCCGGGGTTGCCCATGAAGTTAATACCCCGCTGGGGATTTGCGTGACTTCCATTACCGCCTTAAGAGAAAAGGTGGTGGAGCTGACCCGGGCGGTAGATTCGGAAAATCTGACCAAATCCCAACTGACAACAACACTGAACCTGTTAACCGAGTATCAGCAAATTATCGAGCGCAGCCTGAATAAGGCGGTTGATTTGATCCGTGGCTTTAAGTCTGTGGCGGTAGAGCAGCACACGGACCCCGAGCTGGCCATCAATCTGTACCAGCATGTCAATGATGTTATCAATACGGTAAAAACCCTGTTTAAGCGCAAAAAATACCATATTCATCTGGAACTGAATAAAGACTTGAATATGGTCACTTACCCCAGCGCCTGGAACCAGATTTTAACCAATTTCTTAATGAATTCTCATATTCATGGTTTTGAGGGGCGGGATGATGGCGAAATTTCCATTGTCTTTACCGAGAGCAATGGTTATCTGACCCTGGTTTACAAGGACAATGGCAAGGGGGTAAATGACGACATCAAAAAGCGTATTTTTGACCCCTTTATCACCACCAAAAGGGGCCAGGGAGGATCTGGCCTTGGAATGAATATTGTCTTTAACCTGGTTAACAGCAAGCTGGGCGGTTCCATCAAGTTTCTTGATACCGAGCAGGGCTGTGGCTTTCAGGTCAAGGTGCCGATTATTTATGCCGAAAGCAGAAGTGTCTCTCAAGCTTAACTAGGGCGTGCTGCTCTTTCAGACGCTTTGTCTTGGACGCAGTATCTCAGGTTCCTAAAAATATCTCTATTAGTTAACGGATTGCTAATGTCGAAACAACAAGCATTTGAAAAAATGGGCGGACGCAATAGCTTGATAGCCATTAACAAGGTGTTTTATGACAAGGTATACAGACACCCCTGGCTGAAATTGTATTTTGATAATATTCCCCAGGAGCATATCGAGGCTCAGCAGGTAGACTTTATGCAGAAAGTTCTGGGCGGCGAAAATATCTATGTGGGTAAGCCACCTTCCCAAGCCCTAAGTAGAAGGACAGTAAAGCAATAAAAAAGGCAGAGTCCGAAAACCCTGCCATTTTACTGTGTAGAATATTAGGAGTTGTATCTAAAATTCCTTAGCCAAGCCCAGGTAGAAGAAGCGGCCTTGCAGGGAGTAGGTGTTGTAGTCAACGCCATTGGTGCCCGCGTATCTTAACGGCGGCTCCTTGTCCCATAGGTTCTTGACACCAAAGTTGAAATCCATGGCAAGGGTATCATAGTGATAATCCAGCTGCATATGATGGATATGGGTGGAGTCCATGACATGGTCATTGGGCTCTGTGGTAGAGGCTATATATTCAATGTTATAGGTGGCTGCCCAGGAGTCCATATTCCAGCTGGTGGTAAAGTTGGCCCTATCCTGCGGGATATTGCCGAAGGAGTTGTCATAGGTGCCAACGATGGAACGCGAGGGCGAGTCTGCCGTATCCTGAACCTCAAAGTCGAGGAAGTGTGACAGCTCAAAATTGAAGTTCCAGTCACCGACACTGGTCTCCATGCCATAGTTGATTGCCAGATCAAGACCGGCAATGGTACGCTCGGCAATATTGTCATTAGGCGCATAGACGGAGACTATATAACCCTTACCCCCCTCTGCGCGAGTTACCGAATCGGCATATTTGGGATTTTGCGCCACATAGGCCTGATCGATAACATACTCAGGGCTCTGAAAGACAACGTCACTTTGTTCAATCCTGAAATAATCCAGGGTAACTGACAGCTTGTCCATCGGCTGGTAGGCGATACCCAGGGTCAGGTTTTCCGCCTCTTCCGGTTTAAGCTCCTTATTACCACCCGAGGTGACATTAAAGCCCTTAACCGTATTTTGGATCAGGCCATCTTCAAGGCCGGCACAGCCAGGCAGGTCAGCTACTACACCAGTACCCGTAGGATCACAGGGATCTGTCAGGCCTTCGGTCCAGTTTGCCGATTGGCCTGAGTACATTTGCAACATGGTCGGCGCCCTGAAGCCGGTGGAGTAGCTGCCCCTAAGGGTCAATTCCTGTAGCGGTTTCCAGATCACCCCCACCTTAGGGTTAGTGGTATCCTTGTCAATATCACTGTACTGGGAGTGACGCACGGCAAGCTGAACTTCCAGGGTATCTAAAGCCGGAATGATAACCTCGGCATAGGCTTCGTCAATTTTACGCACAGGTGTGATCACGTCAGGCGAGGCGCCGCCCCAGGAAACATCGAAGGTTTCGGTTTGCTGGCTGATATCGGCCCTCTGGATGGCCTGTTCTTCCCTGTGCTCAACACCCACCGCAAATTCAACCATGCCGCCGGGAAGCTCGGCCAAAGGTCCGGCAATGCTGGCCTGGATATAGTCTAGGCTGTTGTCATTGATAACGAAAGGCTTAGTGACATTAATATAGTCCAGCATTTCCTGGGTAATCGAGCCCGGAGGGCCGAAAACGTTTAGCGGCACGCAAGTAGGATCTGCATCTGTACCACATTCATCTGACAGGGCGGCATCAATGCGCATCAAGGAAGGCTGCAGGCCACCATCCGTGGTCAAGCGACCGTCCTGGGAAGAATAGGTCAGGTTCCAGTCATAATCGTCAATGGTGCCGTTAAGTCCCAGGGTGTAGCGGGTGATATCCGTTTCCCGGGTGTAGACACGTGGCCCGTATTCGACAAAACGGCGAGAGACATTACCCACTTCACCAAAGGGGTTGTATTTCTGGTTGGCGCCTATGCCGTATTGGTTGCCATCTTCATCATAATGGTGAAAGGCTGGGGTTTCGGTGCCGCCACCGTACCAGCCGGTATCCACGCCAGGAGGCGCCTGGTTACCCTGGTTCCAGCCACCGAATGAACTGACCTCGGCAAATACCTGGACATCATCGGTCAGATCATATTCACCGTAAAAGAACATGGTGGTATTTTTCAGGGTATTAGCGCCAGAGGTGACGCTATGGTAGTTATAGCCCATGGTATCGTAGTCAAATGCGGTGACATTGGTGGGATCGTTGGCATCCAGGATGGTCCAGGTGCCAGGACCCAGGCCAAAACCGGAAAGCCTGGAATTGGGGGCAGTACCCGAGCGCATGTTCTGTCCGCCGACATGGGTGAAGTCGGCATCCTGGGTGCGGGTCCTGTCTTTTGATAACCAGCCGTCGGTATTGTTCTGGGACAACGCCAGCATCATATTACCGCGATCACTGCTGGCACCTATGGTCAGCCCGATACGGCGCTCGTCGGCATCTCCCCGGCTTGACACACCATAGCTGGCATTGACCTTGCACCATCATAGTGAGTCTTGGTGATGATATTAACCACACCGGCAATGGCATCTGAGCCATAAGTGGCTGAGGCTCCATCTTTTAGCACCTGAATCTGTTCAACGGCTTCAAAGGGAATTGACAGCAAATCAACCTGGTTATTCGTGTTGGCGGCTATGGTGCGGCGGCCATTGATAAGTACCAGGGTATTACTTGCTTCAATACCTCGCAGGGTTACCGTTGCGATAGAGCCTGCGCCACTGTCAGACTGAGAGTTTGAGGTATTACCCGTTAATGCCGGCAACTTGCGCAAGGCTTCACCCACATCCGTGATGCCAAGGCGCTCCATCTGTACCTTGGTAACTAGAGGCTGTTTATCTTTCGAGATTGTTTTTGCAGCAGTTTGTTGGCAATTTATACAAGGCAGAGCCTTTGTAATCTAGTTGCTCTAGATAAAAAGGCGATAACGCCGTAGAAATAGCCAACAAACGCTGCCTGACAGGTTCGGCTAAAAGCGTTTTATTCTTTGTTGAGCAGTATTTGCTTAGAATAACTAGGCGACACACTGCTCGCCGCGACTAAAACGCTTTTATCTCGAACAAAAATTAATCGCGAAAGATAAACAGCCTCTAGGGTAATGGGGGAGGCGGATGCCAATTCGGTACGGGCAATTCTAGAGCCGGTGACCATGATTTTTTCTATTTCTTCTTCAGCCTGTTCAGCAACAACCGGGCTGACATAAGTCGATGACATGGAAATCAATGCCAGCGATAGCAATGACCTCTTAAAGTGTTCATGTTTTTTCATTTGTAATCCTTGTTTTTCCTTCGCTTTTATTTTTGTTTTCACATCAATCTATCGATGCCATTTATACTGTATACAATATAAGATATAAAGCCAAGATCAAAATTTAGACAAAATGTTTCAGCGGTTTGAATTGCCCATACGGATCCAATTGGTTACTTGTTGCACTTGAACAGTGCAGCTGGGCTCGCTACCACGCACTACCAAATGGCATATAAAAAGGAGGGCTATTAAGGCTTGTGCAATGCTTGTTTTTTAAAATCAGCATCTTACGGGTATTTTTTCTTCTTGGTATAGCTATTGCTGTTAGGCCTCTATCGAGGTAAATAACAGTGAGTAGCAGGAAACCTTATGAGCGCATCGAACAATATTGTTGTTATTGGAAATGGGCCGGTTGGCCATAAGTTTTTAGAGTCTCTGGTGGCCAGCGGCAAGGCCGCAGATTATAAGGTGGTTGTTTTTGGTGAAGAGCCAAGACCTGCCTATGATCGCGTTCATCTGACCGATTGGTTTAAAACACGAGATGCCAAAGATATTAATATGGTACCGGATGGCTTTTATCAGCAACATGGCTTTACCCTATATACGGGTGACAAGGTCACCAAGATTGACCGGCTAAGAAAAACCGTCACTTCAGAGTCTGGTCGTGAGTTGGCCTATGACAAAATTATTTTGGCCACAGGTTCCTTCCCCTTTGTGCCACCGGTTCCCGGTCATGACAGGGCCAATACCTTCGTCTACCGCACCATAGAAGATTTGGAGGCGATTACCGCTGCAGCCAAAACCGGCAAGGTCGGCGCCGTGATCGGCGGTGGTCTGCTCGGCCTGGAGGCGGCCAAGGCGCTTAAAGATCTTGAACTGGAAACCCATGTTATTGAATTTGCCCCGCGCCTGATGGCGGTTCAGGTGGATGACGGTGGCGGCAGCATGCTGCGCAAAAAAATTGAAGATCTCGGTGTCGCGGTGCACACCCAGAAAAACACTCAGAATATCAGTGACGGTGATAAGTCCATTCATAAAATGACCTTTGCCGACGGTGAGGTGCTGGAAACAGACTTGATTGTCTTTTCGGCGGGGATCCGGCCGCGTGACGAACTGGCGCGTAATGCCGGCCTTGGCATGGGAGCCAGAGGTGGCGTGGTGATCAATAATCATTGTCAGACCTCTGATCCGGATATCTATGCCGTAGGGGAAGTGGCGCTATGGGACAACAAGATATTTGGCCTGATCGCCCCGGGCAATGCCATGGCGCAGGCGGCCTTGGATCACCTGACAGGCACGGGCGACAGTGAGTTTGCCGGCGCGGATATGAGTACCAAGTTAAAGCTGATGGGGGTTGATGTCGCCTCAATCGGTGATGCCCATGGCAATACCCCGGGCAGCCGCAGCTATACCTATGTGAACGACAGGGAAGAGATCTACAAAAAGATAGTGGTCACCCCGGACGACAAGTATTTGCTTGGCGCAGTGCTGATTGGTGATGCGGCGGAATATGGCACCCTGCTGCAGTTTATGCTGAATAAAATGGAGCTGCCCGCCGAGCCCGAGGGGTTGATCCTGCCGCAAATGGAAGGACATTCCACCGGCATAGGCGTCGATGCCTTACCTGACTCGGCACAGCTTTGTTCCTGTATGAATGTCAGCAAGGCGGATGTGGTGTCGGCGGTGGAAGCGGGGGCAACCTGTATGGCCGATATCAAGGACTCCACCCAGGCGGCGACAGGTTGTGGCGGTTGTGCGGCCCTGGTCACCCAGGTGCTTAACTCAGAACTGGAAAAGCTCGGCGTCGAAGTCAATACCGATCTTTGTGAGCACTTTGCCTATACCAGGCAGGATCTATACAACATTATCCGTGTTGAAAAAATCAAGACCTTTGAAGCCTTGCTCGATAAACACGGCACCGGTCTTGGCTGTGATATCTGCAAACCAACCGTCGGTTCGCTACTGGCATCATGCTGGAATGATTATATCCTCGAAAACCCCTTGCATGGCCTACAGGACACCAATGATTACTTTATGGGCAATATGCAAAAAGACGGCACCTATTCCGTTGTGCCCAGGGTGCCGGGCGGAGAAATTACCCCTGATAAGCTGATAGTGCTGGGCGAGGTGGGCAAGAAGTATGACCTATATACCAAGATCACCGGTGGTCAGCGGGTGGATCTCTTTGGTGCACGCTCCGAGCAACTGCCACAAATCTGGCGGGAGTTAGTGGATGCCGGCTTTGAAACCGGCCATGCATATGGCAAGTCCCTGCGCACGGTAAAATCCTGTGTCGGTTCAACCTGGTGCCGCTATGGCGTGCAGGATTCTGTCGGCATGGCAATATTGCTGGAAAACAGATACAAGGGCCTGCGTTCACCACATAAACTGAAAATGGCGGTGTCCGGTTGCACCAGGGAATGTGCCGAGGCACAAAGCAAGGATGTCGGCGTGATTGCCACGGAGAATGGCTGGAACCTTTATGTCTGCGGTAATGGCGGCATGAAACCTCGCCATGCGGATTTGTTTGCTTCCGATATCGATGATGCGACCCTGATCAAATATATCGACAGATTCTTTATGTTCTACGTGCGGACCGCAGACCGCTTACAGCGCACCTCGGTGTGGATGGACAATATGGAAGGCGGCTTGGAGTACCTGAAATCCGTCATTATCGACGACAAACTCGGGCTTTGTGACGAACTTGAACAGGAAATGGCGGCCGTTATCGGCACATATCAGTGCGAATGGAAAACCACCATTGAAGATCCGGAAAAGGTCAAGCGTTTCAGTCATTTTGTTAACAGTGATCAAGGCGACAGCAATATCAGCTTTGTTAAAGAGCGAGAGCAAATTCGCCCCGAAGTGCGGGACGAGCGTATTGCCGTGGTAGAAGTTGAATAGTGTCCAGGCAGCGGCATAATAATACCAAGTGAATTAATTAATTGATCACTTAGCGAGAGTTAAAAGGCTTAGAGGCAAGGCATTGATTGCAGAGAATGGTTATTCAGGACAATTGCTCCTGCATTGTCTAATTACCCACATCCATGTA
>Ga0213830_1000264_pt1 | contig 55149 bp, 52 predicted proteins | sample SWATP11_FD_161661 | JGI IMG/M metagenome (GOLD analysis project Ga0213830, IMG submission 161661) | Coastal seawater microbial communities from Marineland, Florida, United States - SWA TP1 #1 | ecosystem: Environmental > Aquatic > Marine > Coastal | place: USA: Florida | collected 2016-08-06 | reverse complement strand
CGGCGCTCCCGCCCAGAACACCGAAGAAACCAGGCCAAAATGGACAGCCTTCACACTCCCAAAGCCCCAATCAGACCCTTCGCGCCCCATCAGGCCGAAAACAGCAGGTTCTTCGAGGTGTCCAGCTTACCCATCCGCGTCGCGGCCGGGCAAAAGCAGGTCTTGCGGCCCTGCCTGATCTTATCCCTTCGCCTGAGCGATATAGCGGCTGACCGTGTTCGCCATCACATCCAGCGGAGCGTTGCCGCCCAGCACGACTGCGGTGTTGAAGGCGCGTAGATCATAGCGCGCGCCCAGTTCGCTTTGCGCCCGTGCGCGCTGTGCCACGATTTCGGTATGGCCGATCTTGTAACCACAGGCCTGCCCCGGCCAGCTGCAATAACGATCAACCTCGCTTGCGACCTCGTCGACCTTTGAGCCGTTCTCCTCAACGAAAAACCGCCGCCCCTGCTCGCGGGTCCAACGCTTGTGATGGAGGCCAGTATCCACCACCAACCGGCAAGCGCGAAAGGCAAGGCTTTGCAAGTAGCCCAATCGCCCGACCTTGAAATCATCATAGGCGCCCAGTTCATCGGCCAATTGTTCGGCATAAAGCGCCCAGCCTTCGCTAAAAGCGTTGAAGGCCAGAATCGAACGGATGAGCGGCAGGCGGTTGGAAAATTCGCCCTCCCAGACATGGCCCGGAATGCTTTCGTGGAAAGTGAGATCGGCCAGATCATATTTGCGGTGGAGATCAGTGGTGCGCAAATTGATCCACATGCGTCCCGGAATGCTGCCATCCTTGCTGCCCGCCCCGCCATAGGCGCCGGGCGCGCCCAGCTCCTCGGCAAGGGGCAAGCGGCGCACTTCAAGCGGGGGGGTGACGAGCTGCGTGAAAGCGCGCGGCATCTGCGCAGTGATCCAGGCAATGCGATCTTCGATAAAGGCAATGATTTCTGCGCGACCTTCGTCGCCGGGGCTGAATTTATAGGCAGGGTCTTCGGCCAGCGCGCGCATTCGTGCGCCCACGCTGCCTTGAGTGTAGCCCAACTCCTTGAGGATCACATCCATCTGGCCATGCAGTTCGGCCAGTTCCTCAAGCCCTTGTTCGTGGATTTCATCAGGGATGAGAGCGGTGGTGGTCGAAGCGCTTACCGCCCAGGCGTAATATTCATCGCCCCTTGGCTGTGCCCACATGCCGGCATGGCTATTGGCGATGGCGCGCTGGGCCTTGATCTCTTCAAGTTGCGCGGCAAGCGTCGGCTGAATGCCTTGAGCAATGATCGTCTTCACAGCGCGCAAGGCCATGTCATTGCCGCCGAACTCTGAGGCTTCGAGTGGACCAGCGTAGCTTTCCTCAGCGCCCCGGATCGCCGCTTCCATTTGGGCAATGGTCTTGTCGAGCAGGAAATCGGGCGGCACCAGCCCCATCCCGCGGTTGAATTTCAGCCGATCAGTCTCAGCCGCGAGGATCTTGGGAAGCTCGCTCACGCGGGCAACATAATGCACCACATCATCGGCTTCGCGCAGCGGCTGGGTTGAGCCGAAAAAGCGCGGGTAATCAATATAGCCGCCGACATTCTGGATAACATTATAGGGCGCGTTGCGCCAGCTGCCCACGGCCACATCGCCATAGGGAAAGGCCATGCCTTCTAACGCCTTGGCAAAGGCGCTTTCGACAACTTCGAAGCCAATTAACTGATCGGGCGTCAGGCCATAGCCGGGATAGTCGCGCGCCTGTGCCAGCATCCGGCGCAAGGCGGCCGCATAATCGCTGCGGCCTTCAGCGCCCGGTGTGCCAAACGTTCCGCGCCATGCTGCATACTTGCCGGTATCGACGCCTAGCCCGGTGGCACGGGCCGGTTCATGCGCGAGCATACCATAGGCAAACCGTTCGAGCATGGCATCGGGGAAGGTGCGTTCATCATCGGGATCAAATGACGATGGCGCGCCCGCATGCGCACAGGCCGGCAACAGGGCAAGTGTCGATACGCCCCCGATTCCGGCAAGGGTCTGGCGGCGGGTGCATTCCATTTGGCTCTCTCTCATGGCGGCAAGGTGTGACGCTCGCCACCGTCCAAGTCAATTGCCACCTGTGCATGGGCCACGCTTGCCGCTATGGCACAGGCCATGTCCGATTTTGTGCTTTCGCTAGTGATGCTCACCGCTCTTGCTTTGGTGGCAGGAGCGTTCTTTTACTGGCGCCGCACTGGCGCTTTGAAGCAGCCTTTGCTGATGGTGCTGCTCGCCGTGATCGCGGTGATCAATGTGCTGATCTGGACGATCCCGACGAGCGACGGCCTTGCTCCGCTTGAGACGATAAAGGCGCAGCAGGAGAGCTGATCGGGCTCTGTCAAATAACAATCGGCTCGCCGCCGGACGTGCCCCAAGTGCACCCCTGCCCTAAAGCAGCGATGCGGTAGGGCGAAAAATACACACGCCACCAGCCGCTCGCACCGCACGCGCGAAACGGCGGCAAGGATGGCATGCCTAACGGCGCACAGCCTATTTGATCGGGCAATCCGGCGAGAGGCGGAAATCGAGGTAATTGTCGACCGCGCCCATCAGATCATCGAGTTCGTTCTCGAAAAAGTGATTGGCGCGCGGGATTTCCTCGTGGTGAATGGTGATGTGCTTTTGTGTGCGCAGCTTGTCGACCAACTTTTGCACCGCACCCGGCTGCACCACAGTGTCAGCGGCGCCCTGCACGAACAGCCCGCTCGCGGGGCAAGGTGCAAGGAATGAAAAATCATACATGTTGGCAGGCGGGGCAACCGAGATGAAGCCGCGCACTTCCGGGCGGCGCATCAGCAATTGCATGCCAATGAGCGCGCCGAACGAATAGCCTGCAATCCATGTGCTTTGCGCTTCGGGGTGGATTGACTGGACCCAGTCAAGCGCGCTTGCCGCATCGGACAGCTCGCCCACGCCCGAATCGAAAGAGCCTTGGCTGCGGCCGACACCGCGGAAGTTGAAACGCAGCGTCGCAAAGCCGCGATCGGCGAAAGTCTTGTAGAGCCGCTGCACGATCCGGTCGTTCATTGTGCCCCCGCCTTCCGGGTGGGGGTGGAGAATCATCGCCACCGGAGCGCGCGGACGCGGCGGGGGAGAAAAGCGGCCTTCAAGACGGCCTTCGGGGCCGGGGAAGATGACAGACGGCATCGCGAACCTTTGTAAATAAGTGGAACCGCGCTGAGCCGGGTGGCGGGCGGGAAAGCGGGCTCTATATAAGGCGTGATGCAGATTTCGCAATTTTTTGTCGAGCAAAGCGTAAGGGCGGGCAAACAGCATGGCTGAGCGCCTCTATCTCGATCACGCGGCGACTTCGCCGCTGCGCCCCGAAGCGCGCGCCGCGATGGAGGCAGGCTTTGCCCTGTGGGCCAACCCATCGAGCCCCCACGCCGAAGGCCGCCGCGCTCGTGCCGCGCTCGAAGACGCGCGCGAACGGATCAAAGGCGCGCTGGGATGGCCGGGTGAGGTGATCTTCACGAGCGGCGCGAGCGAGGCTTTGTCGATTGCGCTGGGCCGCGCCAAGGTCAGCCGCCGGATCGTGAGCGCGGTCGAGCACGACGCGGTGTTTCGCGCCGCGCCCAATGCCGATGTCTTCACCGGTGAGGAAGCGATTGGCGCCGATACGCTGATCGCCGTGCAGCATGTTAATTCGGAAACCGGCACGATCAATCCGGTAAGCAAGATGGCCGCGACCATCCGCCAGGCGGGCGCGCTGCTGCTGTCGGACTGCGCGCAGAGCGCGGGCAAGCTGCCGCTGCCCGATGCGGATATGATTGCGCTTGGCGCGCATAAATTCGGCGGACCGATTGGCATTGGCGCATTACTGGTGCGCGATTTCAACTTGCTCGAGCCAATGGGCGGGCATGAGCGTGGCTATCGGCAGGGGACGGAGAACTTGCCCGGCGCGCTCGGCATGGCAGCGGCGCTGGAGGCGGGCGGCTGGGCAACAACGCCGCAGGAACGCGCGGCCTTCGCCGCCCGCGTGGAGGAGCATCGCCTCTCGATTGGCGATCAGGTCGACTATATTTTTGCGCTCACTCACCCCACCATCAGCGCACAGGCGCTGCTGATCCGGCTGGACGCGCAAGGCTTTGCGGTATCGGCAGGCAGCGCGTGTTCTTCGGGCACATTGAAGAAAAGCCGGGTGCTCGATGCTTTCGGGGTGGCCGATGAGACCGCCGCGCGCACGATCCGGGTGAGTATCGGCTGGAACACCAAGGCTGAGGAGTTGGAGCGGTTTGCGGCAGCGTGGGCCTCGCTATGCTAGGCCCTCACCGTCTCCCCGGACTGGATCCGGGGCCCCGCTTTCTTGTGTGCTGCACGCCATCCGGCGTGCAGTCCTCGGCGCTGTTCCTCCGCTACGCTCCGGGCGCCTGCGGGCGGGCAGTCGCCCTTGCGGCCCGTCCTGCGGCGGGCCGGGATGCTCTCCTTCCCTCAGGGAAAGCAATCTCATGATCTACCTCGATTATCAGGCGACCACGCCGCTTGCGCCGGAAGCGCGCGAGGCGATGCTGCGCTGGCTGGGTGGGCCGGAGGATGGCAATTTTGGCAATCCTCATTCAGCCCACCGTATGGGCCGGATGGCAGCCGCTGCAATCGAGGCCGCCCGCGAGGAGATTGCAGCTTTGTTGCCCGCAGGTGGGCAGGTGATCTTTACGAGCGGTGCGACCGAGACGCTCAATCTCGCCTTGCGTGGGTGCCGGGGCGATGTGCTGACCTTTGCTACCGAACACGCTGCCGTGCTGGATTGTGCGGGCGCAGTGGAGGCTGGGGGGCGAGGGTTTGAGGTACTCCCGGTCCTGTCCGATGGGCGGGCCGATCTGGCGGCGCTGGAAGCAGCACTTACGCTCCAAACCGGCGTCGTCGCCGCGATGGCGGTGAATAATGAGATTGGCGTGATCCACCCGCTGGCAGACATCGCCGCCGCCGCGCATCAGGCAGGCGCGCTGGTGCTGGTTGATGCGGTGCAGGCCTATGGGCGCATCGCGCTCCCCGATAATGCCGACATGATCGCCATATCCGCGCACAAAATCCACGGCCCCAAGGGCATTGGCGCGCTGTGGGTGCGCGCCGGCGTGGAGCTTGCGCCGCTGTTGCTCGGTGGCGGGCAGGAGGGCGGGCTTCGTTCGGGCACATTATCGCCCGCCTTGTGCGCAGGTTTTGGCGCGGCAGCGCGCGTGGCAAGGGAACGCATGGCAGAAGACGCCGCGCATGTCTCCGCCTTGGCCACACGTGCCCGCGAATTGTTCGCGAGATGGCAGGTCAATGGCAATCTTGAACACCGCTGGCCCGGCAACCTCAACATCTGCAAGGAGGGCCTCGATGTCTCCCGGTTGATGAGCGATTGCCGCCAGGTCATGTTCTCGGCGGGAAGTGCCTGCGCCAGCGGATCGGGTCGCCCCAGTCATGTCCTGCGCGCGCTTGGCCTCAGCAATGCCGAGGCCAAATCCTCGATCCGTTTGGGCTTTGGCCGCTATACCACTATGGGCGAACTCGAAACCGCCGCTGCTGCAATCAATCAGGCCGCCGAGGAGCAAATGCCATGAGCCTCACCATCACCTTTATCGACCCGCGCGGGCGGGCAATCGAGGCCAGCGCTGAGCCGGGGGATAATCTGCTGCGCGTGGGGCAAGCGGCAGGCCTTCCGCTCGAAGGCACCTGCGAGGGGCAGATGGCCTGCTCCACCTGCCATGTGATCGTGGCCGCCGAGTGGTTTGATCGCCTTCCGCCGGCAAGCGAGGAGGAGGAGGATATGCTTGATTTCGCTGCCGGTGCGCGCCGCACATCGCGCCTGTCCTGTCAGATCGATCTCACGGCCGAAATGGACGGGCTCAAAGTCAGCGTGCCGGGGGAAAGTCACGATGCGCGCCGGATGTAAGCGGGCGTTGGCCTTGATCGCCAGCCTTGCGGCAATTGCCGGATGCAACGACGCCGAGGACCAGCAATGTATGGAGGGGTTCTGTCTGCCGGCTGATGTGGTGATTGTAGGCCGCGAGCGGCCGGCCGACTTCACGCTCTACCAGCTTGCTTGGCGCGGCGAGCAATTCGGCCTTTATGTTGGCGATGCTCCCAGCTTTGCTGCTGCCTCGGCGCAGCTTTTTGCCGTTCCGCTCGATCGGAATGCCCAGGCAGTGGCAGGAGGGGGCAGCGCCGAAGTGGTGATGCGGCTGGGCGAGGCAAGCCCGCGGTTTCTTCATCTCGGTGGGCGTTGTGACGAAATTCAAACCTGTAATCTGGGCGAACTGGCGCAAGCGATCACCCGGGCGCGCTAACCAGCGCGTCAACCCTGTGGAAACCCCTCTCCCTCGCGCTGCGCTCGCTTGCTAGACGCTAAACATGGCCGAGACCGATCTTCCCGCTGATTCCGATCCCTTTGATGCAATCGTTGATGCGCCGTTTGATGCGGCGCTGTCCGAACGCTATCTCGTCTACGCGCTGTCGACCATCACCGCGCGCTCGCTTCCCGATCTGCGCGATGGATTGAAGCCCGTGCACCGCCGCCTGCTGTGGACGATGCGCCAGTTGAAGCTTGATCCCGCGAGCACCTTCAAGAAATCGGCCCGCGTGGTGGGCGAGGTGATCGGTAAATATCACCCCCATGGTGATACCGCCGCCTATGATGCGATGGTGCGATTGGCGCAGGATTTTTCGCTGCGCTATCCGCTGGTCGAAGGCCAAGGCAATTTCGGCAATGTCGATGGCGATAATGCCGCGGCCTACCGCTACACCGAGGCCCGCCTGACGCTGACGGCGATGCAATTGATGGACGGGCTCGACGCAGGGACAGTCGATTTCATCCCCACCTATAATGGCGAGGAGGAAGAGCCCGAATTGATGCCGGGGCTGTTCCCCAATCTGCTGGCGAACGGGGCGAGCGGCATTGCGGTCGGCATGGCCACCAGCATCCCCAGCCATAATGTCGCAGAGATTATCGATGCGACGCTGGAATTGATCGACAATCCCCATGTTGAGCATGAGCGGCTGATGGAGCTGTTTCGCGGCCCGGATTTCCCCACCGGGGGACAGGTGGTGGATAGCCCTGCCGCCATCTGCGAAGCCTATCGGACCGGGCGCGGGAGCTTCCGCCTGCGGGGCCGCTTTCATGCGCCTGAGGCCAGCAATCCTGATGATGCGGCGGCGGGCATCGAACGTTTGGGCGGCGGCCAGTGGCAGCTGGTGATTTCCGAAATCCCCTATCAGGTTGCCAAGGGTAAGCTCATTGAACAGATCGCGCAGGCGATTGCCGATCGCAAGCTGCCTATCCTCGAGGATGTGCGCGATGAAAGCGATGAGGCGATCCGCATCGTGCTCGTGCCGAAAAGCCGCAATGTTGACCCGGAGCTGCTCAAGGAGAGCCTCTACAAGCTGACCGACCTTGAGGTGCGTTTCAGCCTCAATATGAACGTGCTCGACGCCACCCGCACTCCGATGGTGATGGGTTTGAAAGAGCTGCTCGATAACTGGAAAGCCGCCCAAATCGACATCCTGCAACGCCGCGCGCAGCACCGCTTGGACAAGATCGCGGCGCGGCTCGAACTGGTGCGCGGCTACATCATCGCTTTCCTCAATCTTGACCGGGTGATCGAAATCATCCGCACCGAGGATGAGCCTAAGCCGGTGATGATGGCGGAGTTTGACCTCACCGACCGCCAGGCCGAGGCGATCCTCAACATGCGGTTGCGGAGCTTGCGCAAGCTTGAGGAAATGGAGCTGAAACGCGAACAGGATGCGCTGCTCGCCGAACAGGCGGAATTGGAAGCGCTGCTGGGTAGCCCGGCCCGCCAGCGCACAAGGTTGAAGCGCGACCTGCGCGAATTGCGCAAGCACTACGCCGAAGACACGCCGCTGGGCCGTCGCCGCACGCTGATTGCCGAGGCCGCGCCAGCCGTGGAATTCAGCATGGACGCGATGATCGAGAAAGAGCCGGTGACTGTGATCCTCAGCCAGAAGGGCTGGATTAGGGCCGCCAAGGGCCACGTCCCGCTCGATCAGGAATTCAAATACAAGGAAGGCGATGCGCTGGCCTTCAGCCTCCACGCGCAGACCACGGATAAACTGCTGCTGGTGGCGGATAATGGCCGGTTTTTCACGCTGGGCTGCGACAAGCTGCCCGGCGCGCGCGGCTTTGGTGAGCCGGTGCGCACCATGATTGATCTTGAGACTGATGCCGGAATTGCCGCGATGCTGGTTTACAAGGCGGGCGCGCGGCTCCTGCTCGCCTCCAGCATTGGCAAGGGCTTTGTCGCGGAAATGGATGAACTCCTCGCTGAAACCCGCAAAGGCCGCCAAGTGGTGAACCTCAAGGATGGCGCGGCCTTGCGCGTGGTGCGCGAGATTGCGCCCGCCCACGATCACATCGCCTGTGTCGGGGACAACCGCAAGCTGGTGGTGTTCAACTTGGAAGAACTCCCCGTGATGAGCCGGGGGCAGGGCGTGACGCTGCAACGTTACCGCGACGGCGGGCTGTCGGATGCGATCACCTTTACCCTTGCCGATGGCCTCTCCTGGCAGATGGGCGGCAGCGGCGAGCGCACCCGGACCGAGACTGAAATCGGCCTGTGGAAGGTCGCGCGCGGGGGGGCGGGCCGGATGCCGCCGCAGGGCTTCCCCAAGTCGGGCCGATTTGATTGAGGAATTAGCGCTCTACCGTTGCGCTGCATGAGCGCGTGTAGGCCGCCCTACCGCTTTGTCATTTTGGCGTAAAAAGGGCCGCCAACGCCTATGCGCTGACGGCCCCTGCTTGTGCTTTACCGGAAAACTCAGTTGGGTGCACCCGTGCCGGCAGCGTCAGCTGCTGCGGCGGCGGCCGATTCAATGTCTGCGCGGGTGAACAGCACCACCAGCTTGTCCCCATCGACCGCAAAATGCTCTTTCTTCATCGCAACGCGGCCAGTCGGGCCTTCAAAGATGATCGCATCGGCGGCAAGATCCGCGCTAACGATGGTTCCGGCCGGATTGCCATTGGGGGTCAGCGCTTCAGCGCCGGCCACGAGGGCAGCGTCGCGGCGCGCTTGCGCTTCAGCGAGCTGTGCGGCCATCATTTCGTCAAGCTGGGCCTGTGTGATGTTGACGCTCAGCCCGGCCTCGCCCGTGCCAATGGCAGCTGCGGGCACAGGGGCCTTGTGCTTGCCGGTGTTGATCACGACCACCTCGCCGGAGATCGCCTCAATCGTTCCCACCGGATTGCCATCATTGCCCATCACTGTGGCGCCGACGGCCAGCGCGCTGCTGGCGGCTTCAGCGGGGGCTGCATCTTGCGCAAAAGCGGTCGGGGCGGTGGCCAGCGCCGTGGCGGCAAGGGCAATCTTAAGAAACTTCATGGGGTTACATCTCCTTGGGTTGATGGTGCAAGGCGGCCCCGCCGATCGGGGGGTGATCGGCGGGGCCCAAACCTGGCGGAAAAGCTTACAGGCTCATCGGCTCGCTGTAGGCCTCATCCGAAGTGGTTTCGGGAGCGCTCTGCTCGCTGTCACCGGCTTCGGCTTCCTGAGTGGTTTCCGGAGCCTGTTCTTCGGTCTCAACCGGCTGGTCGACAACCTGAGCATAGGCAGCCGGAGCAAAAGCAAAAGCGGTCGAAATCAGGGCGATTTTCAGGGTCTTCATTTTCAAATCCTTTCGAAATGAACTTCGTCACGTTTAATGAAGTGAAAATAAAGATCACTTCACGGCCAGAATTTAAATATTCGTGGGGTTTCTGGCCAATTTTTCGACTTTCAGATAGAGGGGGCTTCCTGTCCGTCGATGATTAGAAGTTAGACGAATGATTACGCGCTTGGCAAGGTCGCCACGCGTGACTTGTCCCGTCAGACAAACGGCCTGTCCCGGCCTTTAGATACTCGTTAATTCTTCAGACAGGATTTGCTCAATCCGTTCATCTGCGGGAAAGCCTTCGGCGACCCAGCGCGCCTCCACGGCCTTGAGGATTCGCGCCACCTCAGGCCCGGCCGTCACACCGCGCGCAACGATTTGGCCGCCTTTCAGAGGAAAAACTGGCGATTGCCATTCGCGCAGGGCCTGCGTGTCCGCGCCAAGCAGCAGCAGTCGGTCAAGCGCGTGGGGCATCCCGATTTCATAGGCCAGCGCGTGCAGGTTTGCGGTGTCGGCAGGCTGGCGCGCCGCCGCATTCACCAACCGAGCGCGCTGGGCTTTCGACAGGCGCAAGCGCGCTGCGACCACATCGGCGGTTTCCGGCGAGACAGGAAGCAGCGCAGCGAGCCGTCGGATAGGATCGCTGTCGACGCCTTGCGCGGCTTCATGCGCGATCAGTCCGGCCAGCGCCATGAGTTCATGAGAGCTCGTTTCGGGCAGGATCACGCCCAGAACGCCGTGCTGGTGCATTCGCATCAAGGTCGACAGAGGTGAAGGCAAGGCGAGCAACGCCAGCAATTCTGCCGCAATCCTTTCGCGGCTGAGGCCCTTCAAGGTATGCGCCAACGCCGCGCAGGCGTGTTCCGCTGCATCATCCAGTGCAGCGCCAAAGCGCGCCTGAAAGCGGTAATAGCGCAGGATCCGCAAATGGTCTTCGGCAATGCGGTCTTCGGCCCGGCCGATGAAACGCACCCGCCTTGCTGCCAGATCTTCAAGCCCGCCGAAATAGTCGCTCACCTCAAGCGTTGCCGGATCGGCATAAAGCGCATTGATGGTGAAATCGCGCCTTGCGGCATCTTCGCGCCAATCCTGCGCAAAGGCGATGGTGGCGCGCCGGCCATCGGTGGCGACATCGCGGCGCAAGGTGGTCACCTCAACCGGTCCATCGGCAAGGATCGCCGTGATGGTGCCGTGTTCGATCCCTGTCGGTGCGGTGCGGATGTCGGCGCGCTGGCAGGCGGCGATCACTTCATCGGGTCTCAGCCGGGTGGCGCAATCAACATCATGCACCGCCATGCCCAGCAAGCCATCGCGCACCGCTCCGCCGACCCAACGGATGTTCGCAGGCCCGAGCGCCGCTGCAAGCCGCGCCAGCCCTTCGCGCCGGGTCCATTCGGCCTCAGCCAGATCACGCAACATCGCTGAGCTTCTCATAGGCGATCCGCCGCGCAAGGTTGGCAAGGATCGCCGCGGTTACTCCCCAGATGCGAAAGCCCTGATAGTCCATTTCAAGATAGCGCCGGTTGGCCCCGCGCCAGAACACCTCGTTGGTCTGCCATTGCGAGGAATCAAGCAGCAGGCCAAGCGGCGCGGTGAAGACGGCGGCGACTTCGGACGGGTGCGGCACCAGCGGCAAGCCCGGCGGGACAACCCCCACCACCGGCGTCACCACAAAGCCGGTACCGGTGACATAGTCATCGCTCACCCCGATCACCTGGACCGCTTGGCGCGGCAGGGCGAGTTCCTCCTCGGCTTCGCGCAGGGCAGCGGTGATGGCGTCTTCGCCTGCATCAATCTTGCCGCCAGGAAAGGCGACCTGCCCGGGATGATCGCGCATGGTGTTGGGGCGCTGGGTAAGAATAACCTGCGGATTATCAGCCACATCAGTTACCGCGATCAGCACAGCGGCAGGCGTGCGGCGACCATCGCGGGCAAATTGCGCATCGCTGAGAAGATCGGGGATGGGCGTAGCGTGGCCTTCGGCAAAGATCCGCGCGAGGGTGTCGGCAAAGGCGCTCATGCGCGCGCCGCACCGGGCGGTAGCAGCGAAAAGCGCGCGCCCATGCTTTCCACCACCCAATCCTCGCCCGCTTCCAGTGCGATGTCGGCAAGCTGGGCATAGGTCGAGCGGTTGAGACGTGCCTCCAGTCCGCGCCGAACGCTGAGATAAAGCGCCGGGGTCTCGGGATCGCCACCTGCGCGCAAGGGATTGTCCGGCCCGGCAATCACCAGATCATCGGTGTTCAGCCGAAACACCAGCGCGCCGTCGCGCGCCGCGCAATCGACCGCGACAAAGGCGGCATCATCCACTTCGATGGAAAGCTTTTCAAACGGCGTCACCAGCCAATGCGCGCCGCTCGCGTCGCGGGTGAGGAGCCCTGCAAAGGCCCGCACCATGGCCTCTCGCCTTATAGGACCCTCTTGGTGATACCACGTGCCATCGGTGGCAATCCGCATCTCGCTTTCGCCCAGTCTGGTGGGCGTCCATTGCTCCACGGGTGGCAATTTGCGTGCAGCGACCAGTTCGGCAATCTGCTCAAGGTTGAGTTCGGACAGGTAAGGTGGCGGCTCGTAAGGCATAGGCCAAGCGATGCCAGATCACGGCAGGCTAGCCAAGAGGCTCGGGCGCCAAAAGCCTAGGCGGCGGCGCTGCCCCACGGGCCGAGCATGCCTTCTGCGGGCATTGCGACAAGCGCCGCGCCGCGTGCCAGCAGCCGGTGCTGTTCATAGGGGCCGGGACAGCGCCAGCCCTTGGTCGCCGCATCGCTGAAGCCCCAGCGCCCGTAATATTCTGCATCGCCAATCAACACCTGCGGCAGCGATGCACCATTCGCCTCGGCAAGGCGCGCATCGGCATCGATCATCGCGCTCATCAGGCCCACGCCAAAACCTTCGCCCTGCCTTTCGGGAACCACCGCGACCGGCCCCACCATCACCAAGGGCACTTGAGCGCCTTGGGGTGTCAAAAGACCAATCGGCCAACACTGGATCGTGCCGACGAGGAGATCATTTTCGTCGAGCGCGGCAAAGCTCAAAGCATCCAGCGGCGCCATGCCAGCGCGAATGCGATAGGCGGTGCGCGCGTGACGATCCGGACCAAAGGCGCGGTCAAGCACGGCCTCCACCATCGCTGGTGGCGCGGCGGACAGGGGAATCAGGCTGGCGGTGTTCTGGCTCATCGGGCCGCGCGCCTAATCGCTTTCGCTCGCGCTGCCCAATGGATTCTTATTGCGGCGTGAGTTTCAGAAGCCGCGCGCTCTTGCCATCTTCGGCCACCCACACCGCGCCATCGGGCCCTTCCGTGAGCGAACGCAGCCGCCGCGAAAAGGGGTAGCGCGCTGTTTCACGCGCGGTTTCGCCATCAAAGCTGACGCGGATGATCGCCTGAGTGGAAAGGCCGGTGATCAGCGCCTCGCCCTTCCACGGGCCAAACATCTTGCCCGAATGGATCAGCATATCAGACGGGGCAATCACCGGCGTCCAGTTGATCACAGGCTGGGTGAGATCAGGCCGGGTGGCGTTGGCAGGGATCTTCTCGCCATTGTAATGATCGCCGTCCGAAACCAGCGGCCAGCCGTAATTGGCAGCGCGTTTGACGAGTTTGAGTTCATCCCCGCCCGCCGGCCCGTGTTCCACTTCCCACAGACGGCCTGAGGCGTCCCATGCCATGCCCAGAATGTTGCGATGTCCGTAAGAGAAGATCTGCGCCGATGTGCCGCCGCGCGCTTCAAAAGGGTTTTCCTTGGCCGGTGCACCATCCAACTTGAGACGCACAATCGTGCCGAGATTGTTGGAGAGATCCTGTGCGGGAAGCATTTTCTGGCGTTCCCCGCTGGCGATATACATATGGCGGCCATTGGGATCAAAGGTGATGCGGTGCGAGTAATGTCCGCGGCCCGTTACCTTCTCATCCTGCCGCCAGATCACGGCGAATTCCTTGATCCGGCAATCGGTGATAGCAGGGCACACGAGCACGCCGCGCCCGGCAGCGGCGCCGCGCGTGTCATTATCGCCTGCCTCCGCCCAGGTGAGATAGATGATGCGGCCATCGAGCGGTTGCGATGCCTCGCCCGGCAGGAACGCCACATCGCCCAGCCCGCCCTGGCCGCCATAATCCACCTCCGGCACGCCTTCGACGATCCCAATCGTGCCGGTCTTGGTGTCCATCACCTTAAGCGTGCCTGCCTTTTCGGTGATGAACAGGGTTTCGGTTCCCGGCGCAAAGCGGATTGCCCACGGCTCGTCGAATTCGCCTATGGTGGCGGTGGCAAATGCAGCCTCGGCTGCTGCGTTGTTACCGGTTTCGGCATTGGCACAGCTTGCAAGCAAGGCAGCGGGGAGCGAGAAGGCGATCAGCGCACGGGAATGGGTGGTCATGCTAGGGATAACTCACAAGTTTGCATTCGGTGCCAAGGGCTTTGCCATTGGCGTCGATGAGGCAGGGCGGGGGCCACTGGCAGGGCCGGTGGTGGCTGCTGCTGTGGTGCTGGGTGATGAGATACCGCCGGGGCTTGATGATTCCAAGAAGCTTTCCGCGCGTCGGCGTGCGGTGCTTGATGAGGCCATCCGCGGCTCGTGCTGCTGGGCGGTGGGGATCGCCGAGGCGGACGAGATCGACCGGGTCAACATCTTGCAGGCGACCATGCTGGCCATGACCCGCGCGGTGGCCACTTTGACGCAGGCGCTGGCCGCTGCAGAGCCTTGCGAAGTGCTGATCGATGGCAATCTCACGCCGCACGCCCGCGTGCCCGAATGGCGATGGCAGGCGCGCGCGATTGTCGGGGGCGATGGCAGCGAACCTGTGATCTCGGCAGCCTCGATCGTGGCCAAGGAATGGCGCGACCGGATCATGTGTGAGGCTGCGCGCGAATTCCCGCAGTACGGGTGGGAGCGCAACAAGGGCTATGGCTCGGCAGAGCACATGGCGGCGCTGCGTGAACATGGTCCGACGCCGCTGCATCGCCGCAGTTTTGCCCCCGTCGCGCAATTGGCGCTGCTTTAGGCGATGACAAGCGCGATACTGCTTGTTTTGGGCGGCCTTGCCGGCCTTGCGCTGGGCGGCGAATTGCTGGTGCGCGGCGCGGTGGGAATTGCGCAGCGATTGCGCGTCTCGACCCTGTTCACCGGCCTCGTGATCGTGGGGGCTGCGACTTCGATGCCCGAAATGGTGGCGAGCGTTCAGGCGGCGCTGGCGGGCTCGGCTGGGATTGCCTGGGGCAACATTGTCGGCTCGAACATCGCCAATTCGCTGCTTATTCTGGGAGTGACCGCATTGGTCGCACCGATTGCAATTTCGGGCATGGGGCGGCGCGATGCTGTGGTGGCGCTGGGCGCAAGCCTTGGCCTGTGGGCCCTGGCGCTTGGCGGGTTGGGCGCGCGCGGCATCGGGCTGGGGGCTTTGGGCTTGCTCGGGATCTATATATGGTGGCGCTATGCCCACCCGAGCGGCGGCCTTGCAGAAGACGAACCGCTCGGCTCACCGCCTGGTTGGCTGACAGCGCTGAAGTTTTTTGCTGCGGGCCTTGTGTCGCTTATTGCAGGCGGGCAGGCGTTGGTGGACGGCGCGATTGATCTGGCGCTGTTAGCGGGCGTTTCCGAGACTGCGATTGGCCTTACCGTCGTGGCGATCGGCACCAGCCTGCCCGAACTCGCCGCCTCGCTTGCAGCAGCGGTGCGCGGGCGTGCCGGCCTTGCGCTTGGCAATGTAGTGGGCTCCAACATCTACAACATCCTGCTGATCGGCGGGGTGACGATGGGAATCGCGCCTCAACCTTTCCCTGAAAGCCTTGGCGGCGCACAAGCTGGATTGATGAGCGCAAGTGCGATGATGCTGCTGGTGCTCTTGTGGCGGGGCGGCACGATCGGGCGGCTGGCGGGCGGGGTTATGACAGCCATTTTTGCAGCCAACATCGTGTGGGTGTTCGTTTGAGTCTTTTGCGCCACACCCCTTGATGTCGAGTCTCCGGTTGCTGAGTGGACTCAATATCTTGTGGCGGTCTTGTTTCGTTCCGTGTGAACTGGGCCGACGCACCGGCGCAACGCTGCAAAATCCGTGCTTGACGCGGACTCTTCAAGGACTCATGCCTGTGGATAAGTTTTGCACAGCAGGAAATGAGGTTGCCGCGTGGGAGTTCAGGAGAAAATCAAGTCTCGGGTCAAACTGGCTGAAAAGGGGCGGGAAAACGCGCGCCCGGCGGATTTGCCCTTGGGCCGCATCCTGCCCGGCGACTGCATCGAGGCCATGCGTTCACTGCCTTCTGCCAGCGTCGATCTGGTTTTCGCTGATCCGCCCTACAACCTGCAATTGGGCGGCGACCTCAATCGTCCCGATGGCAGCCACGTCGATGCCGTGACCGATCACTGGGACCAGTTCGAAAGCTTTCGCGCTTACGACACCTTCACCCGCGCATGGCTCAGCGAAGCGCGCCGCGTGCTAAAACCCGATGGGTCGCTATGGGTGATTGGCAGCTATCACAACATCTTTCGCGTGGGCGCGATTTTGCAGGATCTCGGCTTCTGGATTCTCAACGATATTGTCTGGCGCAAGACCAATCCCATGCCCAATTTCAAGGGCACGCGTTTCACCAATGCGCATGAAACATTGATCTGGGCGAGCATGGGGGAAAAATCGCGCTACCATTTCAATTACCGCGCGATGAAGACCTTGAATGACGAATTGCAGATGCGGTCGGACTGGGTGCTGCCGATTTGTGCGGGCGCTGAACGCCTCAAAGAAAACGGCAAAAAAGCCCATCCCACGCAAAAGCCGGAAAGCCTGCTTTACCGCGTGCTGCTCGCCACCACCGAAAAAGGCGATGTGGTGCTTGATCCCTTCTTCGGCACCGGCACCACCGGCGCTGTTGCCAAGCGTCTGGGCCGGGAGTGGATTGGCTGCGAGCGTGAGGATTTCTACCGTGCCGTGGCGGAAAAGCGCATCGCCAAGGAATTGCCGCTGGATGAAAGCGCGCTCACCACGATGCAATCGGCGCGCGCTGCGCCCAAGGTGGCCTTTGGCGCAGTGGTGGAGACGGGCCTCATCCCGGCAGGCAGCAAAGTGTTCGACAAAAAGCGCCGCTGGATTGCAACAGTGCGCGCCGATGGATCGCTTGAATGTGGCGGCAAGACGGGTTCGATCCATGGGCTTGGCAAGGACTTGCAAGGCGCACCCAGCTGCAACGGCTGGAGCTTCTGGCATTATGAAAGCGAAGGTCCGCAGGGGCGCGATGTTCAGCCGATCGATGCTGCGCGGCAACTCTATCTGTTGGCGGCTGAGGACTGACCGGACAGATTCGTGCCGCTCAGCGGTGGTTGCAAGCCCGCTTCCCGGCCCGCTTGCGGCACAAATGTGGCGGCAAGATTGCTGAGAAATTAACAACTTGTTCAGAGAAACGGCTTGTCGTTTCTTAGTAACATTCTGTCGCAAATGGGGGCAACGAAACCCACCATTTCTTCGTAGAGGGCTCGACCGGTCAAATCCCCCTGACCCGACCGGCGTTCACTCATGAGGAAATAACATGAAGCTTAACAAGAAGCTCTGCCTGATCGCAGCAGGCACCGCCGCTGTGGCCGCGTTCCCCACCGCTGCCATGGCCGACGAAGGCGTTTACGTTGGTATCGGCGCGGGTGTTTCCCTGCCGGGCGACAGCAAGAACCGTGGTGCATTCACGGGTGCGGTTCCGGCCACCGACGATTTTGGCGCAATCCCCAATGGCACTCCGCTTGCCTGGGACACGGATTTTGACACTGGCTTCGCGCTGTCGGGCCAGGTTGGCTACAAGTTCAACAACGGCTTCCGTCTCGAAGTCGAAGCGGCCTACAGCCGCTATGATGTCGGCAGCCACTCCAATCTGCTGGTGGGCGGCGCAAATATCGACAGCGTCGACGTTGCAGTTCTGACCCGTGGTCCGGCCGATCCGGCCAACCCCACTGTTGGTGCGGTGATTGCCGATGGCCAGGGCCGGGTCAGCAATTTCGGCCTGTTTGCCAACGTCTTTTATGACATCGACACCGGCACTGCCTTCAAGCCCTACATCGGCGCTGGCGCAGGTGTGAACTGGGTTGATGTGGACTTCCGCCCTTCGGGCGTCGAGGTGGGCTCTGGCAATCAGGCCGGCATCGCCTATCAGCTGATGGCAGGTGCTTCCTATGAACTGTCGCCGCGTGCGGAACTGTTCGGCCAGTACACTTACCGCGCCAATGGCAATCGCGCAGACATCGACCTTGATCTTTTGCCCGCCACGCTCGGCATCCAGAACCACCAGTCGCTCCTGACTGCTGGTGTGCGGGTCAAGTTCGGCAACTAAGCCTTTATAAGAGCCCTCCTGAGGGTCGCAAACCAAGGGAAGGCCGCGCTTGTTACTGGCGCGGCCTTTTCTGTTGGCAGGAGCGGGCCGAGGGCTTTGTCTGGCGTTCAAGCCGGAGTAGGCAGGTTAGGCTATGACCCGATCTGTCTATCTGTGCCCGATCACTTTGGTTTCCGGTCCGCAAGCTGCCGATGGCGATGCGCTGCGGCTTGGCGGATCAATGGCCTATGCCCGCGAATTTGCGCTTATTGTGCGCGAGGACGGCGCGGTGCGCGAGCGGCATCTCGCCACGCCCGATAGCATGGAAGCGGTGCTGGCCCGCTTGCCCGATAATCTTCAGGGCGAGGCGCGCGAACAATGGGCTCATTTGCAAAAGGCCCATGCCCCCCTGCAACTGGGTGCCCGCACCATCCGGCTCGATCAACCGCAGATCATGGGTATCCTGAATGTAACGCCCGACAGTTTTTCCGACGGCGGCAGCTTTGATGAGATCGAGGACGGCCGCGCTCATGCCGCCGCCATGCTGGAGGCAGGGGCTGCGATCATCGACATTGGCGGGGAAAGCACGCGGCCTGGTGCTGCACGCACATGGGAGGGCGAGGAACTCACCCGCGTGCTGCCGGCGGTTGAATATTGCGCCGCGATGGGCGCTGCGATCAGCGTGGATACGCGGCGCGCCGGCGTTTTGGAGGCCGCTTTGCAAGCGGGCGCACACATGGCCAATGATGTTTCGGCGTTGCGGTTCGATCCGCGCTCGATTGAGCTTGTCGCCAAGACGGGATGTCCGGTGGTGCTGATGCATGCACCCGGCAGCGGCGAGGATCTCCACGCGGGCGGCGAATATGGCGATGTGGTGTTCGAGGTGTTCGATTTCCTGCGCGATGCGCGGGCGCGGGCAATCGCAGCGGGTGTTGATCCGGCGCGGATCGTGCTGGATCCCGGCATCGGGTTTGGCAAATCGCTGGGGGATAATCTGCGGTTGATGAATGCGCTGCCGTTGTTCCACGCGCTCGGCAGTCCGCTGATGCTGGGGGCGAGCCGCAAGCGGATGATCGGCGCATTGAGCCGTGAGGAAGCCGCCGCAGATCGGCTTGCCGGATCGCTCACCCTCGCCTTGCAGGGCATGGCGGCGGGCGTGCATATCCTGCGCGTCCATGATGTTGCCGCCACCCTGCAGGCGCGCAATGTCTGGCGCGGCCTGCGCGATGCGGCGCTCACTGATTTTGCCCACCTGCCGCCGCTGGATTGAAGCAGGCACACGCACTTGGCGCTGTGACTTGCAAGTGTCACACAGGCCCGCCAAAGAGGTGTGATATTATCTCATGAGGAAACTGCGATGCGCCGCCTGTCCCTGCTTACTGCCACGGCTGCTCTAGCCTTCACCGCTGCGACCGCCGCGCCTGCCATGGCTCAGGCCGTGAGCCCCGCGCCTGCGAGCCTTTCTGCGGACGAAGCGCTTGCACCCTATTACGATCAATTGCGCCAGCGGGTGACGCTGCCGGTGGCAGGTCCCAATCCCGCGCTCAGTCCTGCGGCCACGCTTACCCGCATCGCCTTTGGTTCCTGCAACCACCAGTCCGCTCCGCAGCACATGTGGGCCGAGATCGCCAAGCAAAGCCCGCAGGCGTTCTTGTTCATTGGCGATAATGTCTATGGCGATAATGGCTGGGATGCGGACGCTGATCTCGCCAGTCTGCGCCGTGCCTATGAGTTGCAGGCGAGCCACCCGGAATTCCGCGATTTCCGTGCGCGCATTCCGATGCTGGTGACGTGGGACGATCACGATTACGGGCTGAATGATGCCGGCGGGCGCTTCCCGTTCAAGGCCTGGGCCGAGGAGATTTTCAACACTTTCTGGGGCGTGACAGGCGAAGCGCGCGCGCGTCCGGGTGTCTATGAAAGCCATATGGTCGGCCCGGCAGGCAAGCGGGTGCAGATCATCATGCTCGACACGCGCTATTTCCGTTCGGATTTCAAGCGCATGGCGTGGTCGCGCGAACGCGCGCCTTTGGGGGTGTACCTGCCCAATGATGATCCGGCCGCCACCGTGCTGGGCGATGAACAATGGCGCTGGCTTGAGGCAGAACTGGCCAAGCCTGCCGATTTGCGGATTGTGGTGTCCTCAACACAGGTGCTCACCACTGCGCACCAGTTCGAAGGCTGGACCAATTTTCCGCTCGAACGCGCGCGGCTTTTGAAGATGCTCGAAGGCCGCAGCCCCAGCGGGTTGGTGATCCTGTCAGGCGATCGCCATTCGGGCGCGATCTACAAGGACACCGCGCCCGGCGGGACGGAGGAAATGTGGGAGTTTACCAGCTCCTCGCTCAATCTCGCTTTCTCCAATGATGTCGAGGCAGCGACCCGCCGCGAGCCAGACCCGCGCCGCGTCACCCCATTCTTCGGGATCGAGAATTACGGGCTGGTCGATATCGACTGGCAGGCGAAAAGGCTAACCCTCAGCCTGATGGGCAACACCAGCGAAACGCTCGCGCAGGAAAGCTTTGGGTGGTGAGGCCGCGTACCCCCTACAAGCACCGCCTAAAGCGTGTAGCCGCCGTCTGACACCATGACATGGCCGGTGATGTTGGCGGCGGCATCGCTGAGCAGATAGAGGATGCAATCGGCCATTTCTTGCGACGTGGCAAAACGGCCCGAAGGCGTGGTTTTGGCCATTGCCTTCAAGGTCGCCTCGCGGCCAATGGCAGCAACCGAGCGCCGGAAATCCTCGCCGCTTTCCCAGATCGCCGTGTCAACGCCGCCCGGCGCAATCGCGTTGACGCGGATGCCAGCGCGCGCGTTTTCGAGCGCGGCGATGCGCGCCATGTGAGCGACCGCCGCTTTGGAAACGCCATAGGGGCCGATGCCCGCAACCGGCTTAATCCCTGTGGTGGAGGCGACCACCACCGCGCTCCCGCCCTTGGCCGCCATCGCGCGCAAGGATGCGGCCAGCGTCAGAAACGCGCCATCAAGGTTCACCGCCATGACGCGGCGCCATTCGGCAAGGGTCACTTCGGCAATCGGGCCGCCTGCGCCAATCCCTGCATTGACGATGGCGTGATCAAGGCCAATGAGATCGGGCGCAAGGCCGTGCCACAGCGCTTCGTCAGCGACGCTGCCGGTGATGCGGCGCACCTCGCATCCCCCAAGATCGAGCGCATCGAGCCCTGCGCCATCGACATCGACCAGCCACAACCGCGCCGCTCCGCGCGCCGCCAGCGCCCGTGCGCAGGCCGCGCCAATGCCTGACGCAGCGCCTGTCACCAGCGCAGAGCGCCCGCTAAAATCCTGATGTGTGCTCATACCCCCAGCGCTAAGCGTTCAAGGGCCCCAATTCAAGCCGCGCTGTCGATCCCCAGATCGGACAGCTTGCGATAGAGCGTCGAGCGCCCGATGCCGAGGCGGCGGGCGACTTCGGTCATGCGGCCGCGGTAATGGCCGATGGCAAGGCGGATCACGTCAGCCTCGATCTCTTCCAGCGGGCGCAGGTTGCCGTCATCGGTGTAGAGTGTGATGCCGACCCCCTCATGCTGCGCGCCGAGGAGCGGGGCCTGTTGATCGCCGAGCATTTCTGAAAGCTCAGGGAAGCTTTCAGCCGTCAGCGCATCACCCTCGCAATAGACTGCGGCACGGAACAGCACGGATTGCAACTGCCGCACATTGCCCGGCCATTCATAGGCGGCAAGCAGCGCCAGCGCGCTATCGGTAACGGACAGGTGCTTAAGGCCCGGCTGTTCGCCAATGCGCGCAAGGAAATGACGGGTCAGCGCGGGAATATCCCCGGTGCGTTCACACAAGGGGGGCAGCGTAATGCGCGTTGGGCTCAGCTTTTCAGCGAGGCCTTCGTCAAACAATCCGCCTGCCACCAGTTCGCTCAAGGAGATGTTGCTGGTGACAAACAGCCGCACATCCACGCGAAAGCCATAGGTTGCGCCGACCGGGCGGATGATTCCACTGGTGAGCGCATCAGCCAAGCGGCCTTGCGTGACAGGCGAAAGCCGGTCGATTTCATCCAGCACCAGCGTGCCATTGTCGCAATGCTGGAAGGCGCCGATCTGGCGATCAAAGGCGCCGGGAAAAGCGCCCGGTTCATGCCCGAACAGCACCGATTCGACCGATGCGGAGGGAATCGCGCCCAGATCAACAATGCGCAAGGCCTCGCGCGCGCGCGGGCTGGCCGAATGCATCGCACGCACCAGCATTTCCTTGCCAGTTCCGCTGGCGCCTTCGATCGCGACATGGCCATGCCCGCGCGCCGCTTTGGCGGCTTGGGCAAGGGCAGCGCGAAATCCGGGCGCGGTGCCGATCATCGCGTCAAAATCGAGGCTCGCTGACATTTTTTCGGTGAGCGGCGCGAGTTCGCGGCGCTGCGCTTCGCGGGTGGTGACGGCGCGCAGAGCGTCCATCAGGCGTTCGGGCGAGACGGGCTTCACCAGATAATCCGAAGCACCTGCACGCATCGCTTCAACCGCCAAGAGCGGCGAGGCGCTGGTGGTGAGCATCAGGATCGGCAAGGCCGGACGGCGTGACTTGAGTTCGGCAATCAGCTCGCAGGCATCATCGCCTGGCACCCAGTGATCGAGCAGGATCGCGGAAATCTGCATCCCTTCGCGCGTGCCCAGCATCGCAATTGCGGTTTCGGGATCTCCGGCCACCAGCGTGCGCCAGCCATCACGCGCAGCAATTGCGGATATGAGCCGCGTCTGGGCTGGCTCATCATCGATCAGCATCACGATGCGAACATCCTGTTCGACCGGTTCGAGGGAATGGCTTTCCGACATCTGCTGCGTTGCCCTGATCCTTGCTTGCCCGGCACATCTGTCCGGTTGTGGAACAGGCATTGTCATAGGAGGCAGGGGTAAAGACGGGATTAAGGCTGTTGCAGTTTGTGCGTTGTCACAAGCTGGCACAGAGCGCGCGGCAGGCGCGATGGGTGCACCTGCGAACAAAACTTGTGCCCCTGACAATTAAGGTGACTTGAGTAGCGCTGCCTGCTTCGATACGGACACAGCCATGAGCGTGCGCCTGCGCGCACATATTTCTTGCAACCTTATGCCGATTGCGGTGTTTACCAGCCCAAAGGGGAATTGAAAAAATGGCAACGCACGACATGGAAAAGGCACAAGCCACCTATGAAGGGTTCATGGGAACTCTCAAATGGGCGGTGCCGGTGATTGCGGTCATCGTCGCTTTCGTCGTCATGCTGATCGCTTGAAGCGCGAACGACGCTCGTGAAAATCGCGATCCTTAAAGAGCGCGCCCCCGGGGAAACCCGGGTGGCGGCCACCCCGGAAACGGCCAAGAAATATGCTGCCCTCGGTCTTCAAGTCGCTGTGGAAAGCGGCGCGGGCGAGGCGGCCTCGGTGACCGACACGGCTTACGCTGATGTCGGCGTGAGCGTTGGTGATGCGGCCAGCACTGTGAAGGATGCCGACATTGTGCTCGGCATTCAGGCGCCCGATGTGGCGCTGCTCAATGGCGCAAAACCCGGCGCATGGGTCGCAGCGCTGTTCGATCCCTTCACCAAGCGTGATGTGGTCGATGCCTATGCGGCCGCAGGATTTGAAGCGCTGAGCATGGAATTCATGCCGCGCATCACCCGCGCGCAGTCGATGGACGTGTTGTCCTCGCAGTCAAACCTTGCCGGATACAAGGCCGTGCTGGTGGCGGCTGACACTTACGGCCGCGCCTTCCCGATGATGATGACAGCGGCAGGCACGGTGCAGGCGGCCAAACTCTTCGTGATGGGCGTAGGCGTTGCGGGGCTGCAAGCCATTGCCACCGCGCGGCGTCTGGGCGCGCAGGTTTCGGCCACCGACGTGCGCTCTGCCACCAAGGAACAGATCCAATCGCTGGGCGCCAAGGCGATTTTCGTAGAGAATGTCGCCGGCATCGAAGGCGAAGGTTCGGGCGGCTATGCCACCGAAATGAGCGACGAATATAAGGCGGCGCAAGCGCAGCTCGTCTCGGAGCATATCGCCAAGCAGGACATCGTCATCACCACCGCGCTCATTCCGGGCCGGGCCGCGCCGCGCCTGATTACAGACGCGCAGATTGCCACGATGAAGCCGGGCAGTGTGATCTTTGATCTTGCTGTAGCTCAGGGCGGGAATGTGGAAGGTTCAAAGCCTGATGAAGTGGTCGTCAAGCACGGCGTCAGCATCATCGGCTATTCGAACACGCCTGCCCACCTGCCTGCCGATGCTTCGGCGCTGTTTGCGCGCAATCATTACAATTTCCTCTCGGCCTTCTGGGACAAGGAGCAGGGCAAGCCTGTGCTTGATGAGGAAATCGGGGGCGCGATCCGTCTGACACAGGGCGGCAAGGTCGTGAACGAACGACTGCTGGGGGCTTAAGACATGGATTTTATCTCAATTCTCAGCATCTTCGTGCTGGCCTGCTTTGTGGGTTACTACGTTGTCTGGTCGGTGACCCCGGCGCTGCACACCCCGCTGATGGCGGTTACCAATGCGATTTCCTCGGTGATTGTCGTGGGCGCGCTGATTGCGGCCGCCGAGGCCGGCAACCCGCTGACGAAATATCTCGCTCTGGCAGGCGTGGTGATGGCCAGCATCAACATTTTCGGCGGTTTTGCCGTGACCGAGCGGATGCTCGCAATGTACAAGAAAAAGGAGAAGTGAGGATGGCTTCTCTTTTTAACGATGCCGCAGCTGCGGCGGGGATTTTTCGCACCGCTGCAAGGTCGGCGGCGACGTTCGCTGGTATGGTTGCGCTGATTGCCACCCCTGCCTATGCCGCAGGAGCAGAAGGCGCTGTGCCGGAATGGGCGATGCTGGCCTATCTGGTTGCAGGCGTGTTTTTCATCCTTGCGCTGCGCGGCCTTTCCAGCCCTGCATCAAGCCGGGCGGGCAACCGCAACGGCATGATCGGCATGGTGCTGGCAGTGGGCACCACGCTTATCACCCATGATCTGGCCAATATTGTTGAAATCGCGATTGCAGTGGCGATTGGCGGCGGTATCGGTTTTGTGATTGCGCGGCGCATCGCGATGACGGCGATGCCCGAACTGGTGGCCGGTTTTCACAGCCTTGTTGGCTTGGCCGCTGTGGTGGTTGGGTTTGGCGCTTGGCTTGATCCGGCATCCTTCGGGATTGTCGATGCGGCGGGGCAGATTTTCCTCAACAGCCGTATTGAACTGGGCCTTGGTATTGCCATTGGGGCGATCACTTTTTCCGGTTCGGTGATTGCGTTCCTCAAATTGTCAGGCCGGATGAGTGGTTCGCCCATCCTTTTGCCCGGACGCCACATTATCAATCTCGGCACGCTGGCAGCGATCCTGGGTTTGATTGGCTATTACACTATCTCGCCGCAGGGCGGGGCGGGCGAAGGCCAATTGGTGCTGCTGATTGCGCTGCTGGCCTTTGCGATCGGCTTCCTGCTCATCATCCCGATTGGCGGCGCGGATATGCCCGTGGTCGTCTCGATGCTGAACTCCTATTCGGGCTGGGCAGCAGCGGCGATGGGCTTCACGCTTGGCAACACCGCGATGATTATCACCGGCGCGCTGGTGGGCTCTTCGGGGGCAATCTTGTCCTACATCATGTGCCGCGCGATGAACCGCAGCTTCATTTCGGTGATCGCCGGCGGCTTTGGCGGGGATAGCGGCGGCGCAGCGGGCGGCGCTCCGCGTGAACAGCGTCCCTATAAACAGGGCAGCGCGGAAGATGCGGCCTATATGCTGGAGCAAGCCGAAAAGGTCATCATCATCCCCGGCTACGGCATGGCAGTGGCGCAGGCCCAGCACGCGCTCAGGGAAATGGGCGATAAGCTCAAGGAAAAGGGCGTGGAGGTGAAATATGCCATCCACCCCGTGGCTGGCCGCATGCCGGGCCATATGAACGTGCTGCTGGCCGAAGCATCCGTGCCCTATGATGAAGTCTTCGAGCTTGAAGACATCAATTCCGATTTCGCCCAGTGCGACATTGCCTTCATCATCGGCGCCAATGACGTGGTGAACCCGGCGGCCAAGACTGACAAGTCCTCGCCCATCTACGGGATGCCGGTGTTTGATGTCGACAAGGCCAAGCAGGTCTTCTTCATCAAACGTTCGATGGGCGGCGTGGGCTATGCCGGCGTCGATAATGATGTGTTCTACATGAACCAGACGGTGATGCTGCTGGCCGATGCCAAGAAGATGGTCGAGGAAATCGTCAAGTCGCTCGACTGATCTGAGCATCGCGCCGAAAAGTGGGAACCGGTTTTCGGTTTCTCGGCGATGCGACGACAAATAGGCTGCAATGAAGAAGCTGCTGCTGATTATCCTGCTGTTGATCGGGGCGGGCGTGCTGGCGGTGCAAACCGGCGCGGCCCGCCCCCTGATCGCATGGCAGGTGGAACGCTCGCTGGTGGCAGGCGGCATGGGGCCAAAGCGCGCCCAATGCATGGCAGGGCGGATGGTTGATCGGCTGACCCTCGGCCAGCTGTGGACCCTGCGGCAGGCGATGGCCCCGCGCGAAGGCGAGCCGGAGATTGCGCGAGGGCCGCTGGGCAGCATCAAACGCCTGCGCCGCACCGAGGATGGCGAAATCATCAGCGTGGTAACGTCGAGCGCCGCATTATGCGCGATCGGTATTGGCTGAACCGCTGCCTCTTGCAAAGCCTCTCCTCCCCCCTCACTATGGCAGGCGGAGAGGGAGAATTGCCATGATGAAACCCGCATTGGCCGCGCTGCTGCTGGCTTCGGCCGCGCCGCTTGCTGCTGCTGTTCACACCATTGCGCCAGGCGCTGATGCGGCGGAGAAGCTGCAGGAAGCGCTGATTCTGGCCGAGCCCGGCGATGAAGTGGTGCTGGAGGCTGGCCATTACCTTTTGACAGACGGGCTCAGCCTTGATGTCGACGGCGTTACCTTGCGCGGCGCTGGCCCTGCGCGCACCATTCTGGATTTCACCGGCCAGCAAGGTTCGGGCGAGGGGCTGCTCGTCACGTCCAACAACGTCACCTTGCGCGATTTCGCCATCGAAAACCCCAAGGGCGACGGCATCAAATCCAAGGGCGCAGACAACATCATCTATCACCGCATCCGGGTGACATGGACGAACGGGCCCAGCCCCGACAACGGCGCCTATGGCATCTACCCGGTTGAAAGCACCGGCATCCTTATCAGTCATTCCGAGGTTTCGGGCGCGTCGGACGCTGGCATTTATGTGGGGCAATCCAGCCGCATCACGGTGAGAAACTCCATCGCCAGCGACAATGTGGCCGGCATCGAGATTGAAAACAGCCGCGATGCGCTCGTCACCGACAATTTCGCCACCCGCAATACCGGCGGCATTCTGGTGTTCGACCTGCCCAGCCTGCCGGTGATGGGCGGGGGCAATGTGGTGGTGGTGAACAATCTCGTCACCGGCAACACCACGCCCAATTTCGCGCCCCCCGGCAATATTGTCGGCAATGTCCCGCGCGGCACCGGCATCATGGTGATGGCGAACGAGAATGTGTGGGTCGATGGCAACATCGTGCGCGACAATCCGACCGCGCCTTTCATGGTGATCGCCTATTCGCAAAGCTTTGATGATCCGCGATACAATCCTTACCCGCGCAATGTGGTGATTGGCGAAAACGTGGTGGACAGCGGCGCTGCTGACCCGGCGCTGCCGGGGGCTGAAATGCTGCTGGCGGCCTTTGGGGGGGCTTTGCCGCCGATCTTGTGGGATGGCTTGTCGCAAGACGGCGCAGCGCCCGCGCTCGCGGTGGCGAGTGATATTCCGGGCTGGACGCTTAACCTTGCGCGGCAGGGCCAATCTTTGGGCGAAGCGCAGCCAGGGCCGCTCAAAGCGCCGAGCGAAGGCGTGAAGTGGGACGTCTCGGCCGTCGGCGCACCGCCGGAACTGGAGGCGCGGCTGAAGTGAGGCGGGCAGGCGTTCTGTTTCTGGCCGCCGCCGCGCTGGCGGCCTCGGTCGCTGCCGCGCCTGCGCAGCAGGCTGAGGTGCGCGATGCGGTGATCCGCGCAGATGCCGCGCCGCGCACACTCGCTGAATTCGGGTTTTTCACTGACGCAGCAGGCCGCGTGCCTGCGCCGCGCGTGACGCCCTATGAGCTCAACGTGCCGCTCTGGTCCGACGGCGCGGACAAGCTGCGCTATATCTATCTGCCCGAAGGCACGCGCCTCACCGCAGATGGTGAAGGGCTGCTGCAATTCCCGGTGGGCGCGGCGATCATCAAGAGCTTTGCCTTTGGCCAAGGGGCCGATCAGCGACTGATCGAAACCCGCGTGCTCCTCCACCGCGCCGATGGCTGGGCCGCGCTGCCCTATCGCTGGAACGCGGAGCAAACCGAGGCGACTTTGGCGCTGGCGGGCGGGCGGTTGGATGTCACCACCCCTGCGGGCGCGACCATCAGCTACCGCATCCCCAACAAGAACCAGTGCAAGGAATGCCACAGCCTCAATGGCGCTGTGATCCCGATTGGCCCCAAGGCGCGCAATATGGCCCAAAGCTGGCTCGCCGCGATGCTTCCCCAAGTCCCCGCGCGGGCCGACAGCCTGCCCCATTGGGACACGCGCGCATCTGGCCCTGCCGAACCGCTCGCGCGTGCCTATCTTGATGTCAACTGCGCCCATTGCCACCAGCCCGGCGGCATGGCGTCGAATTCCGGCCTCGATCTGCGGTGGGAACAGGCAGAGCCTCAAGCGATTGGCATTTTCAAGCGTCCGGTCGCCGCAGGGCGCGGGGCGGGTGGACACGAATTCGGGATTGTGCCGGGCGCGCCCGATCAGTCGATCCTTGCCTACAGGCTCGCCTCGGCAGAGCCGGGGGTGGCGATGCCGGAACTCGGCAAATCGAGCGTGGACCCTGACGGGGTAGCCGTGGTGCGCCGCTGGATTTTGGAGATGAAATAGTCATGAAATGGGTTGTCCGGGTGCTGCTGGCACTGGTTGCAGTGCTGGCAGTGTTGTTCCTGATTTTTCGCACGCCGGATACAGATGCGGCGGAAATGCGGGCCAAATATGGCGCGCCGCCTTCGCAGTTTGTTGATCTGGGCGAAGGGCTCACCATCCATCTGCGCGATGAAGGGCCCAAAGATGCGCCCGCCATCATCCTGCTCCATGGCTCGAACGCCGATTTGCACACCTGGGAGCCCTGGGCGGAAAATCTCAAGGCCGATTACCGCGTGATCCGCTTCGATCAGGTTGGTCATGGCCTCACCGGCCCCGATCCCAAGGGGGATTACACCCGCGCCAATTATGTCGAGCACATTCGCCGGCTGGCTGATCATCTGGGTCTTGAGCGCTTTATTCTGGGCGGCAATTCGATGGGCGGCAAGCACGCGGTCTCTTTTGCCGATACCTATCCTGACCGGGTGCTGGGCCTCGTGCTGGTCGATGCCAGCGGAATGCCGATGCTCACCCCGCAAGCGCTGGAGGAGGGTGGTGACAATCCCGGCAAGCGGCGCGGCAGCACTACCAGCAATATCGGCTTCAAGATCGCCGGGATGCCCGGCATCAACCGGATTGTCGAACAGGTCACACCGCGCTCGCTGATCGAGAAAAGCCTGCGCCAGAGCGTTTCGGTGGAAAGCATTGTCACCGAAGAGATGATTGATCGCTATTGGGAATTGCTGCGCTATCCGGGCAATCGGCGGGCGACCTTGCAGCGTTTTTCGATCCCCTATGATCCGCTGGGCCGCCGCAAGTTTGCAGCCATCACTGCGCCCACGCTGATCCTCTGGGGCGAGGAAGATCGCCTGATTCCGGTCGCCGCCGCACGCTGGCTTGATCAGACGATGGAAAATACTACGCTGGTAATCTACCCCGGCGTTGGCCACTTGCCGCAGGAAGAGGCAGCAGAGCAGAGCCTTGCCGATCTGCGCGCGTGGCTGGCCACCTTGCCACCGCTTGCCGAAGCCCAATAAAGGCTCCCCAAAGCTGCACTCTCCGGTTAGAGGGTGCGGCCTATTTCAAGGAGCTGCTGGCTTTGCGCAAACTGGGTATTATCGGTGGGATGAGCTGGGCCTCCACGCTCGCCTATTATGATCGCATCAACCGGCTGGTGCAAAAGCGGGGCTCCCCCATGGTCAGCGCACCGCTGCTGATCGAAAGCCTCAATTTCGCCGAGCTTTACGCGATCCGCGAGGATGAGGGCTGGCACCGCGCTGCGCAGATCCTGATCGAAAGCGCCAAGCGGCTCGAAGGGGCGGGCGCTCAAGGCCTCATCATCGGAGCCAATTCGATGCACAAGGTCTATGATGAGGTCGCAGCCAGCGTTGCCATCCCGATCCTCCACATTGCTGACCATGTCGGCATGGCTTTGAAGGCGGCAGGCCATACCAATGCCGCGCTCATTGGCACGCGCAATGTCATGACCGAAAGCTTCTACCGCCGCCGCCTGATTGCCCATGGCATTGATCTGCTGCCGCCCAAGATGGAGAATGTCGAACTGCTCGACCGCGTGATCTATGATGAACTCATGGTCGGCAAGGTCACCCGCGATGCCGAGCGCACCCTGAAAACGATCATCACCGGCAAGGCGCAGGAAGGGGCCGAGGCGATTGTGCTCGCCTGCACTGAGCTTGATCTGGTGGTGGATGTCGATGCCAATGTGCTGCCCGTGTTCGAAGGCACGCGCATCCATTGTGCAGCGGCAGTGGATTGGATGTTCGGGGACGAGACGGCTTGACCGATCCCGCACACGCCCGCGCGCCCTATGCCGCCGATCCGTGGAAGGCCCGCGGGCGCGAATTTGGCAGCGCAGGCGGCGCGCCCGATGGGGGCGAGCGGCGCGGGCCCAGAAGCGAATTCCAGCGCGATCGCGACCGGATCATCCATTCGATGAGCTTCCGGCGATTGAAATCCAAAACGCAGGTGTTCATCGCGCCCGAAGGCGATCACTATCGCACGCGGCTGACCCACAGCCTCGAAGTCGCGCAGATTGGCCGCGTGCTGGCGCGCGCGCTGGGGCTGGATGAAGACCTGACAGAAGCGCTGTGCCTTGCCCATGATCTCGGCCATCCGCCGTTCGGCCATGCGGGCGAGGATGCGCTGGCAGAGGCGCTTGGTCCCCATGGCGGGTTTTGCCACAATGCCCATGCGCTGCGCACGGTGATGCGGCTGGAATGCCCTTATCCTGCGCATGATGGGCTCAACCTGACGTGGGATCTCTTGGAGGGCCTCGCCAAGCATAATGGCCCGGTGACAGATGCGCCCTGGGCGCTGGCCGAGCTTGACGCAGCCTTTCCGCTTGATCTTGCGACCTGGCCCAGCCTTGAAGCGCAGATTGCGGCTGTTGCAGACGACATTGCTTACGACAATCACGATATCGATGATGGGTTGCGCGCAGGGTTTCTCGATCTTGATCAATTGCTTGCGCTCGATTTTCTTGCCGATCAATGGCGCAGGGTCGAACGCCGCTTTCCCCATGCGCCGCGTGATCGGTTGATGCGCGAAATGGTGCGCGATCAGATTGGGCTGATGGTCAATGATGTGCTGGCGCACACGCGCGAACAGGTGACAGGGGTCGGATCGGTCGATGAAGTGCGCGCGGCGGGGCGCCAATTGGCCGGGTTTTCGCCTGCGCTGGCAGCCGAGGAGCGCCGCCTTAAGGATTTCATGTATCAGGAACTCTATTACCACCCTGAACAGACTGCGGCGGCCGCGCGTGCGCGCGATGTGGTGGCGCGGCTGTTTGCCGCCTATGCCGAGGATGCGAGCCTGATGCCGCCAGAATGGCAGGCGAGGCTCCCGGCAGAACATCCCCGGCGTGCGCGGGTGATTGCCGATTTCATTGCCGGCATGAGCGATCGCTTTGCCATGCAATGCTTTGCCCGCATCCATGGCGAAGCGCCTGATGGGCTCATCAATGTCTGAACAGCATCGCATCGCGCTCATCGGGGCAACCGGGCTGATTGGCCGCCGGGTGATCGAAGTCGCCAGCACAGCCAATGACGTGCGCCTGATCGGCCTTGCCCGGCGTGAGGTTCCCCTGCCCCAAGGCGCGCGCATGGAAATGTTCGTGGCAGAGCCCGCCAAATGGGGTGAGGTGATGGAAGCGGTGCGCCCGCGCGCGCTGATCTGCGCGCTGGGCACGACGTGGAGAAAGGCTGGCAAGGACGAAGTCGCCTTTCGCGCGGTCGATCATGATCTGGTGCTGGCAAGCGCTGCCGATGCGATCAAGGCCGGGGTCACCAACATGGTGGTGGTGAGCGCGGCTGGCGCGGATCGCCAATCGAAAAACCGCTATATGCGCACCAAAGGCGAGGTTGAGGCGGCGCTTTCCACGATGGGGTTCAAGCGGCTCGATATCCTGCGCCCCGGCCTCTTGCGGGGGAGCCGCCCGGATGACTGGCGGCTGGTCGAACGCCTCGCGCTTACCGCTGCGCCAATCACCGATGCGCTGTTGATGGGATCATGGCGGCGGTTCGGCTCAATCGAGGCGCGCGATGTCGCAGCAGCCGCGCTGCGACTGGCAACGCGGGCAGCACCGGGGCGCTTTACCCATGATAATGACGCCATGCGCCGCGCCGCGCGCGAGCTTGCAAGGGGCAAGAGCTGATGGACTGGAAGCTGATCTTCAATCTGGTGAACCTTTTGGCGCTAATCGCGTGGGGCGTCCTTATCCTGCTGCCGCGCTGGCCGGCGCTGCTTTCGGGCGTGCTCTATCTCGGCATTGGGCTGTTATGCCTGATCTATGCGAGCGGGCTGATCGGCCTTGTCAGCGGGCTCTTGCCCTCAGGTGGGCCGAGCGGGGGCGCGGATTTCACCACCATCGAAGGCGTGCGGGCGATTTTTGGCAATGATGCAGGCGTGGCGATTGGCTGGACGCATTACCTCGCCTTTGATCTGTTTGTCGGCCTGTGGATCGCCCGCGATGGCGATGCCAAGGCGATTTCGCGGCTGGTGCAGGCCCCGATTTTGCTCGCCACCTTCATGGCGGGGCCCTTGGGGCTGCTGGTGTGGCTGATCATCCGCGAACCTGCCGCGCGCAAGCAGGGGCGATTTAGCTAAATCCACTCTGGACCCATGCGCGCGCTTTGCCCTACCAATTCCCAAACATGCTTTTGGGAGAGAGCAGCCATGACTGATGTCGCGCCGCACGAGCTGATCACGCTTGAAGAAATCCTGACCCACTGGGCCAAGACCCAGCCCGATGCGCCCGCAATCGAGGGCGAGGGCCTCAGCTGCACTTATGGCGAGCTTGACGCGCTTACACGGCAGGCCATCGCATTGTTTCAAGCCCATGGCATTGCGCCGGGCGATCGGGTGGCGTTTCTGGGCAAGAACAGTCCGGTCTATGGCGTCTTGCTGTGCGCGTGCATGCGGTTTGGTGTGGTGATGGCCCCGGTTGGCTGGCGGCTTGCCCCGCGCGAGATCGCTTATATTCTCGAAGATACCGGCGCCAAGCTGTTGGTGGCGACTGATGCCTTCATCGAGACCGCACGCGCCGCGATGGCGAGCATGGCCGCTGCACCTGAATTGATGTCGGCGCAGGCGATTATGGCGGAATTGGCAGGGCTTGCCCCTGCCGCCTACACGCCCGCCGGGCCTGATGATGCGATCCTGCAGCTTTACACCAGTGGCACCACCGGCAATCCCAAGGGCGCGACCCTGTCCAATCGCAATCTCTCCGAGCTGCGCATCGAGGGCATTCGCGCAGGGCTTAGCTATTACACCGATTACCGTCCCGGCGATTGTATGCTGGTGGTGATGCCGATTGGACATATTGGCGGAACAGGAACGCTGATGCTCGGGCTGATCGGGGGCATTCGCGTTGCGTTGGAACCCGAATTCACCCCAGACGGCGTGATCGACGCCATCATTGGCGGGGCAACGCATATGTTCCTCGTGCCCGCCGCATTGCAATTTGTCGTCCAGCACCCGCGCGCCGCATCGACCGATTTCTCTAACCTGCGCTATTTCATCTATGGCGCTGCGCCCATGCCGCTCGAATTGCTCAAGCAGGCGGTGGCGACCATGCCGAACACGCATTTCCTGCAAGCCTATGGCATGACCGAGACAACCGGCACGATCTCGATTCTCCCGCCCGAAGATCACACGCTGGAAGGCAATGAGCGGATGCGCTCGGCGGGCAAGGCATTGCCGGGGGTTAAGATCGAAGTGCGCGGGCCTGACAATGTCGAAGTGCCGCGCGGCACGATTGGCGAGGTCTGCGTTCACTCGCCGTCCAATACGGCGGGCTACTGGAACCTCCCCGAAGCCACCGCGAAGACGATTGATCCCGATGGTTGGCTCCACACCGGGGATGCCGGGATTATGGATGAAGACGGCTATGTCTATATTCAGGATCGCATCAAGGACATGATCATTTCGGGCGGCGAGAATGTGTACCCCGCCGAAGTGGAAAACGCGATTTTTGGCCACCCGGCCGTGGCCGAAGTTGCGGTGATCGGGGTTCCCAGCGCCAAATGGGGCGAGGAAGTGAAAGCCTGTGTCGTGCCCAAGCCGGGCGCCGAGATTGACGAGGCTGACATTATCAACTGGGCACGTTCGCGCATCGCCGCGTTCAAGGCCCCCAAAAGCGTGGATGTGATCGAGATGATGCCGCGCAACGCCAGCGGCAAGATCCTGCGCCGCGAACTGCGCGCGCCCTATTGGGAGGGGCAGGAGCGGCAAGTTTCGTGACCGCCAAGCGCTATGCCCCGGCGACGGAGCGCAACCGCGAGCCGATTGCCGAAGTGCTGGCGCGTGAACTGCCTGTGCAAGGCCTTGTGCTCGAAGTGGCCAGCGGGACGGGCGAACACGCGGTGTTCTTCGCCTCGCGCTTTCCCGCGCTGGAATGGCAACCGAGCGATCCTGACAGCGAGGCGCTCGCTTCTGTTGCGGCTTATCATGCGGAATATTCAGGCCATAATCTCAGAGCCCCGGTGCTGCTCAATGCCGCAGCACCTGCCACATGGCCCGTTCAGGAAGCTGCTGCAATTTTGTGCATCAACATGGTGCACATCAGCCCGTGGGAAGCGACCGAGGGATTGTTCGCAGGCGCTGCCCAAATTTTGGGCGGCAAAAATCTGCCGCTCATTCTTTACGGCCCCTATCTTGAGCAGGGTGTGGAAACCGCGCCTTCCAATCTCGCTTTCGACGCCAGCCTCAAGGCGCGCAACAGCCGGTGGGGGCTGAGGCAAGCCGAGGAGGTTGATGCTTTGGCGGCAATTCACAGCTTCGCGCGCACTGCGCGTTACGCCATGCCCGCCAACAATCTCATGCTGGTCTATCGCGCTGCCTGAGCAAGGCGCGCTGCTTCAGTTCTTCTTGATTGCCCGCTCGCCTGCGCGGCCGACCGAGGAGATGTCCTCGCCTGCCCCTTTGACGGTGTTGCAGGCCGCTGTTGCGGTCAGCGTGAGCGCCGCGAGCGCGGCCAGCGTCAGGCTCTTGCCGATTGTGTGCGACTTCATGATGCCTTGATCCTTTCTGAAGGCGTCTTGCGGGTGTGCAGATTAACGACGCTTGAGCCGGGCCAGTTCCCGCTCCCGCCAAGCGATAATCAGCCCTGCCGTTACGATCAAGGGAGCGCCGAGCCACAGGCTGGCAGGGGCGGCGCGATCGAAGATGAAAACGCCGTACAGGCTTGCCCACAGCAAGGCGGTGTAATCCATCAGCAGCACCACCGCCGCCGAGCCAAACCGCAAGGACAATGTGAGCAATACCTGCGCCAGCGCGCCGCACAGCGCCATGGCCAGAATAATGCCCCAGGTCTCGCTATCATGCGGGCCGAGCACAAAGGGCAGAGCGAGCGCCAGCACCGGCGCCGACAGCGCGCTGAACCAGAACACGATGCTCCACGCGCTTTCGGTGGTGTTGAGATCCTGCACCTGAAAGCTGATCAGCGAGACCATGAACGGCGCAATCAGGCCCACGATCACGCCCGCCACTGTGATCGCTTCATCGGCTTCGCCTAGGCCCGGCCCCATCACCACCAAGACGCCGGTAAAGCCAATTGCGATGGCGCCCATGCGGTAGCGGCCAATTTTCTCGCCAAACATTGCAAGCGCAATCAGCACGGCAAAGATCGGGGCGGTAAAGCCCAAAGTGGTTGCCTCGGCCAGAGGCAACAGCAGCACCGCGCCGTAGGTGAACAGCATTCCGATGGTGCCGCTAACCGCGCGCCGTCCATGCGCGCCGAGCCGCCGGGTGCGCAGCAGCGCAAGTTTGCCAGCCGCCGCAAGGCCAATGCCAATCAGCATGGCGGCGAGCGCCTGTCGCCAGAAAATCATCTCGAGCAGGTGCGCGCCGCGTGTCCCAGCGAGTTTGACGAGCATCGCCATCGTGGCCAGCGCCAGCGCAGCCAGCAGGCGAAGAAACAGCGCAAGCAGCGGGCGGGGGCGGGCGATCGAGCCATCCATCGTCTGCGCGCTTGAATGACAATGGGGGATTGCGCAAGCCAACACACGCACCATATGCGCGGCATTATGATCGATCCGGTGTCCCAATTCGAACTGCTGAGCGAGGCCGGCCAAGTGGCGGTGGTGGGCGCAGGGCTGTGGGTGCTCGCCGGGATTTGCGGTGTTATGGATTATCGCCGGGGCAAGCGCCGCGATGTGACGAGGCTTGAGCAGGTCGGCTGGGTTCCGTGGACGGCGCTGTTCATGGCGCTTGGCGTTATCGGCGGCGGCTTGCTGGCTATGAGCCTGCCCGCCGTGATCGGGAGCTTGTAGCGCCTTGTGCGCCGACTCGCGCAACCCGGCGCGGCACGCGCCGCAAGGGCGCCAAAACACTCAGGCGCGCGCCCGCAGCGCTCCGCAGCCGCAGGCGAAGGACACAGCGCGAGGACGAAGGCGCGGAGGCGCCTTGGCACACAAGATCGCCCGTTTAGGCCGCACCGCCTGCCTCGTTAGAGGCAGGCCTCCAAATAAGCCTGATCGAACCCGAATTGGCGGGCCTTTTCCAATGTGTAGGGCCTGAGGCCCGAGGAGCGGAATTCGCCGATGATCTTGCCATCGTCGCTCTCGTCCAAGTATTCGAACTTGAAGAGTTCCTGCGTCACGATCACGTCGCCTTCCATCCCGATCACCTCGGTGATGTTGGTGGTGCGGCGAGAACCATCGCGCAGACGCTTTACCTGCACGATCAGATCAACCGACTCCGCGATCTGGCGCGAAATGGCTTCCTTGGGGATCTTGATGTCGCCCATCAGGATCATGTTTTCCATACGGCCAAGGCATTCGCGCGGGCTGTTGGCGTGGAGCGTGCACATCGAACCATCGTGACCGGTGTTCATCGCAGCCAGAAGGTCGAAACACTCCGCGCCGCGAATTTCGCCGAGGATGATGCGGTCAGGGCGCATACGCAGGGCGTTTTTCACAAGGTCACCAATGGTGATCGCGCCTTGCCCTTCAAGGTTCGGCGGGCGGGTTTCGAGCGGCAGCCAGTGCGGCTGCTGCAAGCGCAATTCGGCGGCGTCTTCGATGGTCAAAACGCGCTCACCCGGATCGATCATCTTCGACAGCGCATTGAGCATTGTCGTCTTACCCGAACCCGTACCGCCCGAAATCACAATGTTCATGCGGCACGCGCCTGCGATTTTCAGGGCGGTTGCCATTTTCTCGCTCATCGAACCAAAGTCCTTGAGCATATCGATGGTGATCGGCTTTTCCGAAAACTTACGAATCGAAATCGCAGTGCCGCGCAAGGAAAGCGGCGGCACGATCACGTTCACACGGCTGCCGTCTTTCAGACGGGCGTCGGCAAGCGGGGTGGTCTGGTCCACGCGGCGGCCGACCTGGTTCACGATGCGCTGAGCGATCTGGAAGAGGTGCTGTTCATCGCGGAACCGGATTGGCGCAATCTGCAGCTTGCCCTTCTTTTCGATGTAGGTCTGATCCGGCCCGTTGACCATGATATCGGACACGTCGGGATCGTTGAGCAATTCTTCCAAGGGACCAAAGCCGAGCAATTCATCGATCAGCACCTTTTCGAGCGCAAATTGTTCGCGCCGGTTCAATGTGACCTTCAGTTCGGCCAGCACTTCCATGATGATCGGGCGGAATTCCTCGGAGAGCTCCTCCTTGGAAAGGGTAGCGGCGGCTTCCGGGTCGACACGTTCGAGCAGGCGCGGGAGCACCTGTTCCTTGATCTTGTGGACGCTGGCTTCGAAACCGCCGACTTCGGAATTGGCTTCGCTGATGGCGGCCATGCGTTCGTTGAGGCGGTCGATTGCTTCGGCGCTGCTGCCACGTGCCGATGGGGCGGCAGGCGCAGGGGATGGCTGGGCTGGGGCTTCTCCGGGCAGCGGCGGGAATTGTTCCCCGCCCTTGACGGGATCAGCAGGACGCCCCGCCGATTTCATCGGACGCGCAACCCCGAAGGCCGGACGGGCGCCCGCCTTCATGCTTCCCACATTACCTTTTTTGCCGAATGCACTCATTCCAAGCCCCCAAAGGCGTATCAATTCTTATCGGCAATCTTGCGCGACAATGCGAAGGATGCCTCACGAGAAAAGGTGAATGCCGCATAAACCTTATTATTTTGCTAAGGATGCGGCCACAGCAGCAAGGGCGCTTGGCAATCCACGCGATCTTTACCCTTTGGCCGGCATTGCGCCCATAATCGGGGCAGGGCGGCACTGGCAGCGCGATCGGCTCTTGCTCTCGTGCACCAGCGTTGTAGCGGTGGAACGCGCAAGCATCGGCGCAAGGAAGGAACGCCTCATCTATGTGCGGAATTATCGGGATTGTGGGCAGCGGGCCGGTCGCTGAACGGTTGGTCGATGGCCTGAGGCGCATGGAATATCGCGGCTATGACAGCGCCGGGGTGTGCACCTTGCACGATGGCGCATTGGTGCGCCGCCGGGCTGAGGGCAAGCTGGCCAATCTCGCCCGCGTTTTGGCAGCAGACCCTGCACCGGGCGCTGTTGGCATTGCCCATACCCGCTGGGCCACCCACGGAGCGCCAACAGCGGCCAATGCGCATCCCCACGCGACGGGCGAAGTGGCGATTGTGCACAATGGAATCATTGAAAATTTCAAGGAATTGCGCAGCCAGCTCACCGCCGCTGGCCGGGTGTTTGAAAGCGAGACCGATAGCGAGGTGGTTGCCCATCTGATTTCGACCGAGGTTGAGGCAGGGGCCGACCCTGAAACCGCGGTGCGCGCCGTGTTGCCGCGCCTGCGCGGAGCCTTTGCGCTGGCGATTGCGTTCCGTTCGCACCCTGATCTGCTGATCGGCGCGCGCCTCGGCTCGCCGCTGGTGCTGGGCTATGGGCCGCAAGGCGAAGATGCCGAGATGTATCTGGGCTCCGATGCCCTCGCGCTGGCCCCGCTGACCCAGCGCATCAGCTATCTGGAAGAGGGCGACTGGGTGGTGCTGCGCCGCGATGGCGCGCAGATTTTTGACAGCGAAGGCGCGCCCGTTACCCGCGAGATCCGCGCCTCGGGCGCGTCGGCCGCGGCGGTGGAGAAGGGCAATTACCGCCATTTCATGCAGAAAGAGATTTACGAGCAGCCCACTGTGGTGGCTCAGACATTGTCTTCCTACCTGCGCCGTTCGGATAACTCGGTGGCCCTGCCGCAGTTCGATTTTGACTTGTCAGCGGTGCGACGCCTGACGATCGTTGCCTGCGGCACGTCGTTCTATGCCGGGATGGTCGCCAAATACTGGTTTGAACAATTTGCCCGCGTCCCTGTCGATATCGATGTGGCGAGCGAGTTCCGCTACCGCGATCCGGTGCTGGAAGACGGCGGCCTTGCCCTGTTCATCTCGCAAAGCGGCGAGACCGCCGATACGCTTGCAGCGCTCCGGCATTGCAAGGCGGCAGGCCAAACCATCGCGGTGGTCGTCAACGTGCCCACCAGCACAATGGCGCGCGAGGCGGATTTGTTGCTGCCGACCCATGCTGGCCCCGAAATCGGGGTGGCCTCGACCAAGGCTTTTACCTGCCAGCTTGCTGTGCTGGCGGCGCTGGCGGCGCATATGGCGGTGAAAAAGGGTCGGCTCAGCCGCGAGGAAGAGGCCGAAATCGTGCGCCACCTGCTCGAAGTGCCCGGTGCTCTCAATGAAGCGTTGCACCGCGATGAAGAAATCGCCGCCATCGCGCCGCTCATCGCTCCGGCGCGCGATGTGCTTTATCTGGGGCGCGGGCAGGACTATCCGCTGGCGCTGGAAGGTGCGCTGAAGCTAAAGGAAATCAGCTATATCCATGCCGAAGGCTATGCCGCGGGCGAAATGAAGCACGGGCCGATCGCGTTGATCGACGATGCGGTGCCGGTGGTGGTGATCGCGCCGTCGGGCCCGCTGTTCGAAAAAACCGTCTCCAACATGGAAGAAGTGCGCGCGCGCGGCGGGCAGGTGGTGCTGATTTCCGATGCGGCAGGCCTGGCACAAGCGGGCGAGGGCTGCATTGCCACCATCGAAATGCCCGTGGTGCACCCGTTGATTGCTCCGCTCGTTTATGCGATTCCGGTGCAATTGCTGGCCTATCACGTTGCTCTGGTAAAGGGCACGGACGTTGATCAGCCGCGCAATCTGGCCAAATCCGTGACAGTCGAATAAGCGCGCTCTTTACCCCCGCATAACCATTTTTGGTTAGCAGAGCGGGGTGAACATTCCACGCAATCCCTTGGCCAGCCTATCATCGACGGATTTGTCGATTTCGCAGGTGCTGGGCCTCACCCCTCAGGCGGGCACGGATTGGGTGCGCTTGCGCGGGCTTGATTACGAGCAACTCAGCAAGCTCAGCTTTCACCGGATCTACGCCAATGCGGCCCTGGCGCTGGTGATTGCCGCGATCTATAGCCCTTATGTGCCCTTTTATTGGCTGCTCTTGTGGCTGGCAGCGCATGGCGCGGTTCATTATCACGGCCGTTGTAACGATCTCAAACTTGCCGAGTTCGACAGCCGGACAATGACCGGCAGCGAGTTTCATCGCCAGTCGATTCCCACTGCCATCACCGCCGCCTTATGGTTGGCCGCAATGTTCATATTCAGCCCGCATGGTGACATATCCGGGCTGCTGGCGCTGTTGATGATCCATGCCTTGCTGATGGCGGGATCGGTTTATCTCTATGCCACAGTGCCGTTGAGCATCATTATCTTTGTCAGTGTACTTGGCAGCGGCACTGCGGTGTTTCTCGGGCTTAATTTCGGAGCCTATGCAGGGCTTTGTGCGCTGTTGTTCACGATCTCAACGCTGGTTGGCACAGTGGAGGTCGGACGGGTCTATCTCAAGGCGCGCCTCAGCGATGCCGCGGCTCGCGAAAGCAAGGCGGTGGTGTCACTTTTGCTGCGCGAGTTCGAGGAAAATGAGGCCGACTGGCTTTGGGAAGTTGATCCGGCGCGGCGCCTGCGCGACGTATCCCCGCGGTTTGCCTTTGCGCTGGGCTGCACGCAAGCCGAAGCCGAAGGCAAGCCATTGCTTGAACTGGTTGCAGGTAAAGGCTGGGAAAGCGGCCACTTTGGAGCGGGGCTGCGTGATTTGGCAGAGCGTCTGCGCGCACGGGAAAATTTCTCGAACATGGTGGTGCAGGTTTCTATCCGCGGCGAGGAACGCTGGTGGGAATTGTCCGGCACGCCGATGCGCGGTGAGGATGGCAAATTCAACGGCTTTCGCGGGGTTGGTTCGGATGTCACCGAACAGCGCAAGTCTTCTGAAAAGATCGCCTATCTGGCTCGTTACGACACGCTGACCGCGCTGCCCAATCGGCTGCAGGTGACAGAAGCGCTGGGCGATGCGCTGCGCTATGCCGAACAATGGCGGGGGCAATGCGCGCTCTTGATGGTGGATTTGGATCGTTTCAAATCCGTCAACGATTCGCTTGGCCACATGACTGGTGACAAGTTGCTGGCGCAGGTTTCCGCCCGGCTTCAGGCACTGATGGGCGACAGTCACTTGTGTGGGCGATTGGGCGGCGACGAGTTCGCTATTGTCATTCGCGATGCCAGCAAACGTGCGGTGGTGCGCGATCTGGCTGAACGGGTGATTGAGCGCCTGTCTGAACCCTATCAGGTCGATCAGCACACGCTTTATGTTGGCGCCAGCGTCGGATCAGCACTCGGCCCCAAGGATGGCACCAGTGTCGAGGAATTGATGCGCAACGCTGACCTTGCGCTTTATCAGGCCAAGGATGCAGGCGGCGGCGAGCATTGCGGCTTTGAGCCAATGCTCCACGCCTCAGCCGAGGAACGTCGCCAGCTTGAGGTGTCGTTGCGCAAGGCTCTGGGGCGCGATGAGATGGCGCTGCATTATCAACCCGTGGTTGATGCGCGCAGCCAGAATGTCGTCAGTTTTGAAGCTCTGGTGCGCTGGAACAGCGCCGAACATGGCTTTGTCAGTCCGGGCAAATTTATCCCACTGGCCGAAGACACGCGCCTGATCGTGCCGATTGGCCAATGGGTGATGCGCAAGGCCTGCGAAGAAGCGCGCCAATGGCCCGATGAGGTCAAGATCAACGTCAACGTTTCGCCCGAACAATTGCTCGAACCGGATTTCCACAAACATATTGTCGAAGTGCTGGCCCAGACGGGCCTGCGCCCGGAACGGCTCGAAATTGAAGTGACGGAAAGCATTTTCCTGCGCGATGCAAGCGTCGCCCGCAATGCTTTGGAGCAGGTTATGGCACTGGGTTGCTCGGTGGCGCTGGATGATTTCGGCACCGGCTATTCTTCTCTCGGCTATCTGCGCAAGCTCAGGTTCTCCACCATCAAGGTGGATCGCACCTTCGTGCAAGGCGCAGCACAAGGGGCGGCAGAAAGCCTTGCGATTATCAACGCTGTGGTGGCGATGGCAAAAAGCCTCGACATGACAACCACCGCCGAAGGGGTGGAGACGCTCGAGGAAGTGGAAATGGTCCGCAATCTGGGATGCGACAAGATTCAGGGGTTTTATTTCGGCCGCCCGATGACGCGCGAGGACGCGCGCAAACTGTTCAACGCTTCGCCCCGCCTCAGAGCATGATCACCACCATTGCGCTCAGGCTTTGGCAAGGGCTGCGATGACATTTTCGAACAATCGCCGTCCATCTGCTCCGCCCAGCGCCGGATCGGCGGCCGGTTCAATCGCCCGTTCGGGGTGCGGCATCATGCCGAGCACCCGGCCATTGGCGCTCAGGACTCCGGCGATGTCGCGCGCCGAACCGTTGACTGCCTCGCTGTAGCGAAAGGCAATGCGGTCTTCCGCTTCGAGCGCGTCGAGCGTTGCCTGATCAGCGAAGTAATTGCCATCATGGTGCGCTACAGGAATGCGCAGGGTGTCGCCGCGGGTGTAGGAATGGGTGAACAGCGATGAGGTGTTGGCCACTTCGAGGCCCACTGTGCGGCAGATAAAGCGCTGGCCTGCATTGCGCATCAAGGCGCCGGGCAAGAGACCCGCTTCGGTCAGCACCTGAAACCCGTTGCACACGCCCAGCACCGGCACGCCGCGGCTTGCGGCATCCACCACCGCGCGCATGATCGGGCTTTTGGCCGCCATGGCGCCCGAACGTAGGTAATCGCCGTAGGAAAACCCACCGGGCAACGCGATGAAGTCGAGGCGATCAGGAAGGGCGGCATCCCCGTGCCACACGCGCAGCGCTGCCGCACCGCTGACGCTTTCCAGCGCCACCGCCATGTCGCGGTCGCAATTTGAGCCGGGGAAAGTGATCACAGCCGCGCGAAACGCCATGTCGGCTTACTCCGCCTGCTCGATGGTGAAATTCTCGATCACCGTGTTAGCGAGCAGCTTTTCGCACATCGCGGTGATGGTGGCCTCATCCGTGCCGTCTGCCAGATCAAGCTCGATCAACCGGCCAACGCGCACATCCTCAACCCCTGCAAAGCCCATCCCTTCCAGAGCATGGTGCACCGCGCGCCCCTGCGGATCGAGCACACCGGGCTTCAGGCGAACTAGAATGCGGGTCTTCATGGGCAAGGTATCCTGTGCTGGCGGGAGCCGTGTTACGCTTTGCGCCTATAGCCCGCTTGGCGCTGGGTGCAATCGCGCAAAGTCACTTTGCGCTGGCCAATTCGAGCGCGGTGGCCTCGGGCACGACCATCACAGTCAGCGGTGCGTCCGCGGCAAGATAGGTCTGCGCGGTGGCCAGCAGATCTTGCGGTGTGATCCCCCGGATCAGCGCGGGCGCCGCGCCAAGGCGCGTAAGGCGCGCAGGTTCGCTTTGCGCACGCGCGGCAAGCCCAATCCAGCCGGGCAGATCCTTCAACGCATTGTCATAGGATTCCAGCAAGGGGCGCGCTGCGCGTTCCAGCATATCGGGCGCGATCGGCTTTGTGGTCAGATCCTCAATCAGCCCGCGCATGGCCTCTTCGACAATCAGGGCCTGATCGGCAGCAGCAGTGGAAGTCAGGCTGAAAGTTCCGAAACCGCGATAGACCCGGCTCATGCTGGCCGACGCGCTGGGCGAATAGGTCTGCCCCAGTTCTTCGCGCAGCCTCTCGGTGAGTTCGATCTGGGCTATACGGGCAAGCAAGGTGAGGCGGAGAGTCTCGGCGTGATCGCTGTCATCGGTGGTGGGCCAGATCATCTGGACCAGCGCCTGGTCGGCCTCGCCGCGATGGATCACCACCTGCCGACCGCGTTTGCTGGTGAAAGAGCGCTGGCGTGCGGCCTCGCGCGGCTGAAATTCGGCCTCGCGCGGGGGTAGCGCGCCCAAGGTCAGCGCAACCGCTGCAATCGCGTCGCGTTCGACAAAATCGCCAACGATGGCAATCTCGATTGCGCCCTTATCAAGCCGTTCGCCAATATCACGCATCAGCCGCGCGTAATTGAGCGCCTGATAGGCGCGTTTGGGCTGAAGCGTGAAGCGCGGGTCGCCATCGGAAATCAGCCGGCCCGCAGCGTTGCTGAGCGCGCGCGCCGGGGTGGCATCAATCGTGGCGAAGAAATTGTCGATGGTGCGACGGAATTGCTCCTCGCCCTCGCGCCGGTTGCCCGGATCGGTGATGAGCGCGGTGAGCACTTGCAATTGCAACGCCAGATCACGCGGCGTGGTGGTGGCGCTGAAACCAAAGGCATCGGTGTTGCTCGTAAGGCCAATTGTGACGCTGCGTCCGGCAAGCACGCTGGCCAGTTCATCGCGGCTGTGGCGGCCGAGGCCTCCGGCGGCGAGCGCGCTCACCATCGCGGTGCGCAAGGGCGCCTCGCGGGTGTTGAGCAAGTCGCCGCCGTCGAGCGCGAAACCGATTGCGACGCGATCTTCGCGCACTGTTGTCTGTTTGAGCGTGAGGCGCACACCATTGGCAAAACGGATCAGCCTGAGACCGAATTCCGGTTCCACCTCGTCATTCACAATTGTGCCGGGCGGGCCAAACACCTGATAGGCAAAGGGCTGGGTGAAGCTGTCGGCCGGCGCGGAAATCGGCAATTCCATGCCCGCGACAAAGGCAGCCCGCAGCGCCTCTTCACCGCCCTTGGGTGCGGTGCGGCCCTGAAAGCGGATCAGCGGATCGTAGAGGATCGAGGCATCATCAAGCATCGCGCGCCATGCGGCCTCAGCGGTGATCGCCGGGCGCAGGGATTCGAACAAGGCAAGGTCTTGCGCCGGAGTGGTGGGCACGATGTCATCGCTGAGCACCGCAAGCGCTGTTCCCATCAAGGTCGCATGGCTGCGGGTTTCGGCTGCGCGCGCGGCATTTTCGAGCGCGCTTTGCCAATTGGCGACCTGTTCTTCGACCTCAGCGGGCGAAAAGCCATAAGTCAGTGCCTCGTTCACCTCGCGCACGGCGGCCAGCATCCCCTTTTCCCAAGCGCCATCCTCGGTTGCGACGGTGAGGCTGGTCAGGCGAGCTGCGCGCAGCAGATCGCTGGTGCCGAACGAGGCGCTGCGAAAAGGCGCATTCGCGCTGCGGGCAAGCCGGGCAAGGCGGCGGTTCACAATCGCATAGCCGATGCGCCGCAGCGTCGCGATGTCGCGCTGGGCCATGGTGTCGGGTCGTTCGCGCCATGGGGTAAGCTGGGTGAGGGTTACGGTTTCGGAAAGGGCTGGATCAAGGTGGATCGCCGTTTCGCCGCGCCTTGCGGTATCAATCGGCCCTGCATCCATCCGGCGCGGTGCGGGCGGGCCTTGCCAATCGCCAAAGCGCGCCTCGATCATCGCCTGCATCATCTCAACCGGGTAATCGCCGATGATGATGATCGTGGTGTTGGCAGGCACATAGGTGCGTTCGTAAAGCGCCCTTATGTCCTCAGCCGTCGCCTGTTCGATTACCTGTGCAATACCGATCGGCAGCCGCTCACCATAGCGGGCGCCCGGCGCGATAAAGGCGATATTGGCCTCGAGCGCGCGCTGGGCATAGCCTGATCGGTCGCGCTTTTCTGCAAGAATGACGCCGCGTTCGCGTTCCACCGCATCGGGCGCGATGGTCAGTTCGCTGGCCGTTTCGCGCATCAGCATCAGCGCGGTATCGAGCAGCGCTTCATCATTGCGCGGCAGGTTGAGCATATAGGTGATTGCCTCAAGCCCTGTTGACGCATTGGTATCAGCCCCAAAGGCTAGCCCTTCGCGTTCGAGCAGCTTGACCATCTCGCCTTCGGGTATGCCGGTAGAGCCATTGAAGGCCATGTGTTCAAGGAAATGGGCAAGGCCGCGTTCGTGCTCGCGTTCTTCGAGCGAGCCTGAGGCGATCCGCATCCTGACCAGCGCGGTGCCTTCGGGCGTTGTGTTGCGCCTTAGAATGTAACGCATTCCATTGGGCAGCGTGCCGAAGATGAAGGCAGGATCGGCGGGGATGTCGCTGGCCTGATGCGGCCATGATTGTGTCTGCGCATCTTCAGCCGCGAGCGGGACGGGCGCGAGCAGAAACGGAGCAGACAGGCCAAGGGCGCAGGCCAGCGCAAGAGTGACAAAACGGCGCAGCATCACCGCCAGATCGAAGTTTGAGGCTTGCCCATTACTGAACAACCTAGCGCCCACAGCGCCGCTTGGGCAAATCTTACCGCTGCGGTTTCAGCAGATCAGGCGGCAGACACGGCGCATCGCGCCCGGTCCAGTCAAATTCCCACGTTGCCGGAACCGAACGGCGCGAATTCCGCTTCTCTGCAATCTCATCGGGGTAATACATGACGACCGCCATAGAATCGTCGAAATCGGCCAGGCGCTGATTGTCGCGCGCGGCTTTTTGCGGGGCAATTTCCGCTTCTTCGACCCTGCTGCCTCGCACCAGTCGCAAGCTGCGATCGGGCTTTAGTTCCATGTCGCGGAAATAGGCCCGGCCATAGAGCATCGTATCGAAGGTGGAATTGAAATGCCAATTGCGCAGATCCGTGTCCTGCGGCAGGCGCAAGCTGGTGACATGGCAAGTATAACTGAAGGGCTGGTAAAAGGGCACGTCCTTGTCTGCGCTGGAGCCGCGTTGGCGCCGTTCTGGCGGACTGAACCCGCCGCCGGGCAAGCGATAGATAAAGCCGCCCATTCTGACCTTTTCCCATTTTACCGGAGCCACGCCGGTGATGGTCAGGATGCTGGCTTCCTTGGCGCGGTCAAACCGGTATTTGACACTCTCCACGCTGTCCCATTGGCCTGATCCGGTGAGATTGTTGCGCACGGCCGCTTCAAGCTGACCTGCACTCACCGAAGTGACCACCATATGCTGTTCAAGCGCCGCCGCGCCGCGCAGCACTGTGGTGTGCGTCCAGCGGGCCGGTTCGTCAAAGCCGGCCCTTGCATCGATCTCGTACAGCTCCATTTCCTGCGGAACGTCGAACGGCGATTCTTTGACCGGTTCCAGATCGGATCCGCGCGCTGAGAGCGGCAGCACCCATGTGTAGCTGAACAAGGGGGTTGTTCGTGCGCCGATCACATCGGGCAAAGTGCCATCGAGCCAATAGGTCTTGCCATCAATCCTGGCGCGCACCAGCACATGATCGAACAGGCCCGGATTGGGCAGGCGGCTGTCAAAGCCGTCGCCAGAAAGGGTGTTGCTGACGAGCACGGGATGGGCCTCGATGCCCAGTTCGCTGAGCAAGGCGAGCAGCATCACGGTCTTGCCCTTGCAATCGCCATAGCGGCGATCCCACGTGTCATCAGCGCTGGCCGGCGTGTAATTGCCGCCATCAAGCCCGATATAGACATAGCGCACCTGCTGCTGCACCAGTTCAAGCGCGGCGCGCGCGCGGGCAAGTTTGCCGGAATGGGCTGCGGCGATGTCGGCTGCCTCCTGCTTCAGCGCAGAATCAGCAGGCAAGGCGCTGGCCGCTGCATACATTTCGAAAAAACGCCGCGAAACAGCACCCCAATCGGAAAAATCGCTGTATTCGATCACGCGCGCCCACTGGAACCGCGCAGGGGCATTGGCCGGCATAACCACGGGATCGGGATTGTCCATTGCCACCACCAGACGATTGGTTTGCTTGTTGGCAATTGCCGAAAAATCATCGGTCAGGCGGGTCTTCGGCTCCTGCCCATCCTCCCAGGCAAGTTCGAGGCGAAAGCGCCCTTCGGGCGGCGAATCAGCCAGAAACATCATTCCATGACTGGTCGCACCAAGCGTCGGATCATGGCCGGGCACAGTGTAGGTGATTTCCAGATCATCCCCGATCCGCAGGTCAGGAACCCGCAAGGTTGCCGTCAGCAGGCCGTCAAGCATGGCGGCCTCAAGCTGATCTTTGCGCCGCATGATTTCGAACTGCGTCTTGCCCAGCACGTCAATCACCCGCTCGCCGCGGCGGATGCGCAGGCTGTGAACTTCGGGTGTGCCTGCCGCCGGATTCCAGGTGATCGCCACATTGCCCAATTGCAGGGCTTGTGGCTGGAGAATGCGCAGCGTGCGGCTGAAATAATTGGCCTGTCCGGTGGCTGAAAGACGGGTGATGGTGTTTTCCTGCCGCACAAAGAACGGCCCTTGCGCATCGTCGGGCACGGGCAATTCAGCAAGCGGCTGTGCCCATTCAGGAGCAGGGGTGAGCGCGATGGTGGCTTCTTGGGCCTGTGTCATGCTTGAGGCTGCCAGCAACCCTGCAACCAGCGCGGCTTTCCAAGCCTTCATGCGAATATTCCCCCGCCCATGCGACCAATGATGCCAAAGCTTTGCGGGCAAAGCCTGACAGTTAGATGTGAAACTATTGCAGGCTCGTGGGGCAAGGGAAAGCCATAATGCCGCGATATTCGCTGCAATATGGCTGGCGTGATCAGAGCTCTATTTCTTGGGCGGCGCGCCGCGCAGGCGCGAACGCGCGTGCGACATATCAAAGACTTCGCCGGGGCCATTATCCTCGCCGTTCAGAAGTCCCAGACGGCGGGCGACCTCGCGATAGGCCTCTTCTTCGCCGCCGAGATCGCGGCGGAACCGGTCCTTGTCGAGCTTTTCGCCGGTGTGCATATCCCACAAGCGGCAGCCATCCGGGCTGATTTCGTCGGCAAGGATCACGCGGCTGAAATCGCCATCATAGATGCGCCCGAATTCAAGTTTGAAGTCGATCAGGCGAATGTCGATCGCGGCAAACATCCCGCACATGAAATCATTGATGCGGATCGCCATCGAGGAAATATCCTGCATTTCCTCCTGGCTGGCCCAGTTGAAGCAGGCGATGTGTTCCTCGGCAATCAGCGGATCGCCCAGTGCATCATCCTTGAAATAATATTCGATGAGGGTGTGGGGCAGGGGCTCACCTTCCTCGATGCCGAGGCGTTTGGACAGCGATCCGGCCGCGACATTCCTCACCACCACTTCGATCGGGATAATGTCGACCTGACGCACCAATTGTTCGCGCATATTGAGGCGGCGGATGAAGTGCGTCGGGATGCCGATATGGGCAAGGCGGGTGAAGACGTGTTCGCTGATGCGATTGTTGATCACGCCCTTGCCGTTGATCGTGCCCTTTTTCTCGGCGTTGAAGGCGGTCGCGTCATCCTTGAAATACTGGATCAGCGTGCCCGGCTCAGGCCCTTCATAAAGGATCTTGGCCTTGCCTTCATAAAGTTTGGTGCGACGGGACATCAGGTGTGCACTCCCAGCTCCGCCTTGGCTTCCGGCGAATGGTGCCCGAGGGCGGATTTGAACCACCGACACGCGGATTTTCAATCCGCTGCTCTACCCCTGAGCTACTCGGGCATTCGCTTCAGCCGCCAGCCTTAGCGCGTATCGCAAGGCCCGGCGAGCAAATGAGAGCGCGCCTATGGCGAAGCGGGCGGCGCTTGGCAAGGGGATTCTATGGGTTTTTGTCCCAATCGCTGTGGGCGATTTGTTCTGGGTCTGCTGGCGGGCCGGGGACAGCGTAGGAATCGGAGAACCAGCGCGCCAGATCGCGGTCGCGGCAACGCTCTGAACAGAACGGCGCGTGATCGGGATGGCGCGGGCGGCGGCAGATCGGGCAGGGCTTGGCGGCGGACTGGGTCATTAGGTGATGATCTGGGCGCTCGGGGCTTCGAGCGCAAGAGCGGGACTGGTCTCAAGCCGCACTGCGCGTCCCGTGCGCTTGGCGAGTTCGGTGAGCCATTCTTCGCGCAGCTTGGCCTTGAGCGCGGGGTGGACTGTCAGCAGCAAGGTGCGTCCTGTGCCCTCGGCCCGTTCGGCCTGTCTGAGCGCATACCGCGCGCACATTCCCACCCGCGAGGTGGCAAAGCGGTGCAGCAGGCTCGGCCCTTCGGCCCGCGCCACCAGTTGCACAAGGCCAAAGCCGTTCATGGCAGTGCGTTCATGCGGCCATCCGTCAAGCGCCTCTCCGAGCGCCTCGTCCACCGCGCGTCGATCCGCCTTGGCTTGCAGCGTGGGAAAGTCGATGGCGATGTTCCCGCCAAGGTCAAACCACCTGAGCGCCTGAGCAATTGCCGGGATGGCGGCCAGCGCCAGCTCGCGCGGGGCTGCGCTGCCGTCGATGTCGATGACTGTCATGGCAGGCGTGACGCTCACAAGGATTTCGCCGCCCGCAAAGGCGATGCTGCCGCAGGATGCGGCGTGCCATACCTCTTCCCACAAGCCTGCGGGGAAGTGCTGCGCCGGCCTGCCTTGCGCGTTTTCGGGAGTGGTGACGACACCCACGCGCCCCTGCGCGCATTTAAAGCGACCCCGTTCGGCGATGGCGGCGCGGGTGATCGTGAGCGCGAGACGCGCGCCCTCGGTGACATCGGGTGGCAGGTGATCGACCAACACTTCGAGGCCTGTGAAAGGGTTGGTATCCAGCCGCACGACCCCGCGCTTGCTGCCCTTGTGCTTACTCACCAGTTGGCCGGTGACTGGCGTGCCAGCGGTGAGTTCGCCGTTCCATGCAAGCTTCGCGGCAAGCACCTGCTCGCCTTCGACCAGCAGCGAGCGGGTCTCACCGATGCCCTGTTCGACCAACCACTCAGCCAATGCGAAACCCCGCCGATTTGAGCAGCGCGCGCGTTTCATAAAGCGGCAGGCCCATGATCGCGGAATGGCTCCCCCGGATCCACTGGATCAACCCTTCGGCAGCGCCCTGAATGGCGTATCCGCCCGCCTTGCCGCGCCATTCGCCGCTGGCCAGATAGGCGCGGATTTCTTCTTCAGAGAGCACTTTGAAGCGCACAATATTCTCCGAAAGGCGCGTCTTCACGCTGCCGTCTGCGCTGCGCAAGGCAACGCTGGAGAGCACCTGATGCCGCCTGCCGGAAAGCAGTTCAAGACAGGTGCGCGCTTCGGCTTCGTCTTCGGTCTTGGGCAGGATGCGGCGGCCTGCTGCCACCACGGTGTCGCCCGCCAAGACGAACCCGTCTGCCTCGACGGCGAGCGCCTTTTCCAGCCCCATGCGCAAGGCATAGGCGCGGGGGAGCTCGCCCTTGACAGGGGTTTCATCAATATCGGCAGGGGTCACCGCATCGGGCGCAATCCCCAGCCGCGCGAGCAGATCGCGGCGGCGCGGGGATGCTGATGCAAGGGTGAGATGCAAAGCTTTTATTGCGGGCCGGGGCCGCCGCGGCCCGGCATAAAGCGATAGGTGATGCGCGCCTTGGTGAGATCATAGGGCGTCAGTTCGCACAGCACTTCATCGCCCACCAGCACGCGGATGCGGTTCTTGCGCATCTTGCCGGCGGTGTGGCCGAGCACTTCGTGGCCGTTTTCAAGCTCCACCCGGAACATCGCATTGGGCAGCAGTTCCACCACGCGCCCGCGCATTTCGAGGAGTTCTTCTTTGGCCATGTAATCCCTTTGAATGATGGTGCGGCGCAAAAACCGCTGGTCGATACCTGCGCGCCGTTTAGCGATGGTGTGAACAAAAGGGAAGACTCGTGCGTTAAGGGGCCAAACCAAACGGCGGGCGGGGGACTTTATCCGCACAACAAGCCGGAAAAATGAATGATTTTCGCGCGCGGTCGGGGGCACGCTTGGCCGTGTTCGACCAAACTTGTGAAGGCTTGGCAATGAACCTCTCTGTTTCTTCTCGCTGGATGCTGCGCGCGGGCGTGGCCGGGACAAGCCTGATCGCAGTGACCGCGCAGGGTGTTGCCAATGATGCCAGCGTCAAGGCCGATGCCGCCCTCGCCGTGCAAAGTGCCGGGCAGATCGATCCCGAGCAGGCCGAGGCCGATCCCGTCGTGCCGCGTGGCACCAGCGAAATCATCGTCAGCGGGCGTCGCACCCGCGGACAATTGGTGGTGGATCAGGCCCCGCTGCTGACGCTTGATGAAACAGCGATTGCCGGGGAAGGCGTGACTTCGGTTGCCGAACTGATCGCGCAGATTTCGGCGCAGACCGGTTCGGCGCGTGGGCGCGGCGGCGGTGGTCAGCCGATCATTCTGGTGAATGGCATCCGCATCGCTTCATTCCGCGAATTCGCCGCCTATCCGCCCGAAGCCCTCGCCAAGGTCGAGGTGTTCCCCGAAGAAGTCGCGCTGCGTTTTGGCTTTCCGCCTGATCGCCGTGTGATCAACCTGGTGCTGAAAGACAATTATTCGAACCGTCAGGGCGAGTTTGAACTGGCAACGCCGTCGCGCGGCGGGCAGCTCACCAACCGCCAGCAATTGGGCTATCTCAAGATTGCCGATGGCGGCCGCATCAATCTCAATCTCGAAGTCCGCGATGAGACCATCCTGACAGAAGATGAACGCTCGATCATTCAGGTGCCCGGTTCGGTGTCCGAGATTGTCGGCGATCCCGAACAGGCGCCATTCCGCTCGCTGCGTCCCGACACACTGGATATTGATGCCAATGCGAGCTGGGCCAAGGCGTTTATCAATTCCGGCACTTCGGTCAGCGCCAATGTCAATTACACCCGCGCCCAGCGCCGCGATCTCGATGGCCTCAATGTCATCACCCTGATCGACCCTGATGAAAACAGTGCGCGGCGCACCTTTGGCGAGGCCAGTCCGCTGGAACGGCGCACGTCAACTGACCGGGTCTCGGCGGCAGGCTCGCTGACCAAGCCGGTCAATTCCTTCCGTCTGACCAGCACCTTTGATGCCTCGCTGAGCGAGAGCACCACCGAGATTGACCGGCGCTTTGACGCCAGCGGGCTGATTGCCGATGCGGCTGCGGGGCTTTTGCCGATCAACGCGGTGTTGCCGCGGGCGCTGGATGCAGGGTTTGAAACCGCGCGCAGCCAGAATATTGATGCAACATCGCTCCACACGCTCGATGGGCCAGTCGCGCATCTTCCGGCTGGCGATGTGCTGGCGACTTTTACCGCAGCGCTGGATTGGCGCCAGATCAACAGCAGCGACACCCTGAGCGCGCAGGATGTGCAGCTCACCCGCAGACGTGCAGCATCGAGCGCCAATCTGGTGGTGCCGATCACCAGCACCCGCACTGGCTTTGGCGAGGCGATCGGCAGCCTTACACTGAACGCGCAGGCGGGTTTGGAGGATTTGTCGGACTTTGGCCTGTTGGGCGATTGGAACGCGGGCCTCACCTGGGCGCCGAGCAATAAGCTCGATGTTTCTGCGACCTATATTTACCGTGAAGTCGCGCCGGGGCTGGCGCAGCTTGGCAACCCGATCATCCTCAATTTCAACGTGCCGGTGTTCGATTTCGTGCGCGGCGAAAACGTGCTGGCCGAAGTGGTGACGGGCGGCAATCCCGATCTGCTGGCCGAAACCCAGCGTGACTGGAAATTTGCCGCCAATTGGGAACTGCCAGCGATCAAGGACACCCGCCTGACGGTGGAATATATCCGCAACCGTTCGGATAATGTTGTCTCGCCCTTCCCGCAGATCACGCAAGCGATCGAAGCGGCTTTTCCGGGGCGGGTCACGCGCGATTCTGATGGGCGACTGATCCGCATTGATCAGCGCGCGGTCAGTTTTGCTGAAACCAAGTCCGACCGGCTGCAATTCACGCTTTCAACGCGTGGCAGCTTTGGCGGACCCAAGGAAACCGGCGGCGAAGGCGGCGCTGCGGGCGGTGGTGGTCGCGGCGGACGCGGCGCAATGTTTGCCGCCATGGCGGCAGGCGCCGGCGGCGGGGCTGGAGGACCTCCGGCTGGCGCAGGCGGTCCTGCGCCGGGTGCAGGCGGCGCGCCGAGCGCGATGCAGCGCGAGCAGTTCCTCGCCTTCCGCGAGCGGTTGTGCAAGGAAGATGGCCTCGAATTCATCACTGGCATCGTTGATGCGATTGAGAACGGCGAGGATCTGTCCGAGCGCTTCCCCAGCTTTGACCCGGCGCGTTTTGAACAACTCCTTGCCCGCGTTCGCAAGCCCGATGGCACGGTGGACCGCGAACGCCTAGCGCAGGTTCGCACGCAGATTTGTGCGATTGATCCGTCCTTGTTCAGCGGCGGCGCTGGCGGGCGCGGTGGTGCGGGCGGCGGCGCTCCGGCTAGCGGGGCCCCCACAGGCGGCCCGCCGCGCGGTGGTCCGGGTGGGTTCGGGCCGGGCAGTTTTCAGGGTTGGCGCTACTTTGCCAACCTCACCCACACGATCGAACTGCAAAACCAGATCCTGATCGCACCAGGTGTCGCACCGCTTGATCAGCTTGATGGCGCTGCCACCGGCCGCTTCGGCTTCCCGCGCAACACCAGCAGGCTGGAAGTCGGCGTATTCGGCAAGGGTGTCGGCGTGCGCGCTTCGGGCCGCTACACTGGGCCCACGCGGCTGGATGGTTCAGGCCTGCCCGGCGCTTCCGATCTGTTCTTCGATGATCTGGTGACGGTGGACCTGCGCCTGTTCCTCAACATGGATCAATTGCTGGGCAAGCAGGATGGCTTTGCCAAGAACCTGCGCCTGACCTTGCGCGCAGAAAACCTGTTCGATCAGCAATTGCAGGTGCGCGATCAGCTCGGGAACACACCGCTTGCCTATCAGCCGCTCCTGATCGACCCGCTTGGCCTCAATTTCCGGTTTGAGGTGCGAAAGCTGTTCTAGAGCGGTATTCGACCGTTTTGAATCGTTGGGGGATTCCCCTTTGTCGCGAATTCTGATTCAGGATCTGTGTTGGTGAAGGAGTCCAGCATGGATGGGTCAGCCTCTCTTTATGGATTTGCGTGT
>Ga0213830_1000263_pt1 | contig 55456 bp, 46 predicted proteins | sample SWATP11_FD_161661 | JGI IMG/M metagenome (GOLD analysis project Ga0213830, IMG submission 161661) | Coastal seawater microbial communities from Marineland, Florida, United States - SWA TP1 #1 | ecosystem: Environmental > Aquatic > Marine > Coastal | place: USA: Florida | collected 2016-08-06 | reverse complement strand
GGCGTGGGTCATCAATGGAGGAAAAGTGTTCGAACAACGTATTGGCTGACATAATTAGGCTGCTTAATCTGAAAAGCAGTATAAGATCATAAAATTATGTCAAGGTAAAGTTCATGATCTTGCCCTGATGACCCAGCCAATGCACTGATAGAAATAAACAATCTAATGGCACAATATGCAACTGAAGCATCTTTTAGCTCAGAGGCTTTTCAAGTTGCTCTTTTACAAATAGAAGCGTTTACGAAACTGGGTCAGTATGATGAAGCATATCAAGCTATTGAACGGCTAGAGCCTAAATTAGCTCAAATTGAGTTAATCGATGCTCAAGCTCAGTTTTTATTTAGCCATGCAGCAGTACTGTTAAATCAAAACAAAACGTTATTGGCAAAAGAAAAGTTAGAAAAAGCCTTACTGTTTTCTGTTTCAGAGCCACTACTTGAAGCCGATATCTTTGACGGCTTGTCTCAGGTTTATAGAGCACAGGCAAATTATTTAGAAGCTAAGCTTTACTCCGAAAAAGCCATCGCTATAGCCGAGCAATTACAGGATAGACGACGCATTGCTGATTATTACAACAAGTTAGGTGTAATACTCGATTATATGGGATTAATTGAAGCTGCCCTAAGTGCTCATGAAACTTCTTTGAATGCACAAAGGTTACTTAACAACCAGCAGGGAATTTCAAACTCTCTATATAATATTGCTGAGTTATTCAGAGATTTGGAAGATTTTAATCAGTCACTAGCTTATTTTCAGCAAGCCCTTCAAGTGGATCTTTCTTTAGGCAACCCGCGTCATATCGCCAATAGTTACGGAAAAATAGGCCAGGTGTTATTTCAACAAGGGCACTATGCTGAAGCGATTAATCATATTGAGAAAGGACTGAAAATTACGCGACAAATGCAAGCAGACAGTGATACTGCGTGGCAACTGAGTAATTTAATCAATATTAATTTGGCTCAAAAAAATAATGACTTAGCACTAGCACATGCAAAGGAAGCATTAGAACTTGCGCTTAGCAGTAATGCTAAGCGCACAGAGCGTACAGTGCGCTTATCTTTAGCCAACACTTATATAGCTATGGGCGAATTGGAGTTAGCCAAAACACAGTTACAAACGGTACTTAAAGAGCCGCAACTAGGCATTCAAATGCAGAGTGCAGCGCATCAAATGCTTAGCAGCATAGCGGAAAATCAAGAGTTGTTTTCGTTGGCATTAGAGCATTTGAGGCAATATCAACTGTTGCAAACTGAATTAAGAACAATGAGCGATGAGCGCAAAGCACTGCAAATGCAAATGAACATAGAGCTAGCTAAAAAAGAGCAAGCTTTAATGCTGTTGCAAAAAGCTCAGTCCTTGCAACAGGTGCAACTAGATAATTTAGAATTACAGCGGGGGCTAGTTGTAGCAATTGCTCTGTTGATATTGGCCATCATGGTAATTTTCTATTTAAGGTTAAGGCAACAGGCAAAATATAAGGCATTGGAGCAGCGTTTAGCGCAGGAGGCTTTGCAGCAAAAAAATAAATTACTTGCTGATATTTCTCATGATTTACGTACTCCTTTGACAGGCTTAAGTTTAATTGTTGAGGGGTTAATTTTTAAAGTTGAGCCAAACCCTGATGCTGCCTATAAGAAAATTGAGCGAAAGGTCGGGGAGCTAGATAATTTAATCACCGATATTTATCAGTCTGCAAAATTTGATAATAATGTCATCACAGTTGAAACTCGCCCAGTCGAGTTGAATGACATTATTGCAACGGCATGTGATGAGTTAAGGCCGCTTTTTGCTAAAAAAAATCAAGCATTGCAGTTTTCGTCTGGAACTCACCCTGTAAATTTAAATGCTGATCCCCTGCGTTTAACACAAGTTATTTTCAATCTTTTGAGAAACAGTCATTTCTATACTGATAGTGATGGTCAATGTCAGGTTTCTCTTAAACTGAACGATGAGCATGCTTTAATTATTATTGAAGATTCAAGTCCTGGGGTCAGTTGTGATGAATTATCTCTGATTTTTGAGCGTAGTTATCGTTGTAGTAGTGCAAAAGATGATGATAAAAATGGCTCGGGATTGGGGTTAGCGATTTGCAAGCAAATTATCTTAGCCCATGGAGGGCAGATCCAAGCATCAAATAGTGCACTGGGTGGTTTGTTGATAGAAGTGAGGCTACCTCTGAAATTAGCAAGGCAAGAATAAATGTCATAGGGGAAACTTAAAGCCTACTTAACCTGAGAACAGGTTATTTAGTTATTAACAGTCAGGTCTAGATTTAGACCTGACGTGATCGCATTTTAATCACTCACTACCTTTGCATTACATGTTTAAATTTAAGGCAACTGCAGAAACTGACTAAATACTACCGAGTGTTTTAACTACCCCAGCACTGTGTAATTTGTGCGCTTTGACACAGTGCAGGGTGTGTAGGGCAAATCTGCCATGAGTGAGGATCTGGCGTGAAGTAACCCGCAGCAATTTTGGCTGTTTGTTCATTGCTTAAAGATTTTTGTGAAAGTTGCTTTAAAGACTGTTTTTTGATTTGTAGTTTCATGTTTTTCTCCTTGTAAATAAAACGTTAAAAACCTATCGTTAAAACAACATTCTTGGCAAATGAAAAAAATGCAAGATATGCTCTTTCTATATTTTAAACATCACTGTTTAAGAAGCGTTTCAGCGTTTATCAGTTCATTCTGGGTGTTGGCTAAGCCTGTGTTCAATGCCCCTCCCATTAGCCAAATTTGGTCGTTCAGGGTTGCAGAGCCGAGCCCATGACGTGCTTCAGGCCATGTTTTAATGCTTTGCCAAGTATTGGTTTTAATATGGTATTTAAGAATATTTTGATAAACACCGCTGTGGTGTTCGCCACCGAAAATATAAATATAGTCGCCTTTGAGTGCGGCTGCGTGACCGGCGCGTGCCTCAGGTAATGGGGGCAGTGATCGCCAGTTATTGTTGTCTACATCATAAATCAATACATCTGTTAAGTTATCTCCTCCAATTTGCCTGCCGCCAATGACAATCCAGCCGTTATCTGTGATAACCGTTGCAGCACTATTGCGAGGACTTGGTAATGGGCTCGCTGATGAAAATGTATAGTCTTTAGGGTCAAATACAAAATGAGCTGCAGTATCTGTACTGTGTTGCCATTGCCCGTTTTGCTTGCTTTGTGGGCTTCTTCCCCCTGCTAAGTGGATTTTGCCCTTGATAACAGTTCCAACTGTTTCACTCAAAGGTATTGGAAGCTCTGCAACTTTACGCCATGTGTTTTTTGTTTCGTCGAGTAATAACACATCCGCTGAATTTAGCCATTGTCCTTGTTTTGAATTAATAAAGCCGCCAAAGGCAAAGAGCTTACCCGCTGCAGCTTGAAGGTAAGTATGGTGGCGACCTTCAGGCAGGCTGGGCGCTTGCAGCCATTGTTTTTCTTCGCTTGACCAAAAATGTACTTTTTCAGTCATATTGCCTTGCTCCGCAGGCAGAGTTGAAGAAATACCGCCTGCAACCCAAATCTTATTTTTATAAACCGTTGGATATATTTCTTGTACAGCTTCGGGTAAAGCGGGGGCTTCATGTGCGAATAAGTCATGAGTCAAAGTTGCAGATATGAGTAGACATAGTGCAGTGAACGGTGAGTGCATAATTTTCCTTAAAAACTTAAATATCAGATTTTTAGCATACAGAAATTAATCTTTTTAGGTACAGATGAAGGCGCTATATGAGCTTTATAAGCAGGTGGTGGTTGTTAAGTTATTGAATTTAATAGGGGAGAATGGCTTGTGACGTGTGTGAATAAAATTCATACACGTCACACGTGCAAGCTTAAGAGGCGTTTAGTTATCGGGAAACATCTCTTCTAAGGTTAGACCTGACAGCTTCTTAATTGAGTTCAGCAGATAATAAAGCGCCACAAAAAATAAAATCATGCTTGGTATCGCGATCACCGGGTAACTTAACGCCGTCATTCTGCCCAGCTCATTGTTAAAAGCCTCAGTGCCTGTTGGGCTCACAACAATCATTTTCGCTAAGATGTAATTCATGGCCGAGGAGAATGCGAATGAAGCCCCTAAAATATTCGATGCTGTAGTTTGTATTTTAGGTAGTTTTTCTAAGTTACCTTTTTCTGCTAGTGCTTTTTCTATGCGCGCCACGTCTAACGTATTTTGGTTAAACAGCATGGTTTTTAAAAGTGGGTATTTCGTGTGCTGGCTTACAAATATGGCGATCGCGATTAGACCAGGCACAAGTGCCTCTTTGATGGCGATGTATTTTACATCGAGCTCTAATAAGCTGATCCCGCCAGTCAATAAGACAGAAACAATACCCAAGATAGAGATAAAACTAAATTTGCCGGTTTTCTTTAATTCCCACAGCCCGAAACCTAAAGGAAATGCGAGGGCAACCGCCACGCCTAAGCTAGGCCCTAAATGTTCTGCGCCTGAAAAACGAGTCAAAATAATAACGGGAATAATAATATTGAATAAAAGCTGACTAAAAAATCCACTTTGTTTGTTTTCTTGCTGCGTCACAGAAACCTCATATTAGTAACTAAAGCACTGCAGCAGTGTACGTTAAAGACATCGACTTCACCAAACAGATAAAACACCTTTTTCAGTGTTTCATCTCGAAACACTTCGTTACGTGAATTACTTATAGTGACTCAATATTTGACCCTCTTATGAAGTAAACTCATGAAAACTAACAAGGGTGAAAATATGATTAAACATACGCGATATCATTATATTGATAACCTCCATACCATTGCATTATTACTCGGTATTGTATTTCATGCGGCGCTTGCCTAAGGCGCATCGTTTCAAAATATCTGGCTCACATATCGATATTAGTGACTTTCGCTTTATCTATTTTGAGTTATCACTTTTTTTGTAAGAAGTACGTTTGTAGGTACCTTTTTAAATGGCAACAAGTACAGCGTACAAGGGGTTAATAAACAGGCTTAAATGCGCCTGCTTTATAAGCTTTATCAACGATTCTGATTAATTCTTCATTAGGCATATCAAGATTGTGCTTTTTACTAAAGCCAAAGGAGGTTTCTTTGGCTCTGGTTTTATCTAACGAGATAGGTGAAATCCATAAGGCTGAAAGGTCTTGTTCTTTAGATAGAGAAGCAAATTTTTCAGGGCTTACCATAAGAATGTCGATTCGGTCTTTGAGCAATAATGAAATGCCTACTCTGGCGCTTTGAATTGAAATCTTGTCTAACGATTTATCTTTGTCGAAACGAGAGAAGTAGCTTTCACCGCGTGCTACGCCGATAATTTTGCCATTCAGATCTTCATATTTTGTTATTTTGATTCGTTTCTTTGAGATCACTCGTAATTGATCTGCTTGTTTGAAAGGTGCGAAAAATGCAAAGTTTTTTCTTGGTGAAGTAGGACTTAACCCTGCAATTACATCAACTTCACCATTTTCCAAGAAGGCAACACAGCGAGCAAAGTTAGGTGACTTAATAAATACAATCTTTTTATTTAGCAAATCAGCGAGCACTCTCAAAGCCTCAACGTGTATACCAGAAGGTGTGGGCTCGAGTATCTGATAGGGAGGGTGATCGTCAATGCACGCTTTTATTTGTTGTGTCTGTGCTTTGGCAAAGTGTGTCGTTATTAGTAAAAGTATCAAGCATGCTCGCAATAAATGCATTTTTTCGGCCTTTATTAATAACTAAGGGATGATGCAAAAGAACCTCTGTTCATAATTAAACGGTAACCTGCAGATCTTTTACTTACTTTTTAGGAGAACTACTTTCCAGTTTAACTCAATTATCGATTTTAAGGAAAGAATGAAAAGTGAGTAGCTTATCGAGCGTTATTTTTAGCTTACTTTACCCCTAAGCCTGTGTAGTGCAGATTCTGAAATAAATTGCTTTTTATCAATATGTAGTGATTAAAGAGCAAGACAGCTGTGCAATTAAGCTGCACCAAAAGTCAGTTGATAAGCGACGTTTTAGTTTTATAAATTAAGTAAGTAGATGTTGCATTTGATTGACTATCCCAAGTCTTTTCCATAAGTTGTTACTTACCCAACACGGGTATTCACTTTTTAAGGAAAAAACATGAAATTAAATTTACAAAAGAAACCACTTAAATCATTATCAAAAGATTCAGCTTTACACCTACAAGCAACCCCTCAAGTTGCTGGTGGTGTAAAAATCACAGAGTGGTGTAGTCGGAATATAAAATGTCTAGTAACAGAGACATGCTATGTGACTGACCAAAAAGACTGTACAGTGATGTAAACAGTATTTCTTTAAGATAGTTATTAGAAAACGGATTTCATTCAAACCGAGCCTGTAGTAAACAGGCTCATATCCATACTCAAAATCCCTACTAATTTATACTTCTGAAAACACCTGTTATCCTATGCATATTCAGTATTTTGAGTATTAAAACATGATTAAAGATAACGATATCATCGAAACATTATCAGAACTTGAAGCTTTCTTATTGTTAGTTGAAAAAGGTGGATTAGGGTTCACCAATGTTGAAGGTGTGGCTTTAGCAACCAATAATAGTAATGGCCGCCCATTTATTGCTGTATTAGATGATAAACACCAGCTTTTACTTGGTCGCTGGGTATCACAAGACGTTTACGAAAACGGCAAAGACATGGTGCGCTACGGGGTTAAAAAACGCCACTAATTAACACCCTGCCACCAGCTAATGAGAAGTGATTTTGTTTGCCCATAATGAGTCTTACAAAGTGGCTTCTCACATTAACGCGACTTATTATTGCCGCAACCCGCAACCCGCAACCCGCAACCCGCAACCCGCAACCCGCAACCCGCAACCCGCAACCCGCTAACTATATAAAAATACTCGTTAATTTTTATAGGTCATTTGTCCAATAGGCCAGTCTAAGGCATTTGCTCCATGTAATTTTAGATTTTGATGTTTATCTTCAATATCGATTTTTACTGTTGGAGCGACCACGATGATCCGCGTTTATGATTTACCCACACGAGTGTTTCACTGGCTTTTTGCCTTTGGTTTTTTAACCGCTTTTACCCTTGCTAATACCATAGACGATGAACAAGCCGCTTTTTCGTATCACATGATAGCAGGAGCAACCATGTGCATGGCGCTTATCTGGCGTGTTATTTGGGGTTTTGTAGGCACTAAACACGCCAAGTTTACTGATTTTAATTTAAGCCCATCCGCGTTAATGCATTACTTGAAAGGAGCACTGAGTGGCAGTAATTCGCACTCTGTGGGGCATAACCCTGCTTCGAGCTGGGCGTCAATCACTATGATGATATTAGCGGCCTGTTTAGGTGTAACAGGCTTTTTGATGACCAATGGACCATTTAATGAGGTGATTGAAGAGGTGCACGAGTTATGCGCCAATGCGTTTATGCTGGTGGTGGTATTGCATTTATGTGGCATTGCGCTGCACACCATTAAATATCGAGATCCCATTGGTAAAAGTATGGTAAGCGGTGAAAAGTCGGTATCAGATGACACTAAACCTGTGGCCACATTTACCACTTTGGGCGTGCTGTGCTTAGTGGCTACTTTGCTATTTACCACGACTTTGATAGCACAATTTGATCCACATACGCGTACAACTTCAATTTTTGGGGTAACTTGGCAGTTATCAGAGTTTGAAACTGACGAGCACAAAGCGCATGATGAACATTATGATGAGCATGAATAGAGAAGCTTATGACTCGTAAAGACCGTCTGATTTTACTGTCTACCTTGTTAATAATAACGGTATTAATCGCAGTAGATCTCTCGACCGATTTAAAAGAAGGTGTGGCACTGTGGCATCTTGTTATTGAGGGAGCAGCGGGGGTTATGGCGCTCATTGGTATTGCGTATATTTTTAAAGACATTGTTCAGCTGAAACAAGACTTACAGTCAGAGCGGGCGCTGGCGAAAGATTATCGAGCAGAGGCCGAATTGTGGCGCGAGAAGTCTAAAACCTATTTAGATGGTTTATCGATTTTAATCGATGAGCAATTAACCCTTTGGCAGCTCACCCCCGCAGAGCGAGAAGTGGCGTTTTTATTGTTAAAAGGCATGAGTTTAAAAGAGCTTGCTGAGCTTAGAGGCACGAGCGAAAAAACCGCCCGTGCCCAGTCTATGTCTATCTATGCAAAAGCAGGTCTCAGTGGTCGTTCAGAACTCTCGGCGTTCTTTTTAGAAGACTTGTTGCCAGCAAGGGATCCAGACTAACCCAGCGCCTTAATTGCCTGACCAATACCATCTAACGTCAACGGATACATGCGTTTATCCATTAGCTCATAAATGATGTCGATTGAATGATAGTAACGCCAATAATCTACTGGTTGTGGGTTTAACCAAACTACATTGTCAAAATGATTGGTAATGCGTTTTAGCCAAGCGCTGCCGGGCTCTTCATTCCAATGTTCAACGCTGCCGCCGGGGTAGTTGATTTCATAAGGGCCCATGGTGGCATCACCGACAAAAATCACTTTGTAATCTGAGCCGAAGCGGTTGATCACTGTCATGGTGTCGAGCACATTTTGAAAGCGGCGTTCATTGTCTTGCCAAACGTGTTCATAAAGACAGTTATGAAAGTAGAAAAACTCTAAATGCTTAAATTCACTGTGTGCGGCGCTAAATAACTCTTCACAGGTGTGAATGTAATCGTCCATCGAGCCGCCGATATCAAAAAACATTAGCACTTTAACGGCATTATGACGCTGCGGCTGCATTCTTACGTCGAGCATACCGCCTTGCTTTGCAGTGGCTTCGATGGTGTGGTTTAAATCGAGTTCATCACTCTCGCCACTGCGGGCGAATTTGCGCAGTTTTTTGAGCGCCAGCTTCATGGTACGAGAGCTGATATCGGCATCTTGGTCGAGATTTTTAAACTGACGTTTGTCCCACACTTTTACGGCGCGTCGATTGCGGTTGCCATCTTGACCTATGCGGATACCTTCAGGGTTATAACCGTAGGCACCAAACGGTGAAGTGCCGCCTGTGCCAACCCATTTGTTGCCGCCAGCGTGACGCTTTTGTTGCTTTTTCAAACGCTCGGCAAGGGTTTCCATGAGTTTATCTAAGCCACCGAGAGATTTAAGCTGTGCTTTTTCTTCATCACTGAGCTGTTTTTCAAACTCTTTTCTTAGCCAATCGCTGGGCAAGTTATGCTGTTGTAACTGGCTAAAAATATCGATGCTTTCAACGCCTTCAAAATACTCGGCAAAAGCGCGGTCGAATTTATCGAATTGGGTTTCGTCTTTGACCAAGCATAGCTTGGCAAGCTCATAAAAGCCGTCAATGTCGGCAAATACTACTTGTTGCTTTAGGGCGTTAATTAAATCGAGTAGCTCGCGCAAGCTGGCCTTTACGCGATACTTTTTTAGGGTGAAGAAAAAGTCGATCAGCATGGGGTTAACCGCGCTTGGCCATAAACGCCAACTTTTCTAACAGACTGACATCTTGCTCGTTTTTAAGCAGCGCGCCAAATAATGGCATTAACCCGCCTTTGTGCGTTTTATCGTGCAGTGTTTTGGCGTCGATGTCTTCGGCTAGTAATAATTTCAGCCAATCGATTAATTCACTGGTCGATGGCTTTTTACGTAAGCCATTTACTTCGCGTAAGTTGAAGAACACACTGAGTGCCGTTTGCACCAACTCTTGTTTGATATTTGGGTGGTGAACATCAATGATGCTGGCCATTTCTTCAGGTGTTGGGAAGTTGATATAGTGGAAGAAACATCTGCGAAGGAAGGCATCTGGCAATTCTTTTTCATTGTTCGAAGTAATAATCACAATCGGGCGTTGTTTTGCTTTAACAACTTCTTGTGTTTCATAGACATAGAATTCCATTTTATCGAGTTCTAAAAGCAGGTCATTGGGGAATTCAATGTCCGCTTTGTCGATTTCATCGATAAGGAGAATAGGGCGTTTTTCGGCGGTAAACGCCTGCCATAGCTTACCTTTTACAATGTAATTGCTGATGTCGTGAACGCGATCGTCGCCAAGTTGGCTATCACGTAAACGTGATACAGCGTCATACTCATAAAGGCCTTGCTGTGCTTTAGTGGTTGACTTGATGTGCCACTGAATAAGCTCAGTATCAAGTGCTTTTGCTAATTCTTCGGCAAGCATGGTTTTACCTGTACCCGGCTCACCTTTGATTAATAAAGGTTTTTCTAGTGTGATTGCCGCATTCACTGCAAGCTTAAGAGAGTCAGATGCGATGTAGTTTTCAGTACCGGTAAATTGCACGACGTTGCCTATTTTTTCTAAGAGATCTGACCTGTAAGTCTGCCATAAGCATCTCTGAGATCAAGCATTGTGTATACAGGTTGAAAATGAGGGGGAGAGATTAGCTGTGTCTAATTCTACTAATCTCTCGTTCGTTGCGAATTTACAACTTACTGTTGTGCGACAATGCGTCAGCTAGGGTTTGTGCTTTGTTAAATGGGTTAATCGTTAATTTAATATCTGGTTGCACTGGTGTCATTTGTTGATTGCCACTCGGCCTTGCCAAAATAAAGCGCGGTACAACGGCTCTAATTTGCGTATTGCTGAGTGTCAAAAATTGGATCCCGCCACTCTGTGTACTGCGGCCGCCTGTTGGTGTGCCGATTAAAGTAGCAAATTGGTGGTCCTGAATGGTATTGGCAAAGAGCACTGCCGACGAGTAGGTTAATGGTCCTGTTAGTACACTGACTTGCCCTTTAAATAGCTTACTTTTGTCGGTTTCTGGTTTTATCATTCTCGACAGTGAACCAGTCACAACAGTGCCAACAACTTCACCTGGATCGCGATATTTAGCCAAGATTTTTGCACTGTAATCTGAGCCTTGTTTATAAGGTTTTTGAGCTATGTAGCGTAGGATCCCTACCATCCAGTATTCGTCATCGCCACCGGTATTTTCTGATATGTCGATTAATAGGTGTTCGACCTGATTGGCGTTTAATTTTTGAAACGCTTCGGCCATGAAATTAAAGTACTTTTTTGGTTCATCCCAGCCAAATGTTTTTACGGTTAAGATTGCCTGCTTATTGTTGAGCAATTGTAAGTTGAAGTAGTGTTCAAAAGGTTTGCTCTGAATACTCTCTGGCTGTTGATTTAGCGCGTTTAGTATGACGGTTGAATCTTCGTCTTTAAACTTGAGATTAAAATTCTCTTTTGTGCCATATACCAAGCGATAAGTCATGGCGAATCGTCGCGAAAGTAATGCTTGGCGAAAGGCTAAATTATCACCTTCTATACGCTGTAATAATTCTTCAGTTACAGTGCTGACAGGTATGCCATTAATGTGTGAAATTTGCTTACCTTGATATGCATTAGCATCACCGCCCAAAGTACTTTTGACAAATAAGCCTTGGTTGTTCAACACCACTTCGAGTGGAAAGAGCTGAACGCCATCTTTTACCCATGCTCGCCACTGAGCGTTTTTGCCATCATCAAAACTTAAATGTCCGTCAGCCATAGTGGCATTGAGTTTGGCAAGCTCGCGCCACAAAGCTTGGCCCGTCATGGGGGTTTTGATTGAGCTTCGTAAGCTATCTAGTTGTGTGTAAAAGTCATCTATGTTTTCAACGCTGTGAGCCAAGTTTGGATGGGTGCTATGTAGAAAGTTTTCCCATTGGCTGATATCGGCCAGAATTTGCTGAGGCGTGTAAGTTTTTGAGAAGTGACCTAAAGATTCATCGGCATAAATAGTTTGGCTCGTCGTCAGTAATAGCAATGAGCTTGCTAAGGTTGTTTTAAATTTAGTTAGCCAAGTTTGTTTTGAGTGGGTGTTTTTAACTTGTTCTGAAATCGTTGTAAGCATTGTCCGTCCTTAAAAAATAAACGCGATTGAAGATATATAAGTCAATGAATGTGCCAAAATTTAAAGTTATATATTTCAATTAGTTAGGGTTTTTATTCGGTTTGTTGTTCGGACACTGGACGCATATCGGACGGACAGCGGACAGCTTGATTTTACTTGATGCAGTAGGCTGAACTTTTATAATGCCCTCACGTCGTGCCAACTAAAAGAGCAAATGGTGGAAGTAAAAAACTTATTAAAACAAGAACGTGTAGATTATATTTTGGCTGAGCTGCAAAAGCGCTATCCAAATCCGCCAATTCCTTTAGATCATAAAGACCCTTATACCTTGCTGGTGGCGGTGTTGTTGTCGGCGCAATGTACCGATGAGCGTGTAAACCAAGTGACGCCTGCATTGTGGGAGTTAGCAGATAACCCGTTCGATATGGCGCTACAAAGTGTCGAAGACATTCAAGCTATTATTCGTCCTTGTGGTCTCTCTCCGCAAAAATCGAAGGCGATTAAACGTCTTTCTGAGATATTAGTTGAGCAGCATGGCGGCGTGGTACCAGAAAACATGGCTATTTTAGAAACGCTGCCGGGCGTGGGTCATAAAACCGCTGGGGTGGTGATGGCACAGGCCTTTGGTGTACCTTCGTTTCCGGTCGACACCCATATTCATCGTTTAGCGCAGCGTTGGGGGTTAACAAATGGTCGCAGCGTTGAGCAAACCGAAAAAGACTTAAAGCGTTTATTTCCAAAAGAGACTTGGAACGACTTACATTTACAGATCATCTACTATGCTCGAGAGCATTGCCAAGCAAGAAGTTGTCACGGTTTAGTGTGCCCAATTTGCACTACTTGTTACCCGAATCGTAAACACCCGAAGAAAATTAAAAAGCCTTAATAACCTTATGCTTAAGGCATAAGATAAGAACTCCCAACAAAGTTGCTTTGTTGGGAGTAAGCTGAAAAGTTATTTATCTGTGTTGACTGGAGGCTCTTCCGTCGTTGTTTGAGTTGGTCGTTCAGTAAGGCGAGAAATCAGTAACTGTTCGACACGCACACCTTCAACATCTATGGCCTCAAATTTAAAGCCTTCGTGAGTAAAGCTATCGGTACGCTTCGGAATACGTTTCATCACATAAATCAAAAAGCCTGCAATGGTTTCGTACTGATCCATATCTGGGAAATGATTGATATTTAGTTGTTTTATCACATCAATTACGGGCGTATTACCTGCAACTAACCAAGAGTTAGTGTCTCTTTGAATAATTTGCTCTTCATAGTTATAGCTGACTAAATCGCCCATAAAGCTACTGATCAAATCTTTCATAGTGACAAGACCAACCACTAACGCATATTCATTGACCACTACAGCAAACGTCTGATTAGCACTTTTAAAGGCGTTCAAAGCTTCTGAAAGCGTGAGTGTATCAGGCAAATAAAGTATGTCTTTTTTCACGATTTCTTCGCTTAATTGCACACTCTCGCCATTGAGCAACTGACGTAAAATATCTTTCGATTCAACATAGCCTTTGAGCTTGTCTAAGCTACCATCACAAATTAAAAACTGGTTATGCGGATGAGCCTGAATTGCGGCACTGATCACTGTATTATCGTCGCTTAAATCAAAGCTAATAATAGCCTCGCGAGTGGTCATCACACTTGGCAGTGTGAGGCTGTCTAGTTCAAATACGCTGCCAATGAGATGGTATTCCTGTTGTTGCAAAGTACCATCTTGCGCGCCTGCTTCCATGACCGCCACGATATCCTCGGTGGTGACAATTTCTTCTCGCTCAGTGGGGAGTTTAAAAATACGTAAGACTAGGTTACTTAAACCATTAAACATGAGTACGAATGGCGTCAGGCCGAGTGTCACCATATTCATTAAATTCACTACACGAATGGCAACCGCTTCGGGCATGATCATGGCTATACGTTTTGGTAATAAATCGGCGAATAAGATGAACAGTGACGTAATGATAAAAAACGACAGCAAAAAGCTTATCTGCCCAAGTAAAGGCCCAGAATAAAACACTGACACTAACTCTGATGTGTAGGGAGCCAGCGCTTGCTCACCAATAATACCGCCCAAAATAGCAATGGCATTCAGTGCGATTTGGATCATCGCAAAGAATCGCCCCGGTTGCTCTTGTAAAGCCAATACGATCTCGGCATTTTTGCTGCCTTCGTCGACCATGACGCGTAATTTTATTTTACGCGCAGCAGCAATCGATATCTCAGACATAGCAAATAAAGCACCAAAGAAAATTAAGATGCTGATAGCGAGTAGGTCGCTCATTGAGTTCCTAAAAAGTAAGTACCCGAGTTTAATTTATCACAGCGGGTTTAAACAAAAAGTGAGCAATTATTAAGGATAAACAAGGCCTGTGCAATGATTATTTGAAATTATTTTAATGTGTTAAAAATCAGTGGTTTACTTTGTTTTTATGCTGTTTTTAAAGTTATTTTTTTAAATTTTACTAGTAGGCATTATTTTTGTAGGTGATGAGTGAAAATTGGGCTAGCATAGCGGCGTTAATTTACACTTATTTCTGTTAGGATTTTTACAGCATTGAACATCACACTTGCCGAGTTATTCTCGATTGACCCTTTTACTTGGACTGAATTAGGCACCGCTATTTTATGTGGCTTTATTGTCGGTTTAGAACGACAGTTACGAGGCAAACCCGTTGGTATTCGTACCTCTTCTTTAATCGTGCTTGGCACCTACTTGTTTATCGCTGCGTCGAACTCACTGAATAATGATGTAACTGATACATCGCGGATCATAGGTCAAGTCGTAACAGGCGTGGGCTTTTTAGGTGCCGGTGTAATGCTTGCAAAAGATGGCATTGTGGTCGGTGTGACTTCAGCAGCAACGATTTGGGTACTTGCAGGGATTGGGGTCGCTATCAGTGTGGCGGGAGAACTCGCTGCAATTAAGCTTTCGATATTGGTAGTTGGTATTTTATATGGTGTTGATGTGCTTGAAGATTACTCGGCATCACTGACACGGGGTGTACACAGTAGATTTAATAACTGGAAGAATAAGCAGCGCTGATCACAGTTAAACTATCTTAATTTGTAACAATATAATTCAAAGCCAATTTTCATCGTGACAGCTGAATAAATAAGCGTCATGATGAAAATTCAGGGCACCCCAACACCCACTTCCATTTTTATTAATTTCAGCGTCAAGCTAACTATTATTTGCGAACAATTAATTATGAGCAGTGAACTCTCGTTCTCACGGGTGAAGGATTTCCCTTTGCTGATGTGGATATTACTTTTTGGTTCCTTTATTACTCGGGGGAGCTTCTTTATGGTGTGGCCGTTTTTGGCGGTCATTCTGTACGATAAATTTGCCTTAAGCGCGACTGAGGTCGGGTTAATTCTATCGACGGCGGCCGTGGTGGCGGTCTTTGTTAGCTTTATTGGTAGTACACTCTCTGACAAGCTAGGTCGACAAACCGTGATGTATGCCACGGGTGTGCTTTATATCGTGTCTTTTTCTTTATTGGCTGAGGCTGATACTGTCACTATGTTTGCCATTGTGATCACGCTTTGCTCTATTGCTACAGCGCTTTGGCGGCCACTGGCTTCGGCGCTAATTGGTGACATTATTGATGACAGTAAAACTCGCGAATTGGCGATGCAGAGCATGTATTTCATCGTAAATGTGGGTTGTGCTGTGGGCCCGATTGCTGGTGTTTGGTTGGGTTTAACTGGCCAGCAGTCGAGTTTTTATATCACAACCGTGGCCTTTGCATTTTTACTAGGGCTGCTAGTGTGGGGCTTTTCTCATCATAAAAAGTCTCACCATAAAAGGTCTCATCATAAAAAGTCACAGCACAATACAGAAAGCCAAAGTACGACCTCGGAACAGTTAGAGAATAATGAGCCAGTAAAAGAAAGTATTGGCATGAAGCAAACCTTGGCTATTTTAGCCAAAGATCGCTTACTTCAGTGTTTGATATTGGCCAATGTCATCTGTTTGTTTATCTACGGGCAAATGGACAGTTCATTAATACAATATCTGACGCGCGAGAATGTACCTAAACTACTTGAGCTGGTGTCATCACTGATATTTACCAATGCCATGGTGATCATCACCTGCCAGTTTTTGTTATTGCGCATTATGGCTAAGGTTGAATTGGTGCATCGTATTCAAATTGGCTTGGTTTTGTTGATGTGCTCACAAGTATTTATGGCACTCAATGCGCCGAGTTTCTTCTGGGGCTGGATAGGTGCAGTGGTGGTCTTGAGCTTGGCTGAGGCGATTTTATTCCCGACCATGAACGTACATATAGACCGTATTGCGCCGGATAATCTAAGAGGCGCTTATTTTGGCGCGTCGGCGTTTTACGATTTTGGCTTTGCCTTTGCGCCCCTTGGCGGTGGCATTATTTTAGACCTGTTTGGTGGCTTTTGGTTGTTTGTAACTTGTTCAGCCATGTGTGTTGTGGTGATGAGCTTGTACTATGTACTCGAGAAACTTCCTCGACCAGACTTTGCATCGCCTGCGAAAAGCGAAGTACATTCTTAAAGTTTATACGCACAATGTGCAGTAGCTCATTGTGCGTTTCCAATAAATTAGCTTGTCTTATTGGTGACAAGGTAAGTAAACAAACCTGCAGAGATAAACATAAATAAACTATAGATACTCGGTGCAATCGACATTGTTGTACTTTCTAAAATGGTACTGGTGATCAGTAATGTGAGGGTGCCGTTTTGCAGCCCAACCTCAAGGGTGATGGTGCGCGACTGAGCATCGTTATGTAATAATTTTTGACCAATCAAATAACCCAACAACATAGTGACGATATTGAGTAAAACAGCCGCAGGTCCTGCTAGTCTAATAAACTCAATGAGTTGATCTCCTAATTTAATGCAAATGCTTAAAATCACCAGAGTCAGCACTGCTATAGAGAGCCAACTTACGTAATTTTGCACACGATTGGCAAAAGCAGGCCATTTAGCGCGTACCCCCATACCGATTAAAACAGGGAATACTGTCACTGCCAGAAGTTTGAACCAAGTGCTTACAATGGGTAATTGAAAATTTTGAGCTTGCTCACCATAAAATGCGATTGCCCAAGTGGCCAAAAATGGGATAGTAAATGGGGTGATAAAACCAATGACTGCCGTAAGTGAAACAGATAAACCAACGTCGCCTTTAGCCAAATAGCTGTATAAGTTTGATGTCGTGCCACCAGGACATAAAGATAAAATAAACAAGCCAATCGCTAACTCACCCGATAAGCCAGTTAAAGCGATAATGGCAATCGCGACCAATGGTAGCAATAACATTTGGCATCCTGCGCCAATTAAAAAACTCTTAGGTTGTTTGAAAACCCGAGTAAAGTCATCTCGGGTTAAACTCATGCCGACACCAATCATAATTAAGATCAGCGCGACAGGTAAACCTATGCTGGTTAGCATTGTGGGCATTTTATTTCCTTATTCAGTTTAGTTTTTATTGAGCCATTGCAGACTATTACCTACAATACGCCCAGTTTTTACACTGTATTTAAGAAAAGATTATGACTGATAAGACAGATTTACCAGCAATTCCAGATCACCTTTCAATTAATCCTCGTAGCAAGTTCTACAATGAAGAGATTTTACAGCACGATATCGGTGTGCGTTTTAAAGGTAAAGAGCGTAACGACGTTGAAGAATATTGCATCAGCGAAGGCTGGATCAAAACAGCTGCACCAAAGGCGTTAGACCGTTTCGGTCAGCCAATGCTGATCAAATCAAAAGGTGAAGTAGAAGTATTCTTCCGCTAATCACAGGGAGGAGTAAGCGTCTGCTTACTCCTTTCAATTATAAAGTTATTTTATAACTGCCTTTGCCAAAACACCTTCAAACTCCCTATACACTTTAAACTTCAATTTTATTTAGTCTGCTGCATTAAAAAGTCAGCCACTGCTTGATAGGCTGGTAATGAAGTTGGATCAATCACGCCATTGGCAGCAACAGGGTGTGAGGCTAAACGCACAATGACCATCTCGGCTGCTGGGTCTATATAAATTGTTTGTCCATGCACACCACGTGCAGCGAATGCGCCATTCTTAATGTGAAAATGCCACCACATACTGCGATAACTACCGTTTGGCATTGAGCTAAAGCCTGCTTTTGAAAAAACGTTTTTATCACCACCCGTCTGAATACTCGCTATCGCTTTTGCAGGAATAACTTGTACGCCGTCAATTGCACCTTGATTTGCAACGGCAAGCCCAAGGCGAGCTAAATCTCTTAAGGTTGCACTCAATCCACCACCTGCGAAAGGCGTGCCTAAGCCATCAACTGTAATGTCGGCACTGTGTTCTGCACCAATTTTGGACCACACCAGCTCGCTGGCTAACTCGTCGAACTTTTTGTTCGTCACTCTAGAGACTATCCAACCTAGCACGTCTGAGTTGACAGTTTTATAGCCAAAAGCTGAACCATGCTGACCTTGCTTTTGAACGGTTTGTAAATACTCAAAATAACCTACTGGGCCTGTGTACTCTTTAGGTTTAGGTAGTGGGTTCGCCGCATAACTGTACTGCCAAATATCGGCGTTAGGATCTGCATAATGCTCGCTATATTTGAGGGCAGTGGTCATATCCATGACTTGTCTTACTGTGGCATCACCAAAAGCGGAGTTTGTCAGCTCTGGGATAATGTTTTTGACGAGAGTTTTATCGTTTAGTTTGCCTTGAGCGATAAGAATTTCAGCGACTAGGCCAGTTAAAGATTTGGTCATCGACATAGCTGCGTGATTGGTATGCTCATCTAAACAACCTCTATAGCGCTCATATACAACTTTACCTTTGTGCAAAATGAGCATGCCATCAGTGTAATTAGCTGCCAAACTTTGTTGCCAAGTCATCAGCTTATTACTGTTGCTAGGCTTAAATGTTAGTTCATCAATGCCCGGTAATAAGGCGTAATTTAGCGGCGTGTAGGCGTAAGGGTTACGTTCTATGCTAGCTGTTGGAAGTAGCTCACGCATATGACAAACCGACCAGCGAAGTTTAGGAAAACTAAAAAAATTAGAATCAGGCAGAGTGACGCGTTTATCTACCGGTGGTGGAAACCCAACCATTAATTGCAATGTGTTGGGATCAGATTGAGCGTCTGTTAAGTTATTCTTTACTGAGTTCGATGCAAGTGATGATGTCGAGCCCAGCATTATTGAAAAAGCCAACAGCGCAGTACTAAAACGCATAAAAATACTCCTTTTAATTCAATACTACTACATTTGAGTTTTACGCAGAAAATGTCAACTAAAACATAGATTGTAAGTCAGTGAGGGCCATCCATTGTCTCACTGACTGGTGGGGGAACTATTAATATACAAATACTAGTAATATAGGTGTGAGTCGCAGTGACATTGTGGGTCAGCGTTCAACTCTGAAATACTCAATGTTTGGTGTGTTGAAGTTTGTTCATCCCACACTGTTGCTTGTTGTTTATGAGCATCAATGGCAACCACTTCTACAGGATGATTATTATACTCAACCCATTCACCGCGTTTTAATTCATTTGCTTGCATAACCACCTCTCATCTTTTCGGTATAAATTAGGTTACGATTTAAACAATGTGATGGATTACTTGTTGGGTGAAATTTGTTCTATTTCTATATTAGATAGCCGCTTTTTGTTTAGGACCGCGCATTTTAGCTGATGACAAAATCTTCTGAAGAGCTTTATCAAAGCAAAGCCAATGATAATGCTACACAGGCTAATGACTGTTATTTTTAGCAATATTGGCCAGTTGAGCTCTGCTACAGCCACTTGTAGCCAAACAACCAGAGGCAAATGCACTAAGTAAAGTCCATAAGAGGTGTCTGCGAGTTTTTGTGTGAATGCATTTGGTTTGTTTGCAAACTTTTTGAATAAACCAATAAACAGCATGCAAGAGGCCCACATCATGACAGCATAACTGATTACAAAGGCGACTTTAATTTGAAGATAGTACTCGTGCATATATTGCATTTGATAACGAGAGAGCAAGACTGCGGCGATGCAGCTGCACAACCAAGCACCTACTTTAAAAGCGCTCAGCTTCGTAAAATCTGCAAGTTTTTTCTGGTGATTGAATAATACCCAGCCAAATAAAAAGAAACCGCTATATAAACATAGCACTGGCCATTGTGGTGTTAGGCTTTTATCTGGGGTATCGACCCCCCAGTGCTGCATATACCAAAGGCAACAAGCAGACAGAGGAATAACAAGTAAGTACAAGCCTTTACTGGTAAGTATATGAATAATATAGTGCATTGAGTCAGTAAACTTAGGTGCCAATTGAGAAAGCTTGGTATGGAGTAAGTAGAGTAATAACGTCAGAAAAGTAGCCAGAGTGAGGTAGTACAAGAACCACAAATGTGTGCCGACAAATAAACTCATCGATAAGCCTTTAAAATCGCTAAAGCTTGTCACTAAAGCCGCGATTATATTCGCGTCACCTTGCATACTTTCAGCACCCATTATCCAGCCTGATACCAGAAGCGGCCTAAGCAATACCCAGCCTAGTAAAAACGGCAGCACAATCCGTGTAAATCGAGATGTTAAAAATCGTTTAATGCCGACTTTTTTCAGCGTCATGCAAGAGAAAAAACCAGCAATGAGAAAGAAAACTTCTAGGCGAAACGCGTGGCTAATGAACACAAACACCGACACCCAGTCACTGGTTGAGATATCCATCACCGCCCAGCCGATGAAGATGGGTAAAAATGATAGGCAGGCATGATAGACAATGCCCAGCAATAAAGCGTACGCACGCACTGCGTCTAAATAGTGCAATCGGGTTGTGATCGTCATTGTTATATCTCTCAAAATGAAGGGGGAGGCCTGTATTCAGGCCTTACTAATAGCGGTATTAATAAACCTGAGCTATGGATAATAAATCTATCTCCAGCGGCTACTTTCAACACTAACTGCGTTGAATTCACTTGCAATAGGCCTGCTATTGACGCGTAAATTCGCCTTGTTATCGCTAAAAGTCTCCGGCTGCAGACGTTAAAATGACTTACTTTCTAAATATCAATACGTTAGTAAATTTCTTAACCAAAACTCAGGTTAATAAAAGCCAATTTCATCAATTTGATAATCGAATTTGGCTTGTTGCAGGCTAAACGCCACAATACTTAAGCTATTGAGGGTTTTAGGGTCTAACGGCGTTTGTGCCGACCATGCGCGTTTCATGTCTTTGAAAGGTAATTTGACGGTATGGAATTGTCCATCCGCTTTGATCATCACTGGAAGTGCATGATAGTCGTAGTTATCAATCGCACTGCTATTGGCCGACACAGATAACATGCCTTGGTTGATTTTAACTTTTAAAACAACGCCCTGATATTGGCTGGCATCGAGCTGTTTGCCAAATTCATTCAATGGCAGTATCGAGCTTGCCCAGCCCGGTTGACCTCTAGGCGGCACAATATCGCCCTTTGCTGAAAGTAGGCCATCGTTGACGCTAATTTGGGTTTTGGTTTTACCGCCGGCGCTGGTGTCGTCAATAAAGAGTCTTTCAAAGCCCATATTGTTTTGTGAGGCCGAATTAAAATCATCGACCAGTGTTTGCGACTCTCCCGCCCAAGTGGCATGTGAAAAGCTAAATAGCAGGGTAAGTTTTACGATTTCTATAAAGTGTTTAAATGTCATGTTAGTGTGCTCTATGTTGATTATCGACTGCAAAAAGCCTGCGGCGTTTTTGCTTGGTTTAATCAATAAGTGCCGGGTGGTTCGAAAAGGTGACAAAATAAATCACAAAAAATTTTTTTAATTTTTGTTGTCACCTTTTTTGCAGAGCAGGCACTTATAAAAAGAAGAAGATAAAAACAGGCTTGAGGCATGTTCAATACAGCAAAAAAACATAAAAAACTTGATGATGCGGCTTTGGTGATGCGCGCGCTTGGCGGCAATAAAAGTGCTTTTTGCGAAATAGTATCGCGCTACCAAACACTACTTTGTTCATTGGCCTATTCAGCCGTGGGCGATATCAAATACAGTGAAGACTTAGCACAAGAGGCATTTGTTGAGGCGTGGCGAAAGCTCGATACTTTACACGACCCAAATAAACTCAAGGCTTGGTTGTGTGGCATTCTTAAATTTAAGATAAGTCATCATTATCGTAAGCAGGCTTCAAGTGCAGAAAAACACAGTGAGCAGTTAGAAGGCGCAGAGCATATTGGCGCTGAAAACGCTGAACTAGAAGCCAATGCAATTTCAGCGCAGCAACAAGCGTTGATGTGGCAAGTGCTTGAGCAACTCGATGATACTTACCGTGCACCGCTTATTTTATTTTACCGAGAGCAGCAATCTGTTGAGCGTGTCGCCAGTGAACTGGATTTATCGGTCGACACCGTAAAGCAGCGTTTGTCGCGAGGTCGAAAGATGATGAAAGAGGCGGTTACTGAGCTTGTTGAAGTTTCGCTTAAACATTCAAAACCGGGTCTGGCCTTTACCTCTGCGGTGATGTCTGCGATCAGCGACATAGCGCCACCGGCCAAAGCGGCAGCAGGTTTAGGTGCTTTTAAAGCAGGCGCAGGGTTTAACTTCGCCAGCATCATGGCCGTGCTAGGCTCAGTATCTGGGTTTGTGAGTGCGTATTTTGGTTTGAGAGCCAGCCTTGATCAATCTCGCACTGAGCGAGAAAAAAGCTTAGTGAAAAAAAGCGTGTTCTTATTTATGTTCGTTGCCGCGCTGTTTGTAGGGGGGTTGTTATTACTCAAACCACTTGCTTATGCACAGCAAAATTATGTCGATGAAATTACCTTAGTCGCGCATCTTAGCGTATTTATGTTTGTTGCGGCTTATATCTGGTTAGTGAAACATGCATTTAACGCTATGAAGCAATTAAGGGCGCAAGAGCGGCTTTTTAACCCTGAAGCCTTTAGCGCAGAGCAAGATAAACCCAATGCCAAGCAAAGGGAGTACATCAGTCCCATTCGTCTATTCGGTGTGCCCCTGATCCACATGCAATTTGCCATGCCTGAGCAAACCGACAACCCCGCCATTGGTTGGATTGCGGGTGGTAGTAAAGCGTATGGGTTGCTGTTTGCATGGGGTGGGATTGCCGTCGCGCCTATTAGTGTGGGTATTATTTCATTTGGCATTTTAAGTGTGGGGGCAGTAGGCATTGGATTATTGGCCGCAGGCACGGTGGCCATAGGTGGGTTGGCATTTGGCGCTTCAGCCATTGGCTATCAGGCATTTTCGTCTTTGTCTTCACTGGCATGGGAAGGGGCTGTGAGTGGTGGTTTTGCAGTTGCCGTAAACGGGGCTATTGGCGCAATTGCGTATGCTGAGCAAGCCAATAACGAACTCGCCGCGCAATTGACGAATTTATCTTTTATCAACCAGCATTATACTTGGCTGCTTGGACTCATTGCGGTATTTGTGATTGTCCCAGCGGCGTGGCATTCCAACAAAGTCAGAACAAGAATGAGAAAAAACGCGCTGAAATGATCAGCGCGTTTTTTAAGTTATCTTTCAGCTTATTCTCAAACAAGGCCAGTGGCAAAGCCCGCTATGATAAAGAAAACAACCATCCAGATAATGGGCAGTTTTAGCTGTTTCATTAAGTAAAAGCCCACTAACACTAATGCAATATCAAGTGGCTTTAGTACTGCACTAATAAATACAGGTTGATATAGCGCCGCAGCAAGTAGACCTACAACGGCTGCGTTAACACCCGTTAAAGCGCCCGCAACCTTTGGTTTTTGTGCCAGCTGTTGCCAGTTCTTTAATACCGCTATTAATAATAAAAAGCCAGGAAGGAACACCGCCGCTGTGGCAATGAGCGCGCCTGCAATTGGGTTGCTAGGTAGTAGCTCATAGCCAATGTAAGTCGCGAAGGTGAACATAGGTCCAGGCACCGCTTGTGCAGCCGCGTAGCCGGTTAGAAATGCATCTTGGCTGAGCTGATCTCCGACGATATTTTGCAGTAGCGGTAGCACCACGTGACCGCCGCCAAAAACCAAGCTGCCGGCTTGATAAAAGTCATTAAATAAGCCTAATTCTGGCGCAAGGTGTGCTGCAAATGGTAACCCTAGCAATAAGCCGATAAATAAAATCAGCGGGACTAGACTCGGCTTGAAAGGTCTTGAATTAGCGCCATTTGAGTGGCTTTTTTCTGATTGTAAAAACAGTGTGCCCACAATAGCTGCAAAAATTAATACGGCGATCTGCATCATGATACTGGGCATGACCAATAGCGCGATTGCAGTGATTAAACACAAGCTTACCGATAGCGTGTTTTTACAGAAGTTTTTATACATACCCCAAGCAGCATCGGCAACCACCACCACGGCCAGTAGTTTTAAGCCATGCACCACATTTTGAAAAGCACTGGTACCCATGACTTGGCTTGAAAGTAGGGCTAAACCTATCATGATCAGAATAGATGGCAGGGTAAAGCCTAAAAATGCCGCACAGGCTCCTAACAGGCCGCCGCGTTTATAACCCAGTGCAAAGCCGACTTGGCTAGAGCCCGGGCCCGGTAAAAACTGGCTGAGTGCAACGATTTGTGCATATTCATTATCATCAAGCCACTTCATCTTCTCGACAAAAGTTTTTCGAAAGTAGCCGATGTGAGCGGCTGGCCCACCAAAGCTTATCCAGCCAAGCCAGAAAAAAGTTTTAAAAATAGAAAGCATTCGCAAGACGCAAAATATCAGGTTGTTATAAGTATGCCCATAGTGTAAAAATTCACTTAGCATGATTCAAATTAATAGCATTTATGCTAACTATGAATAATTCAGGATTTGATAGGCTATAGAAACAAATGGGTAAAGAAGAATTGCAGTGGCGACATATTGATTTAAATCTGCTGGTGGCATTTTCGTATCTGTATCGCCATCGTAGCGTCAGTATTGCTGCGGAGCATGCTTGTGTGAGCCAATCAGCAATGAGTCATAGCCTTGCTCGATTAAGGCAGCTTTTAGGTGATGTATTATTCGAAAGAAAAGGGCATCAAATGTGCCCCACCGAACGTGCACATCAGATAGCCCCTAAAATCAGCGTTTTGCTCGACACAGTTTCTGGACAGATTTTGCAAAGTGAGCCTTTTTCTCCCAGCCATTATCAAGGTGTGTGTCGAATAGGGTTAACTGACTACGCCGAACTGATATTTGCGCCAGCGATTTATGATGCTATTCGAGCACAAGCACCCCATGCTCAGATCAGCTTGATAAACGTTAATCGCAGTAACTATGAGCAAATCTCTGAGCAAGAAAAGCTCGACATCATTATCGGTAGTATACCGCTTTTAGCTGATGGGTTTAGCAGTCAACATTTATACACTGAACAGCATGTGTGTTTGGCTGATCTATCGGCTTTAGAACCATCTATTTTCTCAGCCGATGGTCAATTAAGTTTGCAGTCATTTGCAAAAGTAGAACATGCTTTAGTGAGCCCAGATGGCAAGCTAACAACTCAAATTGATAAAACTTTGGCTGAGCATGGTTTATCACGACAAGTCACAGTAGCAAGTCGTAACTTTTTAACTGTTCAAACCTTGCTTAAAGGGCGCGCCTTGATAGCGATTGTGCCGAGGAAAATGGCAGTTTTGGCTACTGAGCAAGCAGGGGTGTCTATGCTGGAGCCGCCGATTGCAGTTGCTGAATTTGATATTGCGATGATCTGGCCTGAGGTGAAAACTCAAGATGACAAAAGCCGTTGGTTACGTAGTGTGTTAGAAAAAGTTCTAGTCTAGTGCGAGAGGTTAAAAGCGAGCGAACTCGCTTTTATTTAAACTAGTATACAGTTAACTGATGATGGATAGATTGCACCAGCTCTCTAGGCAGGCAAAGTTGATTGGAAAGCGCTTCAAGGTATTGCTTTGAGATCGGTTGGTTTAAATCAATGGCGCTGACACTCGCGGCATAAACCTCAATACCTGTTTGTGCATCAGGCACTGATTGCACTAATTCTGAGAGTGTCATAGGTTTTCTTAACTCATCAAATAACATGGCTTTTTCGTTAACAGTCAACTCCATGGTTTCAACTTGTGCAAAGATTTTCTGGCGCTCGGTTTCATCAATATGACCATCAGCATAAGCCGCGGCTATCATGGCACGCATAATAATTAGTTGGCCTGAGCCTGACTCGTCCTCAACCACTTGTTCAAAGCTTTGCTCCGGCATATAAGCTGGCGTGAAGTCAAAAGTACGACCTTGCGGAGCATGTTCTTGGCGCGTTTGGTTATGGCTGCGTTTATTCATGGCGCTGTCATAAGCGCGACTATCAGCTTGCTGTTGTGCAGCTTTATTTTGCTCTGAATATTCTTTATAAGCTTTCCAAGCAAGACCGCCTACAGCAGCAAGTGCACCATATTTAACGACTTTTTTTCCGGTTTTTTTACTTTTCTTACCGCTGACTAAGCTAGTCAAACCGCCGCCAGCGACGCCTCCTAAAAAGCCACTTAGGGCACCTGATTTATTAAGACTGCCGACTAACTTTTGTAAGTCTTTCATTGTTGTCTCCTTCACGTTTACCGAAACTACCCCATAGAGTGATGTAATTAGAGTATGTCTGTACCCAGATTAAGAGAAGCAACCTAAAATTAAAAGCCCATATTTGTTACAAAGCACGTCAGTTTTGCAGTAATGCTTTAATTTTGTTGTGCACAAATAAAAGCCGTTTGGCGGTGCGCTTTTTGTTTTGCATGACGAGGAAAACGGGTTCCATGCTTGGTTTAGTGAGTTCATGAATATGAATTTTTTCAGGTTCTGCAAAACTTGATACTGCACTTTGAGGTAGTACTGTAAAGCCAAGCCCCATGCTCACAGGGATTAAGATAAAGCCAATTTGGTTTGAAAAGCCACATTCTTTTATGTCTTTAATATGTGTAAATTCAGCAAAGTTCGCTTTGAGTAGTTGATTGGCATGATGATGCCCGTCAGGGTGATTAATAAAACCAAGCTGCTTTAGAGTATCAAATGTAGCATTTTTGAATTTTGTGGGGAGTACCAATTGTAGTGGCTCTTGAGCTACTTCTTCGAAGTTTAGCAGGCTTGAGTTTGCATGTTCTGTGACTAAACCAATATTGATGTCACCTTGCTGCAATGCCTTAATAATACTGCTGTTTGGCGCAAACTGATAGTGAATAATGAGCTCAGGAAACTGTGTTTGCAGTGCTAATAGTTGTGGGTAGAGGCGTAAACCTATGCTGCCTGGTGACATAATCTTAACCACGCCAACATGCTCTGAGTCTGTGGTTACTTTTTCTTTGAAGGATTGTAGGGAAGCAACGACTTTTTTTGCTTCCTGATAGGTTTGCTCACCGGTTGGCGTAAGCACAAACCCTCTCTCTGTTTTTTGAATAAGCGGTTCGCCCAACAGGTCTTCGAGCTTTTTGAGGTGCTGGCTGACTGCCGACTGAGTAATAAAAAGCTGTTCAGCGGTTTTAGTGAAATGCTTGGTTTCGACGAGTGTGCAAAAGGTACGCAAGAAGACTGGATTTATCATTAGAAGAGATACTTAAAAATATAAGAATTTATAATTTCAAATAATGATAGCCGATTGCGTAGACTACTTCCTGTACTTTACAGGAGAACATTATGAGCGCAGTTTACCCAAGAACCTTTTCACATATTGGTATTTCTGTTCCAGATCTGGAGCAAGCCGTTAAGTTTTACACTGAGGTGTTAGGTTGGTATTTGATTATGGAACCAACCGAAATCACAGAAGATGACAGTGCCATTGGCGAAATGTGTACTGACGTATTTGGTGCTGGATGGGAGCGTTTTCGCATCGCGCATTTGTCTACAGGTGATCGCATTGGTGTGGAGCTTTTTGAGTTTAAAAACCAACAAAATCCTGAAGACAATTTTGAATATTGGAAGACTGGGATTTTCCACTTCTGTGTGCAAGATCCGAATGTTGAAGATCTGGCTGAAAAAATCGTGGCTGCGGGTGGTAAAAAGCGTATGGAAAAACCGCGTTTCTATTATCCGGGTGAAAAGCCTTATCGCATGATTTATATGGAAGACCCGTTTGGCAATATATTAGAAATTTATAGCCATAGCTATGAACTGATCTATAGTGCCGGCGCTTATTAAATTATTAAGTTAACAAGCTAAACTTTAAAAGGCTTCTCAGAGTATGAGAAGCCTTTTATCGAGACGGTGCAATGCAAACAGTTAGCTACTTGTTTTTTGAGTATGCAAAATAAGTGCAGTTAAACCAATGATGAAAAATAGCGCGCCACCTGAAAGTAAGAAAGGGTCGATAAAAATATTTTCATTGAAAGAGAATTTACCTGCTGAAATTTTCTTCCAGCCCATAAAATGCTGATTTGCCGCCACTACTGCACCAAAGAACCCCAATACTAACGCCAAATATTTCGTCAGAAAATGATGCACAAATGGCAAAATCATAATAATGCCAAGCAAACCGATAACAGTGCGTTGTGTTCGACAATATGGGCATACATACACGGCGCCCATTAATTCTACCGTCCAAGCAATGATGCTGACCGCTATGGCAAATAATCCCAACCAATGACGTTTGGCAATGATGTTTTCTAATGTGAGTTGATTCATAACACTCTGTTTATAATCTTATTCAAAAAAAGAGTGATAATATATCATATTTCTTTTGGGTCTAATTAATTCTTTTTGGTTATATGTGTTTTGCTAGATAAAGGGGGAAGGTAATAAATGAAGATTAAAAAGAACTGCTACGATTTTTGTGCATATCGTAGCAGTTTGATTTTTTGATTAAGTTAGCGATTGATTTTACGTACTCTGAAGTTACGGCCTTTCATTTTTCCTTCACCAATCACGTTTAAGGCCTTGCCTGCAACTTTTCGTTCAACAGCAACAAAAGAGGCCATAGCCGTCACTTTAATTTTACCGATTTGGCTGCCTTTAAGCGCATTATTCGCAGTTAAAGCACCTAAAATATCACCCGGGCGTAGCTTGGCTTTTTTACCGCCATCAATTTGTAGTGTCACCATAGGTGCACGGGTAATCGGATTGTTAAACACGGCATCACTTGGCAGGTCACTCGGCTCAATGGTGATATCTAAATAATCTTCTAAGGCATTCACTTTATGAGACTCTTTGTAGCTCATCAGTGAACATGCAATGCCCGTGTTACCAGCGCGACCAGTTCGGCCAACTCGGTGTACATGTACCTCAGGGTCGTGGGCAATATGGTAGTTAATCACCATTTCAACATGGTCAACGTCAATACCGCGAGCAGCAACATCGGTGGCCACTAAAATGGTTAAGCTCTTATTGACAAAGCGTACTAAAGTACGGTCACGGTCTTTTTGTTCTAGGTCGCCATGAAGGGCGGCACTATCAAACCCAAGTTGTTGTAATTCATCACATACCGCTTGGCACTCAGCTTTAGTGTTAGCGAATATCACCGCTGAGTTTGGTTGAAACTCAAGCAATAGCTTTTGTACTGCATCTAAGCGCACATCGTTATTGTCTACTTCATAGAAATACTGCGTGATATTGCTGTGATCGTGGCTTGCTTCGACCGTCACTTTTTCTGGTGCAGTCATAACATGCTTAGCAAGTTGCTCAATTTTAGGTGGGAATGTTGCACTAAATAATAAGTTCTGACGTTGTGCCGGGCAGTGCTCAATAATACATTCAATGGCGTCTTCAAAGCCCATTTCTAGCATGCGGTCGGCTTCATCTAGTACAAAGGTATTTACTTCGCTTAAGTCTAAACGACCTTTGCGTAAATGCTCTTCAATACGACCCGGTGTACCAACAACAATATGGGCGCCATGCTCAAGCGAACCAATTTGTGGGCCCATTGGCGCACCGCCGCAGAGAGTGAGTACTTTAATATTGTGAATAGCGCGCGCAAGTTTGCGAATTTCAACCGCAACTTGGTCGGCTAATTCGCGCGTTGGACATACGACCAGCGACTGCACACGAAAACGTTTTACATTGAGGTTATGCAATAAACCTAAAGAAAACGCGGCTGTTTTACCTGAGCCTGTTTTGCCCTGACCAATCACATCTTTGCCTGCTAAAATTAACGGCAGTGTTTGCGCTTGAATGTCAGTCATATGCTGATAACCCAATGATTCTAGGTTGTCTAACAAATCGCGAGAAAGGGATGTTTGAGAAAATAGCTGTTGCGTCAAGGTCAGGCTCTTTGAATTACTAAAATTGATTGGCGAGAGTATAGCATGGCTTGAGACTCTGGCTTAGCTAGTTTATTGTTGAGTAATTAACCTATTTGATATCATGTTTTTTACAAGGGAGTTTTGTTATGCGTGCTGCAATTAATAAATGGGGGATTAAGTTTTTAGCGGGGGCTTTTCCTGCTAACAAACCCACCTTGATAACGGGCAGTGGCGCGATGCTGAAACTGGCGAAGCTAATGGTGAGCAGTGGTGTACAGCGCCCTTTGATCATCGCCGATGGCTTTATGACGCAAAGCGGTAAACTGTCTGCATTAACGCAACTTTTACAAGATGCCAGTTGTCAATTTGCAGTCTTTGATGAAGTTGTGCCGAATCCGACCATGCTCGAAGTCGAAAACAGTGTGACACTGGCTCAGAGTATTCAAGCTGATGGCATATTTGTTGTAGGTGGGGGCTCTGCGATTGATATTGCCAAAGTGGTTGCGGCGACGCTTACTAATGGCAACAAACCTAAAAAACTCATTGGCATGATGCGCGTAAGGAACAAGCCCCTCCCTTTGTTTGCAGTACCAACTACATCTGGTACAGGCTCTGAAGTAACCGTTGCGGCGGTGATCTCTGACCCAATATCACATCAAAAAGCATTTTTCTTAGACCCTGATTTTGTACCACTCGCTGCAGGGCTTGATACTGATTTACTCGCCTCATTACCGCCTGCGATAACCGCTTATACTGGTATGGACGCACTGACTCATGCCATAGAAGCTTATATTGCGCGGGTACATTTTAATGATGCACAAAGTGATGCCTTAACCGCGATTCGTTTATTGCTCGAGTATTTACCTCGCGCTTATAAAAACGGCTCAGATTTAGAAGCGCGCGAAATGGTTGCGCTTGCCTCGTTTATGGCAGGTTATGCGTTTAGCAAGCAAGGCCTGGGCTATGTGCATGCCATCTCTCATCAGCTCAGTGCCCATTACAATACGCCTCATGGTTTAGCCAATGCCGTGGTGCTACCTAGAGTATTAAGATTCAATAAACCATATTGTTTAAAGCAATTAGCCGAAATAGAAAGTGCTATTTTAGGGTATGACTCAGAGCTGCCCGAACAGCAGTTGGCACATAATTTCATTAAACGTATCGATCAATTGTCTGATGAACTACAAATAGAAAAGTCTCTAGATAGTCTTTTAGAAAAAGACTTTTTCAAGATAGCGAAACAGGCACTGCGCGAGGCGAACGACTCTTATTCTGTGCCCAAAGCGATGAAGCTTAATCAGGTGATTCGAATTTTAGATGCGGTAAAAGCGGGTGAGCGAGAAGTCGCGTTTTAAATAGCGCGAGGTTAGTTACTCGCGCTACTTTGTTCGAAACTAAGGTTTAATTCCAACTTTGAATACCTATGACGCCATGAGCAGCAAGATACACGACTACCATTAACTGCAATGCGGCAAATAGACTGGCGATGTAAAAGGCTTTTTTGGCTGTTAGCTGGTTATAAAGTAGTTTCAACTTCCATATTGACCATAAAGCCGTTGCAGCCAATAACAAACTCGAAAGCATCAGCCCTAAAGAGAAAAAACCGATATGACCAAGGCGGTCGATGGCAGACATCAGCCCCAAAGCTAAGGAAAGTAAAAATAGTAATGCGCTCCAAGCATTGAATGATAGCGATTGTCTCAGCTGAACTTCAGGTGCTGTCAGTTTTTTTCGTCGCCAAGGCCAGTAACAACTATGTAAAATCAAACCAATGAGAAGCAGCAGCCATGTAATTGCGATGACTTTATCAGCCCATGCTTGAAACCCAGAAACCGATTTAAAGACCAAATTACCATAGTGCAACACTTCACCTTCGATGGGGTCATTCGCAAACGCCATAACTTCTTCCCCCTGAGGGTTTAGCCATTTGCCTTGCTCAGAGTAATACAGTGTGCGTTGCCAATTGGCAGGCAATAAAGAAGAGAAGTTTGCAGAGTCTTGTGTCACCGTTAACTTTCTAGTCGCGATTAAACGTTCTAAGAAGAATTGTTTTTCGTTTCTTGGATTAATGTATTGATAATAACCTGACTGAGCTATCAACCCATCGGGTACCTGAGTGTTAGTTAGCAGAGGCTTAGGAAAGCTTTTTGCGAGAGTTGAACTGATAAGTTCGACAATTGCCCTAAAAGCACGAGGTTGCTCACTATTAAGCAATAGCACAAAACCGACTTGGTGCTTTGGTGAGTAAACAAGTTCTGACATCCAGCCCGGCAATGCACCATCATGACCGCGATATCGGTGACCTTGATAGTATCTCGAAAAGTTAGCAATACCATAACCCGCGGCAAATCGGTTTAAGTTAGTGCTTTCAGAATGTTCCATTCTATTTAGTGTGTTTGCAGATAAAAGTGGCTCTCCCTGATTGATTAACATCATAGTAAATCGACTCATATCTTCTATGCTGGCACTTAAACTGCCTGAGGGTTGCATTAAAATATGTTTAAACGGCACAGGCTGATGACGTTTATACCCAGTTGCAGCGTTATCTTGGTCAAGTGGTTGGGCATAGCTGCTATGTTGCATGTTTAATGGTACGAAAATATGTTGCTCGACATAGTCGGTAAATTTCAAGCCTGATAGTTTTTCAACTATACGAGCGGCGACTGTCGCAGCGGAATTGGTGTAAGCCTGTCGTGTACCCGGAGGCCATCGCGACGTGCGGCTGTTTGAGTTAATCGCTAATGCGTCATCAAGGCTTAAGGCTGGAGTGTTTTCATAAGCAAATTCGCGCAATGAAATATCATTCCAGCCGGTGGTGTTTTCTAATAAATGTACTAATCGCAGTGGGTGAGTGTCTTGCCAAGGATTATTAAAGTCCAGCTCTGGATAAAGATCATTGACTCTATCGCTGAGTTTAACTTGCTTTGCTTCTACCAATTGCATCACAGCAATGCCAACAAACATTTTACTGATTGAGGCAATACGATATTGGGTATGCTGATCGGCAAGCGTGTTATTTTTTATATTGGTAACGCCCGAGACCCTGATAAATGGTGAAGTGTTTTTTTGTAAAATGGCATAAGCCAACGAGGGAAGTTTATATTGTTTAACGATTTTCTGAATATCTTGATCAAGTAATTCTAAATCATGTTTGGTTAATTCAGCAGAGGCTGAAAAACTAAACAGCAAGCATAGCAGACTAATAACTAAGCTCTGACTAATAGCATGAATGACAAATTTCAATGTAAATCCTTTGTTTTTTTATAAGTAAAAAGCAGGTAAAACACTTTTATTGGCTGAGTAATAAAAACACAAAGAAAGTTTTGTGAAGTCTCGTTAAGCTATGTCAGAATGGCTTAATAACAAAAAGTCACAACTTGTAAGGCTATAATTTAAAATGGAAAGTTTTTCTTCAGAGCAAATGAAGTATCAATTCGATGATTTTGAATTATGCCTAGATAGCGAGACATTGAGTCGCTTTGGCAAGCGACTCAATATTGAACCGCAACAATTTACACTGTTGTTACTACTGCTTGAGCAACGCGGAGAAATCGTTGAGCGAGATGTTATTCAGCAGCGAGTTTGGATTGGTCGTCCGGTCACGGATGAGTCGATTCGTGCCGCAGTTAAAAAGTTACGTGATTTACTCGGTGATGATGCTCGCACCCCTAAATTTATAAAAACGGTACCTAAGCAAGGATATAAATGGCTATTACCAGTTCAAGAAATAAGGCCAAACAAAGCAATAAAGCATAAACCAACAACTAAAAACCGCATTGTTATCTTGTTAGTAATGGCAATGTTAGTGCTGTTGGGTTGTATGATGATGTGGTTAGTACAGTCTGAACCAGCAGTTAAATCAACTCATTTGAAAGTGAGTAATTTGACTGAGTTATCAGGCTCCGAAGTTTTTGCTGACTATCATAGCGGCACTCAACGCTTAGTGTTTTTACATAGAGAAACTAAATCGAGTCCGCAGCAGATATATATCAAAAATCTTGCAACAAATTCTCTCAATCGCCTCACATGGGATACGCAAAATTATACCAACGTGTATTGGTCACCAGATGGCACTAAGCTGGTTTATGGTGCAGGTAATGGCATTGACTATCTGCACTATATTACTGAGTTTGATAAGCAGGGTGATGTAATAAAAACCCAAACATTGAATGATAAAAGCTTAAAGAATTTATTTGTGATTGGCTGGCTCAAAGCGCAATCAGGCTTATTGTTTGCGGAGCAAGTCAAAAGCGCTAAGCAACATAGTATTTATCAATATGATTTAGCATCAAAGCAGTTAAAAACACTGAGTTACCCCAATGTGGCAGGGAAGGGAGATTACCTAGCCGGGCTCTCTGATGATGGCGCTAAATTGGCCATTTTGAGAGAGGTGAGCAAGCAAAAAGCAGCACTGGTTATTATCGACTTAAAGTCGGGGGATGAAGAAGCCAATGTGATGTTGCCTTTTGCTGCAAGCAAGTTGGTTTGGCACGAAAGGACAGAGATCTTTTTGAGCAGTTTTAATGGTCAACTAGCCCACTATAATTTGCTGAGTAAAAAAATAGAACAAGATATAACTCTGCCAGCAAACACCCATGATGTATTTGCCAGCTGTGGTGAGCATTGTTTGATTTTAAGGCAGCATAATGGTGACTTTTTAGATATTAAAGAGCGCCCACTTCAAGTCACAGGCACAGTTGAACAGAATGGATTATTCAATGGGCGTATATTTAACTATGCTGGGGCTCAAGACTTTCCCTCTTATTTAAATGCTTCAGCCGATTTGGTATTTGCAGAATTAAATAATAAGCAGTTTTCGATAGAACGCATTAACTCACATGGCAAACGTTTTACGCTCGCAGAATTTAATGGTGCTAACACTCTGACTGCATTGATCGCATCGGATGACGGCAACCAATTAGCCGGTATTATTTCTGGGCGGTTATTTATATTAAACACTCAAAAAGCCAAGCCAACACAAAGCCTCAACTTTGTAACTGCGGCTTTAGAGCGCGTTGAAAATCCTATTTGGAGTGCAGATAACCGCGCGATTTATGTTGCTCACTTAAAGGGGAATGTGCCAAATATAGTGAAGCTCAATGTACTCAATGGTGAGAGGGAGTTTGTTGCTTCAGGTTTTTTGAGCTTTAAATCATTAGATGCAGACACAGCTGTCGGGGTCGATACTTCACTGACGGCTTGGCTCTTAAAAAAGGGTGAACAAGGTTGGCAAAAGCAGTCTAAACTGGCCCAACTGAGCTCAGCAAGCCCTAATCGCTGGCGTATAAGAAATAACGCAATGTATTTTTCTAGAAGAGTGGCAAGAGTGGGTGAAGTTTGTTTTGTGTCTCTCACTAATCCTTCTCAAGATGCGGTGTGTGAAAAAATGGACGACAACCAATTTCGTCTGAACTTTGATATTCACCCTGAGCAACAAGCCATGTTGATGGTAGAGTCATTAAGCGCACAAAGTAATATTGTGCGTTTAACTTGGTAGATAGCATATCTAAATTAGCAACTACATAATTTTGTTGTAGGCGCGATTTTATATCGCGCATTTTAAAATATTTGCGTGGGATAAACCCACGCCTACAGATACTAATTCTGTTGTCGGTGTAGTCGCGATTTTATTCGCGCATTCTTAAAATATTTGCGTGGGATAAACCCACGCCTACAGATACTAATTCTGTTGTCGGTGTAGTCGCGATTTTATTCGCGCACTCTTAAAATATTTGCGTGGGGTAAACCCACGCCTACAGATGCTAACTCTGTTGTAGGCGCGATTTTATATCGCGCATTTCACAATCTTTGCGTGGGGTAAACACACGCCTACAGATTCATAATTCGGTTGTAAGCTCGATTATATATCACGCATTTCAAAATCTTTGCGTGGGGTAAGTGTAGTGGGCTTTAGCTGTTTTTATCATTTTATTATCTCCATGTTGTTTCAATATTCAGCCTAGACCATGCTTGTAACATCACCTTTAACCTGTTGTTAATATTTACAATTCTTCACAATAAACCGAAGCCAGCTTCTAATTTAGATAAAAAAAGGGTTAACCGATAGGTTAACCCTTGAGGGCATATGAGTAGGAGCAAGCCCTGATGGGCTTACATTTATACCAATCCTCAAAATTGATCACTTAATTAAGAGGATTGGTATTACTCTTTAAAGTTGGTAACTGACTTTGCCAGCAAGCTCGGCGATGTCAGTGATCTTAGTTTGACCTTTAATTTCGGCAAACGGTTTGTCTTGATAGTTTGCACCGCGAAGCTGCACGTTAATGCGAGATGCTTTCGGATTCGCTAACGTTTCATCGTAGAACTGTTTGATATCAGCCAGTTTTACGTTCTGAACTTCAGTGATCATCTGTTGCTTAGAATCGTAATTCCAGTTCTCTTTGTACCAATCAGAGAAGATAGGAGACACTTCATCGTACATATTCTTTGGTGCTTCAGTGAGGCTCACTAATACACCTTGTTTAATTGCTGCAAATTGCTCAGGTGTCAGTGCGTCTAGCTTGGCTTTGTACTCTACCTTGAAGTCATCAAAACGTTTTTGCGCTTGTACTAGGTCCATAACTGGCGATTGGATGTAAAGGCCAATACTTGCATAGTCATCAACAGGGTAGTAGAACGCGCCTACAGCGTAGCCCAATTGCTCCTCAGTTCTTAATTGGTTAAACGCTTCATGGCTGAAATGTTTAGCCAATACATTGGCAATGGCTTTTTGTTTGAAGCCTGCTTTACGGTGAACATGAATATCTAACAGGCCGTTATCGGCAGCTGCAGTGTCTTTTTGATAACTTAAAACCTGCTGTGGTAGTGGTGCGATGGTTTTCGTTTTCGCAAAGCTCGTTTGCTTGTGATCGCGACCAAGAGTCTTACTGATAACCTTAGCAACATTTTCAAGGTCGTCTTGGTTGTAGTTACCAAACGCAAATACACGTGGTTGGTTTGCTTTAAGTAGTGTTTCTAAATGTGCTTTGAAACTTACAACATCAAGTTTTTGTGCTGCAGCAATAAACGCATCATCTTCAAAGTTATTGGCTTCAGTTAAGTTTCTTAGAGCTGGGAATAACTGGCGAACGGTGAACTGTTTTTGTGAGTTCTTGATACCGCGAATTAAACGGTCTTTCGCTTGCGCAAAGTTAGTGTCATTTACTTCAGGAATAAGCGTTGCAAGCATTTCTGACAGTAAGCGATCTTGCTTATCAGTAAAGCCGTTTAGCAGCAGGCTCATGCCATTGCTGGTGGTTGCACGTGTACTAATTCCGGCAACATCAGCTTCAGCTTGAAGCAGGCTTTGCTGAAGGTTGTAAAGATCAGACCAAAGTGCAAGTGACACTTGGGTGTTAATATCTGCGTTCGCTTCACCCACATTTAGATCAATTTTCAAGATACCTTTTGGTTGCTCTGCAAAAAGTTGGCTCGGGTAATGCCAAACTTTTACGCCGTCTTTTTCAACTTTTAATTCAGCCGTTGCTTGCTTCATACCTGCAGTTTTAAGGTCGAAGTTTTCAGGCAGTAAACGGTTTACTTTTGGCAGTGCTAATGCCACTTGAGTTGGTTTTTTCCAAGTCGCTATCTCGCTCTGTGCAATATCTTCGATGCGGTATTCGCCTGCATAGAAATGCTGCTTCTGATCTACTTTTTCGTTTTTGCTGGTATACCAAATACGCAGTGTGTCAGGGGTTAATTGTGACAGTACGTCATCAACCGCTTTGGCATTGAACTGACCAAAATAGTAAGGCGCATTTATGCTGTAGTTCAGCGGGTAATCTTGCATGCTATTTACTAGCTGAGCGGCATAACTGAACTCGTCGATTTTTTGTAAGAATCTAAACTCGTTATCAAGCGAGGTTTTGATTTCGTTGTAGTACTTTTCGTCAACGCCTTTTTCTTTAACAAGGTCGATGTACTGCATGATGATGGCAACTATTTCGTCGCGGTTCTGCATACCTAAATCAGTTAGATTTAGGGTAATAGACATTTCGCCATAGTTGCCATAGTGGTTTGGCGACCCGCCTGCATTAAGCGAGCTTATCCAACCTAGTGCTTTTAATTGCTGAGCGGGTGTGCCCGGCATTTCAGAGCCTAGTAAGTAGGACACGAACGCATTTGGTTTGAATTTAAATTGGTCTTGATTGTTACGAACGGTGAAGTCGAGTTTGAGTTGTTTTAAGTCTTGATTCGGTTTGTAGTAAATCTTTTTACCACCTAACTCAGCAAAGTTAATTTCTTGCTTAACCTGTGGTTTCTCGATGCCTTTATCTTTGATTGATGAAAAGTGTTTCTTCGCTAACTTTTCCATCTCATCCAGTGGTGTGTTACTAATTAACGCTACTTTCATGATGTTTGCTGAGTAGTATTTGTTATAAAACTCAACGGTTTCTTTGTGAAGGTTGCTGTTTTCTTTATCGCCTAACGTTTCTAAGTTACCGATTAAGAAGCGGTTAGCTGGGTGTTCGCCCATCATATCGCGCGATAATTTAAATTGACCAAAAAAGTCCATTTCGCGGCGCATTGACCATTCAGCGTTAACGGCATTGATTTCCTTTTCTGTGTACTCAGGATAAAGCTTAGGAGATTTGAAGAAGTCAGAGAAGCGATCAAGGGCTTGGTCATAGGCGTCGTTATTCACTTTAAACATATAGTTTGTGTAAGTTAACCAAGTTGATGCGTTTGATACGCCGCCGTTTTGAGTTAAGAACTCTTGATATTCATTGGTGTCTGGATACTTTTCAGTGCCTAAGAACAGTAAATGCTCAAGGTAGTGCGCCATGCCTTGTTGGGTCATTGGATCTTGTAATAAACCGACGCCAACGTTTAACGCCGCCGCTGATTTTTCTGTGGTTGGATCTGACACCAAAATTACTTCAATGTTGTTCTCTAATTTTAGCGTTCTATAACCGCGCTGATCGTTCGGGCTAACCGCAAGCTTATTGAGTGGCGAAAGTGTGTTGCTTGCCGTTGTTTGTGTGTTGTTATCCGAAGTGTTTGAACAAGCTGCAAGTGCTAAAGCCAGTGCACTAATCGTAAATGCTTTTTTCATCAGGTGTCGTCCTCTGATTTTTCCAGTTTTGAATTTTTAGTTTACGACTTTGGAATTTTTTAATCACTTCATTCCAAAGGCATTTTGTAAAGCGATGTAAAGTCTAATAATTAGCCTGAGTTTTAGTTATCTAATCATTTACGCCAGCAATATCGCCACGCCTTACCGGGTAGCCTAAGTGCATCCAACCAAAAATGCCTTCCCATAACACCGCGGTACGCGTGTAGCCTCGGGCTCGGAGTTTATTAATGGTGTGATCGGCTGCTGCGCGGGGGCAGGAGCAATAAGCGACAATTTGTACATCTTTAGGAATACCTGCCACGGTTTCGTCTAAATCGGCGTAATAAGGGAAAGGGATCGCGCCCTCAATGTGGGCGGTTTGCCATACCGAGGTAACCCGAGTATCGAGTAAAACCATGCGTTTTTTGGTGCTAAGTGCTTCATTGAGATCTTTCGACATAACGTACATGCCATCTTTTAAAGCAAAATTAGGGTCTTCGCCGTTTTTATTGATGATGTAATCTTTTGGCTCAGGGAGCGCTTTTAGTACGGGTGTTTCGTCAGTCCAGCCCAGAGATTTACTGCGTAAAAAAGCGGTAATGTTGTCTATGTCGGCTTTTGAAAGTTTGTTTTTAAAAGCTTGCATGGGCGTGCCTTGGCGGCCTTCTTGAATGGCATAGCGGATAAACTCATCAGTGTTATGGGCAAGGGCTGATTGGTTCATCAAAGCTGGAGCGGTGATACCTTCACCTTTACTGCCATGACAGCTTGAGCATTGTTTTTGATAAACCACTTCACCGCGTTTTATATCACCATGTACAGGGTTCGTTGAGAACTTAAGCCGATCATAACCGGCTTGTTCAAACAACCAATAAGTTAAATCCCAAGTTTCGTCGAGTGTCATAGGGCCGCCCACTTCATCTAGGTAACCGCCCATAGCTGTACCCTCTCGGCCATATTGCATTGGTCTTAAAACTTGGTGAGCAATACCTGATTCCATGAGACTTTTGCTCCGTAGTGATGGAGCGTGATCGTTTTTATGTCCTTCTCTGTTTTCACCATGGCAAAGGGCACAATATTTTTGGTAATTATTGGCGGCGACTCGGGCTTGCTCAGTCGTTAATTTTCGAGGAGGAGAGCGTCGCTCTCGTTCTTGTGAGTAAGCAAAACTTGCTGTGATTAGTAATGCTATTAACGAGCTAGCGATTAGTCCAAAAGAGATTCTAAACATAACCAACCTTGGATAAAAATGACGGTATTTCGAGCATAATTGCAGTGCTTTGCGATTACTAGCTAAATACAAATCTCGTAACAATTTAGACGGTAAATGATTCAAAAGTGATTGCCAGTGCGGTTTGTTATTTTATTTCGAGTGTTGAAAATATTCACTTTTTTAAGCGAATAGGCAGAAGTTGTCTATACTTCACCGATAAACTACCTTGGGTGAAAGTGATGAAACATTTAAAATATTTTGTGACGCTTGCTTTAAGTGCTGTGGCACTAACAGCTTGCTCTCAGGCTGAAATGGTCTCCGTGAGCGAATGCGATAAGGTTGTCGCGCATGCTAAATCTATTTTAAAAGAGAATGCACCTAGTAAGGCAGACATGCTGAAGCAATGTAAAGCGGCATCGGATGAAGCGAGAGGGTGTGTGATGGCATCCAATAAGCCCATGAAATTATTGCAGTGTGACTTTTAATCAATAAACTTATCTGCCCAGAACCACCTTGCTAGTAGTCTCGCAAGGTGGTTTTTTCATTCTTGACTAATATTTAGTCTTCATATTCGCTTTTAGGTTAATGAATTGATTTTACCTTTCCTTTATAGCTTATAGAGCTCACTTTTTTCCCTAATGAGTTTTGCTTTAATGTCTAAGTTTAAAGTTAAACTGATGTGTTCATAGGTATAAAAAAACCTAATTACATTGGATAGTAGGCAAAAGCCGCAAGCATATTAAACTTCTCTGCCAGATCAAATTAACCACTCGTTCAGTTTAATGCCCTTATTTTTATTGGGTGAATAAAAAGTGCTCACTTACTTGTTCAGGTATGACCAGAAACTTGAATAAAAGTCATACAAAATAATTGCGTAAAATTAAATTTCTAATGCTAAAGTTTTACTGTTTTTAATCAGTACTAAGGCATAAAGATGAGTAAGCGCATAGCAATTGCTATCCTTACGAGCTGTTTCTTAGTTGCATGCGGCGGTGGCAATGAAGCAAACACGAGTAAGGATACACCCGTATCAGACACATCAAATCAGCAACCCGTCAATTCGGGTAATACAGACTCAGGTAATACAGATTCAGGTAATACAGATTCAGGTAATACAGATTCAGGTAATACAAACTCAGGTAATACAAACTCAGGTAATACAGACTCAGGTAATACAGACTCAGGTAATACAGACTCAGGTAATACAGACTCAGATAATACAGACTCAGATAATACAGACTCAGATAATACTGATTCAGGTAATACCGACTCAGGTAATACCGACTCAGATAATACTGATTCAGATAATACTGACTCAGGTAATGAGCAACCAGATGATGGCACGGATGAAGCGCCAAATAATGATCCTATAGTTGAAGTGGTAGCGCCAGCCGATGCAAGTTTTGGTGAAACAATTAGTTTAAAAGCGACGGCTTCTGATGAGGACGGTGACACTCTTACCTATGAGTGGCAGCAGTTAGCTGGTCAACCCGTATCATTAGAAGGTGAAGATATCGTCTCCATTACTCTGCCAGACCCAATTAATGGCTACGATGAAATATACAGTTTCGCTTTAACGGTTACGGATGAGCACGGCGCACAAGCTAAAACTGCGTTTGAACTTTCAGTAAAACAAACACTAGATACTCGCCAAGCAGCGCGATTATTACATCAAGCGGGTATTGGCCCCACTTATACTGAAATTCTAGCTGCAGAGGGAAAGAGTGCTGAGCAATGGGTCGATGAGCAAATGCAGTTACCTATTACTTATCACGTGGATTATTTAGAAAATTATCCTAACAGGGACTACCCAATTCAGATCAATCGCATTGATGCGTGGTGGAAAAGCAGTATCAATGCACCGGATCAGCTAAGACAGCGAGTTGCATATGCGATGAGTCAGATTTTTGTGGTATCTGACTACAATAATGCGTTGGCTAATCAGCCTAAAGGCATGGTGAGCTATTACGATATGTTGCAAACACATGCTTTTGGTAACTTTAGAGATTTGCTTGAATCGATCACTTTATCTCCGATTATGGGGATTTATCTAGATCACCTTAACAATGAAAAAGCCGATGAAGAGCGCAATATTCGCCCTGATGAAAATTATGCCCGTGAGTTACTGCAGTTATTTAGCTTGGGTTTGAACGAATTAGATCTCAATGGTACGGCCAAAAAAGATGAAAATGGGTTGCCCATTCCAGCTTACTCCCAAGAGCATATAGAAGGGTTTGCAAAAGTATTCACGGGCTGGACTTATGGTGCCAGTGAGTTTTGGAATCGCCCAAGTAATAACCACTCAATACCAATGAGTCCATTCGAGGAATATCATTCGAGCGCAGAAAAGCATTTGCTCAATGGCGTGGTTATTCCTGAGAATACAGGGCCCGAGGAATCATTAAAAATCGCCCTAGATACCATTTTTGAACACCCAAATGTCGCACCTTTTATTAGTAAACAGCTGATTTTAAAATTAATCACATCAAATCCAAGTCCTAGTTATGTTGAACGTGTCGCGAAAGTATTTAACGACAATGGTGAAGGCGTTAAGGGTGACTTAGCAGCAGTTGTAAAAGCCATCTATTTAGACGCCGAAGCAAGACAATTTGGCGCACCGCTTGAGTATTTTGGCAAGGTAAAAGAGCCGCTGTTAAAACAAGCTCATGTATGGCGCGTATTTGATGCGAAAGCACTTAACAATTTTTACTTTACGGGCAATTTACCCTTGATGTTTGGGCAAGGGCCATTGCAATCAACGTCGGTATTTAACTTCTATCAACCGGATCATCAGCCACAGGAGCTTTCTGGCTCAGAGTTGCTTGCGCCAGAGTTACAGATCGCCAATGACGCCTATGTGATCAATACCTTAAATAGTCATTTTGATGAATTTAGTAGTCGTGTCGCTGAGCGTTATGACAGCTTGTATGAAAACCGCGTTTATTTGTACATGGCTGAAGATATGCAGTTGTTGGCTAACTTTGGTCTCAATGCCGTGTTAGATAAGTACGATATTTTGTTTTTTGCAGGCGCAATGTCAGAAGAAATGCGTCAAGCTATTTACGATATGGACGCCTATTTCTCCTCCAGTGAAAGTCATTTAAGGCTCGCTTATATCATCTTTTTAATTACCGTCTCAGCTGAATACAGCTTGCAGCAATAGGAGCAATATCATGGATAGAAGAAAGTTTTTAGGCATGTGTTTGAAAGGGGGCGTATCAATGGCCGCTTTAACACAGCTACAACTGCAAGCATTTCAAGGTTCAACAGCGATTGATGATGGAGATTACAAAGCACTGGTCTGTGTATTTTTATCTGGGGGAAATGACTCGCTGAATATGTTGGTGCCACTTGAAGGTGAAGCGCGCAGTTTATATGAATCAAGTCGACAAAATTTAGCGATTGCTGAACCCTTGACTTTAGCGCCAGAAACTTCGCAAGAGGGCGGGGTAGGTTTGCATAACTCTCTGGCTCCATTACAAAACTTATTTGCTGAAAAGCAATTGGCTTTTGTAACTGGTGTAGGGAGCCTTATCGCGCCTACAACGCAGCAGGACGTGATCAATAAATCAGTGCCGTTACCTTTGCATCTATTTTCACACAACAAACAGCAAGCGACTTGGATGTATGGTAAAGAGCAAAGTTCAATTAATACCGGCTGGGGCGCACGATTATTAGAGCGCCTTGAGCAAGCAGAGCAATTTGGGGGCAATATTTCGCTGTCAGGAATGAACCATTGGCAAACCAGCGTGAATAGTATGCCATTTAGTTTGAGTACCAATGGTATAAGCCAGATCAATGCCTTAAGTGGTCGCCAGGAGCGCAATGAGCATGTGAGCGATTTATTTAATCGAGTTTTGACCGGGCAGAAAAACCCATTAGGTCAAGCTTATGGTGCTAGAGTGAAGGCTTCGATAGACAAAACATCAGCGATGAACCTGGCGTTACAAGAGTCTGATCCTATTGATGGGGTATTTTCAGGCAGTGTGTTGTCGAGACGCTTGCGCACAATCGCACGCACCATTTCGATTCAATCTCAACTGGGCTGTAAGCGCCAAGTGTTTTATGTCTCTATGGGGGGCTTTGACACCCATGGCGATCAAAACCGCAGTCATTCCTCATTACTAGGTCAATTATCTCAGTCACTATCTGAGTTTAACCAAGCCATGACTTATTTGGGACAGCAAAATAATGTCACTACGTTTACCATGAGTGAATTTGGTCGAACCTTAACGTCAAATGGTAATGGTACAGATCACGGTTGGGCTGGAAACCATATTGTGATGGGTGGCGCGGTGAATGGCGGTGATTTGTATGGCAAATTGTTGACTCAGCATCTTAATGGACCGAGAGATACGCGCGGTGGTCGACTTATTCCCGAAGTTGCCAATGAGCAGTATTTTGCAACCTTAGCAAGGTGGTTTGGCGTGCCTGACTCAGAGCTGGTGGATATTTTCCCGAACTTGGCTAATTTCAATCAACATACACTCGGGTTTATCTAATTTCTTTTATAGCTAAATATCAAAGCCACAGTCGAGATGAGTGTGGCTTTTTGTTTTTGGGTATTCATGGTTTACTAAGCGAAAATAATAATGTGGTTTTCTGATGTCTTATTTAGCCTTTGTAACCTGTTTATGGGCGTTTTCTTTTAGCTTAATAGGCGTGTATTTGGCAGGGCAAGTCGATGCTTGGTTTAGCGCTTTTAGCCGAGTGGCGCTGGCAACTTGCGTGTTTATTCCTTTTTTAATCCGCTCACGTATTCCTAAAGATCTTATTCTTGAATTAATGGCCATCGGTGGTGTGCAGCTCGGTTTAATGTACGGGTTTTACTATCACTCGTTTTTGTTTTTAAGTGTGCCCGAGGTGTTGTTGTTTACTGTGATGACACCGGTTTATATCACCTTACTCAATGATGTGCTAGATAGGCAGTTTAACGGCAAATATCTTCTGGTTGCGGTGATAGCCGTAATAGGTGCGGTTGCCATTCGTTATGAAAATCTAGATGGTGAGTTCCTATTTGGTTTGTTGCTGGTACAAGGCGCTAACCTTTGTTTCGCAACAGGGCAAGTGACGTATAAGCGTTTAATGCAAGACAGTGAACTTGATCACAAAACCGTGTTTGGCTGGTTTTTTGTCGGTGCATTAGTCGTGTCTTTGGTGTTCTTTTTATTGTTTGGCAATACAGACAAGCTACCAACGACCAGCACTCAGTGGGGCATATTAATTTACCTTGGTTTGGTGGCCTCTGGCTTTGGTTATTTTGCGTGGAATAAGGGCGCAACTTTGGTGGATGTTGGTGCACTCGCAGTGATGAATAATGTACTCATTCCTGCTGGTATACTTGTTAATTTGGTTATTTGGAACCGGGATGCCGATTTAATCAGGCTTACCCTTGGGGGCAGTATTATCTTGTTCGCACTTTGGGTTAACCAAAAACTGGCATCAGGTCGCTAGGCGACCTGAGTTTTATTAAGGCTAAATTGCTGTCGGTACTGGTTGGGCGTTGACCCTGTAAACTGTTTGAAAGCGCGAGTAAATGGCCCAACTGACGCAAAACCACTTTCTAGGCCAATTACTAACACAGGCCAATGCGATTTATCACACTCAGAGAGTAGCTGTTTGGCATGCTCGACCCTGAGTTGATTTATGTAATGGTTAAAGTTTCGAGCACCGAAACCCTCTTTTAATACGCGGCTGACCTTATACTCAGGTAAGTCTAGTTGCTTAGCTAAATCACCCACTTTTAGATTTGCTTGTAGATATAGCTTTTGACCTATCAATAATTGTTGAATAGTCTCTTTCAGTTCAATGTCTTGCGACTCTTCTGTTTGCATTGCCAAAGAGCTCGTTTTTATTTGTGCTTCATTTAATTTTGGTTTGAAAGCACTCACTTTCGTTGTGTCTCTTGAGTTAGTTAGATTATGACTGGAGCTAGATTTAAAGCGCCAAAACATCAGTGTTTGTGTAACAAGCAACATAAAAATAGTGATACAGGCGATGATGGCTTCTTTAATATGTGGCGTGTCTACAAAGAAGCCTTTGGCGACCTTGCTAATGAGTACCGCAGAGATGATGGCACATAAATAGAACACACGCTGTTTCTGTTGGGTCTTAGAGGCTTGATTAAACCCTTTAAATGCTTCCCATATAGATAAAACAATAATTGCAGAAGAAAGCAAAATAGTGATTTCTGTGAGTGCATATTTAGCAAAGCTCAAGCTGCTTGAATCTATGTGCCACAGTTCAGTGACAAATAAATAGCTTTTGCTCATCATAATTAACACAGCAACGCCAATGGCAAGTGCAATATGTTGTACAGAGATGGCATTATTGCCTCTAAAATAACTACGCACAAACAACCAATAACAGTTACAGGTTGCACAAGCACCTAGCCCAACTAAGTATTGGTAAGCCCCCAAACTGTCAGCGGATAATTTTTGCATCACCCCCATGGCGACAGAGCCACAAAATACCGCAAATAAAATATGCGTTGTATGTTTGTTTTTCACCCACAGCTGCGCGAGTAAACAGGTTAGTGCCACGATAAGTTGGATGGAATAAATGTTTGATAAGGTCATCAGGGGCGCTCCAAAGTAACACTGTTGAGTTTATCTAATAGCTAGTTCTGTCTCAATTGTGCGTTTGTAAGAAAGCGTGTCGTATTTTATTAGATAATGAGGTGAGTAAAAAGTTAGCTTTGTTTTCATGGTTTTATGCGGAATTTGAGTGTTCACTCGCTAAATCTATAAGAGCTATAATTACTAAAACATAGGCCGATTTTAAAATTCGGTGCGATCCTATTTCGCACCAATGCCAAGCTGCTTACATCAACACTAGAGTAAGGAGCGTGTTATGGAACAGCTAACCGTTAATCAAAAAAATATCTGGGGTATGTCTGCCGATTCAGCACTTAAAAAAGCCGTCACCAGTTGGGTCAGTATTGTATTGGTAGGTCAATGGGCATTTGCCGTTTATATTCTCAGTTTGTATGCCATCCCTTTATTAATAGGAGCCGTGCATCAGGCAGATGAAATCTCTCCTGCAAGAGGGTTTGATACCAGCGTTGGTTTTGATTCCATCATGTTTTTTAGTCATATTTTGCCAGCGGCGATTATGGCAAGCAGTGGCCTGCTACAAGTTATTCCAAAAATACGAAAAACTTATCCTAAGTTTCACCGCTGGAATGGGCGAGTATTTTTTGCTTTAGGCCTGTCTGGTGCTATTACGGGATTGTACTTAACTTGGGGGGCAGGCATTCGCTTTAGTGATATCGGTGCGTTAGGTGTCACATTAAATGGCATACTTATTTTGGTGGCGATATTTTTTGCTTGGAAAACCGCAGTTAAAAAGCAATTTTTTCAGCATCAGCGCTGGGCGGTGCATGCCTTTATCTTAGTGAATGGTGTATGGACTTTCCGTTTATTTTTAATGGGCTGGTACTTAGTTAACCAAGGCCCAAATGGCAATAATGGCAACTTGGATGGTCCAATGGATCTAACCTTATCCTTTGCTTGTTACTTGTTGCCTATGCTGATTGCTGAACTCATCTTTTGGGCGAAGCGTTGTAAAACTGAAAACATAAAATGGCTTGCTGCTATGACCACATCTGTCGCGGCCGTGATCACGCTAATCGGCGTTATTGCTGCAGCCATGATGATGTGGGGGCCAAGAGTCTCTATGGTGATTGGGTCTATTTTTTAAACTTCATAGTCTGTTATAAGGCTTAAATTTAAAAATAAAATATTAATCATAAAGAATGGTTTTTGGTGGTTAACTACATTCTTTAGTGTGTTTTTTTGATTTGTATTAAGAAAGCATTCAGACAAACTATGTCATCGTCATGCTCATTATTTTGCAAGTCAGACAAAAAGCTAAAGCTGATTGCCTAGCGTCTAGTGACTAGCTTCTAGTCACTAGTGCTTATGTCTGATTTTGTCTGTCTTTTAGTTTCTAGAGGCAGAATTAATCTATAGTCATTAAGACACATTCCTAGCAATGGAATAAAGGTGAGTAATTATGAATAAGTTTGTAGCCGGTACCGCGTTATCACTCTTAACCCTCTCAATCATGGGTTGTGGTGGCGGAAGTAGCAATAATTCAGAGCAAAATCCGCCAACACAACAGCAGCCTCAGGCAACCGTTGGCAGCGCTAAAATTAATATTTCAGGTCTACCAAGTGACTCAAGCGCGAACATTACTGTCTCTGGGCCAAATGGTTACAGCCAAACACTGACAGGCGAAGAAGAGCTAAAAGATCTTGTTGTTGGTGACTACACAGTTGCGGTCACAGCCGTCACCGTTAATGGCGTAACCTATTCTGCGAGCAATTCAGAACAAACTATCACTATTTCTGAAAACCAAGTTACTTCCTTAGATGTCGCATACCAAGCGCCGATAGTGAGCAGTGGTGTGATCACGGGCTTTGGCAGTGTGTATATTAACGGGGTGCGATTCAATACCGACAATGCTGCTTTCTCAACCGATGACAAAGACAGCGATTCTGAAGACGCGCTAGAAGTTGGCATGGTTGTCACTTTAGAAGGGGCAATGGGTGCCAATGGCGAAACACCAACAGCAAGCAAAATTAAATATAACGCCTCGGCGGAAGGCCCGGTTTCAGAGATCAACTTGGCTGAGCAATCATTCACTGTTTTAGGCCAAGTTTATTATGTGGATGAATTCACTGAATTTGATGACGAGCTTACTTTTGAAGCTTTACTCGTTGGTGATTATGTCGAAGTTAGTGCCAAGCAAAATGCGCAAGAGCAATGGCTTGCAACTCGCGTTGAAAAGTCATCGGACTCAGAAGATATTAAGTTAAAAGGCACTGTAGCTGAGCTTAATACTGAAAGTAAACAATTCAACATCGGTACTTTAGTTGTTGATTACAGCTCTGCAGACGTAGATGGCGAGCTTGCGAATGAGGTCATGGTTAAAATCAAAGCCTCAAGTGAGCCTGTCGATAATGTTTTAACCGCCGATGAAATTGAAGTTAAAGCAATGCCATTTGCTGCAGGACAAAAAGTGTTTGTGGAAGGTGAAATTGATGATTTCGAGTCAGCATCCTTGTTTGAAGTGAACGACCAAGTGGTGACAACTAACGAGCAAACCGTATTTGCAGTGGGCAAGCTAGAAGATCTGCAAGAGGGTGTTCAAGTGGTTGTCAGTGGCGCGTTAAACGAAGAAAACCAGCTGGTGGCGCACTTAATTCGCTTTAAGCAAGCAACTAAACTCAAGTTAGAAGGTTTAGTGTCTGAGGTAGATGAAGACGACAACGAATTAGAACTAATGGGCACAACGGTGACCATTAATGAGTTTACGCAATTTATTGATGTTTCAAAAGCCAAGATACGTCGCTTCAGATTGGATGATATCAACGAAGGCGACAAGCTAGTGGTAAAAGCGGCAAAAGTTGCAGACGACGTTGTTGCCAGACAAGTGAAGCGCTTCAAGGTTGCCGCTGATGTGAATGCCGATGAGTTTGTGAATAAGCTAGAAGGTGAAGCGAGTGCGATTTCTGAGATGGGCTTCACCGTTGAAGGTATTCGCATTGAAACCTCTGAGCTGACTAAGTTTGAAGCAGATAATGGCGATGCACTTTTACAAGCTGAGTTCTTCGAGTTATTAGTCGAAGGGGATGAAGTGGAAGTAAAGGCGGTGCAGCAAGAAGACGGCACATTCTTAGCGGTTAAAGTTGAGATTGATAACGACGCCGATGAAGCGCGCTATATCGACCTTGAAGGTGTGATTGACTCTTTTACTTCTTTAACTAAGTTTAGCGTAAACGGCCATGCAGTCACGACACAGCTAAATACCCGTTATGCTGGTTTCAATCCTGAGCAGCTAGCGGTTGGTGTGGCTGTTGAAGTTAAAGGTGAGTTAAACGCAGAAAGCGTGATTGTGGCGCGTAAAATTGAGCTGGACTCAGAAGATGATAGCGATGAGCGCGAAGCAGAAATCGAAGGTAATATCAGTGAATTTACTTCAGCGCAGTCATTCAAAATTGGTGAGCAAGTAATTGTAACCAACGACCAAACGGAGTTTAAGTACGGTACAGCGTCAGACTTAGCCCTTAATGTCGAGGTTGAGGTTGAAGGTGAAATCAACAATGACGGTGCGCTTGTAGCTAAAAAGGTCGAATTCGAAGAGCAAGGTGAATTCGAAGTGGAAGGTAAAGTAACAGAATTTGTCTCATCTACTGACTTTGCTATTGGTGAACAGAAAGTTACTACCACAGATGACACTGAGTTTAAAAATGGCTCGGCGGCTATGTTACAGCTTGGTGTAGAGCTAGAAGTTGAGGGCGCACTTAATGAAGAGCAAGTGCTCGTCGCCAAAAAAGTGGAGTTTGAAGAAGTTGACGAAGTTGAAGTAGAAGGCGAAGTTACTCAATTTACCTCGTTAACTGACTTTGTTGTGGATGGTAAAACTATAACAACTAATGCAAACACGCGTTTTGTAAAAGGTGAAGCGACTGATCTTAAGCAGGGTGCAAAAGTCGAAGTGAAAGGCTTTTATAATGAGAACCAAGTGTTAGTGGCCACGAAAGTGAAGTTTGAGGACTAATTAATACGCCCTAATTAATTGATAATATTGATGTGTTAAGCACCAAAGCCGTACTTTTTAAGTGCGGCTTTTTTTATTTTTATGAAATTAAATTTTGTTCGCTTCTTAGTTTGATTGATTTAAATTATCAATGATTATTGTTTGATAGATTTTTTTGTTTAAACTCAGCCTCTGATAAAAGGAAACAGCTGCAAGGCATCTTCAATGATCTGCTTCTTATGGTTTTTCTCTAAGAAAATGGCATAAACATCGCGGTAATAAGTGGGCGCTTCAGGCACTAAATGCAGTTTTTGTTTTCTGAGCTCTGTAAAGCACATTTGATTAGGTAAATAGGCTGCACCACCGGCTTCAAGTATAAAATTCATAGCAATACGAGGTTGGTTCATATGGTGGCGGGTATTCAGTGCGTCACCAAAGTCTTTTATTACCTGGTTATTAATAGATTCGCCGTAGTCCACCATAACCCAGTTTTCTAACTCTTCAATGCGGTTTACTGCTTGAGTTGATACCAGTTTAAGGGGAATTGTAGCCACTTTTTTGGCTTCGATGTCATCAATAAAAGGCGGCTCAAATAAGAAAGCAATATCAACCATGCGATTTTGTACTTGTTTACGCAGCTCAAGCGGTGAATAGGTTTGCGTGAATAGATTAACGTCGTCTAGATTACGATGAATTTTTTGTAGCCAGTCGTGTAAGACCATATCCCATATCGACATCATGGCACCGACAAATAATTGAGTTGAACTGGCATCGCCAACCCCGACATCTTGCTTGACCTTTTGCCACATAGTGAGAATTTCGTTAGCGTGCTTAACCAGTTTATGGCCTTCGGCAGTGAGCTTTAAGCGTTTGTTTGCTCTATCAAAAAGCAGTACACCAAGATCTTCTTCTAACAGTTTAATGCGTGCACTGACTGCAGCTTGAGTCACAAATAAATTTTCAGCAGCCACTCTAAAGTGCAATGTTCGGCTTACTTCTAAAAATGTCATTAGCAGTTCAGTACGCATGGTTTGTCTCGGATTTATTGATAAAAATTTTTATTCAATAAGGTTATTTTATTTAGTTTTTCTTTTCAAATTGTTTGTCCTACATTTGCTCCCGTATTCACACACTGACATTTAACTTTTTTGGAAAAGAACATGAAAATTGCCATTCTTTCTTGTGGACCTGAACTTTACTCTACTAAGCATTTATTAGAGTCGGGACTTGCACGTGGGCATGAGGTCGACGTTATCGACACTTTACATTGCTACATGGATATCACCAGTAGCCGCCCAACTGTGCGTTACCACGGTGAAGAATTACCTAAATACGATGCGATTATTCCACGTATTGGTTCATCAATTACGTTTTACGGCACAGCAGTTGCGCGCCAGTTTGAAATGATGGGCACATTTAACGTGAACGAGTCGGTGGCAATTAGCCGCTCGAGAGACAAGTTACGTTCACTACAATTATTATCGCGACGTGGTATTGGCTTACCGCGTACCGGCTTTGCAAGTAAGCCTGACAATATTAAAGACTTAATTAAAAACGTCGGTGGCGCGCCATTGGTAATTAAATTACTTGAAGGCACGCAAGGCATTGGCGTTGTGTTAGCTGATACGTCAAAGGCAGCAGAAAGCATCATCGAAGCTTTTATGGGTCTAAAAGCCAATATCTTAGTTCAGGAATATATTAAAGAAGCGGGCGGAGCAGATATTCGTTGTCTAGTGGTTGGCGGTAAAGTGGTTGCGGCTATGAAGCGTCAGGCAGCAGAGGGTGAGTTTCGTTCAAATTTACATCGCGGCGGCTGTGCAGAAATTGTAAAGCTTAGCAAAGAAGAGCGTGAAACAGCAGTTCGTGCCGCGAAAGTGATGGGCTTGAACTTCTGTGGCGTTGACTTACTTCGCTCGCACAATGGTCCTATGGTGATGGAGGTAAATTCATCGCCTGGTCTTGAAGGCATCGAAAAAGCAACAGGTTTAGATGTAGCAGCTAAACTCTATGAGTTTATTGAGAAAAAGAATGACGTGTCACTGCCAAGAAAATTAGCGGTGGGGTGAGGAGTCTAAATTAATGGCATTACCTGAAGACATTGTAATTGGTGAGCACCGTATCAAAGCGGGGCAGAGTGCAAAAGTCATGTTGCCAGTAGCCAAGCTGTATACCGATGCGGAAGTTTCTCTTCCTGTTTTTATCAGTCGGTCGAAAAAAGCTGGGCCAACGGTATTAATTTGCGCAGCGGTGCATGGCGATGAACTGAACGGTATTGAAATTATTCATCGCTTAATTCGCGACAAAAAGCTTAAGCCATCGTGCGGTACTGTGATTGCAGTGCCCATGGTAAACGTATACGGGGTGATAAACCAAAGCCGTTATTTGCCCGATAGACGCGATTTAAATCGCAGCTTTCCAGGATCGGCAAAAGGCTCGTTGGCATCACGCTTGGCGAATATTTTCTTAAATCAATGTGTGTTGCATTGTGACTATGGCATCGACTTGCATACTGGCGCGATTCATCGCTCTAATTTGCCACAGATCAGAGCAAATTTAGACGAGGCAGATTTAAGTGGCTTAGCCAATGCGTTTGGTGCGCCTGTGGTGATCAATACCGCAAATCCGAAAGGCTCCTTGCGAGAAGCTGCGGCAAAGTCAGGCACAAAAATCATGGTTTATGAAGCGGGTGAGGCGCTGCGCACTGATGAATTTTCTGTGCACATTGGCTATCGAGGGGTGCTAAATGTGTTACGGGCTTTAAACATGTTGCCAAAATCTCGTAAGAAGAAAAGTAGCACCTTACCGTTTATTGCACATAGTTCTGATTGGATCAGGGCGACTGCCAGTGGCTTTGTATCACACAAGCTTGAGTTGGGTGAACAAGTTGAGAAAGGCACAGTTCTGGCCGATGTGGTTGACCCGTTTGGTGAAGTCTTGGCGCAAGTAAAAGCACCTCGTAAGGGGATCATCATCGGTAAGCAAAATATCCCTCTGGTGCAAGAAGGTGAGGCTATGTACCACATAGGCTATTTTACGGCTGATGAAGCTGAAATTTCTCAACATATCGACAATGAAGAAAATGCCATCGTCGACGGTGAAAGTGAGGTGCATTAGTGCGCCTTTGGAGTTAAGTATGTTAACAGTTGAACAAAATGCGAAGTTGCAAAGCTTAGATCAGGCGTTGCATGCCATGGTACAAGGAATAGATATACTTGATTCCGTTGCACCGATTAACTACCAAGAAGAAAGGGCAAGATTTTTTGCAGGTAATGCGACCGAGAATCCGAATTTCTTATACAAAGAAAACCAGTTCAATGTGTTTGCTAAAAAACGAGAGCTTTATCAGTTGCCGGTTGAAACCTTAGGGGATGATGATTTAACTCGCCTCTACAGCGAAGTGATAGAGTCTTATGCCGATAAGCTTGATCAGTTTCGTTCGGTAGGCAGCGAACAATTTATGTATGACTCGCTGCGTTATTACGGCGAGCCGTCAGACAAAGATATTCGCAACGCCCAATTTGTGCTGCATGTGCCTGACTCTCTCTCGAAGTCATCAGGGAGCTTGCTCAATGCTGATGCAATAGTTGCGCAAATGCATGAGTTTGCTCAAACCCATGGATATCGCTATGAGTTAGTGGTAGATGGTTCTATGATCGCCAATGCTTTGGTATCTGGCACTAAAGTTAAGATTAATGCGGCGGCCAGTTTAGGCGAAAAAGAAGTTGCAGCCCTTGCACATCATGAATTAGGTGTGCATTTAGTGACGACCCTGAATGCTCAAACTCAGCCCTTAAAGGTACTCTCTTTGGGGAGTCCGGTGAATACCACAAGTCAAGAAGGCATCGCCATTTTATGTGAGTTTTTATCGGGTAACTTAACAGTATCGCGCTTAAAAATCTTGGCGTTGAGAGTACTTGCAGTGAAATCTATGCTAGATGAGCGCGACTTTAAACGTACTTATCACATGTTACTTGAGCAATATAATGTCAGTGAACAGTTGGCGTTTACGATTACAGCACGTGTTTATCGAGGCGGTGGTTTTACCAAAGATTATTTATATCTAAAAGGCTTCCATCAAATTCTACACGCTTACGAAACCCGTGATGACTTTATAAATTTACTCAGTGGTAAAGTGTCGTTAGAGCAGTTGGATGTGGTGACGAGTTTAATTAATAAATCGATTTTAAAAGCGCCGAGTTACATTAGCCCTGCGATTGAAAAACCGCAAAAGCTAGGCGAAATCGAACGTTTCTTATCGCTATCGATTAAATAACTTGAGATATAAACAGTGAGTTGAAAAAGGCGATGATTTTATAGAACATCGCCTTTTTAGTTTTATTAATGATTTTGCGAGACTTTCTCAACCAAGAATTTATTTGTTAGATGTATAATTTAAAGTGAGTTAATAAACTATTTTGGTGCTATTCCATGGTTAGTTCTTAAAGATACTTTAAGTGTAATCTGTTAACTGACCAAAAAACTTGAATTGATATCTGGATACTTTAATCTAATTTTATTCTTATTTTTGTTGTAAGGAAGTGTACTTGAAGGAATATGAAATCGTAGATATATCAGAGCAATCTGTTGAAGATTATGAACAGATGGGGACTAAGTCTAAATTTTGGTTTACTGACTCTTCTTCGGGTGATGAATATTTATTTAACCTCAGATCTGTATAAGAATTAAAGCCGAGTCACTTTTATACTCGGCTTTTTAGTCAGAAAAGTGTAGGCAATCAATCCAGCCATTAAATTAACCATAAATGAGATACAGCTTCGATGCCTTG